>Ga0172372_10001165_pt1 | contig 40807 bp, 33 predicted proteins | sample LakKiv5m_2_FD_114544 | JGI IMG/M metagenome (GOLD analysis project Ga0172372, IMG submission 114544) | Freshwater microbial communities from Kabuno Bay, South-Kivu, Congo - kab_092012_9.5m | ecosystem: Environmental > Aquatic > Freshwater > Lake | place: Democratic Republic of the Congo...
CCCGGCGTCCGAGTACTGCCGGGGCCCGCTGCAGGTCTGGTAGGAGCCCGCCGCGAAGCCGCCCCCCACCATGTGGGACCCGGGCAGGGCGGCCTCCCAGTCGCTGGCGGAGCTGGGCAGGGGGACGGCGTCGGCGGCGATGAGCGCGCCCGCGGGGAGGACGATCCAGAGCGGGCGCGCGCGGCCGGGTTGCCGGCGCAGGAGCCAGACCCAGAAGGCGACCAGGAACACGGTGGCCAGCGGGACCACGGCGAGGGGGACGAGCAGCGCTTCCAGCATCGGGGAGCCCGGGGCGGCCCAGCTTAGCCGGAGGTGGGGGCACCGGCAGCGCCGACCGGGCGCAGGGCGGCCAGCCGCGCCCGTTGGCGGCGGGCCCCCCGGCGATCCCCCAGCCCGTCGAGCACCTCGGCCAGCGCGAGCCGGGCGCGCGCCTCCGCGCCCGGGAGCCGGTGGCGGGCGTAGATCCGCGCCGCGGCGGCGAGATCGCCCTGGGCCAGCGCCGCATCGCCGAGCTCCGCCGCGCAGATCCCGCGCTGGAGCAGCGCGCGCGCGAGGCCGTCGGTGGCGCCGTGCCGTCGGTAGCTGGGAAGGGCTCCGTCGAGGAGGGTGCGCGCCCGGGCCCGGTCCCCCCCGGCGCGCACCACGGCCGCCAGCTCGACCAGGAGGTTCGCCTCGGCGAGGAGCTCCCCCACCTGCTGGGCGGCGCGGATCCCCTCGCGCAGGGCGAGCTCGGCCTCTTCGAGCGAGCCCTGCCCCCGGAGCGCCCGGCCGAGCGAGAGCGCCGCGCGCGCCGCCAGCGTGGGTCGATCCTCGCGGCACGCGTCGAGCACCCCCCGAAGCGTGCCGAGCGCCACCTCCGGGGGCTCCTGTCCGGCGGCGACGAGGTCCACCTGGGCGCGTCGGCCGGTGGAGGCGCCGGCGAGCACGCGGGCGCGGGCCAGCCATCGGGGGGCGTCGCCGTCGCCCAGGGCGGCGGTGAGCCGCGCCCCCAGGACGGCCAGGTCGAAGGCGAGCTCGGGGTCGTCGGGGTCCGTCTCCGCGTCGGCTCGCCGGACGGCGGTGAGCGCCTCGGCGAGGCGGGCCCGACCGGCCAATGCCCCCGCCAGGAGGTACCCCGTCCGCGCCGCCTCCACCCGGTCGCCGGCCGCCTGGGCGCGGTCTCGGAGACCCTCCAAAGCGGCGGGAGAGAGGTCGGCGAGCGCGGTGGCCCACTCGGGAGTGCCCTCCGCCGGCGGCGCGCCGGGCGAGGGCATCACGTGACGCAGCGTGCGGATCGACCAGAGGTCGGGCGCCTCCTCGGCGGTGGTGGCGAGCCAGGCGCGGGGCCCGGTCCAGAGGAGCGGGCGCGCCAGGACGCGGCCCAGGCGGTCGCGGTGCCGGTTGAGCACGCCCAGGGCGCGGCGCACCGCGGGCGAGGGGGCCTCCGGCCCCACCAGGAGGAGGCCGTCGGGGCCGGCGCGCTCGAGCAGGGTGGCGACCGTGGGCGCCGCGCGCACCGGCAGCCAGCCGAGCCGGCGGTCGTGCGAGGCAAGCCAGGCCCGCAGGCCGTCCGCACCGGCGGGCCCGTCGAGCTCGACCGGGACCAGCTGGAACCCATCCACGGCGGCGAGCCGGCGGAGCAGGACCACGCGGAGTCGTTCGGTCTCGGTCCGCAGCGGGGTGCGGGCGCGACTCACCGCAGGTGCTCCTGCAGGGCGGGGAGGTCGCGGAGGAGGGGGTTGATGTCGTACCAGCGACGGTGGCTCCGGTACGCCAGCACCAGGCGGCCGTTCACGAGCCGGGTGAGCGCGGCGGTCTCTGCGGCGTCTCCCACCGGCAGGGCGTGGGTCCGGGCCACGGCAGCGAGGAGGGGGAGGTCCGACTGGCGCACCACCGAGGCATAGTCCTCGGCGAGCCGCCCGATCACCCGGGCGACGTCCGCGGGACCGAGGGGGAAGTCCACGGCCTGCACCAGGAGCTCGTGGAGCATGCGCAAGAGCTCCCGCGGGTACCCGCCCGAAGCGGCGAGCAGGGGGTCCAGCGCCTCGGGACCGCCGAACACCGCGCCCACGTCCACCCGGCGGGCGACGAGGCCCCGCAGCGCGGCGAGGCCGACCGGATCGGGTCCGCCGTCCACCTCGCGGACGGGCACGGCGGGCAGGACGACGGGGTCGAGCGTGTAGTTCGCGTCCAGCGCGGGCCGGAAGGAGAGCCAGAAGGGGAAGGTGTAGACCACGTGGCAGGGGATGCGGAGCCAGCCCGCGTAGACGAAGAAGAGCCGCTCCACGCTCGCCTCCACCGCGTCCCGCTCCTCCTCCCGGAGGGGGGTGAGCTTCTCGAGCGAGTCCACCAGCACGATCACCCGGCTCACCTTCCGCGCCACCTTCAAGCGGCCCACCGCCTGCTCCATCACTTCGTGGGCCTCCCGGGCGAACTGCTGGAAGCGCCGGCTCACCGCGGCCTCGAGCTGCTGCCGGAAGGTCGGGTTGTCCCGCAGCTCGAAGAGCACCGAGGCGCCGTCCTCCCAGCCCAGGTTCTTCACGTTCACGTCGGTCTGGAGGAAGCCGCGCAGCCGCTCGAGGTAGCCCACGCCGGAGCGGGGGTCGCCGCCCTCGGCGACGAGCGCCTCCCGGTCCAGGACGTAGGCGAGCACGCGCAGGACGTCGGTGAGCCCGATGGTCGCGTGCAGGTCCACCCACTCCTCCACGTCCACCGTCACGACGTGGGTGGGCGTCTCGGGGTCGGACTCGAGCGCGCGCGCCAACTGACGCAGCTCGGTGGTCTTCCCGGTGCCGGGGTACCCCGTGAAGAGCTGGCAGGTGGTGGTGCCCGGGTCCGCGAGCGCGACGGTGTGGGCGAGCTGATCCACGCAGGAGCGCGGCCCGCCGCCCCGGATCGGGCCCAGGGCGTCGAGATCCACGTAGCGGGGATCGTCGGGGTCGAGCGGGCGGGCGGGATCGCAGGCCTTCACCCAGGCGCGCAGGCGGGAGATCGGGACGGGCATCTCCCGACCTATCGAGCGGGAGGGGAGGGCGCGGTCGGTTATGCGCGCGCGATGATTCCCCTCCCGTCCCTGTCCGATTCGCTGGCCCCGATCACCGCGGCGCTCGACGCCACCCCCGTCGAGGAGAAGATCAACTGGATGCGGGGCCTGGGGAAGAAGGAGCTGGTGGCCCTGTGGAAGCTGGCCGAGGGCCGCGAGGTGCCGGTGGCCTACTACACCCGGGGGGAGGGGGAGGTGGTGATCCACGAGGGGCAGAATTCGCTGCCCGCCTTCAACGTCTTCCAGAAGCGCTTCGTGCTCCGGGGCGGCAAGGTGCAGGGCTACAACCATCAGGCCATGGCCTGGCTCACCGGCCCCGGCCACTTCTTCCTCGGGTCCGAGGGGGACGCCACCTTCATCGACTACCGGACCGACGTGAGCGACGCCCCCGCCGAATTCCCCCCCACCCGGTCCAACATGGCCGGCCTGTCCCGTTTCGTGTACGGCGGCATGGTGGACAAGATGCGGCAGGTCAGCGAGGACTGCACCATCGGCGCGGCCTGGCGCGGGGACAAGCCGACCGGCGACTACTTCATGCTGGTGCGCCGGCCGTAGGCCGGGGCGAGGCCTTCCTGCGCGGTGAGCAGCGCCATCCGGGCCGCGAAGAGCGCGCTCGCGGGGCCGGTGTGTTGGGAGCGGCCCCCCCAGCGCTCGCGCATGGGGACGGGCACCTCCACCACCGAGAGCCCCCGACGCACGGCCCGGACCAGCACGTTGGCGTCCGCGATCTCCTCCGGGTAGTCGGCGACCAGCAGCGCGAGCGCGTCCGGGCGCCAGGCGCGGAACCCGCTGGTGACGTCGCGCAGGCGCCGGCCGGCCCAGACCGAGGCCCAGGCGGCCAGTACGCCGATCGCGGCCCGCCGCACCGGGGGCACGGCGTAGCCAGGGGCGCCGACGAAGCGGGAGCCCACCACCACGTCGGCCGTGCCGAGGGTATCCACCAGCGCGGCGACGTGGTCCGCGGGGTGCTGCCCGTCGGCGTCCATCTGCACGATCCACGGGGCGCCGGCGCGCAGGGCGTGGATGAACCCCGTACGGAGCGCGCGCGCGTAGCCGGGGCCCGAGTGCAGCACGAGCGCACCCGCCGCGGCCGCCTCCGCCGCCGTCCCGTCCGAAGAGGCGTTCTCCACCACCACGACGTCCACGCCGGGCAGGGCCGCGCGCACCTCACCCACCACCGCGCCCACGCGGCCGGCTTCGTTTCGGGCGGGGAGGACGATCACCCCTGCGTCGTATCGCCCGGCGTCACGCCGGGGCGAGCTTCTTCTGCAGCTCGCCCGACTGGAACAGGTCCATCATGATGTCGGAGCCGCCCACGAACTCGCCCCGCACGTAGAGCTGGGGGATGGTGGGCCAGCTCGAGTACTCCTTGATCCCCTGGCGGATCTCGGGGTCGGACAGGACGTCCACCGTCTCGAAGCGGGCGCCGGCGCGGGTGAGGAGATCCACCGCCCGCGCGGAGAAGCCGCACTGGGGGAAGAACTTCGAGCCCTTCATGAAGAGGACGACGTCGTTGCCCTCGATGATCGACTTGATGCGCGCTTGGGTGTCCATTCTCAGGCTCCTCGGGCCGCCCAGCGGGCCGGCGTCCAGGTACGGAGTTGCAGGGCGTGGATTTCGTTGCCCATCTTGCTGCCGAGGCACTTGTAGACCGCCTGGTGCTGCAGCACGAGGGACCGGCCCTCGAAGCTCTCGCTCACCACGTCGGCCTGGAAGTGCTCCTTGTCCCCCGCGTCGTCCACGACGTGGGCGAGGGCGCCGGGGATGCCGGCCTCGATGAGGCGCTTGATCTCGGAGGGCTCGAACATGGCCGCAAGCCTAACCACGCGCCGAGCGTCTCCAAGTGAGTCCCGCTACGCGCCCGGCGCGCGGCGCGGCGGGTTGGATGTCACCCGTTTCGTCATGGTAGCTTCCGCGCGCCATGAAGCAGGCCTTCGGGACCCTCTACGCGATCGGTGGAATCGGGCTCACCCTGGTGTGGGCCGCCCTCTCCACCTTGCCCATCCTCCCGTTCGCCCTGCTCCCGCGCGGTCGCCGCGAGCGCTACGCCATCCGGGGCGCCCAGTGGTGGGCCTGGATGGTGCTCCGCCCGACGGTCTTCGCGCGGGTCACCACCGTGGGGCTGGAGCACCTCCCCCCCGAGGACGGCTACCTCGTGGCCTGCAACCACCGTTCCTGGATCGACGTCGTGCTCCTCCAGCTCTACACCAAGAGCAACGGGGTCTCGAAGAAGGAGGTCGCCTGGGTGCCCTTCTTCGGCTTGAACGGGTGGCTGTCCGGCGCGATCTTCTTCGACCGGTCCAGCAGGATGGCGCGCGGACGGGTGGTCTCGGACGCCGTCCGGCTGCTCACCGGAGGCGCGAACCTTCATGTCTTTCCTGAAGGAACTCGCACCCGCGACGGGAAGCTGCGCGAGAAGGTCTCGCTGCGGCTGCTCGAGACCGCCTCGGAGCTCGGGCGCCCGCTCCTGCCGGCCGTCACCTGGGGCACCGAGAACGTGGTCCCGGCCAGCCGCCTCTACGCCATGCCCTTCCAGGCGGTCGGGCTCGAGGTCGGGGCGCCGATGCCGCGCCTCCCGGACGAGAGCGCGTCCGAGCACGCGGCGCGGGTGTGGGAGGAGGTCCGGCGGATGGCGGCCCGACGCGGGGTGGACCAGGCGTTCGCGGTCTCAGCCTGAGACTTCGAACAGCACGGCGCGGGCCCGGCTCTCGGTGAGGATCCCGTAGCGCCCGGGAGGCAGCGAGGCGGGCGAGAGCCAGCGAATCGTCCGGCCGCCGGCTTCCATGGTCTGCACCGGGGCGGGCCGGACCTCGACCGGCTCCGGGGGGCCCTCGGCGGGGACCCGGGCGCCCAGGTAGTACCAGGGGCCGAACTGGACGAGCACCTCGCCCAGCCCGAAGGCGCGCGCTTCGCCCGGGAGCAGGGGCTCCAGCGGGCCGTCGGTGCCTTCGGCGAGGACGAGGAGCCGGTCCGCGCCGAGCACCGGGAGGTTCGGCGGGAGCTCGGTCGGGTACCGGACCCGTTCGCCTGCGGGGGTCACGACCTCGTCGACGGCGGTGTTGGTGGGGACGAGGCTCAGCTCGGTTCCCTGGAGGAGCGCAACCCCTCCGTCGGGCACCCGCCAGGCCCGCAGCGTGGCCGCCTCGGCGGCGACCGGGGGTTCGGGCGCCCACCACGTCGGGTCCACCGGGTGCAGGCGCCATCCGCCGCCCACGCAGCCCGCGCGCACGGACACCCGACCGTCGCCGTCCGTGGGGCCCACCGGGTGCGGGCAGGGGGTCTCGCCGTCGGCGATGCGCACCTCGACCCCGGCGACCGGGTTCCCCGTGCGCCCGTCCACCACCTGCGCCGTTCCAGGTCGCGCGCAGGCGACCAGCACGATCAGCCCGACCATGCCGTCGCCAGGTCCGCCTTCAGCGCCTCGACGCGCGAGGCGATCCACGCGGCGGGGTCCTCCGCCCAGGTCGCGTCGGGGCCGTCCGGGAAGGTCGCGGCGCGGGCGGAGACCACGAGCGCCCCGAGCCCGTCGGCGCGAAAGGCGGGGAGGGTGTCTCGGGCGGTCGCCCCCTGGGCCCCGTAGCCGGGGAGCAGGAGCCAGGAGTGGGGAAGGGCGCGGCGCCAGCTGCCGAGCTCGTCGGGGTGGGTCGCGCCCACCACCGCTCCCACCGGACCGAAGCCGTCTGCGTGGGGGAGCCCGAGGGCGGCGTGCCCGAGCCAGCGGGCCAGCGTGTCGGCGACCGGGCGCTGGAAGGTGTCCGACCCGGGGTTCGAAGTGCGGGCCAGGACGAAGAGCCCGGACCCGGCGCGCGCGCGATCGAGGAAGGGCTCCAGCGACTCGGGACCGAGGAAGGGGGAGACGGTGAGGGCGTCGCAGGGGAAGGGGGCGTCGGGGCCGAGGGTGGCGGACGCGTAGGCCGCGGCGGTGCTCCCGATGTCCCCGCGCTTGGCGTCGCCGAGGACGAGCAGGCCGGCCTCGCGGGCCTCGGCGCACACCGTCGCCAGCGCCCCCATGCCCTCCGGACCGAGGGCTTCGAAGAAGGCGAACTGAGGCTTCACGATGGGGACGCGGCCCGCGCAGGCGGACACCACCGCGCGGCCGAAGCGCAGGGCCCGCGCGGCCCGATCGGCCCGGGTGTCGGCCGGATCGGCGCCGGGGAGGCGGTCGAGGTGGGGATCGATCCCGACGCAGAGGGGCGTCCGGGTACGCCGCACCGCGGCGGCGAGACGGGCGGCGAAGGACATGCGGCCTGCTAACCGCCCCGGTGGGAGCCGAAGGGAGCGGGTGGGTTGGGCGGCGGCTCGTCCGGGGCCGGCGGGCGCCAACCGTAGGCGTCGTTGGTGACGCGTGTGGTCTGGAAGACCGCGTAGAAGAAGCGGTCCTCGAGCTGGCGGCGGACCGTGGGCGGGAGCCGGTGCCAGCCGGCCTTCAAGGCCCGAAGGGCGACCGACGCGGCCGGGAGCACCATGCACGGAGGTTAGCCCGGCCGTGTGCCGGCCGTCTCGGCTTCAGGGGGGTGCGGTGGGCGCGGGGGGCGGCGCCGCCTCGGTGCCCTCCGTCGCGGCCGCCTCGGCCTTCTCCCGCGCGAGCCGCTTCCACAGCGACTCGTGCTTCTGGACGGGCTGACCGTTCTCGTCGAGCTCGATCGTGGGCGGCGGGTGCTGGATGGGGCAGCCCCCCTTGGGCGCGGTCCCGGGCAGGAAGGGCGCGCCGATCCCCCGGCAGGTCCCGTTGGAGGGCTTGCCGGTGATGGTGCAGATGTACTTCCGCTCCAGCTTGGGCTCTTCGGGGAAGGTGGGGAGAGGGTCGTCCCCGCGGGTGACGCGGCGCATCCACCAGCCCCAGAGGGGAGCCGCGAGGTCCGAGGCCGCCGCCCCCAGGGGGGTGGGCTGGTCGTACCCGATCCACACCGACATCGCGTACCGCGGCGTCGCGCCCACGAACCACAGGTCCTTCTCCCCGTCGGTGGTGCCGGTCTTGCCCATGGCCGGCCCGGGGTACCCGCCCTCACCGCCCGCGCCGCGCGCGGCCCCCCCGGTGCCCACGTCGATGACGAGGCGCATCAGCTCCCGGGTCAGGGCCGCCGACTCAGGATCCATCACCGCCTCGCCCGCCACGGGGGGCGCGATCCGCTCCCTGCCCGCCGCGTCCACCGCCCGCAGCACCGGCGTGCCCTTCACGAGCCTCCCGCCGTTGGCCACCGTCCCCACGAACTGGGTCATCTCCAACGGCGTCGCCTCGGCCTGCCCGAGGGCGAGGCCCATCTCCTCGGGGAAGTTGGTGGTGTCGAAGCCGAGCTTCTTGGCAAACGCGATGAGCGGCTTCGGTCCGCCCATCTCCTCCAGGAGCGCGGCGGTGGCGATGTTCTGCGACCACGCCAGCCCCTGGGCCAGCGCGCAGGTGGAGGAGTACTCCCCGCCCACGTTGCGCGGCTTCCAGTCGCCCTGGGGCGTCTTGAACACCCGGAGGTCGTTGGGCTCGGTGGAGGCCGCCGTGAAGCGGCGGGAGCCGTCGGGGTTCAGCTGCGAGAAGGCCATGGCGTAGACGAGGGGCTTGAAGCTGGATCCCGGCTGGCGCCGCGCCTGGGTGGCGCGGTTGAAGGAGATCGCGGTGACGTCCGACCCCCCGTAGATCGCCCGGATCAACCCGGTCTCCACCTCCATCAGCACCCCGGCGGCCTGGAGCGGCTCCCCGGGGCGTCGCCGCCCGATGAGCGACTCGAAGGTGCGGGTCTTGGTGGGGAAGAGGTCCTCGGCCTCCTCCTGCGCCGAGACGTCCATGCCCACCGTGACGGTGAGGCCGGCGCCGTACAGCAGCGTGGGGGACAGGTTCGCCTCGAGCCAGGCCCGGGTGGCGGAGAGGAAGGCCGGGTAGCGCTCCCCGAGCGGATCGGGCGGGACGGTGGCGATGGGCGCGGCCTTGGCGGCGGCGACGTCGTAGCCGTAGAGCTCGGCCATCGCGTCGAGGACCAGATCGCGCCGGATGCGGGCGGCCTCGGGGTTGCGGTCGGGGGCGTAGCGGCCGGGCGCCGGGAGGATCCCGGCCAGCGTGGCCGCCTCGCCGAGGTCCAGCTCGTCGGCGTCCTTGCCGTAGTAGTGCCGCGCGGCGGACTGGAAGCCGCAGATGGAGAGGCTCCCGCGCTGACCCAGGTAGGGCGCGTCCAGGTACATCTGGAGCACGCCGTCCTTGCCGAGGTGCCGGTCGATGGCGGTGGCCAGCACCATCTCCCGCAGCTTGCGGACCGCCGTCTTCTCCTTGCGCTGGGAGAGGTTCCGCACCACCTGCATGGTGAGCGTGCTCGCGCCCTGGGCGTAGGTGCCCTCCTGCGCGTTGACGAACGCGGCCCGGAACATGGCCGGCCAGTTGACGCCGCCGTGGGAGCGGAAGGAGCGGTCCTCGGCGGCCAGGATGGCGTCGAGGAGGTGCTTGGGGGCCTGCTCCAGCGGGAGGTGCTCCCGGAGCTCCCCGTCGGCGCCGATGAGCCAGCCGAGCTGGATGGGCTCCAGCGTCTCTCCCGTCCGGGGCACCACCTTGCCCGTCCGGGGACAAAGCTCGCCAGGGCCGAGATCCTTGCAGTCCTCCACGTACCCGCGGGCGCGCGCCTCCGCGAGGAGGCGACGGGACGGGACGTCGAGGGGGACGGCCTCGGTCCACACCTGGGCCGGGAAGCTCCAACCGGGGTGCGCGACCTCGTGGGCCACGTGCTCGTCCGCGAGCTGCCGGCCTTCGGCCGCCCACTTCGCGGCCACCACGCCGCCCGGCAGGCCGAGGACGACCGCGAAGAGACCCGCGCCGAGCGCGACGCGTCTGCTCCAGGTGGCCAGCCGACCCATGCCGGCGCGTGTAACGCGCACGCCGCGGCTATAGGCGGGCGTATGCAGCGTCCGCGTTTCCTCGAACGCTTCCTCGACGTGGATCCCTCCCGCCCGGCGCTCCGCCTGGATCGGTGGTGGACCTACGGGGCGCTCGAGGGCCTGGGCGCCTCGGTGGCCGGCTGGCTGGCCGAGCAGGGCGTACGCCCCGGCGACCGGGTGGCGATCCAGCTCGACAACGGCCTCGACCTCGTGGCGGCCCACCTGGGCTGCATGGCGCTCGGCGCGGTGCGGGTGCCCCTGAACCGCCACTACCGCTCCGCCGAGGTGGCCCCGATCGTCGAGGACGCCGACCCGGTGCTGGTGATCTCGCCCGAGCCCGCGCTCTTCCCGGGGCGGCGGGTCCTGGCCCGTCCGGGGTCGGGACCGGCCCGCGGCGACTGGCCGACGCCGCCCGAGGACATCACCGCGCTCCTGTTCACCTCGGGGACGACCGGGCGCCCCAAGGGGGTGCCCCAGACGTGGGCGATGTGGGAGACCAACCTGGACGCCCTGGCCCGCCGCTGGGCGCTCGCCGCGGACGACCGGCTCCACCTCGTGCTCCCCCTCTTCCACACCCACGGCCTGGTGCTGGGCCTGCACGGGACCCTGCTCCGGGGCGCCTCGGCGGTGGTCGGGCCGCGATTCGACCCCGTGCCTCCCGAGGGCTGCACCCACGTCTACGGGGTGCCCACCTTCTACCGTCGCTGGCTCCCGGCCATGCGCGCGGACCCCGCGCCCTACCGCCCCGTGAAGCTCTGGGTGTCCGGGTCGGACGGCCTCCCCGCCGACCTGTCCGACGCGCTCGCCGAGGTGCTCGGGCAGCGGGTGCTCGAGCGGTACGGCATGACCGAGACCGTGATGATCACCTCCAATCCCCACGAAGGGGATCGCCGCCCGGGCTCGGTGGGGACGCCACTGGATGGCGTGTCGCTGCGCGTCGCGGACGGAGAGGTGCAGGTGCGGGGGCCGAGCGTGTTCGGGGGCTACCGGCCGCGGGCCGACCCGGCGGCGTTCACCGCCGACGGCTGGTTCCGCACCGGCGACGCGGGTGAGCTGGACCCCGACGGGTACCTCCGCCTGGTGGGCCGCAAGAAGGACCTCGTCATCGTGGGCGGGGTGAACGTGTCGCCGGCGGAGGTGGAGGCCGTCCTCGCGCGGGTGCCCGGGGTGGTGGACGTGGCCTGTTGCGGGGTGCCCGACCTGGACCTCGGCGAGGTCGTGGCCGCCGCCGTGGTCGGGGAGGTGGCGGCGACCGCCCTGGACGCCGCGGCCCAGGCGCTCTCCGGGCTCAAGCGCCCGCGTCGCTATGCCTTCGTGGGGGAGCTCCCGCGCAACGCGCTGGGGAAGGTACAGCGGGCGCGGGTGCGGGCCGAGATCTTCGGCGGGTAGGCGCGCGCCCTCACCCGTGCCGGTGTCCCGGGCCCTCGCCGCGGTCGATCACCACCACTCGGTTCATGAGCCCCTCGGGGACGACGAGGTCCCCCGGCTCGGCGAGGTCGAGTCGGCGGCCCACGCCCTGGACCACGCGCACCCCCGCGCTGGTGCGGACGAAGCCCTTGGTCCGCAGGCCGCGCCGCGCGCCGATCCAGGCCTCGGCCTCGGCAGGGCTCAGGCCGTCGGGAACGCGGAGCTCCTGGCTCACGAACTCCTCGTGGTGGTGCGGATGGGCCCCGGGGGCGCGCTCGCGCGGGCCGGTGGGGAAGAGGAGCTCCGGGTCCACCCGGCCGAAGCTGGCCCGCAGGACCGGGGCGTCGGGGTTCAGCTCCCGGACCCGGGCCTCTACGGCGGCGACGTCTCCCACCAGGTCCACCTTGTGGACCAGGAGCAGGTCGGCCGACTCCACCTGCGTCACGAAGGTCTCGCCGAGGTCCTCGCCCGAGGCCACGTGCGCGGCGTCCACCACCACCACGCACGCCTCGTCGCCCACCCAGTCGCGGACCGGCGGTCGGTAGAGGTTGAGCTGGGTGTCGAAGGGGAGGGCGACGCCGCTGGTCTCGATCACGATCCGGTCGGGGTGCACGGAGTCGTGCAGGCGCTGCAGGGTCTCCACCAGCTCGTCCGAGAGTCGGCAGCACACGCAGCCGCCCGCCAGCTCCACGAACTCCTCGCGGCCGCCTCCCAGGAGCGCCTCGTCGATGCCGAGCTCGCCGAACTCGTTGGAGACGACGGCGGTGCGGACGCCGCGGGCCTGGGCGTCGGCGAGCAGCTCCCGCACGAGGGTGGTCTTGCCGCTGCCCAGGAAGCCAGAAACCACGAGCACCGGGGTGCGGGGGCTCACAGCACGCCGAAGTACGAGGCCACGGCGCGGTCCCAGGCCTCGGGCGTCGCCACCGCGGGGCGGCGCTGGTACGCGGCCTGGTTGGCGATCTGCATCAGCAGGTCGCGGGGGTGGCAGAAGCGCATCGGCCGCCCGCCCTCGCGGTACGCCCGGCGCACGAGGTGCTCCACCGAGCCCGCCGGGAGCGCCACCTTCAGCGACTCGGCGGCCACGTCGAGCAGCTGCCGGAACTCCGACTCCGTGGGGTCGTGGACGAGGATCTTGTAGGGGATCCGACGCAGGAAGGCCTCGTCCACCAGCGAGGAGGGCTCGAGGTTGGTGGAGAAGACCAGGAGCGGGTCGAAGGGCACCGTGACCTTTCGCCCGTCGGGGAGGCGGAGGAAGTCGAGCCGGCGCTCCAAGGGGAAGATCCACCGGTTCAACAGCACCTGGGGCTCGATCCGCTGGCGGCCGAAGTCGTCGATGACGAGGCTGCCGCAGTTGGCCTTGAGCTGGAGCGGGGCCTCGCAGATGTTGGACTGCGGGTGGTGCTGGAAGTCCAGCATGTCCAGGGTGAGCTCGCCCCCCGCCACCACCGTGGGCCGCTGGATCCGCACCCACCGCCGGTCCAGGCGCTCCGCGGTGGTCAGGGGGCGGAAGTCGGGCGCCACCGGGACGTGCACCGCGGGGTCGAAGAGCTTGACCAGGTGCCCGTCCACGATGAGGGTGTGCGGTACCCAGACGGTATCGCCGAAGCAGCGGGTGATGCGCTCCGCGATGGAGGTCTTGCCGTTGCCCGGCTGCCCGTGGAGGAAGAGCGCCCGACCGCTCGTGATGGCGGGGCCGAGCTGATCGAGGAGGTCCGATGGGACCAGGAGGTCGCTGAAGGCCGCGGCGAGGTCCTGGACGGTGGGCCGCCGATGCAGCAGCGTCTGCTCCCGCACCGCCACGAGGTACTGCTCGAGGGGGACGGGCGCCGCGCCGACGTAGCTGCACTGCCGCCGCAGCTCGAGGGCGTGGTCGCGCCCGCCGTCGGTCAGCTCGTAGATGAAGTCCCCCATCGGGGTGGCGCCGCGGTGCTGGACCAGCTTCTGGTGGCGCGCGCCCTCCAGCAGGTCCTTCACCAGCGCGCCGCCCACGCACACGTCCTGGGCGATGTTGCGGGAGGAGTCCGAGCCCCGGAGCAGGAGGTGGCGGAGGAGGATCTGCTCGACGAGCGAGGACTCGAGCCCCAGCTCCTCCCAGGTGCGCGGCTCCTTGGGCTGGAAGCGGGCGATGGTGGCCGGCCCGCCGCCCCCGAGCTCGATCCGGGGCGCGTCCGAGGGGGTGAGGGGAGCGCCGGGGGAGCTCGGTGCCGCGCGGGGCACGCTGACCGCCGCCGCCCCGTCCTCGGCGCGCCGGTTCAGGGCCAGGGGGCGCGGACGCGGGGGTTCGGCCGTACCCCCGGCAGGCCGAGGCGGGGCATCCGACGGGTTGGCGGGCATGCCTACGGTTTAACGGCTGCGCGCCCGGCGGACGATGGGCTATCAGGGCGTTCCGGAGGTTCCCGATGGCTGCGCGACGTGGACTGCTCGATCGGGTCAAGGGGCGGCTCTCCCGGCTCACGGGTGCGGGAGCCCCCGCCGCGGCGGCCGGCATCGGGCCGGGGTTCAGCCCCGCCTACGAAGAAGAGTGGAACGAGCTCGTCGAGCAGGTGGACAACTACACCCAGAAGGTGGGCGCGGCGGTGGTGCAGACCTGGGAGGTGGGCGCCGCCGAGCTCGGGCGCGTGGTCCGCGGTCACCCCCAGGACAAGACGGTCATCGAGCGCTACTCCGACGCGCTGGTGCCCACCCTCACGCCCTTCCAGGACCTGCACAAGACCTGCTCGGGCGCCATGAGCCGGGGCTACGCGGCCGGGGCGGCCTCCGGCCGGATGGCCGATGCCACGGCCCCGCAGCTCGCCATGGTGGACGGGCTCGGCGAGAAGGCCTTCGAAGGGTGGGCCAGGACGGCCGGGTACCTCGAGCCGGTGTTCGCGCTCGCGGCGGATCCGGGCGGCGCGCGCGAGCGCTTCGAGGCCTCCGGTCCCGAGCTCGCCCGTGCCTGCGCCAGCGCCCGGGCCGTGCTGCAGCGGGAGCTGGAGCGCGTCCCCAACCAGCCGAAGCTCTGGACGGGGGTGTGCGACGCCTGGGACCTCTGGCAGCAGACCCTCACCCGTGAGCTCGAGATCTGCATGACCCGGGCCGCCCGCGAGCTGGTGGCCGACGTCCGGGGCGGGGTCGGCGGGAACCGGTAGTCCCGGCGGTGGTCGGTACCGGCGTGCTGCTCCTCCTCGCGCTGGCGCGCGCCGACGTCTTCGACGAGTGGATCGCCCCCGGGATGCCGGTCGCGGACGGCTTCCACCTGCCGGCGAACGACGCCGCCGCCGCGGGGATCGTGGTCGAGGTGGACCCGGACACCGTGGTGGTGGCGCACACCTGGTACGAGAACCACGAGCGCCGCGAGGCCCGCGTCCGCTACGACGGCCTCGGGCCGGTGGTCCGGGTCGGGGATCGCGTCCGCGCCGGTCAGATCCTCGGGGCCGGCCAGCCCACGGTGCGGGCCGAGATCGACGGCAAGGCGCTCGACGTGCGGCTCCTCGTGGACGGTCGCGGCCGCCTGCCGGTGCCCCAGGAGGAGCCGGTGCTCCTCGTCGTGAGCCACGACCTCTACGAGATGCGGGTCTACCGGCGCGCCGTCGAGGTCGCGCGCTACCCGGTGAGCTTCGGCCAGGCCGTCGGGCAGAAGCGCCGACGCGGCGACAACCGCACGCCGAAGGGGATGTACTTCGTGGTCTACAAGACCACCGGGCCCTTCTCCGGGCCCGAGGGGCCGTTCTACGGGGGGCACTGGATCAAGATCGACTACCCCAACCCGTACGACGTGGAGGCCGGGATCGGGGCCGGGCTCGTGGACGAGTCGCTCCTGCCCCGCACCCGCGAGGCCTGGTCGCGGCGGGCGCTGACCCCGCAGGACACCGCGCTCGGCGGAGGGATCGGCATCCATGGGTGGGCCTGGGAGTGGGACCTGTCCGGGCCCCGGCATCTCTCCTGGGGGTGCATCGTGATGCAGCCCTCCCAGGTGGACGAGCTCTACGCGTCGATCGAAACCGGGGCGATGGTCGTATTGCTGTAGTCCGCCCCCGAGGGGTTCAGCCCGGCCCCGGGCGAACCGATCGGCAAGCGGGTAGGATTCAGTCATGCGGCCGAGTACGGCCGTCCAGCCACCGGAGTCCGCGTGCACAGTCTCCTCCGCTCCCACCATGCCTTCCCCCTGGTCCTCGCCCTGGCCGCCTGCGCGCCCCGGTCGGAGGACAGCGCGGGCGACAGCGCCATGGTCCCGGTGTACGCGGCCCTCCCCACCGCCGCGGAGGCCAAGGCCGACGTGGACGGCGACGGCTCCAACACCCCCGCCGACTGCGACGACTCCAACCCGAACGTGTACCCGGGCGCGCCCGAGACCGACAACCTCACCGACGACGACTGCGACGGCTGGGTGGACGAGGACTTCGTGGCCGCGGGCGACCTGGTGATCACCGAGATCAACCGGCAGGCGCGCTTCGGGGCCTCGGTCGTGAACCGCGACGGCAGCTGGGTGGAGGTCTACAACGGGTCCTCCCGCACGGTGGACCTCGCCAACTGGGTGGTCGCGCGCGGCACCAGCAGCTCCGGCAACGCGATCTACCTGGACCCCGCCTCCGCTCCCGTGCTCGCCCCCGGCGAGTACGCCGTGTTCTGCGACACCGACAACTACCAGGGCTCCGCCGCCAGCTGGCCGCTCACCTGCGACTACGTGTGGGGCGACGAGACGCAGGCCGCCAGCTACCGCGGCACCTACCACGACAACACGTTCTACCTCCGCCGCGACGACGACTACTTCCAGCTCTACGTGGGCGGCTCGCGCACGACCGGCACGCTCATCGACCAGGTCCACTGGACCTACGACGCCACCAACGGCTACTGGCCGCGCGACGCGCGCTACTCCACCAGCCTCGACCCCGACTACATCGACGCCAGCACCAACGACAACCGCTCGGCGTGGTGCTCCACCAGCTCGAGCGCCACCGGCACGGTGTCCAACAACACCGCCTGGCGTTGGTACGACACCTCCGGCACCAACAACGACGAGCACGGGACGCCGGGCGCCGCCAACTACAACTGCCTCACCACCAACGACCTGGACGGGGACAGCTACACCACCACCACCGACTGCAACGACGGCAACGCCTCGGTGTACCCGGGCGCGACCGAGACCTGCAACGGCGTGGACGACGACTGCGACGGCATCGTGGACGACGGCACCGGGACCACCATGTACTACCCGGACACCGACGGCGACGGCTACGGCGCGTCCACCGGCGGCATCACCGCCTGCAGCGCCCCCAGCGGCTACGTCACCAACGGCGCCGACTGCGACGACGGCGACGCGACGATCAACCCCGCCGCCACCGAGACCTGCGACGGGGTGGACCAGGACTGCGACGGCACCGCGGACGACGGTGTCTCCACCGGTTCCAACGTGTTCTACGAGGACGCCGACGCCGACAGCTACGGCAACCCCGACAGCTCCACCACCGCGTGTACCGCGCCCTCCGGCTACGTCGACGACGACACGGACTGCGACGACCTCGACCCCGACGTTTCCCCCGGCGACCCCGAGCTGGACAACGAGATCGACGACGACTGCGACGGGGCGATCGACGAGGACTTCATCCTCGCCGGCGACATCGTGGTCACCGAGATCAACCGGCAGGCGCGCTTCGGCGGATCGACCACGGTCAACGACGGGAGCTGGGTGGAGGTCTACAACAACTCGGCCCGCACGATCGACCTCTCCAACTGGACGATCGCCCGCGGCACCACCTCCGGCGAGCAGGTGGCGATCGACCCGGCGGCGGCGCTGGTCCTCGCCCCCGGCGACTACGCCGTGTTCTGCGACAGCGACAACTACCAGGGCTCGGCGGTGAGCTGGCCGCTCACCTGCTCCTACGTCTGGGGCGACGAGACGCAGGGCTCGACCTACGCGGGCACCTACCACAACAACGTGTGGTACCTCCGGCGCGACAGCGACGCCTTCTCGCTCTATGCGGGCGGGGACCGCACCACCGGCACGCTCATCGACCAGGTCGCCTGGGCCTGGGACGCCACCAACGGCTACTGGCCGCGGGACGCGCGCTTCTCGGCCAGCCTCGATCCGGCCTACCTGGACGGCACGCTCAACGACGACGAGGCCTACTGGTGCTCCACCACGGCGAGCTCGACGGGGGCCGTGTCCAACAACACCTCCTGGCGTTGGTGGGACACCTCCTCCACCTCCAATGACGAGCACGGCACGCCCGGCGCCGCGAACTACGACTGCCAGTCGGACCTGGACGGCGACGGCTACTCCACCACCGACTGCGACGACGGGGACGCGTCGGTCAACCCGGGCGCGACCGAGGTGTGCGACGGGGTGGACAACGATTGCGACGGCTCCATCGACGAGGCGGGCGCCACCGGCGGCTCCACCTGGTACGCCGACGCCGACGGGGACGGCTACGGCGACGCCGCGGCCTCCACCACGGCCTGCAGCCAGCCCTCCGGCTACGTCGCCGACGGCACCGACTGCGACGACGGCGACGCCACGGCCTACCCGGGCGCCACCGAGGTGTGCGACGGGTTGGACAACGACTGCGACGGCTCGATCGACGAGGGCACCACCGCCTCCACCTGGTACGCCGACGCGGACGGGGACAGCTACGGGGACGACGCCACCGCGCTGTCCACCTGCTCTCCCCCGGCTGGCTACGTCACCACCGGCGGCGACTGCGACGACGCCGCGGCCTCGGTCAACCCGGGCGCCGAGGAGGTCTGCAACGACGGCCTCGACAACGACTGCGACGCGTCCACCACCTGCTACTGGAGCAGCAGCCAGAAGGTCTCGGACAACTACGACTTCCGCTGCTACGGCGACGTCGTCAACTACGCGGTGGGCACCTCCATCGCCAACAACGGCGACTACGACGGAGACGGCTACGACGACGTGGTGGTCGGCCAGATGTACTGGGACGTCTCCCCGTACGCCGACCAGGGCCGCGTGAACGTGTTCTACGGCCCGGTCAACGACACGCAGCTCATCGGCGACGCCGACTTCACCATCCAGGGGGAGACCTCGCGCGGCTCCGATCAGTTCGGGAACGCGGCCCGGTTCGCCTCGGACATGGACGGCGACGGCATGGACGAGCTCCTCATCGGGGCCTGGAAGGCCGGCACCAGCGACACCGGGAGCGTGTACCTGTTCCAGGGTGGCACCGCGGCGAGCGGCGTGGCCGACGCCTACGCGACCTTCAACGCCACCGAGTCCAGCGCCAACCTGGGCCAGGCCATCAGCACCGGCGACATGGACCTGGACGGGGCCGACGACGTGGCGCTCGGCGCCTACCTCGCCAGCTCCAACGCGGGTCGGGTCGGGGTGTGGGGCGCCACCGACATCGGCGGCGGGGCCGAGGACCTGCAGACCCAGTCCACCGTCCTCTTCACCGGCGTGGCCTCCGGGGACAACCTGGGCTTCTCGCTGGCGATGGACGACGACCTGGACGGGGACGGCTCGGCCGACCTCGTGATGGGCGCGCCGGCGCAGGCCAGCACCACTGCGGCGGGCGCGGTCTACATCTACTACGGCGTGGACACGCTCTCCGGCTCGCTCTCGGCCTCCACGGCGGACGCCATCCTCACCGGCGCCGCGGCGGCGGACCGCCTCGGCTACGCGGTCGCGACGCTCGGCGACACCAACGGCGACGGCTTCGGCGACTTCGTGGTCACCGCGGACCGAAACGACAGCTCGGCGACGAACGCCGGCGCGGTCTACGTCTACACCACGGACCCGAGCGGGACCGCGGCGGTGGCCTCGGGCGCGAGCACGGTCATCCGCGGGGAGGTGGCCGAGGACGTCTTCGGCCGGTCCGTCGCCAGCATCGGCGACATCGACGACGACGGCGGCGCCGACATGCTGGTCGGGGCCACCGCCTGGGACCTCGGCAGCATCAGCGGCGCCGGGGCGGCCTACCTCTTCTACGGGCCCTTCAGCTCCGGCACCGTGTCGGCGTCCACCTTCGACGCGCGCTTCACCGGCTCCAACACGGCGGACGCGGTGGGCTACGCGGTGAGCGGGCGAGGGGACGTGAACGCCGACGGCTACGCCGACTTCATGATCAGCGCGCCGAGCTGGGACGCCTTCGGGCTCCTCAACGGCGGCGGGTCCTGGCTCTACTACGGCGGCGTCGAGTAGGCGGGCTCAGTCGACGAGGTGCAGGGTGACCGGCGCGTGGTCGGTCGCCCCCGGGCGCCCGCGCGCGTCCAGGTCCACCGAGACCTCGGCGACCCGGGGCAGGAGCGACGCCGTGACCAGGTGGTGGTCGATGCGCATGCCCTTGTTGAGCGCGAAGCCGTTCCCCCGGTAGTCCCACCAGGTGTAGACCTGCTCGGGGTGGAAGCGCCGGAAGGCGTCGGTGAGGCCGAGGTCGAGCAGGGTCTGGAAGCGCGCCCGCTCGGGAGGGGAGAGGAGCGTGTCGCCGGCGAGGCCCACCGGGTCGTACACGTCGAGGTCCGCGGGCGCGATGTTGTAGTCGCCGCAGATGGTCATCGGCTCGCCGGTGTGGGTGCGCGCCCACTCGATGAGCGCGTCGAGCCAGCGGAGCTTGTGCTGGTACTTGTCCGAGTCGAGCTCGCCGCCGTTGACCACGTACAGGTCCACGATCCGCACCCCGTTGATGCGGGCCGCGATGCCGCGCGCCTCCTCGCCGCCCAGCGGGATGCCCGTCTCCACCTCCTCGATGGGGAAGCGCGAGGCGATGGCGACCCCGTTCCAGCTCCGCTGCCCGAAGATGGCCAGCTCGTAGCCCCTCGCCCGGAAGGGCTCGGCGGGGAACTCCGACTCGAGGCACTTGAGCTCCTGCATGCAGAGGACGTCGGGCCGGCGGGCGTCGATCCACTCGAGGGTGCGCTCCAGGCGGGCCCGGATGGAGTTCACGTTCCAGGTGGTGATGTTCATTCGCGCTTCTACTCCGGGGGCCACGGCCCGGCTGGCCGCCGCGCGGGGGTGGGCGCTGCTGGGCCCGTCCGAAATCCGGGCGCTCGTGAAGAAGTTATGAGAGCGCGCCAACGGGAGGCCCGGCGTGTCGTTCCACCTGCTCCAGCTCGCGCTCACCCTACCGGTCGCCCAGGCGGCCGAGACCACGGGTCAGCTGCACGGGACCGCGCTCGACACCGAGGGCGGCTCCATCCCCGGGGTCGTCGTCGTGGTCACGGGCGCCAACCTGATGGGGAGCGCCACCGCCACCACCGATGCGGACGGCCACTTCCGGTTCCCGGCCCTGCCCCCCGGCGAGTACACGGTCAGCGCCACGAAGGACAACTTCCTTCCCTACAAGGCGACCGGGCTCCTGATCGTGTCGCAGTCGGCGGTGCGGCTGGACCTCACCCTGAAGCTCGCGGTGGGCGAAGCCACCGTGGTGGTCGAGGAGGTTCGGCCGGTGGTGGACACCACCAAGGTCTCCTCGGGCGCGGTGCTCACCCGCGAGTCGATGCGCGACATCCCCAACGCCGGCCGTGACTACCAGGGCCTCACGGGCTTCGCCCCGGGGGTGGTGGGATCCGGCAACGCGAACGTCCGCGGGTCCTTCGATCAGTCGAACCAGTTCTACCTGGACGGGGTGAACAACACCGACCCGACGACCGGCACGTTCTCGATGAACATGAACTACGACGCCATCGAGGAGGTACAGGTCGTCACCGGCGGTATGGACGCCGAGTACGGCCGTTCCCTCGGCGGGGCGATCAACATCATCACCCGGTCGGGCGGGAACCAGTTCCACGGGGACGCGCAGTTCCTCTTCTCCAACGAGAAGCTGCGCTGGTACGAGCCCCTGGAAGGGGAGCCCCCCAAGGAGGACGCCGACTACCAGGATCAGTCCCTGGCCATCAACGTCGGCGGCCCCATCCTGAAGGACAAGCTCTGGTTCTTCGTTTCGGGCCAGGGGGACATCTCCCGGCGCGCCACGCCGGTGGACGACGCCGTCGGGCGTCCCGCGGACCAGCCCATGGCGGCCCGGGACTGGCGGTCCGGGTACTGGTTCGGGAAGCTCACCTTCCAGCCGCACGTGCGGCACAAGCTCTGGGTGCAGGCCCAGGGGGACCCGACCTTCATCGAGAACACCGAGCAGGACCCCTACACGCTGCCCCGCGGCGAGACCATCCAGACCCAGGGGGGCTACTCGGCCTCGCTGAACCACCAGTGGACGCCGTCGGCGTCCAACATGTTGGTCACCCAGCTCTACCACCAGAAGAGCCGCATCTACTACTACTCGGTGGCCTGCAAGGGGATCGGGGACGCGGACGAGCTCGCCGACTGCGTGCGCAACCTCGAGGATCCCTGGTCGGCCTGGTTCCCGGGCGAGTTCAACGGGGGCGACTACCCCTACGCCTACCTGGGCGACCGCTGGCGCAGCTCGCTGAACGTGAACTACACGCAGTACGTGTCCTTCCTCGGGGAGCACAAGTTCAAGGCGGGCGTCTCGGCCGAGACCATGCGCAGCAAGGACATCTTCCCGGGGGTCACCGAGTGGACCTTCAAGGCGGCCACGGGGGAGGTGACGGACATCGCATCCTACGAGAACTACGCCAAGGTCGCCTACGACAACGAGCTCGAGGCGGACCTGAAGGGGGCCCTCGTCTCGGCCTACCTGCAGGACGTCTGGCAGCCCTGGGACCGCCTCACCATCCGCCCCGGCGTGCGCCTGGACTGGGCCCAGCTCCGCAACGACATCGGTGAGGCCAGCTTCTCGAAGGCCACGCTCGCGCCGCGCATCGGCGTCGCCTACGACCTGACCGGCGACGGCCGCACCCGCGCCCACGTCTACTACGGGCGCTTCTACGACAGCGGCTTCCTCGCCGTCTCCGACCTGCTCCACCAGCGCTCGCAGGGCTACTCGCTCTACTACTGGGACGCGGAGGCCGGCGACTGGTCGGACGACGCCGCCTTCTCGGTGTCCAGCTCCAACCCCATCCACGCCGACCTGAAGAACCCCTGGTCGGACGAGTTCGACCTCGGCCTGTCACGCGACCTCGGCCAGGGGTGGGCGCTCGACCTCACCTTCACCTACGAGTACTCCCAGAATCACTGGGAAGACGACGAGGTGAACCTCATCTGGAACGCCGACGGCACCGAGGTGATCGGGTACCGCAACGGCGTCAACGAGGCGATCTACCGTATCCGTACGCCGGATGAGGCCTTCGTGGAGTACACGAGCCTCGAAGTGGCCTTCTCCCGCCAGTTCACCGACCGCTTCTTCATGATGGGCAGCTACACCTGGAGCCGTGCCTACGGCACCAGCGACGACTACAACATCTCCGGCGTCTTCGACAACCCGGCGTTGGAGCAGTACGAAGTCGGCTACCTCTCCTACGACACGCCCCACAACCTGAAGGTCCTGGGCACCTTCCGCGACCCCGAGGCGCTGCAGATCTCCAACGCGTTCCAGCTCGGGTACATCCTGGGTTGGAACTACCGCATCGAGAGCGGCTCCCCGTACCGGCCGGTCACCTACAACGCCTACTACGACGACTGGGTCAACTACGAGACCACGCTGGACGGCACCTACCGGCTCCCCGCCTACTCGCGGATGGACCTGAAGGCCGGTCTCACCCTCGCGGCGGGCCCCACCACCTGGGACCTCACCGCCGAGCTGTTCAACGTGTTCAACGACCGCACCGTCGTCGACGTGGACACCACCGACTACCTGTTCGGGACGCCCACCACCCGGCAGAACCCTCGCTACTTCCAACTCGGCCTCCGGGGAGAATTCTGATGGACCGCCACCTCCTTCCGATCCTGCTCCTCGCTGGTTGCCAGGGCCCCGAGAGCGGTCTGGACAACTCCACCCTCCAGGGAACGGTCGTGATCCCTCCCGCCGCCGTGGAGGAGGGGGAGACCCGCAAGAACGACAACAACGACGCCGGCAGCGCGTTCGGCGTCGGCGTCGAGGGCGGGTCCACCCTGACCTACCGCGCTGTCGTGCTCACGGGCGAGACCAACGGCTTCGACGCCTCGGGCCGGGACGAGTTCGGGGACGCCGACTGGTACACGTTCACCCCCGTCGCGGACGGCACCTTCAGCCTGTCCTTCAGCGTCCCGGGGGCCGCCCGCGCGGCCGGCACGGACACCGACACCACCACGACGTCCACCACCGGGACCGAGACGACGGACACCACCGGGACGGATTCGGGGACCACCGGGACGGACACCGACACCACCGGGACGGACACCGACACCACCGGCACGGATTCGGGGACCACCGGGACGGACACCGACACCACCGGCACGGATTCGGGCACCACCCCCACCGACACGGGGCCCACCGAGCCGACCTACGTGGACGACATCGTCTACACCATCCGCGTCTACGACAGCGCGGCCTACGATCCGGCCGACGAGTCGGCCGGGCTCGTGGCCGAGGGCAGCACCGACGGCGCCAGCGGCACCTGGACCGGGAGCTTCGAGGTGGCCGCCGGTGCCGATCACCTCGTCCTCATCGGCGGTGTCCGCAACACCACCGCCGAGGAGAAGATCGGCTACCAGATGATCTTCTCGGGCTCGACGCCCGGCGAGGGCTCGATCCTCGTGGGCGCCTACGCCGAGGGGGACCCGGCGGTGGCCTCGAACCCCCTGGGGGGCGCCGCGGCCACGCTGTGGACCTGGGACGACGCGACCCTGACCTGGACCGGCTGGTACACCGTGCAGTACCTCCGGAGCGTGGTCTCGCAGCCGGAGGACACGGGTTCGGACGTCATCCCCCCGCCCGAGATCGACGAGGCGCTCGACCGGGTGTACCTCCTGGCCGGGTCGCTCACCAACCTGAACAAGTCGCCCTCGGCCGGGTCCTTGTACTCGTCCACCTCGCTCGAGGTGGCGGTTCCCGACGGCCGGGAGATCCTGCTCGAGCCCATCGTGCTCGACGCGGTCTTCCCGAAGGTGATCGGCCAGGTCTTCGCCGAGACCCTGCCCGACACCACCCTCGCCGAGATCAACGCCGCCGACTACACGCTGATCCTCGAGACCCTGGTCGCCCAGGATCTCGGGATGCTGACCGGGCTCGGCTACGTGGACGTGGTGGACGGCAGCTCCGACGTCTCGTCGGGCGCCGGGGGCTGGAACGGCGCGAACGACAGCGACGCGTACGCCTTCACCGTCCCGGAGACGATGTACGTTTCGATGGTGGCCGGCTGGGCCGACCCCTCCACCGACCTCGACTTCGGGATCTGGGGCGACTACCCGCCCTACGGGACCATCGACTACTTCAGCTCCTTCTCCGCGAGCTACTGCCTGTCGGTGGCGAACCCCGAGGTCTGCTCCACCGTCGTGCCGCTCGAGCCGGGCATCACCTACTACCTGGTGGCGCTCGGCTACCAGGGGAGCGACGTGGAGGAGTACCACGTCGAGCTGGAGTGGATCGCTCCGTAAGTTGCCGAGGGGAGGCCCCCTGCAGGTCCTCCCCTGCATTTCTTGGCGGAAAACCGCCAAGAAAAGCACCCCTCCCCGGCGACTGAGCACGAACGGAGGGGGGCGGGTCGGCGGCGAGGGCGCGCGACCAGGGCGGGAGGGAATCCGAGCCAGGAGTTGCCGAGGGGAGGGACATCTGCAGGTCCTCCCGTGCATTTCTTGCCGGGGGCCGCCACCCGGGACGGGCGGCCGTCCCGGTGGGTTGCCGGTGCGATAGCATGCCGCCGTGCTCGCCTTCCTGCTCGTCGTCGCCTGCCACGGCTCCTGGGACGCGGATCCGGCGCCTGCCCCTTCGGAGCAGGTCGCGGCCATCGACCCGTTCATCGCCACCGGGGGGGGGGGCTTCCTGGTCGGCTCGGCCACCCCGGCGGCCACGGTGCCCTTCGGCCTGGTGAAGCTCGGCCCGGACACGGCGCTGGAGTGGGGCGGCCTCGATGCCTACCACTGCTCCGGGTACTACTGGGACGACACCCACGTGGACGGCTTCTCCCACCTCCACATGCACGGGGTGGGCATCCCGGACTACGGCGCGATCCTGGTCATGCCGCTCGACGTGGCGGAGGACCTCCCGCCCACCGGCCCCGACGAGTGGCGGACCACCTTCTCCAAGGAGAACGAGTCCGCCCGGGCGGGCTTCTACCAGGTCACCCTGGACAATGGCATCACCGCCGAGCTCACCGCGACGACCTGGATGGGCGCGCACCGGTACACCTTCCCGGACGACGCGGACCCGGTCCTGGCCTTCGACCTGGACCACGTGCTCGGGGGGGACTCGGCCGGCGCCGAGGTCCACCTGGACCCGGTCACCGGCACGCTCTGGGGGGTCACCTACAACTCGGGCGGCTTCACCACCGCTCTCCCGGTGTACTTCCATGCCCAGGTGGTCGGGGGGTTCTCCGACTGGGGGCTGCGCGGGGACGGGGTGGAGGTCCCGGGCGGGCTCGAGCTCGCCGGGCTGGACCGGGTGGGGGCCTGGCTGCGGCCCAACGCCGGTCCGGTGGAGCTCCGCGTCGGGATCTCGGGGGTGAGCGTGGAGAACGCACGCGCCCACGTGGAGGAGGCCGAGTCGCTCAGCTTCTCGCAGGTGGCCTGGGCGGCGCAGGAGGCCTGGGAGGAGCCCATCGGGCGCTTCGAGCTCCTCGGGGCGACAGCCGAGGAGCAGACCATCTTCTACACCGCGGTCTACCACCTGCTCCAGATGCCGACGCGCTGGACGGACTCCAACGGCCAGTACCCGGGCTTCGACGGCGAGGCCCACACCGCCTACGGCTTCGTCTACCACAGCGAGTTCTCGCTCTGGGACACCTACCGGACCGCGCACCCCGCCTACAACCTGTTCTACCCCGAGAAGGCGCGCGACTTCGCGATCTCCCTGCTCACCATGGCGCAGGAGGGCGGCGCCTTCCCCCGCTGGCCGGCCGGCACCTGGGAAGGGGGGTCGATGCTCGGCGCGCCCGCCGACATCGTGCTCGCCGAGACCTGGCTCAAGGGCATCCGGGACTGGGACATGGACGCGGCCTGGCCGCTCCTGCGCGCGCAGGCCCGCGGGGAGGGGAGCTACGCCTACAACGCCCGCCCCGATCCCAGCCTCGTCCAGACCTACGGCTACTACCCGTCGGACCTCATCGGCGGCTCGGTGGCCTGGACCCAGGAGCTCGCCTGGGCCGACCACGCGCTGGCCGGCCTGGCGGGGGCGCTGGGGGAGGCGGACGAGGGCGCCTTCTTCGAGTGGCGCTCCTACAGCTACCAGAACCAGTGGGACCCCGAGGTGGGCTTCTTCCACGCCCGGCGGAGCGACGGCACCTTCGAGGAGCTGGACAACCCCCTGGGGTGGGAGGACGAGTACGTCGAGGGCAACGCCTGGCAGTACCTCTGGATGCCCTTCCCCCACGCGGAGCACACGGCGACGCTGCTCGGCGGGCGGGAGGCCGCGATCGCCCGCCTGGACACCTTCATGGAGGGCGCGCGGGCCGAGGGGCTCATCCCCGGACCGGCGGCGTACTACTGGCACGGCAACGAGCCCGACATCCACGCGCCGTTCCTCTACGCGCTGTGGGGCGACCGGGACCGCACCTACCAGTGGCAGCGGTGGGTGGAGGACAACCGCTACTCCGCGGAGCCCGCCGGCCTCGCCGGGAACGACGACGCCGGCACGTTGTCGGCCTGGTACATCTTCTCCACCCTGGGGCTCTACCCCATCGCCGGAACCGACCGGTACGTGGTGGCGGTGCCCCGGTTCCCGGCCGCCCGCTTCGCGGTGGACGGCGGGTGGTTCACCGTCGTCCGCCGAGGGGTCGGCCCCCACGTCGCGCGGGTCCTCCTCGACGACGTGGAGCTCACCCGCTCCACCCTCCACCATTCGGAGCTCACCGCCGGCCGCGTGCTGGTCGTCGAGCTCACGGAGTGACCATGAAGTACCGTCCCATGGGCCGATCCGGCCTCAAGCTCTCCGCGCTCTCCCTCGGGGCGATGACCTTCGGCGAAGGCGCCGGCTTCATGCAGGGGGTCGCTTCGTCGGACGAGGAGGCGCGCCGGGTGTTCGACGCGGCCATCGCGGCGGGGGTCAACCTCGTCGACACCGCGAACGTCTACACCAACGGGCGCAGCGAGGAGCTCTGCGGGCAGTGGCTCGAGGGGAAGCGCCCCGGCGTGCTCCTCGCCACCAAGTGCCGCTTCCCGATGGGCTTCGCGCCCGGCGACCCGAACGGGCAGGGCGCGTCCCGGCACCACATCATCCACAGCGTCGAGGCGTCCTTGAAGCGCCTGCGGACGGACTGGATCGACCTGTACCAGATCCACATGCAGGACGGCACCGTCCCCATCGAGGAGACGCTGCGCGCCCTGGACGACCTCGTGCGGGCGGGCAAGGTCCGCTACGCGGGCTGCTCCAACTACACCGGGTACCGGCTGGTGGAGTCGCTCTGGGTCTCGGACCGACGGAACGTCGCCCGCTTCGACGTGGTGCAGCTGCAGTGGTCCCTCGTGGTGCGGGACGCCGAGCGCGAGGTGATCCCCGCCTGCCGGGCCTTCGGGCTGGGCACCCTGGTGTGGTCGCCGCTCGCCTCGGGCTTCCTCTCCGGGAAGTACGGGCGCGACCACCGCCCCGAGGGCTCCCGCCTGGGCGCCTGGGCGGACTCCTGGAGGCGGCTCGCCACCGAGCGCAACTTCGCGGTGCTGGACGCGCTGGCCGCGGTCGCCGCCGAGCGCGGCTCGACCCCGGCGCGCGTGGCGCTGGCCTGGCTCCTGGCCAGACCCGAGGTGAGCTCGATCATCGTGGGCGCGCGCACCGTGGCGCAACTGGAGGACAACCTCGCCGCCCTGGACATCGTGCTCGCCCCGGAGGAGCTGCGCCGCCTCGACGAGGTGTCGGCGCCGGAGTGGGGCTACCCCTACAACATGATCGGCCGCTCGCAGGCCTGGTAGCGGTGGAAGACCCCCGCCGCCGCTTCACCGCCACCGCGGACGCCTACCGGCGCCACCGTCCGGGCTACCCCGACGCGCTCTTCGACTGGCTCCTGGCCGGGCGGCCGCCCGGTGGGGTCTGGGACGTCGTGGATCTCGGCAGCGGCACGGGGCTCGCCTCCCGGGCGCTCGCCGCCCGCGGGTGTCGTGTGGTGGGGGTGGAGCCCAACGACGCGATGCGCGCCGCCGCCACCGAGGACGGCGGTGGGCCTCGGTACGTGCGCGGAGAGGCCGACGCCACCGGCCTTCCCGACGCCTCTGCCGACCTGGTCGTCGCCGCGCAGGCGTTCCACTGGTTTCCGCTCCTCCCCACCCTGCGGGAGATCGATCGGGTGTTGCGGTCGGGCGGGCGGGCCGCCGCCTTCTGGAACCTGCGCGATGGGGCCGACGCCTTCATGGCCGCCTACGACGCGTGCCTCTTCCAGTGGTCCTCCGAGGTGGGGGCCGTTCCCCGAGGGGGCCCCACCCTCGACGCGTTGGCCGCCGCGCTCGGCGACGTCGAGCGGGCGCGCTTCCGACACACCCAGAGCTTCGATCGCGACGGCCTGCACGGCCGCGCCTGGTCCTCGAGCTACGTCGCCCACGGGGTCGCGGACCCGGTGGGCTTCGGCGCCGCCCTCGACGAGCTCTTCGACCGCCACGCGTCGGAGGGCGCCGTCCATTTCCGGTACCACACCGAGGCGATCCGGTGGGCGCGGCGGCCGGGTTGAGGCGATGGCTCCTCCGCGGCGCGGCGGTGGCGCTCCCGGTGGTCGGGGCGCTCCTCTGGGCGGAGCGCTGGGCGGGGCGGCGGCTGGACGCCACGCTCCACACCCGACTGCCGGTCCCGCTCCAGCAGGGGGTGCCCTGCTTCGAGCCCGACCGTGAGCTCACCCTGGCCCGGGTGCCCGGGGCCTGCGGCGCGGACGCCGAGGGCTATCTCAGCACCGCCGGCGGGTCGGAGCCGAGCTCGGTGCAGGGGCGGGTGGTCCTCCTCGGAGACTCGATCGCCGAGAGCTACGGTCAGGGGGGCGCGCTCCGGACCTGGGTGCGGGGCGCCGGCTGGCCCGAGGCCGAGGTGTGGAACCTCGCGGTGCCCGGCTTCGACACCTGTGGCGAGGCGGGGATGCTCGGCGCGCGCGGCTGGGCCCTGGACCCCGAGCTCGTGGTCCTCATGGTGTGCGTGAACGACTTCGCCCCCTCCGGGCTCCTCACCACCGAGCCGGACGGGCTCGTGGTCCGCACCCCGGCCGGCGAGCAGCGGCTCCCTCCCTGGGCCGCCTACGGGGATCTGGCCCTGTGGTTCGCCCTGACCCGGGCCTCCCCGCCGCAGCCGAGCGCCGTCGACAACGAGGGAGTCGCCTTCGCCCGGTGCCTGGGCGAGATGACGGGCGCGGCGCGGGAGCGGGAGGTTCCCTTCCTGGCCGCGCTGGTGCCCTACCTGGACGACGGGGCCGAGGCGGGGGGTGTGCACCGCCGGAACGAGGACCGGATGCGGCAGCTCCTGGCGGCTTCGGGCGCCGCCTGGGTGGACCTGCGACCGGCGCTCGTCCAGGTGGGGTCGCTCGAGTCGATGCGCGTGGAACCCTCCGACCGGATCCACCCGGGCGGGGCGGGTCGGCTCGCGATCGGGCGAGCCATCGTCGAGGCGGCGGTGGCGCAGGGTCTGCTCCCCGGCGCTACGCCCCCACCAGCAACACCCGGTCCCCCTCCAGCGGGGGAACCAGGCTGACGGGGAGCGCCGTCCCCCCCGCGGTGAGCCGAACCGGACTCGGGGGGCCGCGGCGGTCCAGGTTGACGGCGCCGAGGACATCGGTGGGGACGGGCCGGTCGAACCAGGCCACCCCCCCGGGGCCGGTCTGCACCACCCGGCCGACGAGGCCGACCGCCGCCCGCGGCACCCGCAGGCGCAGCCAGAATGCCAGGTCGGGCAGGAGGCGACGCCAGGTGTGGAGCTGCTCCTCCACCTTGGAGGCGTCGGGGTCGTCCGGGTGCTCCACCGCGCCCTCCCCGAGGTCGAGCACGGCGAGGTCGGGAAAGGCCCCGCGGTGGGGGGCGAGGAGGTCCGCGGCGGCCGCCCAGTCCCGCAGCCCCGCGGGAGCGGCGAGGCCGCGCACCCGAGCGCCGGCGCGGGCGGCGCGCTCGGCGAGCTCGGCGGGGTCGGAGCTCGCATCCACCTGCAGGTGCACCTCGACCGCATCCCAGATGGGCCAACGCTCCAGGAGCTCGGGGTTCGAGACGGAGACCACCGCGCCCCCGGCGATGGCCGCCTGGACGTCGGCCCGGCTCGCTCCGTCGGTGCCGAAGAGCGCCGTCTCCGGGATCCACGCCCCCCGTCCCGCCCGCGGGAGCCCGAGGGAGGTGGCCCATCCCAGGCAGGCCGGTGGCGGATCCACCAGGACCCGGCCGGCCGGCAGCGCGCGGTGCCAGGCGAGCGTCGCGTCGAGCGTGTCCACGTCGCAGACGGGGCCCTCGGGGAGGGTCGCGACCGCCCAGGCCGGCGGGGCCAGCGCGGGGGCGTGGTGAGGGGTGGCGCGCGCGTCCACGAGGGCGTCGTGCAGCCCGCGCAGGACCCGCCCCAGGGCGCCCTCCGCGATCACCACCGTGCACCCCAGCTCGGGGTTGGGCCCGGCCAGGAGCCCCGGGTCCCCGACGGTTGCGAGCATCGCGGCCCGGTCGCGGGCGCGTGCGGCGCCAACCGCGGTGATGGCCGCGCACGGGGCCTGGACGCGGACCTCGCCGAGCCGGCGCAGGTCGCGGGCCAGGGCGTCCATGAGCTCGGCGTCGGCGCGGTTGGCCGCGAGGTCCACCGCGATCGAGAGCTCGGTGTCGCCGACCGCGGTCGGGCCGGCCACCACCCCCTGATCCCGAAACACCTCCGCGACCTCGGACAGGAAGGCCGGGTCGGGCACCCGCCCCGGGGTGGCGAGGCGCACCAGGCTCACCCCGGGGCGGGCCACGAGGGCCACGACCCCCGGTTCGGTGTGGGCCGGGTCGATGGTGGTCCCCGGCGAGTCGGGGGCGAGGACGCTGCGCAGCTCGACCGGGAGGCCGGCGTCCCGCGCGGGCGGGAGGGCCCGGGGATGCACCCCGCGGTGCCCGAGCGCGGCCATCTCGGCGGCGTGGGCGGGGCCGAGGCGGGCCACCACCCGCGCCTCGGGGACGAGCCGCGGGTCGGCGGTGGTCATGGCCGGGGCGTCGGACCAGAGCTCCACGTGGTGGGCCCCGATCCGGGCCGCCAGCACCACGGCGCCGAGGTCCCCGCCGCCGGGGCCGAGCCGCACCACGTCCCCCTGGCCGTCGGTGGCCGTGCTGGCCTGGGTGCAGACGAAGGGCGCGAATCCGAGGCGGATCCCCAACCCCGGGTCGGGTCGTGCGTGAAGGGTTGCGGAGAGGTGATGGCGGTAGTCCTGCCCCGGCTCGGCCACGAGGAGATCCCGCGCGTCGAGCGCGGTGAGCCCGGGCAGCCGCTCGGCGAGGAAGGGCGTGGCGATGCGCCACACCAGGGTCTCCCCCAGCGCCAGCACCCGGGCACGCACGCGTGGGCTGCAGTCGCCGAGGAGCGAGATGCCCAGGGCGTGGCGGGTGAGCTCGGCCAGATCGCCGGCGGCGCGGGGGGCGGCGTCCACCTCCAGGGCGGCGCCGAGGTCGAGGAGGCGCTGATGGATGCGGTCCAGCGCCGGGCCCTGCTGCCCGCGCACGGCGGCGCCGGTCAGCCCGTCCAGCTCGGCCGCGAGCGCGCGGGGCGCGGAGAGCACCAGCAGTACCCGGGCGCCCCGATCCCGGCGGACCCGGGCGGACGCGACGAGGTGGTCCCAGCGCTCGCGCCCGGAGAGCGCCCCGCCGCCGAACTTCATCACCACCCAGGGCGCATCCATCGCGCCGACCTAATCCGACGCACGCCGCGCCACAGGCGGCAGCGTCCCACATCGGCTACCATGAAACGGGTACGGCCTCCGAGGTTCGGCATGCGTCTGGTCAGCCTCTTCGTCCTTGTCTGCCTCACCGGCTGCCCCAACGACCAGGGCCTGGGCCAGGTGAAGGACACCGACGCCGGCGATGGTCTCCCGGAGATCCTGGTCGAACCCGACCATCTCTACTTCGACACCCTGGACATGGGCGACGAGGCGACCCAGTCCTTCACCGTGACCAACCTCGGCGACGCGGACCTCGTGGTCTCCTCGATGACCTACTTCGGGACCCCCGCCTTCGCGGTCCAGACCGCCGAGAGCGCCCCGACCGTCGCGCCGGGCGAGTCGATCCAGGTCGACGTCCGCTTCTCCCCGGTCGGCCCCGAGGACCGGGGCGAGATCCACATCCTCAACAACGACCCCGGGAGCCCGGAGCCGCTGGTTTACGTGGAAGGCACCGGGAGGGTCCCGGAGCTGGTCATCAGCCCCGATCCCCTCGACTTCGGGAACGTGCTCATCGGCTGCTCCCGGTCCGAGCCGCTGCGCTTCACCAACGTGGGCGAGGCCCCCCTGATCCTGAGCTCCGTGGCCCAGGTGGGCGACGCCTTCGAGCTCGAGCTCCCCTTCACGCTCCCCGCCACGATCGAACCGGGGGACTACCTCGAGGCCGAGCTGACGCTCATCCCCTCGGAGGACACCCTCTACCAGAGCGACGTGTTCGTCTCGGCCAACACCACGGTCGGGACCCACACCTCGAGCCAGAGCGGCGCCGGCACGCTGGACGGGAACACCCGCGAGGAGTTCTGGCAGGGGGACGGCCCCTGGGAGATGGCCGACATCATCTTCTACGTCGACCAGTCCTGCTCGATGAACAACGACAAGGCGATCATCACCGCCAACTTCGAGTCCTTCGCCGCGCGGCTGGAGTCCCTGGACGTGGACTGGCAGGTCGGGGTGGCCATCCGCGACAACGGCTGCTTCGCGCGCGGGATCCTGACGCCGGACACGCCCAGCATCATCGAGACCTTCACCGACGCGGTGGACGGCTGGGGGGGCGACAGCACCGAGGCGGGCTTCGCGATCACCCGGAGCGCGCTCTACGAGACCGGGGCCTCGGGCTGCAACGCCGGGTTCGTGCGGGAGGGCTCCAAGACCACCATCATCCTCGTCTCCGACGAGGTGGAGCAGTCCGGCATCTCCCCCGCCTCCTACGTCGACGACATCCGCGCGGTGGCCCCCACCGCCACCGTCACTTCCATCGTGGGCGACTACCCGAACGGCTGCGCCACCGCGGACCCCGGCATCGGCTACTACGACGCCACCGTCGCCACGGGCGGGGCCTTCCTCTCCATCTGCGCCTCGGACTGGTCGCCCTACTTCGAGACCATCGCCACCATGACGGCCTCCGGGCTGCTGGACAGCTTCGCGCTCACTTCGGTGCCGGACCCGGCCACGATCAGCGTGATGGTGGACGACGTGCCCCAGGCGCTCGGATGGAGCTACGACGCGTCCGCCAACGCCATCGTCTTCGAGGACGCCTACGTCCCCGAGCCGGGCGGACACATCGTGGTGGACTTCATGCTCGCCGGGGACTGCGCCTCGTGAGCCGGCGCGGGGCCTGAACCCCCGCGCGCCGACTACTTCACGAACCGGTCCAGGAACATCGGCAGCATGGTGCGCCAGGTGGGCCAGTCGTGGTCCACGTCCTCGCCCCACAGGTCCACCCAGTTGGGGATGCCCTTGGCCCCGAGGATCTGGCCCAGCGCGAGGGACTCGCCCGGCGCCTCCCAGCGGCCGCGACCGGTGGCGATGTGGAAGTAGCTCTGGCGCAGCTGCTCGAGCTGGCGCCCCGACACGCCGGGGAGGAACAGCACCGGCATGTTGAAGTAGTAGTTGTCGTCCCGGTGGCCGTCCATCCAGCGGTCGAACCAGTAGGTGCCGCTCATCGCGATGGTGAGCCCGAACAGGTCCGGGTGCTTGGTCGCCGCGTTGACCGCGTTGTAGGCCCCGATCGAGGCCCCGGTCGCCACGAGCCGGGCGCCCGGATGCCCCACGTCGTGGCGGATCCACGGCACCAGCTCCTCGGCGAGGTACGCGTCGAAGCGGGTCTGCAGCCAGGCCTTGTGGGCCGGATGGGCGTCCTGGGCGAGCCAGCCTTCGCCCGAGATGGACCCGCACGCGTAGACGCGGATGCGGCCCGCCTCGATGAGCGGCGCGAGCATGCGGATCATCAGGAAGCGCTCGCACTCCAGGTAGTCCCCGCCGGCGGTGGGGAAGAGGAGCACCGGACGCCCGGCGTGACCCCAGGCGGCCACGGGCATCTCGCGGTCGAGGGCGGGGGACCGCCATCCGTGGAGCCGTCGGTTCATGCGCCCACCCCCATCCGGTCCACCTCGGTCTTGCGCCAGAACTGGACCAGGCCGAAGAAGTGATCGGTGAAGCTCTCGATCTCGTGGGCCGGGAAGAGCGCCGCCACCTTCTCCCGCACGATCTCCTTCGCGCGCGGAGACCCGAAGAAGTCCACCGCCACCTCGTCGAGGTGCGCGAGGTGCTTGGCGCAGAACGCGTCGAAGGCCTCGGCCTGGAAGTAGTCGCGCGCCAGCTCGTCGTACCGGAGGAGCTTCTCCTCGAAGGGGAGGTCGAGGTCGGCGATCTTCAGGTAGGGCTCCCAGTTGGGGTTGAGCACCGGGCGACGGCGGGTGGCCGCCGCGAAGAGCGACCACCGCACGAGCGACTTCACCATCCAGGGGAAGTGGAAGTGCAGGCTCGTGACCTGGGAGTCCGGGCAGGCGTTGGCGAAGTCGATGGGGTGGAAGACCCCGTCCCGGCGCAGGGACTCGCAGGAGTTGTAGTCCCAGCAGAAGAAGGCGTTGATGACCCGCGTGTACCGGGTCAGCGTCTGCCACTCGGCGCCGTCCACGTAGTTGAAGTCGACCACGTAGCGGGCGTGCAGGGGCGCGCTCGGGTCGTACTTGATGACGTTCACCTGCGGGCCGATGCCGATCCCGCGCACGAACAGGTCGAAGGGGTCCACCGCGGCCTGCAGGTGCATGAGCTGCTTGCCGGAGTCGTCGTAGGCGGCGTGCAGCCCGGCGGCGTCCTTGATCTTCGACACCCCGCGCCAGGCCCCGCCGTCGTAGGGCTTCATGAACTGCGGGTAGCCCACCGACGCCCCCACCTCGTCGAGCGAGAAGAGGTGGTTGTAGCGCCGCACGGTGACGGGGATGTCCGCCTCGTCGGCGTACTCCTTGGGGGGGATCATCCAGGTCTCGGGCACCGGAAAGCCCAGCCGGGTCATCGCCGCGTAGGTGGTGTGCTTCTCGGCCGCCTGGATCATCCAGGGGTTGTTGAGCACGTACACCCCGTCCATGAGCATGATCTTCTTGACCCACTCCCGGGTGTGCGGGAACCAGTGGGTGATCCGGTCGATCACGAGGTCGTAGTTGGGCTTGTCACGAAGCCCGTAGGGCCCCCGCCGGACGCGGTCCACCGCGAAGTCGACCACCTCGTCTCCGAGGTCGAGGTGGAGGTCGAGCCGACGGAGGATCTCCTCGTAGCAGGCGGGCCAGCAGAGGTCGGCCCCGAGGGAGAGGCCGATGCGGCGGGTGGACATGACACCTCCGGGGCGCGGCGCGTATCACCGGCGCCACGGGCCGGGGAGGGCGGAAGCCGGTCAGGCGCCCAGCCAGCCCGCGAGCATCTCGTCGGTGAGCCGGGCGGGATGACCCCGCCAGATCACCACCCCGTCGCGGACCACCACCGAGGCGGGGATGCCGGTCACCGCGTAGGCGGTGGAGAGGCTCCCGTCCTCGTGGCCGATGGGGAAGCCGACCCCGTGCTCCTTCAGGAACTCGCGCACCGAGGTCTCGGTGGAGGACCGGGTGATCTTGGTCAGCCCCACCACGCCGAGGCCCTGCGAGCGCCACCGCGTCCACGTGGCCTGGAGCTGCGGCATCTCGCGCCGGCAGTGCGGGCACCACTCCTCGAAGAACACCACCACGGTGACCCGGGCGCCGTAGTCGCCGCGACCCTGCAGCCAGTCCACGCCGTCGAGCGAGGTGACCGCGCTCCCGACGAGCTTCAGCTCCGAGAGGGTCTGCTGCGAGCGCGTCGCCCAGGAGGTGCCGGGGAACTGCACCTTGAGCGCCTCGAACTTCTCGATGGCCCCGGCCACGTCCCCCGCGGCCTGCAGCGCGCTGGCCTCCTCGTACAGCGCGCGCGCCGCCGCGTCGTCCACCACCGCGGGCCGGTTCCCCTGGTTCGAGGCCTCCAGCGCCGCGACCCGGGCGTTCAGGAGCGCCATCTCGTAGCGGAGCGCGTCGACCTCGGCCTGCTTCGCGCAGCCCAGGGAGAGGAGCAGGGGAAACACCATGGCCATCACTCGTAGTAGAGCCACAGGGGCCCGGGGAAGAGGTAGGTGAGCGCGTCGCGCAGGCGGTCGCGCCAGTTGATCCAGTTGTGGCCGTCCGGGCTCTCGGTGAAGCGGAACTCGGGGGTGGCCCCCTGGAACACGGGGACCAGCGAACGGTTGTAGTAGATGAGGGACTCGAAGGTCCCGCAGCTCGCGTAGACGCGGGCTTCGAGGGGAGGGGGCGCGCCGCGGAAACCGTTGACGAAGTCGACGATGGGGTCCCAGAGCACCCCCCGCTCGTGCTCTCCGATGTCGGTGAAGGCGAAGCTCCCGCTCTGGAGGAGCAGGCGGCCCCAGACCCCGGGGTGCCGGGTGGCCGCGTACAACGAGGACACGGCGCCGAAGCTCGCCCCCATCAAGCCGTTGAACTCCGGGCCGGGGAGCACGGGGAAGCGCCCGCGCAGGTGAGGGACCAGGTCCCGGGCCAGGAAGTCGGCCTGGCGGGGGTTCGCGGCGTACTCGCGGTTGCGATCCACGCCGGAGGTGAAGCACACGATGAGCGGCGCCACCTCGTGCCGGTGGATGAGGTTGTCCAGCAGCACCCCCATCCGCGCGTAGTTCAGGAAGTCCTTCCCGTCGTGCACGACGAGGAGGGGGTACTCCTTCCCGGGGCGCGCCTCGGCCGGCACGTACACGTGGTAGCTCCGCTCGTCCCCCCAGGCCTGGCTGCGCAGGGTCCCCTCCACCAGCGTCCCTCGGCGCGAGCTCGCGTCCGGATGGACCCATTCGGGTTCGGCGTAGCTGGCGGCGGGACAGACCGAGTTGCTCCCGAAGGGGTCGAACGCGCGACGCCCGTTGCGGGGATCGGCCATCCAGGCGGCGCGGCCACCCTTGAACACCTCGAACTTGTACTCGACGCGCGCCCCCCGGGGCAGGTTGAGGGGGAGGTAGAAGGCGTCGGTGTGGGGGATGCGGCGGAACTCGACCCGCGAGGGCAGGCCGAACACCCAGTGCTGGAGGAACACGGCCTCGGTGGCGGTCCCGTCCCAGTAGAAGAAGGTGGCCGCGTCGTAGGCGTCCATGAGCGGGAACGTCTCCCGCTGCACGAAGGCCTCGAGCAGCCGACGTGCCTCGCCCGGCGCCCGCGCGACCTCGGCGGACAGATCAAGCACCCGCTGCATGGACCGTCCCGTCGGTTTGGAGGCGCAGCACCGCCTCGGGTGCGCCGATGGAGCGGCCATCGGCGGCCAGCACCGCGCCGTTCTGCAGGCCGAGCACCTGGGCCGGTGCGAGCCGGCGGGCCAGGAGCGCCACGCCGGCGGTGTCGTCGAGCGCGAGCCGCTCGCGGGCGTGGGGGAGGAACACCGCGTCGCTCACCAGGCCGAAGCCCCGGTCGAGCAGCTCGGCCGTGCCCACGCCGAACGCCGTGTGGTCGTGGTAGAGCAGCACCCGGTCCGAGAGCACCATCGCCCCCCCGCTCCAGGCCACCACCGGGCGGCGCGTGAGCAGCGGCTCCAGCCCGAAGAAGGCGATGCGGTTCCGCAGGACGCCCACGTGGCCCCCGGCGATGAGCAGCGCCGACGACCCGGCCAGGACCTCCTCGACCTTGGCCTGCAGGGTGCGGACCAGCGGGTTGCGGTCGGGGCGGGCCTCCATGGCGAAACGGGTGTGGAGCGCGTCGCACTGGGCGAGGAAGAGGGCGTCGAGGTCGCGGAGGTGATCCACGATGGCCGCCACCCAGGGCCGGTCGGCGTCGCGGCGGGCCGGCCAGAGCCGCCGGAAGGCCCCGACCGCCGCGCTGATCGCGATCCGGTAGGACTCCTTCGCGCGCTTCAGCTCCTGCTGCTTGCGCGCGTGGGCGCCCGCGAGGTCCGGGTGCACACGCTCCAGCTCCTGGAAGGTGTGGTACAGGCGCAGGTTGTGGACGGGGAGGCCGATCGCGGCGCGGAGCGGCTCGTCCCGGTCCTCGTCGTAGCGCCACCCCGCCGAGATCAGCGCGACCGGCCCCTTGATCCCGAGCTCGCCGAGCACCCGCGGGAGGGTGGGTTCGGGGCGTTCGGGTCCGAGGACGGTGACGGGCAGGTGGCCTCCGCGTGCCGGGGGCGGCCCAACGTAGCGCCCGGCGACCGGTTCCGCCGCGAGACCGCCGCGATAGGGGAGGGGGATGTCGTCGATCCTGCTCGCCCTCCTCGCCTGTACGGGCTCCAAGCCCATCGTCCTCGTCGACACGAGCGACTCCGGCGCCACCCCCGAGGGCGACGCCGACACCGACGCGGACAGCGACACCGACGCGGACACCGACACGGACACGGACACGGACACCGACGCGGACGGCGACACGGACGCGGACACCGACACGGACACCCCGGGCCTGGTGTACGACGGCGGGACCGGCCCCTGGACCGTGAGCGACCTGGACGACAGCGTCGACGGGAACGACGTCACCTACTTCGTCCCCTCGGGCGGCGGCCCGTGGCCGGTGGTGGTCTGGTCCCACGGTTTCGCCCGCAGCAAGGACGCGCACGCCGCATCGGCGGCTCGACTCGCCTCGTGGGGCTTCCTCGTGGTCACCCCGAACCTGCCCGAGTTCTCCGACCACGCGGCCAACGGGGACGCGATCGCGAATGTCTTCCTCCCCGCCGCCCGGTCGGCGTTCGGATCTCAGGTGAGCGAGCAGGCGGCCTTCGTGGGGCACTCGGCCGGGGGGCTCGCCTCGCTCGTCGCGGCGGCCTCCGCGGACGTCGACGCGTACGTGAGCCTGGACGGCGTGGACGTGTCCGACCTCGGGGTGGACACCGCCCCCGGCGTCAGCGAGCCCTCGCTCTTCCTGGTCGGGGCCGGCTCCTACTGCAACTCCGACGGGAACGGAGCCGCGTGGGCCTCGTTGGTGGCGGGGAGCGCCTGGCGGGTGGACGTGCCTGACGCGTCGCACTGCGACTTCGAGTCCAACACCGACTGGCTCTGCACCCTGGCGTGCGGGGCCGAGGACGCGGCCCGGCAGGAGGTGATCCAGCAGTACGCGATCGCCTGGGTGGTCCAGCACACCCTCGGCGGGGCCGAGGACTGGATCGAAGGCGGCCGGCAGGCGCTGGCGGACCGGGACGCAGGCCGGATCGACTGGTGAGCGGCCGTCGCGCCGTGCCGCCGGTGATCCGGTCCGGGCCGGAGCCGGGATGATCGAGGTCGAGGCGCTCACCAAGACCTACCGCGTGCCCATCAAGGGGGAGGGGCTCGGGGGGTCGTTCCGATCGCTCTTCCAGCGGCAGTACCGCGAGGTCCACGCGGTCCGGGACCTCTCCTTCCGCATCGAGCAGGGCGAGCGGGTGGGCTTCCTGGGTCCGAACGGCGCCGGGAAGACCACCACCCTGAAGATGCTCGCCGGGCTCCTGCACCCCACGGCGGGCGCGGTGCGGGTCCTGGGCCGGGTGCCGCAGCGCCGCGAGTCCGACCTGCTGACGCGCATCACCCTGGTCATGGGCCAGAAGCAGCAGCTCCTCTGGGACCTGCCCCCGCGGGAGACCTGGGAGCTCAACCGGGCGATGTACGGCGTCCCGGCCGACGAGCACCGTCGCACCCTGGACGAGCTGGTGGGGATGCTCAAGGTGGAGGCGCTGGTGGACAAGCCCACCCGCAACCTCTCGCTCGGGGAGCGGATGAAGTGCGAGCTCATCGCCGCGCTGCTCCACCGCCCGCAGATCCTCTTCCTCGACGAGCCCACCATCGGCCTGGACGTGGAGATGCAGGCGCAGGTGCGGGCGTTCATCCAGGACTACAACACGCGGACGGGGGCGACGGTGCTGCTCACCTCGCACTACATGGCGGACATCGCCGCGCTCACCCCCCGGCTGTTGATCATCGACCAGGGCACGCTGCGCTGGGACGGCCCCCTCGACGCGCTCACCCAGCGGGTGGCCCCCGAGCGGCGCATCATCGTCCATCAGCGCCTGGACGACCTCGTCCCGCTCGGTTTCGCCGCCGAGGAGGGTCGGATGGTGGCCACGGTGCGGCCGGAGTCGGCCAACGGGCTCCTGTCCGAGGTGCTGCGGCGGCACCCGATGGTGGAGGTGGGCGTGGAGGCTCCTCCCCTGGAGGAGGTCATGGGCCGGTACTTCCGGGGCGAAGGGGCGAGCTGACCGGGCTGGGTCCGGTCAGGGCCGGCCGGTCACGACCTGGGTCTGGAGCCAGCCCTCCGCCGGCGGCTGGCAGGCGTCGCAGGACACGCGCTTGCGGATCGGCTCCTCGTCGATCACCCGCAGCGCCACGCCGGGGCGCTGCAGCACGGTGACCGGCGTGCCCACGTCGTCCACGAGGGTGACCGGCGCGGCGATGAGCGTCGCGTCGTAGGGGACGAACGGGGGCTCGTGCTCCTCCTCCCCGGCCTCGGCGTCCGGGTCGGCTTCCCCTTCCGCCGGCTCGCC
>Ga0172372_10001167_pt1 | contig 40800 bp, 36 predicted proteins | sample LakKiv5m_2_FD_114544 | JGI IMG/M metagenome (GOLD analysis project Ga0172372, IMG submission 114544) | Freshwater microbial communities from Kabuno Bay, South-Kivu, Congo - kab_092012_9.5m | ecosystem: Environmental > Aquatic > Freshwater > Lake | place: Democratic Republic of the Congo...
ATGACGCCATCGTCGATGCTTGCTGCGCCGCCTGGAACGGTCTCATCGCAACGCCGGCGCGTCTCACCTCCATAACCCAGCGCAAGTGGGCGACCGCGTCATGATTTATGGCGGTTGGTATCAATCGTGACATGTCCGGCCTGTCCCAGAAGTGCGCGTCGCGCGTCGACCAAAGAGTGATATTATAACATAACATCAATGTGCAAGCCTCTGTCGGCCATGTCGAGACTGGGGTGGCATTCGTTTCGCGTGCGCCGCCCGGCAGCGCTTGCGCGTGCGCATGGCCCTTTGTTCGGGTCAGTCAAACGCCTTGCGATTCTCGGTGAGTTCGCTCGCGTTCAGCTCCTGCCCGAAGCTGCGCGCTTCGCGCTTGTGTCGGCCGTGCCAGGAGGCTCGCAGGATCATCCGCCTCGTCCGGGCGAGTTGACCGTCACCGCTGCGGATCGGGCCGCCAGGGCGGTGGCGATGAGCGAGGTAGATGACATTGGCCTTCGCCAGCAGGATGTGTCTGCCATGAAAGTTGAAGCTGCTCGGCGAGGCGCTGCCGGTCTCGATCAGGAGGGCGCAGCCGCCCCACCCGAAACTGGAAGCTGAGCAGGTCCCCAGTGTTGCCGTACAGGCGCCGCAGGTGAGGCGCCAGACCCTTGAAGCCCATCGCGCGCAGACCGGGCAGGATGAGGCTCTTGCCAGCCGCGTCCATCGCCTCGCGCCTGGTCGTCATCAATCAATCGACTCGCGCTTCTGCCCGCTCTCGCTGACATAGAGCTCCTTCCCGACTTCCGCGAACTTCGCGCTCATGTCGGCCATGCCGATCTGCTGATCGTTGAGCTTCGCAGCGTAGTCGCGGACGTCCGCCGTGATCTTCATCGAGCAGAATTTGGGGCCGCACATGGAACAGAAGTGGGCGACCTTGTGGGCGTCTTTCGGCAGGGTGGCGTCGTGGAAATCTTTCGCGGTCTCGGGATCGAGCGAAAGGTTGAACTGGTCTTCCCAGCGGAACTCGAAGCGCGCGCGGGAGAGGGCGTCGTCGCGGAGCTGTGCGGCGGGATGACCCTTTGCGAGGTCGGCGGCGTGAGCGGCGAGCTTGTAGGTGATGACGCCCACCTTCACGTCGTCGCGGTCGGGCAGGCCGAGATGCTCCTTCGGCGTGACGTAGCAGAGCATGGCCGTGCCGAACCAGCCGATCTGGGCGGCGCCGATCGCAGACGTGATGTGATCATAGCCGGGGGCGATGTCTGTGGTGAGGGGACCGAGAGTGTAGAAGGGGGCTTCGCCGCAGACCTTCAGCTGCTTTTCCATGTTCACCTTGATCTTGTGCATCGGCACGTGGCCGGGGCCTTCGATCATCACCTGGCAGCCCTTGTCCCAGGCGATCTTGGTGAGCTCGCCGAGCGTTTCGAGTTCGGCGAACTGGGCTGCGTCATTGGCGTCGGCGATGGAGCCGGGGCGCAGGCCGTCGCCGAGGGAGAAGGAGACGTCGTAGGCGGCCATGAGATCGCAGATCTCCTCGAAGCGTTCGTAGAGGAAGCTCTCCTTGTGACGGCTGAGCATCCAGCGCGCCATGATGGAGCCGCCGCGGCTGACGATGCCGGTGACGCGCTTGGCGGTGAGAGGCACATAGGCGAGACGGACGCCCGCGTGGATGGTGAAGTAGTCGACGCCCTGTTCGCACTGCTCGACCAGCGTGTCCTTGAAAACCGACCAGTCGAGCTTGTCGGGATCGCCGCCGACTTTTTCCAGCGCCTGGTAGATCGGGACGGTGCCGATGGGGACGGGTGAGTTGCGGATGATCCAGTCGCGGATGTTGTGGATGTTGCGGCCCGTGGAGAGGTCCATCACTGTGTCTGCGCCCCAGCGGATCGACCAGACGAGTTTTTCCACTTCCTCCTCGACGCTGGAGGTGACGGCGCTGTTGCCGATGTTGGCGTTGATCTTCACCAGGAAGTTGCGGCCGATGATGACCGGCTCGAGCTCCGGGTGGTTGATGTTGGCGGGGATGATGGCGCGGCCGCGGGCGATTTCGCTACGAACGAATTCGGGTGTGATGAAGGCGGGGATGTCAGCGCCGAAGCTTTCACCGTCCTCCAGGCGGGCTTGTGCGCCTTCGGCCATGGCCTCGCGGCAGAGGTTTTCGCGGTGAGCGACATAGGCCATCTCGGCCGTGATGATGCCGGCGCGGGCGTATTGCAGCTGGGTGAGCGCATGGCCGGGCCTGGCGCGCAGAGGCGTCGCGACGTGCGGGAATTGCGTGACCAGCTTGTCGCCGGTGACGTGGCCATTGTCCTCGGGCTTCACATGGCGTCCGGAATAGGGCTCGGCATCGGCGCGCTGGGCGATCCACGGCGCGCGGATTTTCGGAAGACCCTCGTGGACGTCGATCTGAACGGCCGGGTCGGTGTAGGGGCCGGTCGTGTCGTAGACGCGGACCGGCGGCTCATTCGCCGTCGGGTGCAGCACGATCTCGCGATAGGGGACCATCACACCCGGGAAGCCGGGCGCAGGCGAGTAGAGTTTCTGGCTCGCGGGCAGCGGCCCGGTGGTGACCTTGAACGGCTGCAGCTCGCGCGGGTCTATGGGCTTGTTCATGAGCTGGGCTCCGTGGGGATGGCGAGGCCGGCGATGCCGGCGATAAGCAGGACGACGCCGATCAGCAGCGCCACGATGTTGGAGAGCGCGTAGAGGCGGACGTTGGCGGGGCTGTCGATCCTCAGCCGGTGGCCGATGGCGAGTAGGCCGAGGCCCTCGATCGCCCACCAGGTGGCGGTGAGGGTGACAAGCGCTGAGGTGATCGAGGAGAAATCGAAGTGCACGACGAGCAGGCCGCCCCCCGTGAAGGCCGTGACGGCGGCGGTGGCGTGCATGACGCCCGGGGAGTTCTGGATGCTGGTGAGCAGCGACTGGGCGATGGACGGGCGCACGAGTGCGCTGGAAGCGGCGAGCAGGAATGCCCCGAGGAAGATCGCCAGCTTGAGCGTGAGTGGATTCTCTACAGTGAGGAGGTCCATCACCCGTTTGCCCCCGACGAATGCGGCGCAAAGGATTCCTCGATTATTGCCTTGGCTTCGAGAGGGCGGTCGATGTTTTCGAGGGCGAAGACGTGGGCTTCCTTCGGGTCGTCCTTGCGGAGGACGTAGATGTCGGGGGTCTGCGGGCGGCCGCCGGCGATGACGCCGTCGATGTCGGCGCCCGGCATTTCGTTCACCACGGCGCCGGAGGCGTCGAGCGCGAGGAGGCGGCTGCTGGTGGCGGCATAATGATGCGCGGCCTGCGGCCTGGCGCCGAGGCGGGCGAAGCTGCCGATGGCAAGCACGGCCATGGCGAGCGCGAAGGCGCCGTAGAGCGGCGTCACCAGTGAGGCGCCCATGTTCGCCGTGGCGTAGCCGCCGACGCTTTCGAGGAAGCGCAGTCCGAGGAAGACGGCCAGCACCGCCGCGACTATGCCCCAGGCGAGCGCGATGGTGGCGCGGCGACGGCGCGTGGCGCGCAGGAGATCAGCTGAGACGCTCGCGCTCCAGACCAGGCGCTCGCCGGGGCGAAGATGCGGCGTCCACAGATCGCCCTTGCTGGCGGGGGCGGCGCTCACTTCGTCCGGTCCTCGATGGGCTGGTCGATGTTCAGCGTCTGCTTGATGAGCGCAGCGATTTCGAGCGGGCGCTCGGCGTTGAAGAGGATGTAGGGCGGATAGGCGCGGGTGTTCTGCGGCGCGCGGTTGAGGCGGATGTGGCCGCGCTGCTTCGTGCCGGTGACGATGATGGGATGAGGTGGGGCGTGCTTGCCGTCGGCGCGGCCTTCCCCGCCAAGGGTCACCATCCAGTTGGTGATCGGGCGCAGCTGGTCGATCGAGATGAGACGGCGCGTGGTGAGCATGGCGACCTGGCGGGACGGGGTGGCGGAGCTGCGCCAGACGAACCAGGCGAGGCGGCCCGCAAGCACGGCGCCGAGCGCCCAGGCGACCCAGTTGTAGGTCGACGAGCGGTTGTCGAGCATCAGGTAGATGAGCAGGGCGACGCCGACGGCAAGCAGGCTGAGGCGGACGATGAGCGCGGGGTTGAACGCATCGAGCGCGCGGCCCGAGCCCTTGCCTTGCCAGAGCACGTGCTCGTCCTTCTGCAGCTGCCCGCGCAGGCCGTTGTAGAGGCGATCAACGGGGATGGCGTCGGGAGGGGCCGATGCCTGCGTCTGCGAGAGCTGAGTCGGATCCGTCATCGTTGCTCCTGTCCCTTCGCCGGCATGACCCGGATCAGGTTCTAAGGGTGCTCGCGCGGAATGGCGACAATCTCAGCGAACATCCGTTCGCGCCCCTCGGGATGGGGGCAGCATAGTCGGATCGCCAGGATGTGGGAAGTTCCAACGCGGGCGAACCCCATGGCGGTGCGTCAAGCCCTTTCGACCGGCAAGCCCATTCATGGGGAGCCTGCGAAGGGCATTCGCGCTGTGCCTCTGTCCTCAACGCACGCCGCGCGACTGATCGCAAGCGTGCCGTTGCATTCTGGATTGCGGTTGTCAGGCGCGAGGAAGATCAAATGGCCCACCGCCCCGTTGAGCACTCCCAACCTGATCAGCATGCTGCGATTGAAGACTCCTCTGCTGCCCTGGCCCTGTCACAGGGCGTGTTCCTTCCTGTGGAGCTGTCCACCCGGGCCGGGGAGCAACTTATCGGCTTAGCTGACCTCGGGTCGCGGCGCGCCATCCGCGGCAGGGCGTGGTGTTCTTGCTCCTGCGCGGGTATGTGCGGGGGTGGTGGACTGCGCGGGCGGGCTTCACTCGCTTGGGAGAAGGAGGGGGATGGCCCGATGGCGTCAGCTGCGGGCCGGGAGCAGGTCTTCGAGGAAGAAGGCGGCAAGGTCGTTGCGGCCGCTGAGGTTTGACTTGCGGTAGAGGCTCCGGGCCTGCTCGCGCACGGTGCGTTCGCTCGTCTGGCGGATGTCCGCGATTTCCTTGTGGGATAGACCCTTGAGCAGGAGCAGGCCGATATCGGACTCAGCCTCTGTCAGGGACCACGCCTGAAACTGCGCCTTGATCGCAGCACTCAGGCCGCTGACAAGCTGGTGGTTCTCGCCGCGCCAGCGCTCCGCGTCGTCCTTGGCCTGTGCGAGGGCGAGACTAACGGCGCGCATGCGTCGCGACATCATCAATGCGCCGGACGCGGCCGTCGCAAGCACAATGGTCTCGACGGAGAGGTGCGTGAAACCTGCGCCCTCGCGGCTGTCCGTCCAGAGGTCCGTCGCAATCAGGATGGCGATGAATGCAAAGAGAATTGCGGCCCCGGTCCGCCAGTTTCCAGATGCGTCATCCGACATAGCGGGCTCTCCGGGCGTGCTGAATGCGCGTTGCACGTCGCATGACAAATGGGAACCCGGCCAGCCCGGCTCCAGACTTCAGGCTCGGATAACCCAGGAGACTGTCATGACCGAGCCAGCAAAAGCGGATGCAAACAACTCTGAACTGCAACAGACGCTCAAGGCGACGCGCAGGGTGAAGGTATGGGACCCGCTGGTGCGGATCGGCCACTGGGTGCTGGCTGGCGGATTTCTCCTGGCCTACCTCACGGCGGAGGAGAACCAGGCCATCCACGTGCTGGCCGGGTACACTGTAGCGGTGGTGGTCGGCGTGAGGGTGATCTGGGGGATCATCGGAACGCACCATGCGCGTTTTGCAAACTTCGTGAAAGGGCCTGGCGCGGTGCTGGGCTATCTCGGCGGGCTGTTCACGGGCAGGTCAAAGCGCGCGCTGGGGCACCATCCGGCAGGGGCCGCCATGATCCTCGCGTTGCTACTTGGTGTTGGCGGGACTGCAGTCTCGGGAATGGCGCTCTACGCCATTGAAGAGGGGCAGGGGCCGCTGGCAGGCTGGATAGCGCCAGCCGGAGAAGGTGCAGCCGGTGAGGCGGCGGGACACGAAGAGGCCGAAGATGAGGCGGACGAGCCGCGTGAAGCTGCAGGCGGTGACGAGACGGGTGAGGGTGCGGAGGAAATGTATGAGGATGTGCACGAGGCCTTTGTGAACTTCACGCTGCTGCTGATCGCCCTGCACGTGGTTGGCGTCATTGCATCGAGTCTTGCCCATCGTGAGAACCTGGTTCGCGCAATGATCACCGGCCGCAAACGCGCAGAGGACTGAGGCCGGAAACCGGTCCGGCATGTCGTGCGGGCGCTACCGGCCGGGAGCGTCCGCAGGGCAGTTGGCCCAGTGATCGGCCAGGAGCCCGCGCCAGACGGCTGCGCCCTGCGTCGCTGCCGTCGCCGATAGGAGCTTCAGCATGAAGTTGTCATAGCCGGTGTGGTTGGGACGACCGAAGCGGGCTTCGATGACGTGGCCTGTGCGTGCATCGGTAATGAGTTCGCCGCCGCGGTCGCCGACGACGGGGTCGGCGAAGGCGGGGCCGCTGATGCGGTAGTGATCCTTGGCGCCCTTGTCGGAGCTGTAGAGAAACTTCGCGTTGACGGCGCCGAGGATGCGGAGGGCGGGCGATGCGCCATCGGGCCAGGCCATGGCGAAGCCAAAGCTGAAATCTTGCTGGTCACGCGGTCCGAAGAGCGCGAACTCGGCGAGATCGAAATCGTACATCCGCCACGGCGCGGGCGGTGCGGGATGCGTTTCTGCCGGCGCGGCGGCCGGATCGCCGAAGCGGACGTCGAGCGTGCGGGTGGCAGGCGTAAAATCGAGAAAGACCTGTGGCGCCTGCGTGCTGTCGCGCGCGAGCCGACCGCCGACAAGGCGCGTGGCTTCCTGTGTGGCGGGGTCGAACACGGCGGTTACGTAGGCGGCGTCTGTGCAGGGCGCGACCATCTTGGCGACGTGAACTTCCGTGGGCGAGACGACGTGGACGATGATGCGCTCAGGCTGCGTACCGTCCTGGTTGGAGCGGATGTAGCTCAGCGTCGTGCCGGTGGCATCGAAGGGCGGCAGTGCGGCTGGCGCAGCGGTTGCCTGCGGCGCAGCGGCGGGCGCGAGGGGCAGCGCGAAGCTGGCCGCGGCCATGGCGAGCAGACATGCGAGCGATGCCTGCACGCGGGCGCGGAGTCTCTTCTGGAGCGTGGGATCGGCATTGTCCTCCGGCGTGGGCGCGAAGGCGGCGCGGAGGATGCCGGCGAGGGTGTGCGAGCGGGTGGACAGGGCGGGCTGCGGCATGCGGCGCGCGGTGGCGACCGCCATCAGCCACGCGGCGACGGCCCCAAGGCCGAGCAATCCCATTGCGATCATCAGTGCAACAGCCATGTGTGGATTTGCGCTGGAACTTCGCACCGCGTCCAGAGCGGTCACATCTCCTTCGGCGGGGCGTGGGCCTTGATTTCGATCCAGGTCTGTTCGGAGAAGGCGAGGAGGCCTCCCGATTCGCTGAACAAGGCGGTTCCCGCGAAGTGCTTCCGGCGGTCCTGGCCCCTTGCCCAGCCAACCACGACGAGCGGCGCATCGGGCGTGGGACGAGCGATAATCTTCGCTGCCATCCGGCCGAGCAGGATGGGTTCGTGGTCGATCGCGAAGGCGCCGGGGCAATCGAGCGCGGCCCAGATGAATTCCGGCGCGATGCGGCCGGAGCCGTCGGCGAGGTCGGGCGTTGGTTGCCAGGGCGCTGCGACAACCGGAAAGGGGTTGGGGTTGTCGAGGCCGGACGGGTCCTTCAGCCAGTCGGCAAAGATACGCAGGCCGTCGCCCACCGCGCGGTTAGGGCCGCAGACGAAGCAGTGCGGCAGCACATGGTCGTCCGGATCCCGGAATGAGCGAGCGGCGACGCGCGCGGCGGCGAAGCCGGGCGAGCGTATGGGAGGCGTTTCAAGCTGCGTCGGCTTGAGTGACATGACGAGGATGCGGCTCGCAGCGTCGTCCGTCATGATGTCGAGGCCGTCGGCTGTGGCATGCGCGCGCAGCGTCTGGTCGAGGGGGATGGGCGCACGCAGCGTTGCCTCGACGCAGTCTCCATGTGGAAGGAACTGCGCGGCGAGGCCGGCCGAATAGCCGCCATTGCCCGAATCATGCGGGCCGTTGAAGCGGCGGGCGATACGTAGGGTGTCGGTCATGGGCAGCGAGTCTAGCCCGCGAATGTCCCGAATGGCCAGCGCTGCTACGTCTCCACCGCGCGCCCGGCTTCGCGCCAGGCCTTCATTCCGCCGTCTAGGGCGCTGGCGTGCTGGAAACCGAGGGCGCGGAGGGTTGCTGCGGCGAGGGTGGAGATCTTTCCGAACTCGCAGACGGCGATGATGCGCACGGTGGGGTCGGGGAAGGCCTCGTTGACGCGCAGTTCAAGTTGGCCGCGCGGCAGGAACATGGCCCCGGGCAAGTGGCCTGCGTAGAAGGCGTCCTTTTCGCGCACGTCGAGCACGACGAGGTCGTTCTGACGGGCGGCGAGGCGGCGGGCGAGTTCGTCCATCGACATGAAGGGCACCGAGGCGCTGGCCTCCGACAGGAGGCGCGCGACGGACTTCGCGCCGCTCATGTTGACGCGCAGCGCTTCGGTAAGGTGGGTCGGCGCCTGGATGTTGAGGGCGCGCATCATTGCGACGAACTCCGCTCGGTCGGTTTTCTGCAGGCGCGGATTGCTGGCGATCTCCTCGCCGATGGTCGAACCTGTGCGGCCCTTGTACTCGTGGGCGGGGTGGATCTCGGTTGCAGGGTCGAGCTTCAACAGGCGGCCGAACAGACTGTCGTAGAGCTGGTCGGGATCGCCGGTGGGCAGGTCGGTTCGGCCCGTGCCGCCGATGAGCAGAGCATCGCCTGTGAAGACATGGCCCGGCGCCAGGAAGGAGAGCGAGTCGGCGGTGTGGCCGGGCGTCGCCATCGCCTGCAGCCGGATGTCGCCGACCAGCAGCTGGTCGCCATCGTCGAGCCGGATGTCGATATGGGGCGCCGCCGAGAGATGGCTCATGACGATCTGCGCACCCAGCGCCTTCGCGATATCGCGGGCGGCCGAGAAATGGTCGGCGTGGGTGTGCGTGTCGATGGCGTAGCGCAGCGTGAGGCCATGGCGCGAGACGAGGCCGCGATAGCGCTCGACGGCGCTGCTCTCGGGATCGATGACGGCGCCGACATGTGTCTTCGGACAGCCGAGGATGTAGGAGCGGCATCCGCCGACTTCGATGGTTTCGAGGATCATCGCCGCCTCCCGTGAGGAACATTCTATCCCTGGCGATGCAGCGCCGCCAGTCAGTCGTCGCGCCGCCCATCGCGATAGCCGTCACGATAGCCGTCGACATAGTCCTCGTCGCGATCATGGTGATGATGATCATCGTCGCCGGAGGAGTAATAGACGGGGGCAGCGCAATAGGAATAGCCGGCGCCGAGCGGATCGACCTGGTAGCCGACCTGTTCATAGGCGTAGCGCGGGTAGGACGTCGCCAGCGTGTCGGCGACGTGCTGTCGGTAGAGGCCGACCGGGCAGGGCGCGTTCCGGTACGAGTCAAGTTCGTAGGCCACCTGGTTCAGCCCCGCGGCAAAGGCGTCCAGGTCGTCCGTCGTGCAGGCGCCAGCTGCCAGAAGCGGCGTGATCAACAGGATGCGTTTCAAGATCAAGCTCCCCAGCTTTTCCAATCCGCTGGCATCAGGACGCAGGTTGATGGCGAAATCCAGCCTGGACGTTGGTCTTCGCAGGGATTTGCTCAGGGCAGATCCTTGCGCATCTCAACGAGGTGGAAGTTCCGGGTGGTTTCTCCGGAGGTGTCGCTGAAGGGGAAGGGGAGCGTTGCGCCGGTGAGGCGGTAGCCGCGGCGCTTGTACCAGTCGATCAGTTCAGTGCGCAGGTTGATGACGGTCATAACCATCTGATTGGTCTCCCAGAGGTCGCGGACGCGGCGCTCGGCTTCCGCGAGCAGCTGCTTGCCGAGGCCGCCGCCGTGGATATCCGGATCGATCGCGAACATTCCGAAATAGGCTGCGCTGGTCTCCGTGACGTGTGGCGTGCACGGCGTCGATCCTGCGCCGGGTATGTGGGCCTCGTCCGCACTCGACCAGTTGCGCGCTGCATCGCGGCCGAGGCCCTGGAGCAGGCAGCAGCCCGCGATCCGGCCGTCCGCCTCGGCAAGCAGGAAGCGCGTATCCTCGCGCGCGATGAGGGTAGAGATTTCCTGGTTGCTGGTTCGTGGCCCCTTGAGGAGGTGGGCTTCTGAATTCCAGCGCCCGGCGGTCGCCTCGCCGCGATAGGCGCGCTCGATCAGGGCGACGAGTGCGGGCGCATCGGCCTGGCGGGCATAGCGAAAGGACGTGCTGCTCATGGGTTTCTCCCTGAAGCCGGCTAATCCATGCGGCGGGCGGCCCGTCAAGCGCCCGCGGAGGGGTGCGATTGCGGGCGGGGTTGCGGCGTGGTCTGCTGACGCAAAGACGAGGCGTGGAGGCGTGATGCGGCGCAGGGGTGGATTGAGGGGGCTTGGCCTTGCACTTGCGCTTGGCTGCGCCGGATGCGCCGGCGGCGTTTCGGCGCAAAGCACTGCGATGGGACCGCCCCGCGTTTCGACAGAAGTGCTGAAAGGTGGGCAGCTGCTGCAGCCCTGGCTCGGCGATGCGCTGACGCGGGCAGCGCTCCATCCGCTGGGCTCTGACAAGAACCCGGTTCGCGCCGACATGCCAGACGGCCAGCGCGCCTATCTCGCGCGGCTGCGTTGCACGAACGATGCGCCGCCGATCTGGCGGCGGGTGGGCAATCTGGGCTCCGGCGCTTTCGGATCGATCGTCGATCAGTATGATGTGCGCTGCCCGGGCGCCCATCCTCCACGCACCATCATCGTGATGGACATGTATTTTGCAGGCTATGTCGAGGCGCGCGCCGTCGACGGTTTCAGCATCGCCCCGCCCTGAGCGGTTGAAAAGGAGAGGGCTCATGCGCATCGCCGCCATCATGCTGGTTCTGGTCCCCGTCCCAGTCGCTCTGGCGCAGCAGCATCTTCCGCCCGAGCGGATGTTCTGCGAGCCGGAGAGTCATCCGCACGATGCTGTGGCCGCCGCGCCCTATTCGCATCGGGTGATGTATGAGGATGAGCATGTGCGCGTGCTTGAGATCCGTCTGCCGCCGGGCGCCAGCGAGCCGATCCACATCCATGCACTGCCCAGCGTGATCCATGGCGAGACGGGCGGAACGGGCGCGAAGTTTGTCTACACCGAATACAGGATGGAGAATGGCAAGTTTGTCGAGGTGGCGAGCAATGAGGTGACGCCGACAGGCGGCGTGCGCGCCGTGTGGTCGCCGCCAGAGGGGCCGCATGCGATCACCAATGTCGGCGCGGTCGGCGTGCGGTTCACCCGGGTCGAGATCAAGCCCGAAAGCTGCGCGGCGCGATGAGCGACGTCCTCGGCGCCATGCTGCGGCAGGCGGGACAGTATCTTGCGACGGGCGACCAGCGCGCGGCCGAGGCGCTGTTGCGGCGGACGCTGGCGCAGGCGCCGGGTCAGCCGGATGCGCTGGTGATGCTCGGCGTGGCGCTGGCGATGCGCGATGCGCATGGCGATGCGGTGCTGGCCTTCGACGGCGCCCTGCGCGCACGACCCGGTCTCCCGCAGGCGATGGCGCAGAAGGCGCGCAGTCTCGATGCGCTCGACCGGCGCGATGAAGCGGTGGCGCTGGCGGAAGCTGCGGGGCGGGGGGCTCAGGATGCCTACTCCCTCGACACGGCCGGCGTTGTGCTGACGCATGCGGGCCTGCACGAGAAGGCGGCGGCGCTCTATGCGCGAGCGGCAAAGGCGGGCGGCACGCCGGGCTATCACTACAATCACGCGATGTCGCTGGTCTATCTCGGCAGGTTTGATGAAGCGCGGAAGGCGTTCCGTGAGTGCCTCGCGCGGGATCCGCAGCATGGGCCAGCGTGGGCCGGGCTGGTGCAGATCACCAAGCAGACGCCGGAGCAGAACGAGATTCCGCGACTGACGGCGCTGGCGCAGCGCATGGCCGGCGACCGGATCGCTCTGCATGCGATCGGTCACGCGCTCGCCAAGGCGCATGAGGACATCGGCGATCCGGCGCAGGCGATGGCGTGGCTCCTGCGCGCGAAGGCCGGGATACGCAAGCCCGGCGGTGAGGCGATCGACGCTGCACTGTTCTCAGCGGCTGAGGCGAGCCTCAGCGTGCGTATACCCGGGGCGGCGCAGGGTGCGCCGATCTTTGTCACGGGCATGCCGCGTACGGGGACGACGCTGACCGAACGCATCCTGTCCAGCCACAGCGCGATTGCCAGCGCCGGCGAGCTGGGCGACCTGCCGGCGGTGCTTAAGGCGATTACGGGGCTTCGCAGTTCGCGCTTGCTGACGGGGCAGCTCGTCGCGGCCGCGGGCGAGGCTGATCCAGATACGGTCGGAAGCAGTTACATGGCGCGGGTGGCCAAACGTCTCGGGATCGACGGGCGGTTTGTCGACAAGCTGCCAGAGAACATCTTCCTTGCGCCACTGATCCTGCGCACGCTGCCTGAGGCTCGGGTGATCTGCCTCAAGCGGCATCCTGCGGACACGGTGCTGGGCAACTACCGGCAGGCGTTTGCTCCAGGGGCGGGCGATGTCGATTATGCTTTCGATCTTGCCGAGACCGCGCGCTACGTTGTGCGTTTCGAGGCGATGGTGCGGCGGTTTGCGGAGGCGCTGCCGGCTGACCGCTTCATCCTCGTCCGGTATGAGGACATTGTCGGCGATCTCGAAATGCAGGTGCGGCGCATGCTGGCGTTTTGCGGGCTGGCGTTCGAGGAGGCTTGCCTGCGATTTGAGGAGAATGCCGCACCGGTGGCGACAGCGAGCGCTGCGCAGGTTCGGCGGCCGATCAATGCCGAGGGCGTCGGGCGCTGGCGGCGCTATCGCCCCGCGATCGATGCGGCGCTGCGCATCCTGATCGACGGCGGCGCAATGGAGGAGAACGAGCTGGGCTAGGGTGCGGGGATGAAGGACTCCCCCGAGCCGGGCATGAAGACGGGCGGGAGCGGACCGACCACGCCTTCGAGAAAGGTGACTTTCGTCTCGATGGTGAGCGACTGGCGCACAGCGAGGGCTGCCTGCAGCGCGGCATAGTCCGGTCCGTCGCCGCCCATAGCGGCTGCATCGCGCGTAGCGGCCCAGTGGTCGAGACTGGCATAGCGTGTGGTGAGGTAGACTTCGTCATAGTCTGGCGAGGCTTCCGGCTCGCCTGGCGCAGGGATGACCTTCCACATGCCGACGATGCGCGCGCCGATCTTCTCGAAGTAAGGCCAGATACCGTCCTGGGAGGCCTTCAGGAATTGCGGGAACGTGCCCTTCCTGATCTTCCAATAGCGGATGGTGGTGATCTCCTGTCCCGCTTGCGGCGACAGGTTTCGCACCGGACCGCGCGAGCCGGGCGTGTCACGGTTCATCGCGAGAGGGCTGTTGCTCGGCGGCTGCGATAGCGGCGGCGTGGCGCAGGCGGACACAATCAGGAGCAGGGCGGCAAAACTGCGCATGGGATTCTCCGTTTACGCCATTGCAGCGGAGCTGAGCGGTCGGCGCAAGTCGTGACGCGGCGTCGGGGGAGACTTGCGCTTCGCGCGCAACGCCACATCTTTCCGGGAAGCAATTATCAACACGGCCTTAAGGGCGTGCTGGTAGCCTTTTGTGTCCGCCCTCCAGCCTTCCGGTTTGCCATGAACCTGTTCGACGGCCTCAAGAGCGACTGGATCTACATCAACGGCTTTCGCCGCATTACCGGAGCGATCGGCAAGTTCGACCCCGAGGCGGAATACACCCTCGCCGACGCGATCGAGGATGCGATCGACGATCACCCGGAGCGGGTCTTCATCGCATTCGAGGGCCGTGAGATCACCTATGCGGATTTCGAAGCGCGCGCGAACCGGTTTGCACACTGGGGACAGGCGGCCGGCCTGAAAAAAGGGGATACGGTCGCACTCTTCATGGAGAATCGGCCGGACTACATCGCCTTCTGGTTCGGGATGGCGAAACTTGCGGTACGGACGGCTCTGATCAACTACAACCTGTCCGGGGCAGGGCTCGCGCACTGCATCAAGGTTGCGGACTGCAAGGCCATCGTCATGAATCCGGAACTGGCGCCGCAGTTCGCATCGGCACGCGATCAGGCGCAGCTGCCGCTTGGTGCGTTCGTGCTCGGCGGACGGGCTGAAGGTCTGACGCCGATCGACTCGGCAGTCGATCAGGCCGGGCCGGGCCGGCCGGACAGGTCGATCCGCGAGAGCGTCAAGGGCGGTGAAGTCGCGCTGTACATCTATACCTCAGGAACGACAGGCTTGCCGAAGGCGGCGAAGATTTCTGGCGTCCGCGCGCGCGGACTGATGCGTGTTTTCAAGGACGCGACCGAGGCGAACCACAACGAGCGCATTCTGCTCACTTTGCCCCTCTATCACGCCACCGGTGGAATGTGCGGCGTCGGCACGGCGCTCAACGCCGGCGCATGCATCATCCTGAGGAGAAAGTTCTCGGCATCGCACTTCTGGCAGGAGGCGATCGACAACGACGCCACGATGCTCGTCTATATCGGCGAGCTTGGTCGCTATCTCATGAACCAGCCGCCGAGCGCGCTGGAGCGCAGCCACAAGATCAGGAAGGGCTTCGGCAATGGCCTGCGGGCGGACGTGTGGGAACAGTTCGTCGCGCGAACGGGGATCAGGCATCTCGTCGAGTTCTACGGCTCTACAGAAGGCAATGTGAACTTCTTCAATCTCGACGGAAAGATCGGGGCCGTGGGCCGTATCCCGCGCCTCCTGCGCGCGCGACTGCCGGCGCGGATCATCAGGTTCGATGTCGAGACGGAAGAGCCAGTGCGCGGACCGGACGGTCTGTGCATTGAGGCGGCGCCTGACGAGGTTGGGGAGGCGGTGGGGCCGATCACGCACGAGCCGCGGCAGCGCTTCGACGGTTACAATGACGAGAAGCAGTCGCAGAAGAAGATCCTGACCGATGTGTTCGCCAAGGGCGACAGATGGTTCCGCACCGGCGACCTCATGAAGATGGACGCGGACGGCTATGTCTATTTCGTCGACCGCGTCGGCGACACATTCCGCTGGAAGGGCGAGAATGTGTCGACCAGCGAGGTCGAGCTTGCGATTGCTTCGATGCCGGGCGTCAAGCACGCCATCGTCTATGGGGTGAACGTGCCCGGTCAGGACGGGCGTGCTGGCATGGCGGCCATCACGCCGAAGCAGGGCGTGAACCTCGAGGCGCTCTACGCACACCTGGCGACAAACCTGCCGGCCTATGCGCGCCCCGTCTTCATCCGTTTCCAGGACGAGGTGGAAACAACGGGTACGCTGAAGTACCGCAAGGTCGATCTTGTCCGCGACGGTTTCGATCCAATGAACACGAGCGATCCGCTGTTCGTCGTGGACACTGAAGGCAAGCGATATCTCCCCATCAGCGTCGATGTCGTGCGCGACATCGCAAGCGGGAAGCTTCGGGTCTAGCCGGTGCTGCCCGCCGACCCTCAGCTCCACAGATCGCCGAGCGCCAGGTCGTCCATGAAGGACGCCCGGTAGTCGCGCGGATAGGCATTGCCGTTCGCCCAGTCGTCGAGGCGGCAGGAGATGTTCTGCACGGAAGGACCGGTGCGGACCCCCTCCATTTCAAGAATGGCCGCGAGATTGCGCAGGAAGGTTTCGTCGAGATCGACATTGTCCGGCGCCTTTGCTTCCGCCAGGCGCCAGCCGGCCGTATCGCGGCTGAGGGCGATCGCGGCGGGTGGGTCGGCGCGCCAGACATAGACGGCAAGGCGGCCTTCAGCGACGCGCGTGGCGTGTTCCGCAAGGCAGTTGCGGAACTCGAGGGCGATCGCCTGCAGCTGCTTGCGGCCCGTGATGGCGACGAGCGGCTCACCGAAGCCGGGCGGGGCGGTGGCGTGACGGAAGACTTCGGGCGTCAGGTCCTCGACCGCGCGGCCGAAGACGGCGCGAAGGTCGCCACCCGATCCCCAGCGGCGCGCGATCCTGGCGGCGGCGCCGGGTTCGCGCATGCGGACAGCCAGTCGAAATGCGCGCGCGAGATCGTGAGCGGCGGCCGCCGAGGGCAGCACGCGCACGATGGCGGCCATGCGCAGCGCCTCGGGCAGGAGCGCGATAGGGCCGAAGGCCGCAGGACGTACGTCGTCGAGATGACGGAGGACCTCGTTCGCCATGGGCTCGGCCATGAGACTGACGAAGGTGTCATAGTCTTCGCGGCGCCAGAGCTGTTCGCCGGCCTTGGCCAGGGCGCGCATCAGGCCAGTTGCCGGAAGGCCCGGAAATGCTTCCGCGACAGCGGCGTCGCGCTGGAATTCGACCAGGCGGCGGAGCTCGGCCTCCGTGGTGGGCTGGCGGACATAACCGGCGAGGGCGATCGCGACGGCGTGACGACGCGCAGCGGGCAGGGCGAAGAACTCGCCATGCGGCGCTGGCCAGATGCGCGCGATCGCGTCGGCGAACTCGCCGGCCACGAAAGCGAGCAATGGGCTCGCCATGCGCGCCCGCGGAGGCGCGCGAAGGAAAAGTTGCGCGACCATGGTCGCGTCTCCTCTCGACATGTGCCCGCAACGCCGCTCGAAAGCGGACCATCGCGATCAGGGTCAGTTGTGTGAGGTCAGACGCTGCCGGAGTTGCCCCGGGAGCGCTGACCGCCCCCTGGGATACAGAGGGGCGAGCTGGCTAGTTGCAGTCGCCGCATTGCTGTTCGGCTCCGTGGTGTACGGGAGAGTGTCCCCCGACCTGCGACGATTTGGCCGAAGATTCGGGCAGGATTTTGGCGCCGCGCGAATTCGATCTACTCTGGTGTCTGACGACAGGAGGATTGTGGGATGAAGCGCGTGCTGATGACTCTGGCCATTCTGGGCGCCTGTACGCCGCAGGATGCGCCGCCACAGGCGCCAGCCGAAGCTGCGAGGCAACCGGGCCTGCTGGCCGCTGAGATTCCTGCACCTGCCGGCGAGATCAGGCTGACAGGCGTGACGTCGCAAACGCGTGTGACAAGCCCGCTTGCCATCGAGGGACTGGTGAAGGCCGACTGGGTTTTCGAGGGCCAGTTCCCGACCTGGATCGAGGTCGACGGCATGAAGGTCGCTGAGGCGCCTGCGCGGCATGTGCTGCCGGAGGATGGCAGCTATCCCGATCCCCTGAGTTTCAACGCCGAGCTGGTGTTCGATGTGACCAAGGAGACGCCGGCGACCTTGGTGCTGCAGGAAGACATGCCGCAACCCGTTGCGCCCGGTACGGACGAGGCGGGTCCGGCGCGCACGCTGCGCATTCCCATCGTGCTTGTGCCGCCGGCGCAGTGACGTGTATCGCCCCGCGCGCACTATTCTCGATCTCGACAGCCGCTTCTACCGCGAAGTCGCTCCGGCAGATTTTCCGCAGCACAGGCTGCGCTGGCGCAACCAGCGCTGGGCGGAGCGCGTGGGGCTGGGCGGGTTGAGCGATGCGGAGTGGATTGCACATTTCGGCAGATTCGCGCCGTTGCGGGGTTCGCTGGAGACGCCGCTGGCGCTGGCTTATCACGGCCACCAGTTCCAGGTTTACAATCCGCAGATCGGGGATGGGCGCGGCTTTCTCTTTGCGCAATTGCACGATGACCACGGCCGGCTGCTCGACCTCGGCACAAAGGGTTCGGGCCAGACGCCGTTCTCGCGGACCGGCGATGGGCGGCTGACGCTGAAGGGCGGGGTCCGCGAGATCATGGCGGCGTCGATGCTTGAGGCGCTGGGCGTCTATACGTCGAAGGCGTTCTCGCTCATCGAAACAGGCGAGCAGCTCTACCGCAACGACGAGCCGTCACCGACACGATCCTCAGTTCTTGTTCGCCTGTCGCACAGCCATGTCCGGTTTGGCACGTTCCAGCGGCTGGCCTATGAGGGCGATGCCGATGGCATTGGCAAGCTGGTCGACTATTGCATCCGCCATTTCTATCCCGCGGCGGCCGGCGCCGACATGGCGGCCTCCGCCAACGGTTTGTTGCGCGCAGTCGTACGGGCGACGGCGGAGCTGGCGGCGTCCTGGATGGCCGCCGGCTTCGTACATGGCGTGCTCAACACGGACAACATGGTGGTGACGGGCGAGAGCTTCGATTATGGGCCGTGGCGTTTCCTGCCGTATTCGGATCCCAGTTTCACGGCGGCCTACTTCGACGAGACGGGGCTCTATGCCTTCGGGCGTCAGCCATCAGCGGCGCTGTGGAACCTCTCCCAACTGGCCGAGTGCCTGACGCTGGTGAGCGAGACCGGCCCGCTCGAGGGGGCGCTTGCCACGTTCGAGCCAGAGTACCGCGCCGCGTTCCGCACCCGGATGCTCGCCATGCTGGGTCTGCAGCCGGCCGGCGAGAGCGCCGATCTCGACCTCCTCAAGGCGCTTTTCGGCTGGATGGCGGCGACGCGAGCGCCATGGCCGCAAGTTTTCTTCGACTGGTTCTGTGGCGCGCCAAGCGAAGGGCGGGCCGGCGCAAGCCCGATAGCTGCGCTTTACCAAGCTCCGGAGTTCGACCCTGTCCGTGCTGCGCTCATGAGCCACCGTCCCGAGCGGCCGGAGCGCCTCGCACACGAATACTTCACAGGTGCGGCGCCGGCGAGCCTGCTGATCGAAGAGGTCGAAGCGCTATGGGCAGCAATTGCCGAAGCCGACGACTGGGTCCCGTTCTGTAGACACATGCAGAGTATGGACATGGCTCGCACGGCGCTGGACTTGATCAACGTTAAGCACGCATGAAGCAGCATTCGGCCTGATATCATACCCGAAATTGGGCGCCGGACCGCAATGACCTACGGGTTTGTTAACAGTTCACCCCGGAGATGGGGGATCGAAGATTTGCAGACCGAGCGCGTAGATGACGTCAGCGCCGCTTCCCTTAGGCCCGGCCTCTCCACCGGAGGTCATTGAGCGCTGCTTTGCGAGCGCGACCGAGCATTTTCTCAATGCCGCGACCGAGGCTTTCGCCCTGATCGACCAGGAGGGCCGGGTCGTCCGCGCGAATATCGCCTATCGTCGCCTGACGGGTCCGGCGGGCGGGGCGCATGACGCCTCGATCCTCTCCTATGTTGAGCCTGACCGGCGCGAGGCGCTTCGCGAGATGCTGCGGACGCTGAGCGAGAAGACGCCGACACGCACGATGCAGGTGCGTTTCCGCATCGGGCGCGACACCCATCTTGTCGACGCTGATTTTGCGTGGCTTGGCCCAGCTGGCTTCATCTCCTTCGTCGGGCGCGACGTGACCAAGCAGAACCAGCTTGAACGGGAGCGCGTCGAGACGGCGGCCTCGCGTGACGCGGTGGAGCAGGTCGGCGACATCGGACACTGGCGCGTAGGCCGCGACCTCAAATTGCAGTGCACGCCAGGGACGGCGCGGATACTCGGGCTCGATCCAGCTGCGCCGGCGCTTGTTCTCGATGGCCTGGCGGAGATGATCTTGCCGGAAGACATGGCGGGCGCCGTGGCTGCGGCGCGTGAGGCTTATGAGAAGCGCCGCGCCATCAAGCATACGTTCCGGGTCCGGCGCGCCGACGGCACGACGCGGATGGTGCGGATCGCCGGTGCGCCGTCGATCGATGCACGCGGGCAAGTCGAGTCCATGCACGGTGTGATTGTTGACAAGACTGACGGCCATGCCGCGCTGCAAGCGGCGCTCAATGCGGACTCCACCGTTCGGCGGTTCGTGCAGGCGGCGCCGATGCCGATCTGCATGTGCGACAAGGAAATGCGCGTGATGATGGCCAGCGCCAGCTGGATCGCCGAGCAGGGGCTGACCGAAGCAGATGTACTCGGTCGCAATGTCTACGACATTCTGACCTGGCTGCCGGAGAAGTGGCGCGCGATGCATCGGCAGGTGCTGCGTGGCGAATCGATGAGCCATGATCGCGATCCCTACATGGGCGCGAACGGCCGCCAGCGCTGGCTAAAGTGGGCATCGGCGCCATGGTATGACGGCGCGGGGCAAGTCGGCGGCATGATCTCGGCGCACGAGGACGTCACCAAGCTCGTCCGCGCACAGCACGAGATCGAATCCTCGAAGGAGCGACTCTCCTTCGGCATGTCGATCACCCAGATGATGATCTGGGAGCTCGATTTCGAGATGCGGGAAACCTATCTCGAAGGCGACTGGAAACATTTCTTCCCACAGCGGCCGACCTTCGACTCGCTGACTGGGGGCGATGCCTGCATCCATCCGGCCGACCGCGATCTCGTCGCAAACAGGTGGCGGGCGCACCTCGCCGGCGGCGCGCCCTACACGGTGGAATACCGCGTCGTGTTCGGCGACGGGCGGGAAATCTGGCACGCCGCCTCGATCCGCATCCTCAAGACCGTCAAGGGATCCCCGGCGCGCGCCTTTGCCGTCATTCAGGACATCACCGCGCGCAAGCTGATCGAACTCAAGGCGATGGAAGCCGAGCAGCGCGCGCTGGTGGCAGCCGCCGCGAAGTCGGATTTCCTTTCCAACATGAGTCACGAGATCCGGACGCCGCTCAACGGCGTTCTGGCGGTGTCGGAGGTCCTGGCGCGCACAACGCTCGATGAGCGGCAGGGCGAGATGGTGCGACTGATCTCGACGTCGGGGCGCACGCTGCTGCGCGTGATGGACGATCTGGTGGAGTTCTCGCGTCTGGAGGGCGACGACATCCAGTTCGACATTCGGCCGTTCGAGCTTGAGGAGACCCTGCGTAACACCTGCGAGGCGGCGCGGACCCGCGCCGAGGCGAAAGGCCTGCGCTTCGACACCTTCGTGTCGGCGAGCTGCGATGGCGTCTTCCGTGGCGATCCGATGCGGATCGGGCAGGTGTTGGGCAACCTTCTGAACAACGCTGTGAAGTTCACCGATGAAGGCCATATCAGCGTGTCCGCGCATGTCGAAGAATTGCCGGACGGCAAGACGCAGCTGCGCCTCGTGGTGACAGACAGCGGCGTCGGATTTGCGCCGGAACTTGCGGAGCGGATTTTCGAGCGGTTCCAGCAGGCCGATATCTCGACATCGCGCAGGTATGGCGGGCTTGGTCTCGGGCTCTCCATCGTGAAGCGTCTCGTCGAATTGATGAACGGCACGGTGATTGCGCATTCGAAAGAGGGCGAGGGTGCGACTTTCGAAGTAACCGCGCCGATCGCGCGGGACCGCATCGCTGCGCTGGGCGCCATTACGGCGGTCGAGGTCGAGGATTTCGACGCCGAGACCAATCTCGACAATCTCAGGCTGCTGGTCGCCGAGGACAATCCGATGAACCGCAGGGTTGTCGAGCTATTGCTGGCGCAGAGCGGGCTGCAGATCACGTTTGCTGAGAACGGTAAGGAGGCCGTCGAGAAGTTTGCCGCAATGCAGTTCGATCTTGTTTTGATGGACCTGCAGATGCCGATCATGGGCGGGCTGGCCGCGATGCGCGCCATACGCGCCTGGGAGATTGAGAACGGCCGCACGCCGACGCCGATTCTCGCCGTGTCTGCCAATGCCACCGACGAACATGTCATTGAGGCGCGTGAAGCCGGGGCCGACGATCATGTCGCCAAGCCGATCGTGCGCGAGATCCTGTTCGAGGCGATCGCTCGTCACGCGCGGCGTTCGCGGCCCCAGTACGCGACCGGAGCCGTGGACGACGGCGAATTCGATCTCGATGCATTTGACATCGCGGTGTAGGGCGGACCAGGCGCCGCGCGGACCCGTGATCCTCTCAACCGGCAAACGTGCGGCGGAAGAAGTCGCCGACTGTGCCTGGTGCGTAGACGCCAAACATGATGAGGCCGAGTGTGAGAACGTGCAGCGCGGTGATCAGCGCTGTGACCATGACGAAGCCGGGCTTGTAGGTCTTGTGCCTCAGCACGTGCTGGGCAAGGAGCCCGCCGACGATGCCGAAGGTGAGGTCGGCAAGGTGCAGTCGCCGTTCAGGCGCGCGCCAAGCCCGCCTTTCGGCGGCGCGCTTGTCGGCCTGGTAGAACATGAAGGCGGCGACCGTTCCGATAAGGTAGAGCAGGCCGACCCAGACAGGAAAACGCCCCAGCACGATATTGTTTCCGAGCAGGACGATGATGGTGGCGGCAGCAGCAGTGCGCATCGAAATGTGTCGCATTCCGGCAGTCGGTTCGCGGCGCAGGGACTGGGCGGGGATGCGTTCTGAGCCTTTGCCGGGCGCTGTGCCGGCGGTCGTCGACGGCTGCGGCCGGATGATCGTGACGTCGACGGCCGCGGTGCGGCCGTTGGCGCCGGTTCCGACTTGGTAGGACAAAGTGTCGCCAGCCTTCGGACGTTCAGTGCTTTTGCCAATCGACTTCATGTGCACGTAGATCTTGTCGCCGCCGGGACGGCGGATGAAGCCGAAGCCGCGCTGGTCGTGCCAGTCTTCAAGTATGCCTTTTTCGCGGGCCACGCTAAGGGGGTAACCCTATTTGTTTGCGCGGTTCCTAACGAGGTCGTCGACCACGGCCGGGTCCGCCAAGGTTGAGGTGTCGCCGAGATTGGAAAAATCGTTCTCGGCGATTTTCCGCAGGATGCGCCGCATGATTTTTCCCGAGCGGGTCTTCGGCAGGCCGGGGGCGAACTGAATAAGATCAGGCGAGGCGATGGGACCGATCTCCTTGCGCACCCAGCTGACCAGTTCCTTGCGGAGCTCTTCGCTCGGTGTTTCTCCCGCCATCAGCGAAACATAGGCATAGATGCCCTGGCCCTTGATGGCGTGCGGGTAGCCGACTACGGCGGATTCGGCCACTTTCGGATGCGCAACGAGCGCGCTCTCGACTTCCGCCGTACCGAGACGATGCCCGAGACATTGATCACGTCGTCGACGCGGCCTGTGATCCAGTAATAGCCGTCGGCGTCGCGGCGGCACCCGTCGCCGGTGAAATACTTGCCGGGATAGGTGCGGAAATACGTGTCGACGAAGCGCGCGTGGTCGCCATAGACGGTGCGCATCTGGCCCGGCCATGAATCGAGGATGCAGAGATTGCCGGAGGTTGCGCCTTCAAGCACGGCGCCCTTGTCGTCAACGAGCTGCGGCCGGATCGAGAAGAAGGGCTTGGCAGCCGAGCCGGGCTTCAAGGCATGCGCGCCGGGCAGGGGTGTCATCAGCGTGGCGCCGGTTTCGGTCTGCCACCAGGTGTCGACGATGGGGCAGCGCATCTCGCCGACGGTGCGGTAGTACCACTCCCACGCTTCGGGGTTGATCGGCTCGCCGACCGAGCCCATCAGGCGCAGCGATTTGCGCGACGTTCCGGTGACGAACTGGTCGCCGGCGCCCATCAGCGCGCGCAGGGCCGTGGGGGCGGTGTAGAAGATCGTCACCTGGTGCTTGTCGATCGTCTTCCAGAAGCGCGAGGCGTCGGGCCAGGTCGGAATGCCCTCGAACATCACGCTGGTCGCGCCGTTTGCAAGGGGGCCGTAGACGACGTAGGAATGCCCGGTGACCCAGCCCACGTCGGCGGTGCACCAGAAGACATCGCCTGGCTTGTAGTCGAAGACGATCTCGTGGGTCATCGAGGCCCAGACGAGGTAGCCGCCAGTGGTGTGGAGCACGCCCTTGGGCTTTCCGGTCGAACCTGACGTGTAGAGGATGAAGAGCGGATCTTCGGCGCTCATCTCCTCAGGCGCGCAACTATCGGAGACCTGTTTGGCCAGTACGGAGTAGTATTCATCGCGCCCGGGCTTCAGGGTGATGTCGCCGCCGGTTCGTTTGACGACGATCACCGAGTTGACTGTTGAGCGTTGACCCAGGCGCTCGATGGCCGCGTCGACATTGGCCTTGAGCGGGATCGGCTTGCCGCCGCGCACGCCTTCGTCCGCTGTAACAATGCAGGTCGAGCCGCAGTCCTCGATCCGGCCGGCGAGCGAGTCGGGAGAGAAGCCGCCAAAGACAACGGAGTGGATGGCGCCGATTCGGGTGCAGGCGAGCATGGCGTAGGCCGCCTCGGGGATCATCGGCATGTAGATGGTGACACGGTCGCCCTTCTTCACGCCCTGGCTCTTCAGCACGTTGGCGAAGCGGCAGACCTCGGCATGGAGCTCGGCGTAGGTGATGTTCCTCGAAACCGACGGGTCATCGCCCTCGAAGATGAAGGCGGTGTCGTTGGCCTTGTGGGGCAGATGGCGGTCGATGCAGTTGGCCGAGACGTTGAGCGTACCGTCCTCGAACCATTTCACGTAGAGGTCCTTCGGGTCGTTCGTTTTCGAGATATCCCAGTTGACGTTCTTGACCTTCGTGTAGGGCTGCATCCAGTGGAGCCGCCTGCCGTGTTCGCGCCAGAAAGCCTCCGGGTCCCGGATCGAGGCGGCATACATCGCCGCATACGTGTCCGCATTCACATGGGCCTTGGCCGCAAAGGCGGGCGGCACGGGATAGACGGCGGATTCGGACATTGGGGCAGACTCCCTTTGCGGTGGGCTTGGCGTTCTGACGCGCCATACCGATTAGATCGCCCATTTTCCTGCGGGGGTGAAGGCGCATCCTGGAGCGCCCGCACGGCATTGTGCCGCGGCGAGCCCCGCGCAAGATTGTGGTGTCATTTCAGGCAGATTGATCGCAGGATCGCCCATGATGCCCGCCAAACGCCCCAAGGCCACAAGCAAGCCGCACCATGTCGACGTGCTGATCGTCGGCGCCGGCATATCGGGCGTGGGCGCAGCCTATCACCTCAAGACCCAGCTGCCGGGAACCACGTTCCTGGCCCTGGAGGCGAAGGAGACGTTCGGCGGCACGTGGGTGACGCACCGCTATCCCGGCATCCGCTCGGACAGCGACCTGCACACCTTCGGCTATCGCTTCAAGCCGTGGGTGGGACCTCCCATCGCCTCGGCGGACGAGATTCTGAAATACATGGGCGAGGTGATCGCGGAGAACGACCTCGGCAAGCACATCCGATACGGCCACACCATTACGCGGGCTGAGTGGTCGGGCGACCGCTGGCTTGTCGAGGCCGTGAAGACAGCGAGTGGCGAGGTTGTAAGCTTCACCTGCGGCTTCCTGTGGATGTGCCAGGGCTATTATCGTCATTACAAGGGTTACACGCCCGAGTGGCAGGGCATGACGGACTTCAAGGGCCGCATCGTGCATCCGCAGACCTGGCCCGATGATCTCGACTATGCAGGCAAGCGGATGATCGTGATCGGCTCGGGCGCGACCGCGGCGACCCTGGTGCCGGCCGTGGCGAAGGACGTCGCCCATGTCGTGATGCTGCAGCGCTCGCCGACCTGGTTCATTCCCGGACGCAACGCCATCGAGATCGCCGAGCAGCTGCGTGCGCTTCAGGTGGACGAGCGCTGGATCCACGAGATCACGCGCCGGCAGATTCTCAAGAACCAGGACGATTTCACGCGACGTGCGCGCGAGGAGCCAGAGACCGTGAAGGCGGAGCTGCTGGCGGCGGTGAAGTTGTTCCTCGGCGAGGACTACGACATCGCCACGCACTTCACGCCGAGCTATCGCCCCTGGCGCCAGCGCATCGCCTTTATCCCGGATGGCGACCTGTTCCGGGGGATTGCATCCGGCAAGGCGTCAGTCGTGACCGACGAGATCGATCGGTTCACCGCGAAAGGCATCCTGCTGAAGTCCGGCAGCGAGCTTGAGGCCGACATCATCGTGACGGCCACAGGCTTCGAGCTGAGCCCGCAGGGGGGCATCGAGATCATTGTCGATGGCAAGCCGGTCGCGCTCAGCGACACGGTCACCTATCGCGGCATGATGTTCACGGGCGTGCCCAACATGGTGTGGGTGTTTGGCTATTTCCGCGCCAGCTGGACGCTGCGTGCCGACATGGTGGCCGATTTCGTCTGCCGGCTGCTGGCGCACATGAAGGCCAAAGGCGCATCGCGCGTCGAGGTCGCCATCCCGCCGCGCCTTGAGGACATGAAGCTCCTGAGCTGGATCGATCCGGAGGACTTCAATCCTGGTTATCTGATGCGCGGCATGCACCTTTTGCCGAAACGCGGTGAGATGCGCGACTGGCAGCACACGCAGGATTACTGGAGTGAGAAGGACGAGTTCCCGAAGATCAACCTGGACGGGGATGAGTTCGTCTATGGTGAGGCGAAGGTGGAGGCCTAACCCACGAACGCCTTCTCGATCACGAACTCGGCCGGGTGAGCGTTCGACCCTTCGGTGAGGCCAGCTCTCTCCGTGAGGGCCTTGATGTCGTTGATCATGTCCATCGATCCGCACACCATCACGCGATCTGTTTCGGGATTGAGCGGCGGCACGCCAAGGTCCGCATAGAGTTGGCCGTCCTCCATGCAGGTCGTGATGCGCTTCTGGTTGTGCCAGCGCTCGCGTGTGACCGTCGTGTAGTGCACGAGGCGATGTGCATGCTCGCCAACAAGCGGATCGTCCGGCAGGGCGGCCACCAGCTCCTGGCCATACTTCAGTTCGCCGACTTCGCGGCAGGTATGGGTGAGGATCACCTGTTCGAAGCGTTCGTATGTGTCCGGGTCGCGGATGATCGAGGCGAAGGGCGCGATGCCGGTTCCGGTCGAAAAGAGGTAAAGGCGCTTTCCAGGCGTCAGTGCGTCATGGACGAGCGTGCCAGTCGATTTGCGGCCGAGCAGGACAGTGTCGCCCGTCTTGATGAGCTGCAGCTTCGAGGTGAGCGGTCCGTCGGGAACCTTGATGGAGAAGAATTCCAGCTCCTCATCCCAGCTCGGGCTGGCGATGGAGTAAGCGCGCAGCAGAGGCTTCCCGTTTGCGCCTTCAAGACCGATCATCACGAACTCGCCGGACCGGAAGCGGAAGGCGCCGGGGCGGGTTATGCGGAAAGCGAACATCCGGTCAGTATAGTGCTTTACCGACAGGACGGTTTCGTCGGTCGGGGCATTGGGCGACCGGGCGGACTTTTCCGCGGATTTGTCGGCGGTTTGCGTCATCGAAATCTTGGAAGCGTCCTGGACGGGTCCTTGCGGGCCCGGTGCGGCGCGCGGTCCCGACCTAGGGGCTTGGTCTGGCAAATGCAACTAATGCCAATGTTTAGCAGGTAAAGGCGGCTGGCGCGGTGCGGGGGGCCGCCCTGCCATAATCTCGCCTGCCACGCCTTTTTGATACCGGGGCGGCCTGAAGGCCCCTAGTATGCTGGTCCGGCCGGAATCGCCCTGGAGGTTGAACAGAACTTGCCCCGGATCCTCAGCATCACGCTTGGCGCGATTGCGCTGATCGCGGCCGTCGTCGGCATCCGCTCGCTTATGTCGGGTGGGGATACCGTCGCCCGCGTGCAGGCCAGCACAATTCCGACCCTGGACAAGGCCCTGCCGGGACCTGCGGAGGGCCATGGTGGAACTGTGGTCTTCCTGCGTTCCCGCGCCGAACAGAGAACGCTCTATCTTTCCCTCGGCGGGCGAAGCGAGGCCGAGATCGCACCAGTGGCCTTCGGCGCCCCGGGCAAGGTGGCGTACCTGCCGGTCGCGGAAGGCGCGATTGTCAAGGCGGGAGATCTGCTTTGCGGTCTTGAGGGTGATGGCTCAAACGCGCGCGTCCGGCAGGCGGAGGCCACAGCGGCGCGCGCGCGCGAGCAGCATACAAGCGATCAGAAACGGCTGGCGGAAGGCTGGGTGTCGCCGGCGCGGGTCAAGGCTTCGCGCGCCGCCCTGGACGAGGCGCAGGCAGCGCTCGACGTTGCGCGGGCGGCGGCCGCAGAGCGAAGAGCGGTTGCGCCCTTCCGCGGCGTGTTCGAAAAGCGCAATGCCGCCATGGGGCAGTTCGTTGCGCTGGGCTCCCCGTGCGGGACAGTTGTCCGGCTTGACCCGATTACCTTCGTCTCGGGCGCCTCGGAGAACCAGGCGCTGCGCATCCGCACGGGCGCGCCTGCGCGCGTGAAACTTCCCGACGGCAAGGAAGTGGCCGGCCAGGTCGAGAAGCTGGCGAGCGTCGCCGATCCGCGAACGCGGAATTTCGAGGTGAAGGTTGCGGTGCCGAATGCCGACAATGCGATCCCCGTGGGCCGCACGGCGGAGGTCAAGATCGACATTGGCCTCGGCAAGGCGCACAAGCTGTCCCCGTCGCTGCTCAAGACTGATAGCCAGGGCCGCATCGGCGTCTACTATCTCGATGTCGGCGGCGTCGTCGGGTTCGCGCCGGCGGACATTGTCGACGAAGGCAAAGACGGTATCTGGGTTGCCGGACTGCCGGATGAGGCTCAGCTGGTGGCCGAGGGACAGGACCATGTCGTTGCCGGCATGCGTGTGACGCCCGTCGTGAGGGAAGCTGCCGCAAGCGCTGGGTGAGACGCGCTATTCCTCGCGCTGGCCGACCACGCTGGCCTCGAACTCCGCCGTGCGCGGGGCCTGAGCGTAGCCGGAGGCGAGATAGAGTTTGAGCCGCCGGTCGCGTTTCGGCGTCAGGGGAATGTCGACATAGCCCAGTTCGCGGATGGAGGCGAAATCGGCGCGAATGATGACGCGCTGGGCCTCGCTGCCGCTGGCGAGCAGGATCGCGCGGTCCTCGCCGGGTTGCAGCTTGCCTTCCTCCTCGGCGTGGCTGCGCGGCGTGGGCCCGCGCTGCCAGACGCGCAGCGGCGGCATGTCGAGATTGCGCCCGTAATAGTCGAGACCGTGCCAGAGTTCGCGGTCGTCCACCATGATGGCGCTGGCGTTATTGGCTTTTGCTGCGGCCAGGAGTTCTTCCGTTGTCTTTTGCCATCCGCGCACGCCCTTCATCCCCGCCGAGGCGCCGACGGCATCGGCGATCATGGGCGAGACCCATGTGACGGTGAAAAGCAGGCCGATGAAGATGTTGATTCCAAGCCCGGTCTTGATGAGGGGCCCGGCCCGCAGGCGTGCGCCGAAGCTGCGGTCGATCCATGCGGCGAGCAGGACGCAGGCGGCCGGATAGGCGCATACCGCCCAGTTGGCGTGAGCGCGCGACATGATCTCCTGCGCCATGATGACGAGCAGGGGCGGCGCGATGAAGCAGATGAGCCAGATCTCGCGCGCCGTGGTTTCCTTCTCTTTCCGCCCCGCGATGAACGAGAAGCCCGCGAGCAGGACAAGCAGCGTGAGCGGGCCGAACACGGCCGACTGGTCCATCAGATAGGTGAAGATGTTGAGCGGGTCGAAGCCGGCCCCGGCCAGGTTCGCGTTGTCGGCGGTGTGACTCACGGTCGCGAAGTCGTTGGCGTAGTTCCACCAGAGATTGGGGCCAAGCACCACCAGCGACGCCAGCAACAGCACTCCGCCTGCCGGCGAGAGCACAGCCTTGCGCATGTCGCGGTCGAGCAGGGCGGAAAGAGCGGCTCCGCCATAGAGGTAGAGCGCCGCGTACTTGCCGAGCATGGCGAGGCCTATGCAGGCGCCTGCGAGGATCGCGTGTGTCCAGGTTGGCTGGTCGCGAAAGCGCCAGAGAAAATAGAGCGCGGCCGAGACCGAGGCGAGCAGCACAGCATCCGTCGTGATCAGCGCCGAAGATAGCCAGATCGCCGGCATCAGGAGGTAGAGTGCTGCGCTCCATCCGCCGGTGCGGGCGTCGAACGCGCGCCGTCCGAGCAGGAAGAGGAAGAAGGCGGCGATGCCGTGGAGGATGGGCCCTGAAAGGCGGATCGCCCAGGCCGCGTCGCCGAACAGGGATGTCGTGGCGGCGATCGCCCAGGCGATCAGCGGCGGCTTTGAGTAATACCCGAAGTCCAGCGTCTGCGACCAACGCCAGTATTGCGCCTCGTCGGGACTGATCTCGGTCGGCGAGAGGAGAACCACGATCAGGCGCAGGACCACCACGCCCGCGATGAGCAGCGCGGCGCAGGCCGGCGGATTGCGTCGCCAGAGATCGGAGAGGACATTCATGCCGGAGGGTGCTCGTAGGATTTGACCGCACCCTACAGGGTGAGGCGGGAGGCCAGAAGCCCACGCGATTCGGGGGCCGTGCGATCTATCGCCCCGTCCCTGCCTTCGGAAGCGCCTGGCGTGTCGCGGGCGCCACATCCGACGCAGAAAGTTGGATGCTTTTCGGGCTCGCCAGATCGAATTCGAGGCGCCCCGCGGAAGGCGGGCCGATGTGGTGTCCGCGCACTGTCGCTAGGGCAATGCGCCCTCTCGCCAGGAGGCGGGAAGCCAGCAGAATGCCGCGCTGCAGAATTTTCGGCCACTATCAAGGACGCCTGCGCATCTTCCAGGTTTTCCACCGGCTGTGAGCAAGTCGTGAACGCCAGTTCCGCAAGGGCATGAGTTGCTGCGCGACCTTCTGGGTGGGGCAGGACCACCCCACGCCACGTCAGAAAACTTTCACAACGCGGTCATTGAGCGCCCGCGGCCGACAGGCTATCGGCGCGGGCAATCGAGAGGGGCAGAGGCGCCCCTTTCCCGGTGTTCGAGGGGTGAAAATGATGAGTTTCAAACGACTGGCTGGCGGCGTTGCCCTTTTGGCGATGTCGGCGGCTTTCGCGCCAATGGCAATCGCGCAGGTCACGTCCTCGGGCGTGCAAGGCACGGTGACAAATGCCGATGGCTCGCCTGCTGGCGATGCAACCGTGACGATCGTGGACACCCGCACGGGGCTCACCCGTTCGGTCGTGTCGACCCCGACCGGTGCGTTCGACATTCGCGGCCTCAACGTTGGCGGTCCTTACACGGTCACGGTCTCGGCCCCGGGCGAGCAATCGACACAAGTCACCGACGTCTTCCTCGACCTCGGCTCCACCACCGACGTCAACCTGCAGTTCTCCGGAGCGAACTCGACGGACGTGATCATCATCACCGCCTCTCAGGCTGGAGCAGCCCTGATCGCCGTCGGTCCTGCCTCAGTTTTTTCCGCTGAAGACCTTGCCGAACGTCCCGCGATCAATCGCGACATCAAGGACATTATCCGCAACGACCCCCGCATCTATCTCGACCAGACGGCCGGCGGTACGGCCGGCTCGGATGGCGTGCAGTGCGCGGGCGCAAGCCCGCGCTTCAACTCGGTGACGGTCGACGGCATCGGTCTCAATGACGGGTTCGGCCTCAATAACAACGGCTATCCAACCGAGCGCCTGCCGTTCCCGTTCGACGCCATCAGCCAGGTGTCGGTCGAGCTTGCCCCGTTCGATCCGCGGTATGGCGGCTTCACGGGCTGCACGATCAACATGGTCTCGAAGTCGGGCACCAACGAATTCTCGGGCTCCGTCTTCTTCGACTACACCAGCGACGCACTGCGCGGCGACACCATCGAGGGCCGCTCGGTGTTCGTGCCGGAGTTCGATGAGAAGCGTTATGGCGTCAGCTTCGGCGGACCGATCATCGCCGACACGCTGTTCTTCTTCGGCTCCTATGAACGCTTCGAAGGCGTCAACCTGTTCGGTCGCGGCCCGGTGGGCTCGAACGCGACAACCATCGTTACCGGCTTCACGCAGGCCGAGTACGACCAGATCGTCAACATCGCCAACACGGTCTATGGCATCAGCGATCTCGGCGGCACGCCGACCTCGGATCCTGCAATCGATGAGAAGTATCTCGCCCGCCTCGACTGGAACATCAACGACCGTCATCGCGCGGCGCTGACCTATAACTACAACAAGGGCCTCAATCTCACCGAATCGGACTCGGGCTCGTCAAACTTCGAATTCGGCAAGCACCTCTATGACCGGGGCGCCGAACTCAAGGCCTATTCGGCCCAGCTCTACTCCGACTGGACAGACGAATTCTCGACCCAGCTGCGCGTGTCCTACAACGACGTCGATTTCTCCCAGTCCTGCCGTGACGGCGGCATCATCGGCGAGGTGCGCATCATCGTCGATCCGGGCCGCAACGCGTATTTCGGCTGCGACGACAGCCGCCACTTCAATGATCTCGACTACACCGTCCTGACCATCAAGGCCGGTGCGACCTATCAGTTCGGCGATCACACGTTCGGCTTCGGCGCCGAGCGCCAGACGTTCGACATCTTCAACGCCTTCACGCAGCACGTCGAAGGCGAATTCGTGTTCAACTCGATCACGGACTTCCAGAACGGACTGCCGAACCAGATCTTCTACGGCAACGCCGCAGGCACCAATGATCCGAATGATACCGCTGCGCAGTTCAAGTACGACATCAACACGGTCTATCTGCAGGACGAGTTTCCGATCGGCGACAGCGCCGACGTGACGCTCGGCGTGCGCTATGACTGGTACACGAACGACGACTTGCCGACGAGCAATCCGTTCTTCCTGGCGCGCAACGGCTTCGCCAACACCGAGAACCTCGACTCCAAGGGCATCCTGCAGCCGCGCTTCGGCTTCAACTGGGATGTGGATGATCGCCTGACGGTGCGCGGCGGCGCCGGTCTCTTCGCCGGCGGCAACCCGAACGTCTGGGTGTCGAACTCTTACTCGAATGACGGCATCCGTGCTGTCCAGCTGCAATACGGCCCGGGCGCCCTGCCCAACATGCCGCTGGGCTGGAACATCCTGACCAATCCGAACTCTGCGTCCGAGCGTCCGAGCGGCCAGACGGTGAACCCCAACAATGCCCTCTGGGGCGTGCCGACGCCGATGTTCAACAACGTCGGAACCGCAGCGCCGAACTCGGCGGTCGCCGCCATCGACCCGGACTTCGAGCCGGCGTCGGAGTGGAAGTTCTCGCTCGGCGCCACCTACGAGATGGACATGGGCATGTTCGGTCTTGGCATGCTGGGCGACGGCTACCGTTGGGACTTCGATTATATCCGCGGTGTCACCAACAATGCAGCGACGATCGTGAACAACGGCCTTGTGCGCGTTGGCACGGCGCCGGACGGCTCTCCGCTCTACAAGCGCGCAGACAAGTCCGACCCGGACTGCCTGAATGCGGCCACGGCGCCGACGGCTGCTTGCGCCACCCGCACGGCCGATGACCTGCTGCTCACCAATGCAGGCGATGGCGGCGAGACAAATGTCTACTCGGTCGCGTTGTCGAACCGCGTTGATGACTGGAACATCGACTGGTCGGTGGCCTATGCGCACATCGACGCCAAGGACACGCGCTCGATGACCTCCTCGGTCGCGGGCTCCAACTTCGGCTCGATCGCAGTGCGTGACATCAACAATCCGGAACAGGCCAGGACCAACTTCCTGATCCCGAACCGCTTCACCACGAGCATCTCGTGGGAGAACGAGTTCATTCCGGAGTTCACAACCCGCGTGTCGCTGTTCGGTGAACACTACCAGTCCCGGCCCTACTCATACACCTTCACGGGCGGCGGCACGGTGGACACCTGGGGCGACAACAATGAGGGTCTGCACCTCCTCTACGTGCCGACGGGTCCGACCGACCCGAATGTCATCTTCTGCTCCAACCAGACGGCGGCGGACGATGCGGTGTGCGGTGGCGCGGCGACGAACTTCAACACCAGCGACTTCTTCGCATGGTCCGACGCTGTCGGCCTGCAGCGCGGTGCGCAGACCAAGCGCAACGACTTCGATGGCGGCTGGAACAACAAGTTCGACCTCAAGCTGGAGCAGGAATTCCCCACCGGCTTTGGCAAGGGCTCGGCCTTCCTCGTCGTCGAGAACATCGGCAACCTGATCAATGACGAGTGGGGCGTGATCTACGAGACCCCGTTCCCGCAGCGCGTGGGCGTGGTCGAAATCGACCGCAATGCGACCACGAACCAGTTCGTCTACCGTCGCCTTGCGACGCCGAACATCGACGATCCGGTGGAGTCGGTCTCGTTCTGGACGGTACGGGTCGGCGCGAGTTGGGGCTTCTAGCCTCGGCCAGCTGGCCGAAAGCAGGCAGGAGGCGGCCTTTAGCGGGCCGCCTCTTTTCTTTTATCGAACAGGGTCCATATGCGCTCGCTTGTGTCCGGGCCTTGTTCCCCGGGCTGCACCTGCTAGAGGGCCGCCATGAGCGAGATCAGCCTGCATCCTCCTGCCGAGTGGGCGCCGCACAGCGCCATCTGGACCGCCTGGCCGGCGGATGAGGAGCTGTGGCTCGATGATCTTGCGCCAGCGCAGGCCGAGGTCGCGGCGATGGTGCGCGCGCTTGCGGGGCCGGGGGCGGGCGGTAAGCCAGGCGACAGGGTGCGCGTGCTGGTGAGCGGGCCCACGGCAATGCTGTCGGCGGAGAAGGCAATCGGCGAGGTCGCCGAGCTGATCGATGCCTCGTACGGCGACATCTGGTTACGCGATACAGGGCCGGTGTTCTATTCGGCCAACCGCTGCGCGCTGTTTACCTTCAATGGTTGGGGCGGAAAATACGTCCTCGACCATGACGATACGGTCGGCGCCTTCATCGCTATCGAGGCGGGGGCGGATGCAACGCGTTGGGACCGCGTGCTTGAGGGCGGGGCGGTCGACTGGGACGGGGAGGGTACGATCCTCACGACCCGGGAGTGCCTCCTCAATCCCAATCGCAATCCGCTGATGACGCCGGACGACGTGCGCGGCCTGCTCGGCGATGCGCTGGGAGCGCGCGCGGTGATCTGGATCGAACGCGGACTCCTCAATGACCACACGGACGGGCATGTCGACAACATCGCGCGGTTTGTGGCGCCGGGCGTCGTCGTGTGCCAGTCGCCGTCAGGTGCGGACGATCCGCATGCCGAGCGGCTGAAGGAGATCGCGGCCTTCCTGAAGCAGCAGCGCGATGCCCGCGGGCGCATGCTGCAGGTCATCCAGATCCCCTCGCCCGGTCGCGTTGAGGACGAGGATGGCGAGGTGGTTCCGGCGAGCCACATGAACTTCATCATCGGCAACGCCACCGTTGTCGTGCCGACTTACGGGACGACAACTGCGCAAGCCGCAGTCGATGCGCTGAAGCCGCTTTTCCCGGGGCGCAATGTGGTCGGCCTGCCCTCGAAGCACATCCTTACCGGCGGCGGATCGTTCCACTGCATAACCCAACAGCAGCCGGCCTAGGAGGCGATCATGACGCGCAAGATCACCCTCGCGGTCCTTCAGACAGCGCTCAGCGACGATGCCGCAACGAATATCACGCGCGTCAGCGACCTGGTGCGCGAAGCGGCGTCGAAAGGCGCAGACGTCATCCTGCCCTCCGAGCTCTTTGAAGGACACTATTTCTGCACCTCGCAGGAGGAAAAGAATTTCGCACGTGCGCATGCCTGGCGCGACAGCCCGGCCGTGAAGGCGATGGCGAAGCTGGCGGGCGAGCTTGGCGTAGTGATCCCTGTCTCGATCTTCGAGAAGGCGGGGCCTGCCTATTTCAACTCGGTGGTGATGGCGGATGCCGACGGCTCGTTGCTCGGCGTCTATCGCAAGTCGCATATCCCGGACGGACCTGGCTATCAGGAGAAGTACTACTTCCGTCCTGGAGACACCGGCTTCAAGGTCTGGAAGACACGCAAGGGCGCAATCGGCGTCGGCATCTGCTGGGACCAGTGGTTCCCGGAGGCGGCGCGCGCCATGGCGCTGATGGGCGCAGATGTGCTGCTCTATCCGACGGCCATCGGATCCGAGCCACATGACGCCTCGCTCGACACGGCCGCGCGCTGGCGCCGTGCGATGCTCGGTCATGCTGTCTCGAACGTGACGCCGGTGGCGGCTGCGAACCGCGTTGGCAACGAGAACGGCCAGGTGTTCTATGGCACCAGCTTCATCTCCGATCACACCGGCGAAATTCTCGCCGATTTCGACCGTAAGCAGGAAGGCGTTCTGCTCGCCCGGATCGACATGGACGAGGTCGAGCGCGCGCGGGCGGCGTGGGGGTTCTTCCGCGATCGACGGACGGATCTCTATGGCCCGCTCGTCGGTCCGCTGTCCGACGGCGGCTGAGCCTTCTCCTCCTTGCGCCGGGTCTCGCGCTCGCGCAATTCGTCGGCGAAGGCGCTGGCGAAGATACCGGCGGGAAGGGCGACGACGCCGATGCCGGCAAGCGCGATGATCGAGGCGGCGATCCGCCCGGCTACGGTCACAGGGTAGACATCGCCATAGCCGACCGTGGTGAGTGTTGCGACCGACCACCACACCGAGCGAACAACCGAGGCGAACTCGGCGCGCCCTTCGCCGACGCCTTCGATGAAATAGAGCGCCACGGCTGACACGTAGACAAGCGCCAGCGCCAGCGCGAGCGCCGTGACCAGCTGCGAGCCGGCGCGGCGCATCCCGGCGCCGAGCACGTCGAAGGCGGGAACGAAGCGCGCAAGCTTGATGAGGCGCACGAGGCGCAGCACGCGCAGGAACATTAGCGTCTGATCATTCGCTTCGGGGTGGGCGAAGGCAAGCCAGAGCAGTTCCGGCAGGAAGGCCGCAAGATCGGCCAGCGCGTAGGGCGTGAAGATGTAGCGGAGGCGGCCGCCGAGGCCGCGATAGCGAGGGTCCTCGCCGATCACCCACAGCCGTACGACATATTCGACGCCAAACGCTGCGAGGATGGCAAGGTTGATCCATGCAATCCAGATCGACGCGTCCGCCGGCATGTCCGGCTCGGTCTCCAGCGCGAAGACGATGAAGCTCGCAATCACCAGCCAGACGAGCGCCACATTGGTGCGCGACAGGCCGGGCCGGCCGCGCGCCGACGGCTCCAACTCGGTATAAAGGCGATGGCGCAGGCCGGCTTGAATGGCAACCTGGTGCGCGACCATCTTGGCAATCCCCCCGGCTGGCGGCATGTCTCGAGGCTGACGCCGACGATTGTCGGCGGCGGTCCGGAGTCAAGCTGCGAATGACGCGAGCGCTGGTGTTCGACTCCGGGGTGGGCGGCCTCACAATTGCCGATGCCCTCCGCAAGGCGGCGCCGGATTGGGTCGTGGACTATGCCGCTGACAGCGGCTTTTTCCCCTATGGCGTCAAGACGGATGCGGAGCTTCGCGCGCGACTGCCCGGGCTCTGCGCTGCGTTGGTGGCGCAGGCCGCTCCCGACGTGCTGGTGGTCGCCTGCAACACGGCCTCGACGCTGTCGCTTGGGGACATCCGCCAGCGGGTGAGCGTTCCTGTGGTGGGCACTGTGCCTGCGATCAAGCCCGCGGCAGAGCAGACGAAGACGGGTGTGATCGGGCTTCTGGCGACGCCGGGCACGGTAAGGCGCGCCTATCTCGACGATCTCGAGCGGCAGTTTGCGGCCGGAAAGACCCTGATCCGGCGTGGCTCGGCCGGACTTGTCGACATCGCCGAGCGCGCGGTGCGAGGACAGCCGATCGATCAGGAGCAGGTGGCCTATGCGGTGAAGCCCCTGTTCGATCCGCCCGACGGCCCGCGTATCGACATCGTGGTTCTGGCCTGCACGCATTTCCCGTTGATCCGCGAGGCGATCCAGGCTGCATGTCCGCCGGGCGTTACGCTGATCGACACGGGCGAGGCGGTCGCACGGCAGGCGGTGCGTGTTGCGCCAGGGACCACACGAACAGGACGAGGTCCTGTGGCCTATGTGACGGGCGGGTTGGCCAACAAGGCGGCGATGACGCCCGCTCTCGCGCGGTTCGGCTACACGGCGGTCGAGATCGTCGACGTTTAGGCCGGGCAGGTCCGCCTTTACAGGAAATCGATCTCGCGTGGATCGCGGCCCTCCCAGGCGCGCTGGACCTCTGCGGCGAGAAACAGGCCGCCGAGTGCGAGAACCGTGAAGCCTTCGCGCTGGGCCCGGTCGCGGGCAAGTGCTGCAGCTGCGACGGTGTCTGGTGCAACGATCACGTCGCTGCAATGCCTGCGGAAGATGGGTTCAAACACTTCGGTCGGGGCGCCGGCCTTGTAGGCCTTTGTCAGAATGAAGCGATCGAACCGGCCGGCGACAGTTTCAGAAATGGCGGCCACTTCCTTTGACGCGGAGACGCCAAAGACGACCAGTACGCGTTCGCGCAGCTGGAAGTCGAGGAAGGTGCGCGTGACGGCCTCCAGGGCGCGCGGCGTATGACCGGCATCGATCCAGAGGTCGGGCGCTGAGGCGACCTTTTCCAGCCGGCCGGGCCAGCGCGTGCGGCCGAGGGCAGCCAGCATCGCCAGGTGGCGCTGGGCGTTTTCCTCGGGCTTGAGGCCGAGCCACACTTCGGCCGCGCGCAGGGCGGTGACCGCATTGTCGACCTGATGTCGGCCGGCAAGTTTAAGGCGCACGCTCTGGTCCGCCGCGGGCGCGACGGCTGCAAAGCCATAGGTGAAGCGCGCGCCCTTGTGCGTGTTCTCGACATCTCCGAGCCGCCGGCTCGCAAGCGCCGGCAGCGTCGCCTTGCCGGACAAGCTGGCGAAGGCGGCGATGCGTTGCGCCAGGGCTTCCGGGATGGAAGGGCCGAGGATGATGCAGCCGCCGGGTGCGAGGGCGTCGACCTTGTCATAGGCGATGAGTTCTTCGGTCGCGCCAAGAAGTTCGGTGTGTTCGAGTTCGATCGAGGTCAGCACCGAGACGCTGGCCCGCACGCAGCGAACCGGATCATAACGGCCGCCGATCCCCGCTTCCCAGACGATAGCGTCGGGCTTCTGCTCCTGAAACCAGACGATCGCCAGCAGGAAGAGGCACTCGAATGCGCCGAGACGGTCGCCCTCCGGCAGCGAAGCGTTGAAGGCGAGCGTTGTTGACAGGTGACGGTCGAAATCCTCCCGCGCGATGGCCGTATCGCCGATCATGAAGCGCTCGCGCACATCGAACAGGTGAGGCGAGGTGAAGCAGCCGACCCGGAGCCCTGCCGCTTCGATGGCAGAGGCCATAAAGCGGGCCGTTGACCCTTTGCCGTTTGTGCCGGTGACGGCGATGGAGCGGCGCGCGAGGCTGGCGCGATCGATCCGGTGCGCCTGCAGGAAGCGCTCGATGCGATGCAGCCCGATGCCGTCGCCGAATTTCGGAAGGCCAAACATCAATCGTCCAGGCACGCGTTGAACATGGAAACCCAGATGGTCCGGATGAGATCGCTCCGGCCGGCGAGTTCGAGCGTGCGCAGGCCTGGATTGCCATTGACCTCGATTACCACAGGAACGGAGAAATCACCGGCGCTGGAAAGGTCGAACATGTCGACCGCGCCGATCCGCAGCCCCAGCGCCTCGACCGCACGGATCGCCAGGCTGGCAAGGGCGGGGGGCGACTGGTCGCTGACCGCGTCAATGCCGCCTGCGGCGCTGAGATTGCGCCGACCGGGGAGGGAAAGTCGGGCGCCAGCGGGCAGGATCTCGCCCGGATTGCGTCCGGCAAGGACGGACCGCGGGAGTGGTGAGACGCCTTCGTCCGCCACATGAGCGTTGAGACGCGCGAGCAGCTCGGTGAGCGAGGCCTTGCCATCGCCGACGAGCGCAGGGCTCGCCTTGCTGGAATGAAAGACGGCGCGACCGTCCTGCACGAAGATGCGGTGTTCCCGACCCTCGAGAACCGGCTCGATCAGAAAGGATTCGAATTCCGTCGCAATGCGACTGACATAGTCGTCGAGACCAGCCGGATCATGGATCACCTCGGCGAAAGCGCCGCGCGAGCCGTGATTGGGTTTGGCGAAGATCGGATAACCCATGTCGGCGGCGAACCGGTGCGCGTCATGGACCTCGTGACCGGTCGAACGAAGGGCGGCGCGCCGTGAATGAGAAAAGAAAAGCCCGCCGGGGATGACCGGCAGGTCGAGCGCAGCGAGCACCGCCTTGGTATGCGCCTTATCGCGCGAGATGGTGTAAGCTGTGGCGCTGTTGACCGGATAAGCGCACACATTGCCGCCGCCGCTGAGCATGGTTTTGCGCCCCCGCGACACGCGGAAGAGATACCCTTGGCCGTCATCGAGATCTTCGAAGCGGGCTCCGATGATCTCTGCAGCGTCTCGGGCGTAGCGTGCGGCGTCCGGGGTGGGCATGGCTCCGGATTTAGCAGGATCGTGGCGCCACCGATACGGTCGTCCGGATCGCGGTGACTTCACACTTTTGCGGGTGTCGACGTGTATCTGCAAGCGTGCGTCACGGGCGTCCTTGCAGCGTCCTGAGGCGCGTACGGGTCCCCTCCTACCAGATCCGGACGCGCTGGGCGGGGGCGAGGTAGAGGCGGTCGTCTGGCGCGATGCTGAAGGCGGCGTACCAGGCGTCCATGTTGCGAACCACGCCGTTGACGCGATAGCGGCTGGGCGCGTGGTTGTCGCTGTCGAGCATGGCCCGTGCGACTTCCTCACGCACCTTGTCGCGATACGTGCGAGCGTAGGCGATGAAGAAGCGCTGGTCGCCAGTCAACCCGTCAATGACAGGCGCTTCCTTGCCGCCAAGCGACATGCGGTAGGCGGCGTAGGCGATTTCGAGGCCGGCGAGGTCGCCGATATTCTCGCCAAGCGTGCCAAGCCCGTTCACGCAGGCGCCGAACCAGGGACAATAACCGTCATACTGTTCGACAAGCCGGTAGGACTTGATCCTGAAGCGCTCGTCAGTTTCCTCCGTCCACCAGTTGCGCGTGCGGCCGGCTGAGTCGAACTGGCGGCCTTCGTCGTCGAAGCCGTGGCTCATCTCGTGGCCGATGACGGCGCCGATGCCGCCATAGTTCTCGGCCGGATCTGCGTCGGGACTGAAATAGGGCGGCTGCAGGATGCCTGCAGGCAAGACGAAGCTGTTCGACAGCGGGTTGTAGAAGGCGTTGACGACATGCGCGGGCGCCACCCAGCGCTGGCGATCGACGGGCCGGGCGAGGTCGTCCTGCAGATCGCGCCAGTGGAACTCGTAACTTGCATAGACCGCCTCGAACAGACGGCCCGGCTCGATCGTCAGCCCTGAATAATCGCGCCAGGTCTCCGGATGGCCGATCATGCCGTGCAGCGCGGCGAGCTTTCCAAGCGCAGCCCCGCGAGTTGCTTCGTCCATCCAGTCAAGGCTGCGCATTCGTGTTTCGAAGGCCAGGCGGATATTGTGGACGATGTCGTCGATCTGCGCCTTGTGTCCCGCCGGGAAGTAGCGCTTCACGTAAAGCTCTGCGACAGCTTCGCCGAACTGCTCTTCGACGACCGCGACGGCAAACTTCCAGCGCTCAGGCTCCTGCTCAACGCCGTAGAGCTGGCGCGAGAAGAAGTCGAACGTGGAATCGCGGAAGGCCTTCGGCAGGTAGGCCGCGAAGTCGCTGGCGAAATGGTACTCCATCCAGAGCTTCCAGTCCGCGACCGATATCTTGCGGGCAAGTTTTGCAATGTCGGGCACGGCG
>Ga0172372_10001168_pt1 | contig 40791 bp, 28 predicted proteins | sample LakKiv5m_2_FD_114544 | JGI IMG/M metagenome (GOLD analysis project Ga0172372, IMG submission 114544) | Freshwater microbial communities from Kabuno Bay, South-Kivu, Congo - kab_092012_9.5m | ecosystem: Environmental > Aquatic > Freshwater > Lake | place: Democratic Republic of the Congo...
CACGGGGACGGGAAGAATCCCAAGACCAGCGCCTCGGCCCTGTACGCGCTGGTCGCTGCCAATGCATCCAAGCAGGTTCGGCCCGTTGGGGAGTGGAACGAGGGACGGATCCTCGTTCAGGGAACCCGGATTGAACACTGGCTGAATGGAAAGAAGGTGGTCGCCTGCGACCTCGCCAGTCCGGAGGTCACCACGCTGATCGCTCAGTCGAAGTTCAATCAATGGCCCGGGTTTGCGAAGGAATCCGCCGGTCACATCTGCCTCCAGGAGCATGGCGACGATGTCTGGTACCGGAACATCCGTATCCGCAAGCTCGCCACGCCTTGATTGCCTGCTTCTTCCCCACCGATCCCATCCTTTTTCATACGATGAAATCCATCTGCTCCCCTGCCTGGCGTCGCGGTTCCTGCGTCCTCGCGCTGGCTTCCGTTCTCGGTCTCGGTTGTGCCACCGATCCCGGGTCTCGAGGGCCGAATATCCTCAGCGCCCAGGAGGCACGTTCTGGGTGGAAGCTGCTGTTCGATGGCACGTCCACCGCCGGGTGGCGTGGATTCGGTAAGTCCGCGTTTCCGACCCAGGGGTGGGAGGTCCAGGACGGATGGCTGCACCACGTTCCCAAGGCAGGCGGGGGTGACATCATCACCACCGAGACCTTCACCGACTTTGAACTGACCTTCGACTGGCGCATTGCCACCGGCGGCAACAGCGGCGTGAAGTACCTCATCGATGAAAAGCGGGGCGCACCCGTCGGCCATGAATACCAGGTGATCGACGACGCCGCTCATCCCGACGCCGCCCACGGACCCAAGCGTCAGACGGCTGCCCTCTACGATGCCCTTCCTCCGGTGGGTGCTCCGGTGAAGCCGCCCGGCGAGATCAACCAGTCCCGGATCGTGATCCGCGGAGCCGACGTCGAGCACTGGTTGAATGGGAAACGCGTGGTGCAGTACACGCTGGGTTCCCCGGAACTCATGGCCGCGAAGGAAGCCAGCAAGTTCCGCAAGGAGGCGCATTGGGGAACGAAGTTCGCCACGCCCATCCTCCTGCAGGATCATCAGGACGAAGTCTGGTACCGGAACATCCGGATCCGGCCCCTTTGATCCGCCAGACCGCGCGATTGGGATCTTCTACCCATTCCAAAGCAGTCTTGGGGTGGCGATGTCCTCATCGCCTTTGAAAGGGCTTTCAGACGGCGACGAGGACGTTGCCTCCCCGTTTTCTGCGGGGACAAATCCAAGAGGCGCCCGATCCCGTATTTTCACCGTCGCCCGGCTTGACCCGGCTCCCGCCCGGCCCGTTGAATCACGGAATGTCGTCACAGCTGAGGAGAGTGGGAGTTTTCGCGTCGCTATGCTTCCTGGGGGTCAGCGTCACACTTGCGGCCCCGGCGAAGGTCATTCCAAAACCCCCAGCCGGCCCGCACACCCGGGCGCTCGAAACCGCCTTGGACCGATATGTGGCGACACCCGATCCAGCCTATGCCTGGAAGACGGTGGCGGTCACGGATGTCCCCGGTGGCAAGGTGGCGTCGATCGCCATGACCTCCCAGACGTGGCTCACGCCGGCGGAGGTCAACCGGACCGATTGGAAGCACTGGGTCACTGTCGTTCGCCCGTCCAACGTGGAGTCGGACATCGGCTTGCTCTTCATTACCGGCGGTGCGAATCGCGACGGCGAGGCACCCAAGCCTGCCAAGGAGCTCCTGCAGATCGCTGCCGCCACCAAGTCGGTCGTGATCGAGCTCAAGATGGTTCCCAACCAACCCCTGATCCTCGACGGCGACGGCAAGGAGCGGGTCGAGGACGACCTGATCGCGTACACCTGGGACAAGTACCTTCGCACGGGTGATGAACGTTGGCCCGCGCGCCTGCCCATGACGAAGGCGGCTGTTCGTGCCATGGACACGGTGACCGCGTGGACCAAGAGCGTGGAAGGCGGCGGAAAGGCCGTTGAACGGTTCGTCGTTGCGGGTGGGTCCAAGCGCGGTTGGACGACCTGGACGACCGGCATCGTCGACAAGCGGGTGGTCGCCATCTGCCCGATCGTCATCGATGTGCTGAACATGCAGCCCTCGATGATCCACCATTTCCGGGCGTACGGTTTCTTCGCTCCGGCCGTCGGCAACTACACCGAGCAAGGCATCATGGATTGGCTGGGCACCCCCGAGATGCAGGCACTCCAACGGATCGAGGATCCGTTCTTCTACCTGAACCGGCTCAACATGCCGAAGCTCATCGTCAACGCCTGTGGCGACCAGTTCTTCCTGCCGGATTCCTCCCAGTTCTACTTCGATCAACTTCCGGGCGAGAAGCACCTGCGCTACGTCCCCAACGCGGACCATTCGCTCCGTGGAAGCGACGCCTACGAAACCTTGGCGGCGTGGCAGTGGGCACAGGTCAACGGAAAGCAGGTCCCGACCTTCACCTGGAGCCGGGGTTCGGACGGCAATGTGCGCGTCTCGACCCCCGTCCGCCCGAAGGCCGTCCGTCTCTGGCAGGCCAACAATCCCCGCACCCGTGATTTCCGCCTCGAGATCATCGGACCCGCATGGTGGTCACGCGCGCTGGATGCGGAGTCCGATGGCTCCTACGTGGGCGGGATCAGCAAGCCTTCGCAGGGTTGGTCGGCCTTCATGATCGAGATGACGTACGACATCGGCGCGCCCGTTCCCATCAAGATGACCACGCCGGTCTGGGTGACTCCGGACAGCCTCCCCCACGTTGCTCCCAAGCCGTCGGTGCCCAAGGGCTTTTTGCGGAAGTAGCACCAACCTTCTGCAATCCAGCCAAAAGCAGGCTGGAACAGGATCGAGTTCGGCCCGTAGGCTGCTCACTTCTAACCAAATGAGCCGTCACGGACGACAGGACGAAGTGTGGGATGAACGCCTCGAACGCGCCATTGAGTGGCTCGTTCTGGGCGCGGTTGCCTACGGGACCCTGCTCTTTGGTGGTGTTCGCACCACCGAGATGGCCGTGATGACGGGTGTCGTCGGCCTGGCCCTCGTCCTCTGGCTGATCCGGATCTGGAGTGGGGGCGGTCATCGTCTGATCCTGCATCCACTCCTCTTTCCGGTGGTTGTGTTTGCCGGCTACGCGGTCTGGAGGGCCGCCGGCGCCGAGGTCCCGTACGCAGCGCGCCATGAGCTTTGGATGGTGCTGTTGTACGCGGTGACCCTCGTGGTCGCCGTCAACAACCTCCAGAGTCAGGACACCCTCCAGCGCAGTACCAATTTCCTCGTCGCCGTGGGGACCTTGCTCTCGCTCTACGCTGTCGGGCAGTACATCAGCCAGAGTGATGGGGTCCTTTGGCAAGTGCGTCCTGCGCAATACTTCCGCCGGGCCGGGGCCACCTTCGTCAACCCCAACCATCTGGCCACGATGATGGTCCTGCTCCTCCCCATGGCGCTCGGACAGGTCTTTCTGGCCCGCGCCAAGGGTCCGATCCGGGTCTTCCACGGCTATGGCGCCGTCATGATGCTCGCGGGTCTGGCGGTCACGATGTCCCGGGGTGGTTGGCTCGCCGGCGGTGCCGTCCTGGGCATCTTCTTCACCTGGCTTCTCATCCGCCGCCGTCAGATGCGGATCCCGGCGCTGGTGGGCCTGGGGCTCGTACTCGTCGCTGGTTCCGTCTTCCTCGCACGCAGCGGGAAGGCATGGCAGCGGATCACGGATGTGGCTGCCGTCGGCAAGCCCGATAGCGGGGACCGGTTGCCGCTCTGGAAGCCGGCAATCCGGATGTGGAAGGACAGCCCCTGGGTTGGTGTCGGTCCGGGTCACTACGACGTGCGCTTTCCGCAGTACCGTGACCATCAGATCCAGGTCAACCCGGGCTACGCCCACAACGAGTACCTCAACCTTCTGGCTGATTTCGGCCTCGTTGGTGCGGGACTGGTCGGACTTGCGATCCTCATCGCGGTCGGTGGGATCATTCTCTCCCGGAAGTATGTCGAGCGCGGGATCGGGGATCTCGGCGACAAGGGAAGCAACCGGACCGCTTTCTTCGTCGGGGCCAGCATTGGCATGGTGGGGATCGCACTCCACGCTGCAGTCGACTTCATCATGCATGTTCCCGCCCTCGGCCTGACGGTGGTCGTGGTGGGTGGCATGCTGGCTTCGACCATCCGGTTTGCCAGTGAGCGTTGGTGGCATACCCCCCGTTGGTGGAGCCGGGTGCTGATCACCGCCGTTGCCTGCGGCGCGTTGTATGTGCTGGTCCCGTCCTCCGTCCGCGGGCTCCGCGAGGGACTTCACCTCAATCAGGCTGCTGCGGGGGCGCGGATCACGCCGGAGCTGATGGAGCACCTGAAGGGGGCAGCGGCATTGGTTCCGGACAACCCTCGGACTGCCTTCGAAATCGGGGAGAACCTGCGGCGGATCAGTTTTGCGGGTGAACAGGGTTGGGAGGCCAGTGGTCGGGAAGCCATCGAGTGGCTGGAAAAGGCTCAGAAACTCAACCCACGCGATCCCATGGTCCTTGTCTCACAGGGACTCAACTGGCACTGGCTTGGAGAAGCTGTGAAGGCAAGCCGGGCATTCGAGAAGGCCATGGATGTGGGCCCCAACAATGTTGCGGTGGCCAATCACTACGCGTGGAACCTCCTGTTGCAGGGCCGGGTCCAGGCGGCCAGGGCCATCTTCGATCAGTCCCTGATGTGGAACTCGTGGAACAACTGGTTCGCCCAACGCTACGTCGAGGACATTGACCGCGGTCGATGGAAGGAAGCACCCGCGGGGAACTGATCCATCTCCTTGTCTCAACCGAACGAAAAGGCCGGCTGGGTTTCCCCAGCCGGCCTTTTGTCGTCGGGCCTGCCCCAGCAGGTGACGCGCCCATTCAGGGCAGCTTCTTCAGGAGGATATCCTTGAACTGGACCTTCATCGGCGGCCCCGCATGGACCTGCAAGGCCAGGACGCCGGACTTCGCCGCCTTCGCCGCCTGAGCGTCGATCACATCCACCATCATCTTGCCGTTGATGAAGTGCATGAGGTGGTTTCCGTCCGCAACGATGAGGTAGTCATTCCATTCCTCATGGCGGATGTACTGCTGCAATTCGGGACCCTTGGCCACTTCTCCCAGCAGGTTCACCTTGGTCTGACCATTCTCCTCGGTGATGTGCGTGCGCTGTCCACGCAGGGCCAGGATTCCACGGCCCCGCTCCTCATACAGGATGCCCGAGTAGGTCTTCCCCGCTTCGAGGTCGGCTTGATAGCCACCCACGATCGCCTTCTCGGCGTCCAACACCTGGCTGCGGTACTGGATGCCCGAGTTGCCATTGAACACCCGGTACTTCAACCGCAATTCAAAGTTGTCGACCACGCCATTCGTCCACACCAGGAACGTGTTGTTCTTGATGGGGTCAAACTTCGTGGTCGTGCCCGTGATGGCACCATCTTCCACCGTCCACAGACCCGGCACACCCGCCCAACCGGAAAGATCCTTCCCGTTGAAGAGCTGGATCGAACCCGCGCGTTCCTCCGCGACAGCGCGAGGAGTCAGACGGCATCCGGTGAAGGCGAGAAATCCAAGGGCTCCGGCAAGGAGCCCAACGGTGGAGCAGGTTCGAAGCAAACGCATCGGTGTCCTTTTTCTTTTGAAACGGAGCGTGGGGTCAAGCCGCAGGGCAGCCAGACATCACTTCTTCTTGAACAGCTTCTTCAGGTTGGCCAGCCCGTCCACCGCGATCTCGTCGCGCGTCGGCTCGATCCGTCGCCAGATGGCCGCCGCCCGGGCGATGACCTTGACGTCGGTGGTGAAGGATTCGATGACAACGTCTCCCTTGTAACCGATCGACTTCAGTGCGGCCACGATCTCCTTCCAGTTGAGGGAATCGCCACCCGGCGTACCACGATCCGTGCCGCAGGCGTGGAAGTGGGCCAGCAACGGACCGGCCTTCTTGATCGAGGCAGCCTGGTTCTTCTCTTCGATGTTCATGTGGAAGGTGTCGAGGTGCAGCTTCAGCGCCTTCGACTTTACCGCCTTGATCAGCTTGAGCCCCTGGTCACAGGTGTTCAGGAAGTCCGTCTCGAAACGGTTGAGCGGCTCGACGCAGATCTGGATGCCCTTCGATTCCGCATACGCGCACAGCTCCTTGAGGTTCTTCACCACCAGCGCCCACTCGATCTTCTGCTGCGCCGGCTCCACCGCGTCCGCCTTGCCCACCACGCTGTACACCGGGCCGATGATCGACGGGCACCCAATGATGACTGCTTGGTCGATCAAGGCCTTGCAATACGTCATCGCCGTCTGTTGCTCCTCCGGCGTTCCGCGGAAATCACGGCCCGGTCCCATGCACGCGCAGATCGAACCGCAGGCGAGCCCCGCCTTGTCCAAGGCAGCCCGGACCTTCACCGGGTCGATGTGCGAGGGATCCTCGATCGGAAGCTCGACGGAATCGAAGCCCCACTTCTTGAACTTCGCGAACAGCTTCACGCTGTCGGTCGTGAACGGGGAAACAAACAGGAAGGAATTGATGCCGAATCTCATGGTGTGAATCTTTCGAAGTCTGGCGGGTACGGGGTCCCAGTCCAAGCATTTACCCAGTGGCCTTCGACGCTCTTCAGCGGATGTCTTCCTCCGGGACAACGGTTGCCTGAAGCTTGCGGAAATCGAGCGTTGTATCCCGCGTTCCACTCCGGATCGGAACATCCAAGCCCTGATCCGTCGTGAGCCCGACCCAACGGAAGATCTCCGAATGCCCATCCGCGAAACTGAACGCCGCCGAGCGTCCATGCCGCACCGTGGGCGAGTTCTGCCACACCGTCGCCGGCGGCGGTTTCACGGCGAAATAACCGTCATCAATCGTCTCCTTGCTCTCATCAATGAAGACCAGCGACTTGGTCGGCGGCGGATTCACGATGTCGGTCGCCTTCTTGTACTGGGGATACTTGTTTCCCAGCACCCAGCTCGTGTCCACCCCACCGTCCCGTCCGTCCGACCCACCCATACGACCCGACATCGAGTAAGTGCGTACGATCCGTGCCCCCTTCAAGGCCGACTTGGGGACGCTCGAAGGCGGAATGATCGACGCGGGATCCGAGTAGATGGCGACGGAGGTGTTGTACTTGAACAGCCGGCCGTTGCGGATCTCGTTCAGGTTGGTTGCGCCCGGCATCGATGAGACATTGCCGCCAACCCACGCGTTGGTGGTACCCAGCCAGTTGGGGATCAGCCGGTCATCGTTGTCCGTGCTGTACATCACCCAGCACAGGGTCAATTGCTTGAGATTGTTCAGGCAGGTGATGCCCTGGGCCTTGGTCTTCGCGCGGGACAAGGCGGGCAACAACATTCCCGCGAGAATCGCGATGATCGCGATCACGACGAGCAACTCAATGAGAGTAAATCCGCGGGACGAGGGGTGTGGGCGTGCAAGTTTCATGACGGAATACCTGAAGGGGTAACGTTGCCTCTTATCTACGTGGCCGGATTGGCCTTGAATAGTGCAAAGTTGGTCCCCCGCGAAGCCGCAAGACGAGGGCCGTCCACGATCCGGATGGCCAATGTCCTCACCGCCTCCGCACCTCGGCTCAAAGACCCCCTTCAGCTTGGAACGAGGTGCCGATTCAAAGGTTGGTAGGCGCTCCCGTTGGATCGGTCAGGATCCTCATGGAAACGCACGATTGCACAAAAAAGCGGCCTTGGGGGTGACACACGGATTGCACCGCCCAAGGCCGCCAACGCGCCCACTCAGGCGCGTTAAAATTATCAGTGGAGACAGGGGAGCATTACCGGGGCCGATCACTCTTGACAAGTCCGAAGCCAACCAAATCCACCAGAGTTGTTCCCATGTTGTTCAGAACTCCCGGCGCACGGATCTCTTGTCCCAAAAAGACGTACCCGTTCGAGAGGCCAGTCTGCACAATATGCAATAAAGCCAAATGAATATCGTTAATCATTGGCACCCGCCGAGCGTCCCCGCTTCAACCAGACCATCACCAGACTCAGGTCTGCCGGCGTCACCCCCGAAATCCTAGAAGCCTGACCCACGGTCGCAGGGCGGATTCGATCCAACTTGATTCGTGCCTCCGTTCGCAAACTCGCGACCGAAGCATAGTCAAAATCTGCCGGAATCACCTGTGCTTCCAACGTCCGGAATCGATCCACTTCCGTCGCCTGTCGGCGGATGTACCCGGCATATTTGATCTCCGTCTCGACCTGATGCTGGACCTCAATGGAGAGATCTTCTCGTCGGCCCGGCAGGGAGGCATAGCCAACCTCCGGTCGTCGTAGGAGCTGGGCCAGTGTTTCCGCACCCACCCTTGTGGTTTCCAGTCGCTCCATCTCCGCTTTGGCTTCGGCGGCCTTTGCCTCGACCCGCTGCATCCGATGATTCGCCAACAGCCCACAGGCGTGGCCGATTGCGGACAACCGGAGATCGGCGTTGTCTTGTCGCAACAACAGGCGGTGCTCGGCTCGACTCGTGAACATTCGGTAGGGTTCCATGGTTCCCTTGGTTACCAGATCATCGATCAATACCCCGATATACGCCTCATCACGGCCAAGCACGACTTCGGGCCTCTTCTGAACCCGGAGCGCTGCATTGATCCCCGCCATGATCCCTTGGGCACCCGCTTCCTCATAACCCGACGTTCCGTTGATCTGACCTGCCAGGAAGAGGTTCGCACAGGTCTTTGTCTCGAGGGTTGGCTTGAGCTGGGTTGGATGTACGAAATCGTACTCCACGGCATAGGCCGGTCTCAGGATCTCCGCATTCTCACACCCCGTAATGCTTCGCACCATCTGGATCTGGATCTCATACGGGAGCGAAGTGGAGAATCCGTTCACGTAGATCTCGTCCGTTGAGATTCCCTCGGGTTCCAGGAAGATCTGGTGTGTCGGCTTCTCGGCGAATCGAACAAACTTGTCTTCGATGCTCGGGCAGTATCGAGGTCCCACCCCCTCAATCACCCCGGAGTACATGGGCGACCGATGCAGGTTCGCCAGGATGAGTTCGCGGGTCTTGTCCGTGGTGAAGGTGATGTAGCACGGGTGCTGGCCCCCGGCCCGGGCCAGGATGGATCCGGGAGGGTAGGGACCCGTGGAACCTGCCTTCGATTGTTCCACGTGGAACGTCGCGGAAGGCTTCAGCGCCCGCTCGCGCTCGAGTCCATCCAGCTCGTCCGACCACAGCTCCTCCTTCCAGAAACTGAACCAGGGGATGGGTTCGTCGCCGGGTTGGACTTCGCATCGGGTGAAGTCGATGGACTGACGCACCAACCGGGGCGGGGTCCCTGTCTTGAGCCGACCCAGCTCCAGACCCATCTCCTTTAGCGATCCCGACAGTCCCATGGCGGCGGCTTCACCGGCGCGTCCTCCCGTCTGCTGATTGGATCCGATATGCATCAGACCCCGAAGGAAGGTGCCGGTGGTGACCACCACGGTGGTGGCGTGGTACTGGACCTCAAGCGTGGTTTCCACCCCGTAGACCTGCTGGTCCCTGACCAGAAGGCGGTGGGTCTGGGCCTGCTTGATGTCGAGGTTGGCTTGGCGCTCGCAAACCCACTTCAAGCGGAACTGATACGCCTTCTTGTCGCATTGCGCCCGGGGGGCCCAAACCGAGGGACCCTTCTTTGTGTTCAGCATGCGGAACTGGAGTCCGGTCATGTCTGTCACCCGACCCATCTCTCCACCCAAGGCATCGATTTCGCGTGCCAGATGACCTTTGGCCAATCCCCCGATGGCCGGGTTGCAGGACATCTGACCGATGGTATCGATGTTGATCGAGAGAAGCAGGGTTGAGCATCCCATCCGAGCAGCAGCGAGCGCAGCCTCCACACCAGCATGCCCACCTCCGACCACGATGACATCGTAATGCTTTGGATAGACGAACGACATGTGGAAGGACCGTACGGGGGATGCGCAGCCCCGGCAACCCGACTCCTCAAGGTCGCCGGGTAGGGACACCCGGCCGACGAAGTGGGAACTGGTCGGCTCCATTGTCCTCGTATCAGCACTTGTGGGATGTCGTACCCGACCCTACCGAACACTGCACATGATCCCCTCAGGTTCCCAGCGTCTCTGCCCCTCTGCACGAGGTCTTTCCTGAATGGATACGGCTCTAGCCGAGTTCAGTGGATTCCCAATGTGTTCCACGTGGAACACTACATCACGCCTTCACATCACGAACGTAGGTGGGCGGCAGGATAGGCGGGGGCATGGGAGTCATGGCGCGACGGCGCCAGCGGGCGAACACGAGGATGTTCAGGAAGTGCATCCCGCCCAGGATGACCATGACGGCACCGACCTTGATGCTGACGGCTTCGATGAGCTCCTGAATATTCACGGCCTTGGCCGAGAACTTCAGGGCGAGTGCGATGTATCCGATGTTGATGAGGTAAAAGCCGACGATCAGGAGGTGATTGACCGAATCTGCGAGTGCGTTGTTGCCATGAAAGCTGTCGACGAGGAACTGGCGTCCGTTCCTGTGGAGGGTTCTGGCGACCCAGACGGTGAGGGCAATGCTGATGGCGAGGTAGGTGATGTAGGTAGCGACGAGGTAGTTCATGGGTGATCAAAGTTGGATGTGTTCGTTTCTCTTACGACAGAAATAACGGACAATCAGGATTTCAGTCAACACAGAAACAACGGAATTGATTGGCGAGACGAGGGAATCCAAGGGGACCCTGCCGACAGACCCAGTAACCTTCAGGCAGATCCAATGTAGAACCATCCATGGTTCCAAACCCACTGACCCGATCCGTACCAATCAAACCACGATGCCGCGCATTCAGCCTCCTCGAACTCCTGATCGTCGTTGCTGTCATCGGAATCATCGCAGGAACCCTCGGAGCCGCCTCCGGGAAGGCACAGATCCGAAGTCGATCCACCCTCTGTCTTTCGCATCTCCGCCAATGGGGCGCAGCCACCTTCCTCCATCTGTCCGACAATGCAGACCGACTGCCCTACGACGGGGCTCCGAATGGGATTTCCGTTCGGGATGCGTGGTATGTCGACCTGCCCCGAGCCATGGGGTGGAAGACCTATCCTGAAGAGGGAGGCTGGCGGACCAATCCCGCCGCAGCGCTGCCGAAGACCCTTTGGCTCTGTCCTGCGAACACGCGTCGGAGCAACGGTCGCATGCTGTTCCACTATGCGCTGAACAGGAGGGTGAATGGATCTGGTGAAGAGGCCCGGACGACCGTGGCGTCGTCGATTCCTGATCCCTCGACCCTCGTGTGGCTGTTTGAGAACGGAAAGCTGGCGGCGGTTGCCGCTGAAGGAAACGGCCACACGAATGCGCATGGGAGCGGGGCCTACTTCCTGTTCCTCGACGGGCATGTCGAGAGGAAGGGAGCGACCAACTATTGGGATTTCCGGGGCAAGAGGCCGCGGGCGGAAGGTGCGGGCATGCGGTGGAACCCGTGAAGCGGTGCCGGAAGAATTAGGGCAGCGAGACAACGGATCCGAGACAACTCAGCGGATGCCAACGTTTGGCTGTCGGGCCATACTCAGCCATGGAAATCACGCGTGCTGCGTTTGGGAGCTGGAATGGCGGGAAATTCATGCATTTCGGGCAGGCCCTCGACGAGGGCCGTTGGGTGGCGCTGGTGCAGCAGGCGTGGACCTTGGGCATCCGGACATTCATCACCGCGGACGTCTATGGAGCCGGGGAAGCCGACCGCTTGCTGGGCAAGGCGCTGAGCGGGTTTCCCAGGGAGAGCTACTGCCTGGTGGGAGCGGTGGGACATGACTTCTACGCGACGCGCAGGGACGGGGCGAAGGGTTATCCGCGGTTCACCGATCCGGCGTTGCGCAGTGCGCGCGACTACCGTGCTTACGTACGAATGGCCACGGAACGGTCCCTCGAACGTCTCGGGGTTGGTCGATTGGATCTGCTGCTCCTGCACAATCCGGATTCCATCGGGTATGGAAGCGATGCGGTGTGGGAGGCACTCCGTTTGGTTCGCGATGAAGGGCTCACGGAGGGGTTGGGCGTGGCGCCTGGGCCTGCCAATGGCTTCACCCTCGATCTACTCCAGTGTTTCGAGCGGTTCCACGAGGTCATCGATGCCGCCATGATCATCCTGAGCCCGCTGGAGCCATGGCCGGGTCTCCTGCCCCTCGCCGCGGCGCTCGCCTTTGATGTCCAGGTCCTCACGCGGGTGGTCGATCATGGCGGCATCTTTCACGATGATGTTCAGCCGGGGCACCGCTTCGGGCCTTCCGATCACCGATCCTTCCGTCCGCCGGGGTGGGTCGAGGCCGGCTGTGCCAAATTGGAACAACTGAGACCCATCGCTGCACGGCATGGCATGACACCGTTGCAGATGGCCTGTGCGTGGAATCTCGCGCAGGCACCGGTCCGGTGCGTGGTTCCGACACTCATCGAGGAGGTCTCGGGGAAACCGATCGAACGGAAGGTCGAGGAGTTGGCAGCGATCCCGGATGTGACGTTTTCCGAAGACGAGCTCCGCTTGATCGCCAGCACGGGTGACAACACGGGATGCATGGCGTTGAAGGGCGGCAATCCTGGGCATCTTGGGGAACCGGAACCGGATCGTTGGGGCCTGACGCCTGATCTTCTCCAGACGGCAGCACGGTGGGGCATTGATCCCGCGGTGGATCTCAGTCATCGCCACGCTTGACCGAAGTTGGGCGGAGGTTTGCGAAGGGTGTGCGAAGATGGCATTGCCGAGCAGGTGTCGTGTTCCTTGGAGTCGGCGGCGAGAGGATGCATCCATGAACGGATGCCGGGAAAAGCTGCGCTGAGCGAACCGCAGAGATTGAGTTTGCGAACACACGGAGGGTAGAATCTCGGGATTGCCCGTCATGAATGCCTCATACATCTCGCGGAGGTGCTTCTGGATCTTCGGACTCGCGATCGTGTTGGTGTTGGCTTGGACGGCACGGTCTGCTCCTGCACGACCCAACGTCGTCCTGATCTATGCCGACGATGTGGGATGGGGGGATCTGGGATGTTATGGGGCTCGTACGATTCCCACACCGCATCTGGACCGGTTGGCCCGTGAAGGAGTCCGGTTCACGGATGCCCACGCTCCCGCGGCAACCTGTACGCCCTCGCGTTTCGCGCTCCTTTCGGGAATGTATGCGTGGAGGCAAAAGGGAACGGGTGTGCTCCCAGGAGACGCAGCCCTGATCCTGGATCCGGCGAAACCAACGCTGGCCTCGGTCTTCCAGCGGGCTGGTTACCGTACTGGCGTCGTTGGGAAATGGCATCTCGGGTTGGGGCCCGGCCCAGGCAAGACCGATTGGAACGGAGAGATCAAACCGGGCCCATTGGAGTTGGGATTCGAGCATGCCTTCCTGATGCCCGCGACGGGCGATCGCGTCCCTTGCGTGTACGTGCAGGACCGGCGTGTGGTCGGCCTGGATCCCCTGGATCCAATCCGGGTCAGCTTCAAGGAACCGTTGACCAACGAGCCAACAGGACGGGCAAACCCGGAGTTCTTGAAGATGCATCCGAGCCATGGGCATGACATGACCATCGTCCACGGCATCTCCCGCATCGGCTACATGAGCGGTGGCCGTGCGGCGCGCTGGAAGGACGAGGAAATGTCGGATGACTTCGCCCGGGCCGCGGTGAAGTTCATCGAGCGGCATCAGGCGCAACCCTTCTTCCTATACCTTGCCCCGCACGATATCCACGTGCCGCGGGTGCCGCATCCGCGGTTTGTCGGCAAGACGCCTCATGGACCGCGCGGCGACGCCATGGTGGAGCTGGATGATTGCGTGGGACAGGTGTTGGCGGCGCTGGACCGGTTCGGGTTGGCGCGCGACACGTTGGTGGTGTTCAGCAGCGACAATGGGCCGGTCGTGGACGATGGGTACCGGGACGATGCCGTCACCCGACTCGCTGGCCATCGGCCGGCTGGGCCTTGGCGGGGTGGAAAGTACAGCCGGTTCGAGGCCGGCACGCGGGTGCCTATGTTGGTGCGATGGCCGGCCCGGGTGAAGCCGTCCGTTTCGGATGCGCTGATGTGCCACGTTGATTTCACGGCGACGTTTGCTGCCCTGTTGGAACAGGCCTTCCCAACTGGAACGTGGGTCGATGGCGAAGCGCACGTCCCGGCACTGCTCGGTGAATCGCCCGTCGGACGGGATCATCTCGTCGAACAGGCGGGTGGGCTGGCGCTGCGCGAGGGTCGGTGGAAGTTCATTCCTGGCGGGTCGGGCCCCAAGCGGAACGAGCCGACCGACACCGAGCTCGGCAATGATGCCAACCCACAACTTTACGATCTTCAGTCCGATCCGGGTGAGGTCGACAATGTCGCCCCACGGAATCCGGAACGCGTCGAAGCCATGCGGAAACGCCTGGAGACGATTCGGAATCGCGGGGGTGGTTGATGGCCGCCGCGCGGTCGGATGTCAGCACGCTTCCAGACACCACCAGCGCGCCCACGTGTGTCCGGTCATGATCTTCGAACCTCCCACGAGCAACGCGGTGGACCAGACATCCGAGTCGGTTGCCGATGGAGAGACCACCGCTGCCATCGCCACACCGTCGGCAGGCTCACCCGTCCGTGGGTCGAGGATGTGACTGATCCGGGAGTCGGGACGTCCCCAGATGGCACTCACAGAAAGGGTGGTATCCCGAAGCGCGATGCGAGGGGGCTTGCCTTCAGGCCATGCGCAGGCGCTTCCATCCGGGGGCACTGGCAGTGAAATATCCCATCCGTCGGCATCTGGCGGTTTTCCGAGTGCACACACGGTGCTTGTTCCGCCATGGATCAGGGCGTTCTCGATTCCGGCATCGCGCAGGATGTCCACGGCTCGGTCGAGGGCATATCCCTTGCCCATGGCGCCGGGGTGGAATTCGACTCCGGGACGTGCCAGTTGAATGGTGCCGGCGGCTTCATCGATCTGGAACTGGTTCCACCCGACAAGTGCCCGGGCATTCGAGATGGCCGATTCGTCCGGCTCCACCGGTGTACTTCCCTGAAAGCCCCAGGCGCGCACGAGGGGGCCGAGGGTTGGATCGAACAATCCACCTGTCCGGAGGCTGTAATCTCTGGCGAGGAGGAGAAATCGCAGAAGTCTGGGATCCACGCGGAGGGGGTGTTCCACGCCCAACCGGTGCAAACGCACCAGCTCGCTGTCCGCGCGAAACGGCGAAAGCCAGGATTCCACCGCCTCGATCTCGTCGAGGGCCTCCTCGGCGGCGGCACGCAGCGCTTCGGGTCGGGCGCCGTGAAGGACGACCTCGAAGCGGGTGGCCATGGCGGTTCGGGCAACCCGAATGGTCCCGCAGGAAGCATGCATGCCGGACATGCAGCCAATCCTGTTCTCCGGAGTCCCCAAATCCAAGAAGGGTCTGGGCGTCACGGGTGATCGCCATGGGGAAGGCTTCGGAAGGGCGAGGAGGACGTCGCCACACGGTTCCATGCGGGGCGGAGCATGGAGAAGGATGCTCACGAGGGGTCTCCGCACCATTGACTTTATCTGTTTGGGTGTTATCAAACAGTCAACAGGACCGTCATGCCGTCAGCCCTTCACCTTCAATTGGATCCGAGATCCGGCGTTCCGGCGTATCGCCAATTGATGGATCAGGTGAAGTATTATGTTGCGGGTGGAACACTTCGTCCTGGCGACCAGTTGCCGTCCATTCGCGAACTGGCTTCTGCCCTGACGGTGAACCCCACCACCGTCGTCCGCGTTTACAACGAACTTTCGCGTGAGGGCGTCCTTGAACTGCGGCATGGCAAGGGAGCTTACGTCGCCTCGAATCCCGCAGGACTGGCACCTGCCGAACAGGAGCAGGCGATCCGCCGCTCCGCGCGGCAGTTGGCACTGGAAGCCTCGCAATTGGGAGTTTCTGGAAGCCGTGTTGTGCAGGTGGTCCGCGAAGAACTGGCGGCGATTGAAAAGCCCGAGGCCAACCCGCAGGACGAACCCATCAAGTTCTCGGTCGTCTCGGGTGGATGATGCCGGGATCGCAAACCGGCCAATGATGTTCATCGCATGGAAGCGCCGATCACAGCCAGGAACCTGACCAAGACCTTCCGCGGAGTGGTCGCGGTCAACGGTCTCGACCTGCGTGTGGAGCGGGGCGCGGTGTATGGGTTGATTGGTCGAAACGGGGCGGGCAAGACGACGACCCTGCGCCTGTTGATGGGCCTGCTCCGGGCGGACCATGGCGAGGCACGGTTGCTGGGCAAGGACTGGTGGAACACTTCGGCGCAGATGCGCCAACGTGTGGCGTACGTGGCCCAGGGCGGCCGGCCGCCGGATTGGATGACGTTGGAGGACCTGAATCGGTATTCGGCACACTTTTTCGAGCGCTGGGATAGCGGGCTGGCGCGCGAACTGGCGGGACGCTGGGAACTGCCCTGGAATCGGCCGTTGGGACGGCTTTCCGGTGGGCACCAGCGTCTCGCCGCAATTTTGGCGGCGCTTGCCGCACGGCCTGACGTCCTCCTGCTGGACGAACCAGCGGCAGGGTTGGATCCGATCGTGCGTCGCGATCTATTGCGATGCCTCGTGGAGGCTCTGGTACGGACGGAGGGGTGCACTGTCCTGTTGAGCACCCACCTGTTGGCGGATGTCGAACGCCTCGCAACGCATGTGGGCATCCTCGATCACGGCCGGATTGTGGGTGAGGGGACGGTCGAGGACTGGCAACGGACGATGCGACGGGTCCAGGTGGTCTTCCCCGGGGGTGAAGTTCCTCCAGCCATCGAGGTGCCCGGGAGTTTTCGGAGTGAGCGTTTGGGTCCGGTGCTGACCGCCATCGCACGGGTTTCGGACGATGCGCAGCTGGACCCTCTCAGGGCTTTGTCCGGGGTGCGCGTGAACGTGTTTCCCCTCACCTTGGAAGAGTTGTTTGTCGAATGGTTCGAACCCAGGGATCCGACAGGGCCGATGTCCGGTCCGGAGACCCCGGGGCCATATGGGTTTTGGGGCCGGTCCGGCGACCTCGCGGAAGCGACACCAGATCAACGTGTGGGTAACGGTGTCCATTCTGCCATCGCGCCCGCTGGGCGGGAGGACGATGATTCTGGTGCCGGGCCGGCCCCGTACGTGGAGATGGCAACCCCACGTGCGGATTGAACGCCGGCCGGGGCGCGAGAGCGCCCCGGCAATGACCTTCGTGAAACCCATGAACATTCAACATCGCGCTCGGATGGGGCTGACCCTGCTGGTCTGGCTCATCGCGCTGCTCGCCCTGCGAGCCCATGCCGGAGATGGCAAGGAACCCGTCATCACGGGGATCCGGCCTGCCGGCACCAACCTGCTCGTCACCGTCCGGCTTCCCGAGGGGTGCCGGCACATCACCCTCGAAAGCCGTCCTCGGATGGGGACCGGAGCCTGGATTCCGCGGAAGGATCACTGGCCTGCCGCAGGCGAGGCCGAGGTCACCCTGACCCTGCCGATGCAGGCCGAGGTGGAACTCCTCCGCGCGAAGGGAGAGACGGAGGACGAACTGCCATTGCCGGCCCGCTTCTTCAGTGGCCGACGGGAGTTCTCCGCAGTCGTGTCGGCGTCCTCCGTGGCTCCGGTCGCCGGCGGAGACATCAACACGAGCTTCGGTGGGACCGCGCCTGGCGTCCCCACCACGGACACCCGGGGTGAAGCGGGCGGAACGCGGACCGTCGTGGAGTCCGACATCTGGCAGATCGATGGCAACACCGTTTACTTTTTCAACAGCGCCCGGGGCTTTCAGGTGATCGACCTGACCGTGGTCGACCAGCCTGTCCTCAAGGGCACCCTTTCCTTCGCTGCACAGGGAGAGCAGATGTACCTGCTGCCGGGGGGTACTCCTGAGGACCGATGGTTGGCCCTCCTGACCGCCAGCGCCTGTGATTCGCGTGCCGGCGAAGTGATTCTGGTCCGCGTCCGCAACGGGATTCCCGAACTGGGGCCGCGGCTGGCGTTTGAAGGGCAGGTGCGCGAGAGCCGGTTGGTGGGCTCGGCCCTTTACCTCGCGACCTATCGTTGGAAGCAGACCGAAGTGTCTCCGACCGATCCCACCTCGATTTTCGTCTGGCGTGCCGAGACGGGTATTGTCTCGTTTGACCTTTCCGATCCGACGTCGCCGGCAACGCGCGCTGAAAAGGTCATCCCTGCGAATCCCGACGCGATCCAGGCGACCGACCGATTCCTGTTCGTGGCCACCACCGGGCCCGCATTGGGTTCCGATGAACCCTCCCAGCCGGTCTGGCTCCGCCCCGGAGTCCGCGGTGTCACGATCTTCGACATCTCGGATGCATCGGGCGCGGTGGAACAGCTCGGCTCCGTTGTCGTGAAGGGGCGGGTGGCGGACAAGTTCAAGATCAACCTCCGAGAGGATGTCCTGACGGTGGTCTCGGCACGCGATCCGGAATGGAAGCTCGTGACGCGGACCAATTGGTACACGCGTGAATTCGGGCCCAACGGCGAACGGTTGGTTCCCCCCGTCCGGGAGCAGAGCGTGTACAACACCTATGAGCAGACCGCGCCCATGTCCACCTGGCTGGAGACGTTCAGCCTCGCGACGCCGACGGCGCCGTCGAAGCTGGGCGAACTGAAGATCATCGAGAACGAGAGTCTCTTCGGGACACGCTTCGTCGGGGACCGCGCCTATGTGGTGACTTTCCGGCAGATCGATCCCCTCTGGATCATCGATCTCTCCGAGCCGCAGAACCCGCGCATCCGCGGCGAGCTCCAGATTCCGGGCTACTCAAGCTATCTTGAACCCGTCGGGACCAACCGCTTGCTCGCCGTCGGTGTGGACGGCGGGAATGCGACCGTTGCGCTGTTCGATGTCTCGGACGAGTCCCGTCCGACGCAGCTGAGCAAGGTGTTCCTGGGCACAGGCTGGTCGTGGAGCGAGGCCAATGCCGATGAGAAGGCCTTCAAGTACCTTCCTGAACTCGGCCTGATCCTGGTCCCGTGGCAAGGCTACGAGAATGGCCAGTATGTCCAGTCGATGCAGTTGGTCGACTACAGCGGGAACAAGCTTGTGAAGCGCGGCCTGATCGCCCACCGCCTCAATGCGCGGCGTGCCACCGCCCTCTCCAACCGTGTGCTTTCGCTTTCCGGTCAGGAGTTGCTGGTCGTGGACGCCACCGACCGGGACAACCCGGTCGTGAAGGCTGATCTCGACCTTTCCTTTGTCGTGACCCAGGTCCGTGTCTCCGGAGATCGTCTGGTATTGCTCAGCATCTCGGGAGGATCCATCCCAACCGTGCGTCGTGTCGCGTCCGCGAGCCCGGACGTGGTTCTGGGATCCTTGGCATTGCCTCCGTATCCCGTGGTGGGTTTCGAGATGGCGGGCACGAACCTCCACCTCCTGCAACTGGAACCGGACACCTACCGGCAGGATCCGGTGGTTGGCACGAACGAGGTGGTCACGTGGATTGACCAGCCTCCGATCCGCAAGGAGACCCTGCTGACAAACGTCTTCGTCGAGATCCCGGAACCGATCCGCACGAATCGCCTCGTCACGAACGTCGTGGTGTTCCCGCTCCTTCCCACCGATCCGCCGGGGACGCAGCCTCGGATCGAGACGAACATCCACATCGTGCCGGTGATCATCCAGCTCCCGCCGGTATGGGTGACGAACGTTCAGGTCGTTGTCCGCCTTGAACCAGTGCCTCCGCTGCCTTCGACCAACATCGTGGTGGTCACCAACTGGAATTCCGTGACGATTCCTGGAGCGCTGGTTGCCCGGGAGATCGGTTTCGAGGGCGATGCGCCACGGGAGCTCGGGCAAAGTCGGATACAAAGACCTGCGTCCTACTACGGAGCGAACTTCCGCGGATTGCGGGCCACGCCGGAACTCATCCTGTGGGCGGAACCCTCCTCGAATGGGAACGGCTGGGGCTGGCCCACGGACGTTCTGGTCCCCGGTATCATGCCTGGCATTGCCGTGGGTGATGCCTTCTTCCCGGGTGGGCGCGGGTGGTGGTGGTGGTGGCAGAACACGATGGTCGTGGTTGCCGAGGACATCTCGGTGACGGGAAGTCCGGTGCTCCGCAGTGCGGTCACGCTCGGTGGAACCGAGAAGCACCAAGGCTTCTCGGACGCCTATGTTGCCGAAGGGCGCCTCTACGTCTCGCATCGCGAGGCCATCACCCACGAGGAAACCAAGGGCTCGGATGTGACTGGCGGAATCGTTGGGCCCGGATTGCCCACTCCATGGTGGGTGACCGAGACCCGGCACCTGTTGGATGTCGTCGACTTCGCGGATCCGGCGGATCCGATGTTCCGGATGCCCATTGGAATCCCCGCCGAACTGGTAGGCATCAGTCATCGCGGGGGCCTGATCTATACTTCCGGGGCGACCACCAATACACCGGCGGGTCGCTCTGAACTCAGTGCGCTGGCCTATGACGGGCTGGGAGCCGCGTTGGTCGATGCCACGACCGTCTCCGTTCATTCCGACGTGCAGGTGGCACCGAATGGGAATGTGCATGCCGTTGAACCAGCGGCGCCAAACGGTGTGTCCGCCCAGGTCCAAACCCTCTGGATCACCACCGAAGGCCGATGGCACCGCGGAACCTCCGTGAATGTTCCGGGAAACAGCCCCGTCCTCCGGAGCGTCGGTTCCCTGCTCACGACGGATGCGCCTGAAGGTCTCGGATTCTTGAGACCGACCGATACCGGTGCGGTGCTGCTGGGGGTGATGCCGGGGATGTGCGGGCAATGGATCGATTGGACGGCGGGCGATGCCGGAGCGGATGCCACGGTCTGGGCGCCGGGAATCGGCGCACGGCTGCTGAAGCTCCAGCCGGAAGCAGGACAGACGGGACCATGATGACGAAGCGTGAGACGAAATCGCGGAGCGACACGGGTTTCACACTGGTGGAATTGCTGACGGTCATCGCGATTGTCGCGGTGATGGCGACACTCCTCTTCTCCGCGGTTTCGGGCGCACGCACCCGGTCCAATCAGGTGGTCTGCCGCAACAACCTGCGGCAGGCCGCCATGGCTGTTGAGATGTATCAGGATGACATGGGCCGGCGGCCTCGAAGCTTCACGCGTCTGGCTGCCAGGCCCTCCATCATCCGGAATCCGAAGGTCTTCATCTGTCCGGCTGATCCTGCCCTCAAGACGCCGGCAGGTGCCCAAAGCAAGTCGAACGCCTTCTGGGGAAACCGGGTGAACGCCAGCCAGGAACCGATGGTCGGTCGGTCGGGCGCTCCCGAGGAAGGCTCGTGGGAGCAGGAGATCCGGGAGACCACAGAGTCGATTGCCTTCTCCTATCTCCATCCCCTGGCCTGGCGTCGGGATGCCTGGACCCGCTTGATGCAGGGACGCGGCAATCAGGTGGGCGTGGTCGCCTGTCAGCTGCACGGGCTACGGTCTCCGCTGCAGGGGCACCGGCCATTCACCGAATTCGAGGGACAGACCCTGCGAGCCCAACGGGACGGTGCGGTGATTCCCCGAAAGATCTTCCGGACCATGGCCGCGACCTCCGCGACGCCGACCTATGGAACACCGGTCCGCGCCATGGCCGACCCGGTGGAGGGAACCCTGACGGTGCTGATGACCGATGACGATTATCCGTGGGAGTTCTACACGGATGCGGTGCCTCAGGCGCGTTGAGGGGGCAGCGCACTCTCTGCCGGACCGACGAAGGGGGGCATGCATCCAGACCCTTGCCTCGAGCGGGGTGGCGACGTCCTCGTCGCCCTTCACCCAACTTTCACCGTCCGATGGGACATCGCTGTCCTGGAACCTTCAGCCAGAAGTCCGGGGGCCAGATGCAAGCGATGGAAACTCTTGGTGCCTCCGGGCTGGTGACCTTCGACGGGAACACGTACGGTCGGTCCGTGGTCTGGCCATTTCCTGATCCAGGGTTTCTTCGGTCCTTCCTGAACTGCCTTCGCCGGGGAGGCTTTTTCTTCGCGCTCCTGTTCCTGCGGAGCACCGTCTGCGGCGAGGACATCCGTTTTCCAGCCGATGCCGGAGTGATTGACGTCACAAAGGCGCCGTATTTCGCCAAGGGCGATGGCCGGACGGATGATACTGCCGCCCTCCAGCAGGCGTTGCTGGAACACCCCAACCAGAACCGGATCATCTACCTGCCCAACGGGACTTACCTGGTTTCGGCTCCATTGCGGTGGCCGGAAGGGACCAATGCGGAATCGAGCCAACGTGCGACGATCCTGCAGGGGCAGAGCAGGGCTGGAGCCATCATCCGCCTTGCAGACCATTCGCCCGGCTACTCGATTTCATCGCGGGACGCGATGGTGCTCTGGATGGGCGACTCGCCTTCATGGCGGGATCGAAACGCGGTCAGAAACCTCACGATCCACACCGGCGAAGGAAACAGCCTCGCCACAGGAATCGCCTTCATGGCGAACCGCCAGGGTTGCATCCGGGACGTCACGATCGTCTCCGGTGGCAAGAAGGGCGAGGGCATTGCGGGCATTGATGCGGCGTATTGCGATGCGATTGGGCCGGCGCTGATCAAGAACGTCCGGGTCGAGGGATTCGACTACGGAATCAAGGCAGGGCATCCGCAATTCTCGCTGACGATGGAGCATGTGGAGTTGGTCGGGCAACGGATCGCGGCGATCCGGAATGCCGGACAGACCCTCAGCATCCGGGATCTGCGTTCAACGAACACCGTGCCTGCGCTCCTGAGCGGCGATATCACCGGTTTCGTGACGCTTCTGGACACGGTCATGCAAGGCTTGCCAGTTCGCCGGCAGGCAGCGGCCATCCAGAATCAGGGATTCCTCTTTGCGCGGCGTCTCGAGATTCCCGGGTATACCAACACGATCGAGAACCGGACGCTGACGAACATCACCGTGCAGGCAGAGGACATCGCCCAGTTTGCATCGCACACCCGGTTGTCCCAGTTCCCATCCCCCGGAGAACCTCTGGATCTCCCGATCGAGGAGACGCCGGAGGCTCCATGGGATCCACCGCAGCAGTGGGTCAGCCCCCTGAAGTTCGGTGGCATGCCCGACGACGACACGGACGATGGGCCGGCCATCCAACAGGCGATCGATTCCGGGGCCACGACGGTTTACCTGCCAAACGGAACCTGGAAGATCGCCACCCCGGTGGAGATTCGTGGTGCCGTCCGTCGTATCCTTGGATGCGAGGCCCGCATCCTCAATACCGGGCTGGGACCCCGGACCGCGTTCCGGTTTGGGGAGGGCAAGGAGCCGATCGTCTGGTTGGAGCGACTCGCAGCGCATTCCGGGTTGGACGGGTTTATCGAGCATGCCTCGTCCCGACGCCTCGTGATCTCCTCCTGCTCGGACGTGCGCTACGTGGGAACCGGAACCGGAGACCTTTTCCTCGAGGACGTGTCGTCTCGTGCCGAGTGGAAATTCAAGCAGCAGAAGGTGTGGGCCCGCCAATGGTGCATCGAGCGGGATGGTTCGAAGGTGGTGAATCAAGGCGGGACCCTCTGGGTCCTTGGCCTGAAGTCCGAGCGTGGTGGGACGGTCGTGACCACGACTGAAGGCGGAAAGACGGAGATTTACGGTGGATTGGTCATGTCCGGCAGCGGACCGAAGTCGGATCCCATGTTCGTGATCCGCGAAGCCTCCGCAAACCTCAGCGTTGGCGAGATCGCATTCCAGGGAAGTCCATTCCGCACCATCGTCAGCGAAACGCGAAAGGGAGTTACCCGCGTGGTCGAACGGGGTACTCCGAACCTGGCCGATCTGCTTCCGGAACACGGGGGAGGCATCGCGATGTCATTCTATTCCGGGTTCGAGGGCCCGGATGCGCTTCCGGCCACCATTGTGATGGCGTCAACAAACCGGGTCGCGTCGCCGGGTTACGCTCCGAAGCGGCCCTGACAAGGTCCTGCCAGAATCAGGGAAGTTCCTGGATCCGGACGTTGCGCCAGCGGAGTTCGAGTTGGTTGGTGTTCTTGCCGACCCCGTGGACCTGGAGCGCGATGAAACCGGAGGGCGTCATGGAATCCCGGAGTTGGGCTGCCGGAACCCCGTTGAGGAACGTCTTGAGCTGGTCCCCGACGCATTCGATGCGGAATTGGTTCCACTCGCCCATGCGGAGTGCGGCACGGGCCGTGTCGTTGGTCTTGAGATCCGCGAGCCAGCCACGGCGGCCCTCATCGTAGATGCCACCGGTCCAGGCACGCTTGGAGGGGTCGATCTCGACCTGATAACCGTGCACCCGGCCTGCGGGAATCGAGTTGGTCTTTCCATTCCGCACCACCTTCCGGGGCGTTGAGTGCACCTCGGAGCGGACCTGCACACCGGAATTGAGTGCCGGGTGGGGCTTGAAATCCAGTTCGAGGACGAAGTTCGTGTAGCTGCGTTCGGTGCAGAGGAAGGAGTTGGGAGTTCCCGGCACGGCGCGCCCCACGATCTCGTTCCCTTCGACGGCATAGGTGGCCTTGCCGCCGTGCTGTGTCCACCCCTTGAGATCCTGCCCATTGAAGAGAGGCTTCCAGACGGGGTCGGCAGCGGTTGTCGGCAGCACGGCGAACGCGACGCAGGCACAGCCCAGCAAGGCCGATACGGTGGAGTGCATGAGGTGGAGAGTGCCGCGTGGGAGATGGGAGCCAAGCCCGCAGTTCACTCCGGAGCCGGCATGTCCTTGCCCAGCTTCATGTATTCCCAGAGCGCCTGGATGGTCTTCGGCCCATTGCCCTCGTAGAACTCCGGCAGAGGGCTGTTGCCCTGTTCGTCGAAATAGCCGGGCATCTTGGTCGTGGGATCCACGCTGATCGGACTGCGGATCCAGCGCTTGAAGTACTCGGGTTGGAGGCGCTCGAAGGAGAGGGCGAGGTTGATGCCCGGGGCTTCAAAGACCGCGGTCGCGCCAAACTCCGCGATACCGTGGCAGGAGATGCAGGAGAACCCGCCTTGGGCACTGACCAGCTTCCGGCCCTTGCCCGCGTCTTCGGCGACACTCGCCGTGTCGGCCACGGACTTCGCGGGTTGACCGTGGCGCGTTGAAAGGCCCTCGGCGAGGAAGGGCGCGTAAGCCGGGAAGGCCGGCATCCGTGCTTCCAGCCAGGGCCGAGGCTTGCGGGTTTCCTTGCCGCTGATGAATGCGGCAGCCCACTCGGTCTTGAGCTTTCCGCCTAGCAGCTCCCACGCAGGGAATCCCTCGTGCTTGCCATGGCATTCCGCGCAGTTCAGCGCCCCGGCCTGACGGTTCAGGAACTCGGCTGAAGAGTGGCGCTTCAAGGACTCGCGGTCCGACTTGGCGAAGCTGCGTAGCGCCTCGCGCTGCGCCGTGGTGTGGGCGTAGACGGGAGCCTTCGATCCCGTTGCCGGCGCGTCTGCCAGGCAACCCAGCGTCCAACGGTCCGCGGCGAGATCCTTCAACGGCTTCGAGGCCACCGAACTCTTCATGCCGTCGACGGCATGGCAGTTCAGGCAGCCGGTGGACTCCACCAGCTTCCGGCCCTTCTCGACGACCGCGGCATCTGTTGGGGCCGCCTTGTCTTCCGCCGCGTCCGCGTGCTTGTCGAGGTAGGCGGCGAGGTTGGAGGCCTCCTCGGTGTTCAGGTGAAAGTCCGGCATCCGGATCCAGCTGAAGTGAGCGGCGGGCTTCTGCAGGAACGCCGCCAGCGCACCCGGCTTGAACTTCGCTTTCACCTGCTTCTGGGAAACCTTGGCTGCATCGGACTCGGTCCCGTCGGGCGGGTTGTGGCAGGACGCGCAGAGCAACCGTTCGTAAAGTCCCTTGCCGGCCTCCGCGTCGCCCTCGGTTGCTTTCGTGGCTTCACCGGTGAGGGAGGCCAGATAGGCCGCGATCGCCTCCGCATTGGCAGCCGCCTCCGGCCCGTGGAGGAGCTTGGGCATCGCCGTTCCCGGGCGCATGGCCTGTGGATCGGCAATCCACTTCGCCATCCACGCAAACCCCCTTCGCGAACCAATCCCAGCGAATGCCGGCGCGTCCATGGACAACTCCGGCATCCCGCCGGCGCCACCGGCGTCGTGACAACGGACGCAGCGGCCCTCGACGAACAGATCGCGACCCTGGTGCAGGACCTTCGAGGCTTTCAGCGCATCCGTCTCGTCATGCGAGAGGGCGGCGATCGGGATCGGGTTCCGCGGGGTCTCGGCATTGGACCAATAAAGGCGGATGAAGGCGTCTCCCGATGCCGGTGACTTGTAGGCCACCTTGAAGGCGTTCGCACCCTTGTTGAGCTTGGTCGCGGCGCTCGACAGCGGTGTGGCTGCCTCGGCCTTCCCCTTGAGGACCTCGGCCCCGTTCACCTCGATGGAAACCTCGCCCGCCGCCTCGACGTGGAAGGTGTACTCGGAACGAAGCTCGGAATTCACGAAGCCCGACCACGTCGCACTGAACGCTCCCGCCGGAACGAACGGCGACGCCGGCGTCCCGGCACCGACATACAGCTGCACCCCCGGCCAGACCGTGAGGTCCGTGGCGGTCCCATTGGAAAAGGTGACCGCCAGCCCTGCAGGTTTGTCCGCGCCCATGGCAAACGGAGCCGAACTCAGGACCGCAGACAGCAGGAATAGTCCGGGCAACCGGAAGAATCGCGACATCGCGCCGAGGTTATTCACGTCGCTCCGACGGTCAAGAAGCCCGCCGTAATCGGTGGAAGTCGGGAGCGTCGACGCAGCCCCATCGTCAGACGGGGCCCGGGGCGGCGATGTCCTCATCGCCATGGGAAAGGCTCGGGAACGGCGACGAGGACGTCACCACCCCGCTCAACGTGCGATGCAATAGAGGAATCGTTCGCCGCGCAGGTAGAACTCCGTTCCCACCACCGCCGCCGTTGCGCTGAAGATGTCGTCAAGGTGGTTGACGGCGATGGGTGCATTGGTCCGGTCATGCCGCAGCACGACCGTGGTTCCGTCGCGTGCGGTCACGTAGATCCGATCCGCGGCCCCAACGGGGGACGAAAAGATGAAATCGCGGATGCCGTCGAGCCGGAGCGGTTCACCAAGGTGCCGTCCAGTGTCCGGATCCAGCCGCGAAAGGACGTTCTGGTTGTGCCGGATGAAATAGAGCGTGCTCCCGTAGAGTAGCGGCGAGGAGACGTATGGCGTCAGGCGGTTCAGTTGCCACGCGACGCGATCCGTGCCGGTGACATCACCCTTCGCGCCCTCCAACCGGATCGCCACCATGGCCTGCGAGTAGTAGCTGTTTCCGGCGATGACGATGCCGTTCCGATGGACGGGGGACGACACGACATTGTCGGTCAGGCCGGCGCATTCCCAGATCGGCGAACCGTCGCGCACGTCGTATCCGCGGATCCGGCGCGTGGCACTGACGACCACCTGCGTGTGTGTGTGGCCTTCCACGATCAGCGGCGTGGACCACGAGGTCTTCTCGTCGCGTGGGGTTCGCCAGCGTTGTTCTCCCGTGCGTTTGTCGAATGCGTACAGGAAGGAGTCCCGCTCGTGATCCCAGCACACGAGGAGAAGGTCGCCGTGCAGCACGGGCGAACTGCCTTCGCCGTGGGCGTGGAGCGTGTCCATCCGACCCAGATCCCGCTGCCACAACACCTTTCCATCGAGATCGAGGCAGTGCAGTCCACGGGATCCGAGGAACACATAAACCCGCTCCCCGTCGCTCACGGGTGAGTTCGAGGCGAGGCTTCCGGTGACGTGCCCGCCCTCGTGGGGGAATTCCTCCTTCAACACCGTCCGCCACGCCTGGCTTCCGTCCTTCCGATGCAGGGATTGGACGACGAACTGATGCTTGTGGGTGACGCCGGCATTGTCATGGGAGCCGGGTGCCTTGTCGTACACGGGAGGCCGGGCTTCGCCGATCGGGACCGCGGAAACCACCACGACGCGATCGCCCACGATGATGGGGGAGGAATGCCCCTTTCCCGCGACCGGAACCTTCCAGCGCACGTTCCTGGTCTCGCTCCATTCCACCGGCGGATCCGCGAGCGGTGCAACGCCGTTGGCCAGTGGCCCGCGCCAGTTCATCCAGGTCGCGAGGGTCGGGTTGGCCGCAGGTGATTCGGCAACGAGCGCCCGTGTGGCAAGCCCACCGAGCCCAAGCAGGGCGACAAGTCCGAGGAAGGGCAGCGTGGGCAATTTCATGAAAGGGTCAGGGGGATGACTCCGCCGAGGTCACGGGCTCGGCGGGTCGACGGAAGCGGAACGGCAGGCTCCGGGTGATGGCAAGGACCAGGGTCTCCGCGCGGGCGTTGTCCCGACGCAGTTGGTCGGTGATGTCCTTCACCACCGGGGCATCGTAGTACTCGAGGCCGCGGCCGAGCGCGTAGGCCAGCATCTTCTCCGTGAGATGTCGCAGGAACAGGTCCTGACGTCGGAGCAGGGCGTCCTTCAATGCTTCGGGACCTTGGACGAACTCCCCGCCGGGCAGCGTGCCCGAGGCGTCCACCGGCTTGTCATCGATCCTGTCGCGCCATCGGCCGATGGGATCGAAGTTCTCGAGGGCGAACCCGAGCGGATCGAGTCGCGAATGGCAGGCGGCGCAATTGGGCTTCTGCCGGTGCGCCTCGAGGCGCTGTCGCAACGTCTGGCCGTCCCGCACTTTGTCGTCCGCCGGCAGCGTGTTGACGATGGGTGGAGGGGGTGGCGGGGGTGTGCCGAGCACGTCTTCGAGGATCCACTTTCCGCGCAGGACCGGGCTGGTGCGTTGCGGATAACTTGTCTTCGTCAGGACCGCTGCCATGCCCGTGATGCCACCGCGACGACGATCCGGAAGAGCGACGCGCTGGAATCCGTCACCGGTTGGTTCCGGAAGGCCATAGAACTTCGCGAGCTGTGCGTTGGCGTAGGTGTACCGTGCGTCGATGAGGTCCAGCAGGGGCTCGTTGTCGCGCAGGATTCCGGCGAAGAGGTGGATCGGCTCGGCCACCATCGCGTCGCGGATCTCGACCGTGTACTCGGGGAAGCGGTTGAGGTTTGGATTCGCGGTCTGGGCGAGGTTGTGTGTCCCCAGCCATTGGCCGGTGAAGTTTGCCGCGAACTCGCGTGCCCGCGGATCCGCCAGCATGCGCCGCACATGGAAGTCCCATTCCACCGGGTGGGTCAGACGGCCGGATTCCGCAGCATCGAGCAGGGCATCGTCCGGCATGCTCGACCACAGGAAGTAGCTCAGGCGTGAGGCCAGTTCGAAGCCATCGATGGGCTGGGGACCATCGCCGGGAACACTCCGCTCGATCCGGAGCAGGAATCGGGGGGACACCAGTACGGCCTTGCAGGTGACCCGCAGGGCGGCTTCGAAATTGGCGCCGCCGGCCCGCACCGACTGGAACAGCGCGAGGTAACGATCGAGCTCCTCGGGCGGTGGTGGGCGGCGGAAGGCGCGGCGAAGGAACACGTGGAGGTTGGCCCGGGCGGCCCAGGATTCGGGGGAGTACCAGACCGGTTCCTGCCGGATGAGGTTCGCCCTCGGTGTGGCGGCAATGAGTTCATCGGCCGCAGCCAGGTACCGCTCCATGAGTACGGGCGGGACGAAGAGAGTGTCCGCGTTGTTGTCGAATCCGCCGCCTCCCCCGCCGTCGGGCGGAAACCGGTTGGCCGGTTTCAGGTCCACGCCGAGCAGGTCGCGGACGGTGTTGTTGTATTCGTTGCGGCTGAGCCGGTGCGGGATCTTGGATCCGGGATCCTTGGGAATCCACGCGGGGTCCGGGTTCCCAAGGACGTCGCCGAGTTCATCGACGAGGAGATGGAATTGCTCGGTGGAAGGCTGCTTCTTCCGCTCGGGCGGCATCGATTTTTCCTCGATGGCGCGCAACGCCTTTTCCCAGAGACGCGGGTCGCGATGAAGGCTTTGCGCCGTGTCGAAGCGCGCGAGGTTGACGCCGCCCTTCTGGGTCTCGTCGTCGTGGCAGTCGAAACAGTGCTCGACGAGGATCGGTCGCACACGGTCCCGGAAGGCGTCGGCCGCGAAGGTCTGCGAAAGCAGCGAGCACGCCGCCAGCGTCAGCCCGGCCAGCGGTGCCCATCGGATGCGTTTATGCGAAGGCATCAAGCCGTGGCCGACGACGCGGCTGTCGGACGGATTCAAGGATGGGGCGGTCATGAACGGCACCGTTCCCCTTCTTCCTCTGTTTTCACCTTCCACGCCACTCGTTTTCCAAGGCGGGTTCCTGCACGGAACCGGGAGCCGACGTCCTCGTCGCCGTTCCGAAAGCTTTCCTAGGGCGATGAGGACATCGCCTCCCCGAAACCGTTTCCCCATGGGCCCTGTGTCGAGAGGCACCTCCCACCGACGCCCGCTCGAACTCGGACTCGAACTCGAACTCGAACTCGATCCCGATTCTCTCGCGACATCCGCCTTGAAGGAGCAGTTGAAACCACGAACCCCATCTTCGCATCCGGGGAAAGGTCGCATGTGGAGTCGTGGCACCAGGTGCGGAGCACCGGCAGACGATAGCCCACAGCGTGAGCTGTGGGTTGGCTCCCGAAACGGAGACAAAAAACCCCTTCCGCCTGCGGAGCAGGGGGAAGGGGTGTTGAGGGAAGCGTGGGAACCCGTGGGCTCAGTAGGAAGCCTGGGAGCCGCCGGTGTTGCGCTTCTGCATCCAGGGCATCAACGCGCGGAGCTTGGCACCGGTCTTCTCGATCGGGTGCTTCTCGCCGGCCTTGAGGAGCGCGTTGTAGCGCTTGTAGCCGGTCTGATACTCGCGCACCCAGTCCTTTGCGAACTTGCCGTTCTGGATGTCCTTCAGGGCCGCCTTCATGCGCTTCTTCACCGAGGCATCGATGATCTTGGGTCCGACGGTGACGTCGCCCCACTTGGCGGTCTCGGAGATCGAGAAGCGCATGCCACTGACGCCGGACTCGTTCATGAGGTCGACGATGAGCTTCAGCTCGTGCAAGCACTCGAAGTAGGCCATCTCGGGGGAGTAACCGGCCTCGACGAGGACCTCGAAGCCGGCCTGGACCAGCGCGCTGGTGCCGCCGCACAGGACGGTCTGTTCGCCGAACAGGTCGGTTTCGGTCTCTTCCTTGAAGGAGGTCTCGATCACGCCGGCGCGGGTGCCGCCGATGCCCTTCGCCCAGGCGAGGGCGATCTTCTTGGCGTCCTTGCCGGGGTTCTGGTGGATGGCGATCAGGCTCGGCACACCCTTACCCTCGGTGTACTGGCGGCGCACGATGTGGCCGGGGCCCTTGGGGGCGACGAGGATGACGTTGACGTTCGCAGGCGGGACGATCGTCTTGTAGTGGATCGAGAAGCCGTGGCTGAACAGCAGCGTCTTGCCCTTGGTGAGGTTCGGGGCGATGTCCTTCTCATAGCAGGCGGGCTGCTTCGTGTCGGGAAGGGCCACCATGATGACGTCCGCGCGCTTCACGGCTTCCGCGGTCGGATAGACCTCGAAACCCTTGTCCTTCGCGACGGCGATGGACTTCGAGCCCTCGTAGAGACCGATGATGACGTTGACGCCGGACTCCTTGAGGTTCAGCGCATGGGCGTGCCCCTGGGAGCCGAAACCGAGCACGGCGAGGGTTTTGCCTTTGAACACGCCCAGATCGGCGTCCTTGTCAGTATAGACTTTGGCCATATTGAGATTCGTTGAGTGCTTGGAAACTTGTCGTGGTGGGTTGCGGTCCCCAGCGCGCCAGAGACCGCGGTAGAAATCAAAACGTCAGGAACGCGGAAGGGCCACCTGGCCGGTGCGGGTCAGGTCCATGATGCCGAAGTCCTTCATCAGCGTGATGAACTTCTCGATCTTCTCTTCACCGCCGGTGATCTCGATCGTCAGGCTGTCCACCTGCACATCCACCACCTTCGCCCGGAACAACTCGGCCATCTGGCAGACCTCGGCGCGGTTGCTCGGATCTGCCTTCACCCGGATCAACACCAGCTCGCGGTCGATATACCCACCCTGCTGGTAGTCGATGACCTTCACGGTATCCACCAGCTTGTCCAACTGCTTGACGATCTGTTCGACCGTCGCCGCGTCACCCCGCGTGACAATCGTCATCCGGCTCAGGGTTTCATCGTGCGTCGGCCCGACGTTCAGGGTGTCGATGTTGTAGCCGCGGCCCGAGAAAAGCCCGGTCACGCGGGTCAGGACGCCGAATTTGTTCTCGACGAGGACGGAGATCGTATGTCGCTGCATGGTACCTTCCTGGTTGCGCTCGTGTGCGGCTGTCGTTCCGGATTCCAGCTCTGGATTCCACTCGTTTCGTCTTCCCGGACTCGCCCCGCACGTCACTTCCAAGCGCCTCCCGGAAAAATCGAAAACCCGCGTCCCTTGAGGGACTGCGGGCGACCCGGGAGCCGGCTGAGCAGCACCGTAGGTCGCATCAGTCCCGAAGGACCGCTACGAGCGCTACGAGCTGAACCACCGGAAACATTGGCGGGAACGCTACCCATCAGCGCAACGGAAGCAACGCGATTTTTGTGTCGACTTCGTTCTTCGGTGCATTTCGACGTGTCCACCAGACTCGGAACCGGAAAGGGGAGGCGATGTCCTCATCGCCGTGGAGAGGGCTCAATGCCGGCTACCCGGTGACCCATTGCGTAACCTTCGAATACGCAACCTGCAAACTGACTGAAGTGGACTTGGCCCCATGGATAGCCACTGGGAACCCGGTGGCACGGGTTATCAAGGCGCATCGGATGGCTCAAGGAACCGGACGGGACATGAAAGCTCGGCGGATAGGGAAGCTGGGAGTGGTGAGGCGCTTGCTGGAGTCGGGGATGAATGATCTGGAAATCCGCGAGGTGATGCGTCTGGTCCATTGGCTTCTGGCGTTGCCGGAGGACGAGGAGCTAGGTTTCAGGAAAGATGTGAAGGAAATGGAGGCAAACATGGAAGTGAAGCGGCGAAGCACTTACGAGCGGATCGTGTGGGAGGAGGGCTTGGAACAAGGGCAAGCGCAGGGTCGCCATGCAGCCGCTCGGGATTTGCTTCTGGACTTGGTCAGCGATCGTTTCGGTGCATGTGGAGATGAGCTGCGCGCGCGCTTGGATGCGATCCGGGATGAGGCACAGCTCCGGGCACTGGCCCGCGCGGTTCTCACCACCCCTACGCTCGCGGATTTCGAAGACAGAATCGGTTGATGAGGGACATTCCTACTCGGACGAACCATTCCCGTAAAACGGCCACTCCCTCCGCGGTCGTCCGAGGCTTTCCTGCTCGTACGGAACCCGGCCCGCTTGCATGTGCAACGGGCGGAAATCCCGCCCCGTCTTCTCCCGCAATACGCGCACGATCTCGAATCCGGCCGGATCGCTGTCCCCGAAATGCCACCATTCCAGAGTGGCCGGCAGCGATCGGATCAAAGCCACCGTGGCGGATCCTGGAAAGCTCGTCTGGATGAGCAGTTCGCCCGATTGCAGCTTGGCCAGTTCGTGGAACGTCGTCTCGTTCTCCACGGTCAGGCAGCGCCGGGCATCGCAGGCCCAGTCCTCCGGGCCCGCCCGACGGATGTCCGCCAACGACACGCGCACCGGACCGTGCAGCAGGCCAAGGTTCAACCACTGCCCGTCGAGACGCATCCGCAGCGGGCCGTGCAACAGCGCGAATCGTGGGTTCGGCAGGATGCCGACATCGTCGAGGGACCGGAGCTTGCGGCCGGTGATGTCCGCCAACAGTCGCCCCAGCTTCCCGCGCAATTGCCCGGAGAGTTCACCCTCCTTCTCCGGCGCGGCCAGCGACTCCAGCCGCTTGGAATCGCCGCACAACAGGCAGCTCGCGAAGCGCACCAGCGATTCCCCTTCCCACGCCAACAGTCGCGGCAACAGGTCGAGGATCTCCGCGTTGGCCGCGCCGGGTGTGCGATCAAACGGGGTCACCGTTCCGCCCGTTGCCGCTGCTTCCGACATCCCGCGACACCAGCGTTCCCAATCCGCTTTCCAAACCACCGGCACACGCGCGTCCGTTGCCGCTGTCGCGAACTGCGCGACCAATCCCGCGCGCAACTCGGCGGGTGAAGGCCGCCCCAACCGACCGTACAAGGCGCCCTCCGAACCGAGCGGAAGCCGGACCTGAAGCAGGATGGCGGCATCGCGTGGGTGCCGTTCCAACCGCAGGAGCCCGGCACGTTCCGCGGCTTCCAGTTCCTGTTCGATCTCGGCGCGTCGTCGTCCGTCGCGGGCATCGAGCGAGGCCAGGAACTTCTCCGCATCGACCAACAGATCCCGGGCTCCGACACCCGTCCGTCCTGCGGGCGTCAACTCGTACTTCTCCGCCAATGCCTCGAGCACCCGTTTCATGTGGCGAGGTCAGCCGCCGAACTTCTCCAACGCCTCCGCCCGCGTCAGGCTCACGGCGACGTTCCGGATCTCGGTCCGGCGTCCCGCCGTCTTCTCCTGCTTGTGGATCGCGATCACCTGATCGCACTGGTCGACCGCGTACGGGATGTTGCCCGTGCTCATCGAGAAGACTCCCTGAAGATCGAGCGTGTGCAGGGCCCGGATGCAATCGCGGATCCGGTCGCCACTGAGCTTCGAGAACGCCTCGTCGATCGGCACCAGCGCCAGCGCTGGTTCCTTGCGGCGTGTCTCGTGACGGCGATAGGCGCGCAGGTAACTGGCGAGGATGGCGACGAAGTAGGGCGTCTGGTTCTCGCCACCACTCGACTTGCCGGCGGCGCGGTTGACGCTGTAGGCGCGAGCGTCCGGGTCGTTCACGTTGGCCACCTCGATGTCGTAGTCGTGGTAGTTCCGGTAATCCAGGAACCGTTCCGCCTCGGCCCCGCCGGTTCCGGTCTCGGCCGTGATCGCCCGGAAGATGCGCTCCACCGCCTCGCGGATCTCGCCATCGGCGGTCGCGAAAAGCATCTCGTCGCCGCGGACCGTCGCCGAAAGATCCAGAAGCCGACGGTACAGGTCGAACTCCCCGTCCCGGTTCTGCCGCGCGACGATCCGATAGCGGTTGTTTCCGATCGGCTTGTCCAACGCCGTCCGCAGGAGTGTCATCAGGTTCTCGACCATCAGCAGGCGCTCGCGAAGCTTCTCGAGAACCTGCTCACGGAACAGCTGCTGCCAGTTCCGTTCCTCCGTCACCGCCTTCTGCTCGTACTCCGGGATGTGCGCCTGCGCGATCCGCGCGCGACGCACCTCGTAGGTCGCATTGTCCGCAGCCTCCGGGTCGAGGTCCGAGAATTGTGGATCGTGAACCCGCGCCAGGTCACGGCGCTCCGCAACCAGTTCGGTGCGCGCCACGCGGGCCGTCACCTCCGCCTCACGCCACAGCGTCTGCAGGCGGTCCGCCGCCACCGTGCGCACCGGGAACTCCGCGCGGAACCGTTCCCGCAACTCCTCGATCCGGGCGAGATGCGGCGAAACATCCTCGGCGTCGCGTACGGTCTTCACCATGTCCTGGGCGGATTCCAGCGCTTCCTGCAGCCGTCGCAGGTTGTCCGCGATCTGACCCATCCGCTGGCGGTTCCCGCTTTGCAGCAGTCCATCGCGTTCGCGCCGCCACGTGGCGAGACGCTCACGCCACTCGCGCAGTTCCGCCTCGCGGGCTTCGAGGTCCGCCGTCCGGATGCTGAGCAAGTCGGCGAGATTGTTCTCGAGCTTCTTCTGCAACTCCGGAAGGCCCGCGGCTTCCGCGAGGTCGTCGTGCAGGCTCTCGCGATGAAGTCCCAACTGGTCATGGAACTCGGTGGCCTCGCGCCACAGCGTCAGCAAAGGCTCAAGTTGACGCTGCCGCGCCTTCAAGGCGTCCTGCTGTTCCTGCAACCACGCGCGCCGACGTTCCAATCCCTTCTTCCCGATGCACGGCAGGTTGTCGTAATGCCGCGGCCGCTGGACAAACGGACGTCGCACCTGGAAGCCGTCGGGCATGATCGCCTTCTCGTGCTTCCGCAATTCGCGGAGGTCCTCGACGCAGATGACGTCACCGAACAGGTGATCCACCAACGCGCGCGCCACCGGATGCTTCGTCTCCAGCTTCAAGGCCAGCGAGCCCGGCTTCGGGGCCCGCCCCAGTTCCAGCGCCTGCTTTGGGTTCACCAGCGACTCGCCCTTCGATTCCTCGCGGAGCTCGTGGTAGACCGATTCCGCGGCGTCGTAATCCCGCTCGGAAACCACCACCGCGAACTTCCGTCCAAAGGTCACCTCCAAGGCCGGACGCCAGACCTCATCCGTCACCTCGCACAACTGCCACATCGCCTGTGCCGCGAGATCGTTGCCGCGACGCGGCAACCGGGCGTTCAACGCGGACAACAGCACGGAATTCTCCGTCAAGGCGCCCGAGCGCAAAGCGAGGAGCGACGCCTTCAGCTGATGGTCCTCGCGTTCCAACCGGCGGAATTCCTCCTCCACCGGTTTCACCAGTGCCTGCGCCGCCTGACGCGCCACAGTGCAAGCGCCCGCCAATGCCCGCGTGCGCTCCTTCAATTCCGAGGGACCCGCCGACTCCAACGCTTCCGCCGCACGTTGCACTGCCGACCAAGGCCCGGCCGGCGCGTCCACCGGCAGCTTCGCCAGCAGGCCTGCAAACCAGCGCGCGTTCTTCACGCGCAGCTGTCGCGCCTGCTCGACCGATTCGCCGATGTCCTTCAACCGCCGGATCCGCGCGGTGAGCTCCTGGTTCTCCTGTTGCAACCGCCGGAAGAGTTTCCCGTCCTCGCTCGCATTGAGCGTCGCCTCCACTTCGCCGCGGCGTTGGTCGCCCTGCTCGATCTCGCGTTCGAGTTCGATGATCCGTGCCGTCTCGCCCGCGAGTTCCGCTTCCAGCGTTGCCTGCAACCGCTGCTCCGCCGCCAGAGCCTCCTCGGCCGCCTCCGCCCGCAGCAGCGCCTCCGCGTAGCGTCCCGCCAGTCGGTCGCGTTCCGCGGCCGACCGCTTCGCGTCGATCCCGTGGATCTTCTCCAGCCGCTCGCCTTGATCGCGCAACGTCGACAGCATCCGCTGCGCCTCGCGGAAGGCGAGGTAGCTGTCCCGCACGCCGCGGATGTCCACCGCCTCCGCCGGCAGGATGTAGCGCCGGCAGAAGTCGTTGAACGAATCCATGAACGTGAACGACATCGCCGCGGGCAGAAGGTAGTCCAACGTCGGCCGGTCGAAGTTCAGGTGCGATGGCAGCGCGAGTTCGCGGCGGTATTCGTCGATGCCCGTGAAGAGGCGTCCGGTGCGGCCCGCCGGTCCGGCGTGCGACTCCACCCATTGCCGGAACGCCACGAGATCGAGCGGGACGCGGCGGTCGTCCAGGAAGTCGTTGCGCGCGACGCCCGCCGGGATGACGAACGGGCGGATCGAAGGGGTGTGTTGCGCCACGCTCTCGAACTCGATCCGCAGGCCCCAGGTCTCCACCCGCGGTGTGCGCGTGCCCGGCCACGTGAACTCCAGCGCCACGTAGGTCACGCCGCCCTGGCGCATGTACTGCGGGACGCCGTCGATGTCCTGCTTCGTGTCGCCGAGGCAATAGCCCTTCAGGTCGCGCGTCGAACGATCACCGGTGGCCGACTGGTTGTACCGGACCTTCTGCTGGTGCCCGATCAGCACGAGCTGGATGAGGTCCATCAGCACGGACTTCCCGGACCCGGTCACCCCCGCGACCAGCAGGTTGCCCGACACCGCAAAGGAGTCGCGGTAACCATACCAGTTGATGGCGTGGATCTGTGTCAGGCGTATGGCTCGTGATGACATGCGTTCTTCCGTTACTCCGTCGGCTCCTCACCACCGCTACCCGCGGCCAGATGGCGGTCGCGCGTCTTCGTCCATTCTTCCAGCGCACTGAACGGCACCAGATACCGGATCGTGGGCAACACCCGGATCACGACTTCCGGCAACGGTCCCGCCGTCTCGTTCAACCGAATGACGCTCTTCCGTTCCAGCAGATGCAGGATGTCCAGCAGGCGCGTGGGCGCCGGGAGTTGGAGGTTCCGGAACTTCGCCTCGAACTGTTCGCTGAACTCGCGCACCCGGAACCCGACATCCTCGGGCGTGCGTCCCTCGTCCTTCACCTGCCGATCAAAGTCATACCACAGCGCCAGCACGATCAGTGTCTCGTCCTGTCGGAGCCGCTTCAGCAGGCGCGGGTGCTGCGGGATCGCCAGCACCAGCCGGTTGTCGTGTTCCCAGACCAGCTTCAATCCCGCGAGCAGGCAGAGTTCGTCCACCTTCTCGCGGTGCAGCCGCGCCCAGTCGTACAGGTCGCGGTGGTCCTCCCGCAGGATCGCTCCCGACGCCAGCAACCGCTGCAGGCATTCCTGCAACGATTCCCGGTCGGCTTCGTTCATTCCGGCTGTCAGCGATCCGCTCATTTCTTCTCCAGGCTGAAATCCTCGATGGCGTACCCCGCCTTCACGCGCTTTGGCGGATCCGCGGTGTCCTCCGAATCCCGGACGCTCTCGACGCGGTAGGCCGCGTCCCGTGCGCCGGCGTGCAACAGGCACGCGATGATGTCCGCGATGTCGTCGTCGTTCGACACCGGCATGTCCGCGAGGGAGGTGCGGCTTCCCGCGGTTCCCGGCAGACGGTCCACGTACCGGTTCGCCCGGATCACGTTCAACGTGTCGCGCAGGTTCGCTCCAAGCTCCGCCATCGCCTCGTCGATGTCGCCTTCCGAAACATCCTCGCCCACGGGTTCGAGTTCGCCAGGAACCCGACGCAAGCGCGGCCGGTACAGCGAATCCGACGACAATAGTCCCGCCTCCACCACGCCCAGCACCGGAAGTTCAAGATCCTCGCGGACCTCATGCAGCCGACCCGGCGTCACGGCCGCATCGACCTGTTGAAAGACCTCCTGGACGCGTTCCCGGAGCGCGGAGTTCGTCTCCTGCAGGTAGCGCAACCGGGCAAAGGCCCGGCGCGCGAAATCCGCCGCCCGCCGGTCCAGCGCGTCCGCCATCGGCACCACCGAATCGAGCAACCGCGCCAGCTCATCCAGGCGCGTGCGGATCTCCGACGCAGCCGTCGGGGCATCGACCTGCGGACTCCGTCGCAGCCGCTCGCGTTGCATCAGGTCCAGCACGCGCGCATTGGTGCCGACTTCATCCAGCCGCCTTCGCGCCTGCAGGATCCGGCTGGGCAAGCGTGCGCGCACCAATTCGCGGTAACAGGCGTGGCCGATCGTCTCGCTGAAGTCGTCGTAGAGCACCGCGAGGTTCTCGCGCAAGGTCTCCGACGCCAGCAGGCGGCGCGTGTGCCGTTCGATCCCGTTCTCCATCTGCCGCAATTCGCGGAGGCCATCGCGGACGTTCGAGAGGCAAGCCTCGAGGTCGGCGAATCCCTGCTCATCGAAGGCATCCGGGTTCAACAGCTGCGAGCAGGCGATCTGCAGGCGGTCGGTGAACTGGCTGTGATCTCCGCGCGCGATCTGGCGGATCGCCGACAGCATGAGTTCCGCCGCCGGATTCAACAGCACCAGCCGTTGCCAATCCGAGCGCATCGGTTCCAGCAGCCACCGCGTTTCCACCAGCCGACGCAGCACCAGCGAGGCTTGGCCGGGGAGCGTGGTGGCCTCGGCAGCGGCCTCCGGGAAGTCCGCCCCGACCTCGAACTCAGGGTGCTCGCGCAACCGTTCCTCGACGACGGTCACCGCTTCCGCCCGCGAAAGGTGTCCCGCCTCCTCCAACGCCGGTGCCAACCGATCCAGCACGTCGAGATACAACGCCGCATTCCTCCCCGCGAGCAATCCGAAGAACTCGCGTGGCACCTCACCGAAGAGCTGGGCACCCAGGAATGGCATCTTGGAACAGAAGACTGAAGCCCCGAAACTACCCCGGCCCCGCCCCCACGGGGAGCGTGAAGTTCTTCGGGGGGTTGGAGGGGAATGGGACGGATGGGACACAGGGGACGAATGGGACTGAAGCCCCAACGGGGCGTCCCACGATGGCTACGAGCGTAGCCAACGACGTCAGGAGGCTGTGGAAGGAGTCCCAAGTTTGAAGATTCAAGATGGAAGCTGGGGCGCCGCGTGGGGGCACGCGACCTACAGCCCAGTCCCTGAATCCAGACTTGAAGGCCGGGTGCCCTCACCCGGCGGCACCTGAGATTCCAGTTCGTTCGTCCTGACAAGAATGTGGACACCGTCAGCATCCGCGGATATTTCCGCCGAGTCTTTCGACCACGGAAAACACGTATTTGGATCGCGGTATGGGATACGGCTCCTTGACACGTCCAGACGGCGAAGACCGCGACGATTGGCGAAGTCGAGCGGCGAAGGAGTAGTGCGATCGGTTCGCGCGGCGGAAGGGCCTGACTCTTCACTGGATTGGATGCACATGTGTCGTCTGCTCAATCTCGTCGGGGCATTGAGGCCTGATGCACTCCTTGCCATCCCGTGGTCTCCCCCGAAGGTGCCGTGACGGGCTGCTTCCGCTTTTTCCTGTTCCAACGGTTGCGGATTTCGCAAACGGTAGCACTCCTAGGGGAAGCGCACTGGAATGTCCGGGCGCTGGTGCCTTTTGCGCGTGAAGAACACTGCCTCTTTCAGTCCGTTGGCCGGGGAAGATCGCCTTTCGGCGACTCCGGTCGCCTCAACGTCGTGGACCGACCGCCTGACGCGTCATTTCGTGCGGAAGGTTCTTTCGCCCATGGGGCGGGGTCGTCTGGAGATGGTCGCGCCCGATGGAACCATCGACACCTTCGGCGGCGTGGAACCCGGTCCCGAAGCCCGCATGGTCGTCCGGGATCACCACTTCTACCGCCGATGCGCGCAGACCGGTGACATTGGATTCGGCGAGGCTTACCAAGCCGGCGAATGGGAGACCGAGGATCTGTACGCGGTGATCGCCTGGTTCTGTGCGAACACGGATTCGGCCCCGACAATGTGCGGATCGAAGAACCAGCCTTTCCATCTGCAACTCTTCTCCCTGGCCAACCGGGCGCGTCACTGGATGCACCGGAACACGCTGTCGGGCTCGAAGCACAACATCCACGCGCACTACGATCTCGGGAACCGTTTTTACGAGCTCTGGCTGGACCCGACGATGACCTATTCGGCGGCCCTCTTCGAGGCTCCGGACCAGCAGCTCGAAGCCGCCCAGGTTGCGAAGTACGATCGGCTGTGCCGACAACTCCGGCTCAAGCCCGGACACG
>Ga0172372_10001169_pt1 | contig 40789 bp, 26 predicted proteins | sample LakKiv5m_2_FD_114544 | JGI IMG/M metagenome (GOLD analysis project Ga0172372, IMG submission 114544) | Freshwater microbial communities from Kabuno Bay, South-Kivu, Congo - kab_092012_9.5m | ecosystem: Environmental > Aquatic > Freshwater > Lake | place: Democratic Republic of the Congo...
CGGCATCGGCGGGCAGGTTGCGCAGTGCGCGCGAGAGCTGGTCGCGCACGTCGCTCGCGGCGGTTTCGAGATTGGTATCGAGCGAGAATTCGGCGTTGATCTGGCTCGCGCCTTCGCGGCTCGTCGATGTCAGCGAGACGATGCCGGCGACCGAGTTCACGGCCTCCTCGATCGGCTCGGTGATCTGCGCCTGAACCACTTCGGCGGCGGCGCCCGGATACGAAGTGGTGATCGAGATCGAAGGCGGATCGACGGCCGGATACTCGCGCACGCCGAGCTTGCCGATGGACAGCAGGCCGGCGAGCAGAATCAGAATCGACAGCACGATGGTGAGCACCGGGCGACGGATGCTCAGCTCGGCCAGGCCTCCACCGCTCGCGAGCTTGTTCATGGAGCGCTGCGCAGCTTGGCCGCGGGGGCGACGACGCCTGCGGCGGCGTTCGATGCCGGAGCATCGCTGCGGGCGATGGCATCGATGGCAACCGGCTGGCCGGTGCGCAGGTTCTGCAAGCCCGAGGTGATGACGACGTCGCCCGCCGCGAGGCCCGAAAGAATCTGCACGGTGGTCGCGGTGCGGGTTCCGGTTTCCACCTTGCGACGCTCGGCGTGGCCGTCGCGATAGACGAACACGTTCTTTTCGTTGAGCCCCGGAATCACCGCCACCGCCGGCACCAGCAGGGCGCCGGACAGCGTGTCGAGCACCAGTTCGACGTTCGCGTAGGCGCCGGGCAGCAAGCGATGCTGTGCATTGTCGGTCTGCGCGCGGATCAGCACCGAACGCGTGCCCGAGTCGATGCGCGGATCGTAGGCATAGATGTTCGCTTCGAAGCGCCGTTCCGACCCGGCGACGCTGAACTGCACCGGGCTGCCGACGCGAATGCGGCCCGCGTATTTCTCGGGCACCGAGAAATCGATCTTGAGTTTGTCGAGGCGCTGCAAGGTGGCGACGCGCGTGCTCGCGCCGACGAAAGCCCCTTCGCTGACGTAGCGCAGGCCGATCACGCCATCGAACGGAGCGCGGATCTCGGTCTTGTCGATCTGTGCGCGCGTGAGTTCGATTTCGGCGTGCTGCACGTTCACTTCGGAGGCGACGATGTCGTAATCCTCCTGGCGCACGAGTCCTTGCTTGATCAGCGGCGCGAGCCGGCGCTCGCGGGTTTCCGCGAGCGCGAGCTGATGCTGCGAGCGTGCGAGCGTGGCGCGCAGCTCCGCATCGTTGAGCTTGACGAGCAGGCTGCCTTTGGCGACGCGAGCGCCTTCACGAAAATTGATCGCGACCACTCTTCCGCTGGCTTCGGCCTGCAGCTCGACACCTTCTTCGGGGATCAAGGTTCCGGTCGCGCTGAGCGTTTCGGTGAAATCCACCGGATCGATGCGCACGGCCGAAACCTTGAGCGCCGTCGATACCGTGCCCGTCTTCGTCGGTGTCGCCGCCGCCGTTGTCGTATGCGGTTTCAGCAAGGGCGAGAGCTTGGGCCAGGCGAGGGCGCCGACGGCCCCGATCAGCAGCGAGGCGAGCAACACGGATTTCATCCGCATGCGGGGCTCCGGAGGCGCCTAAAGCGCGATCTGCATTTCCTCTCTAACGCTGGTGGGAGAGGGGACTGCAGAGTGGTGGTCGTGCTTCGCGATTTCCGCTGATGTTCCTCTCTCCCGCGTGCGGGAGAGAGTCCCGCCGCAGGCGGGGAGAGAGGGTTGGTCTGAAAAGCGAGCTCCCGTTCCGAGCAGGCCCTCTTCCGGTCCTTCGGACCACCCTCTCCCGCAAGCGGGAGAGGGGACGGGCGAGCGCAAACCAGGCTGTGCTGGATTTCCATATCGATTCAATGCGTATCGAACACGCGCTGGTATTCGGCGATGCGTGCCTTGAGCGCCTTGAGTTCGGCGTCCGTCGGCCTGGATGGATCGAGCGCCGGGGGTAGCGCGCCGAAGCGCATCAGGCAGGCCATCAGCAGCATGCGGGCTTTGGTGGAAGTGAGGTTGCTGCCTTCGATGAACAGATTGTCCGGGTTGCTTGCGAGATAGCCGATGGTCGGCCCGCGCGAAACCTTCACCACCGGAATGCCGCTCGCGGCCGCGAGTGCGAAAGCCGCGTCGTACGCCGGAACGAAGCTGCCGCCCTGGTTGCCTTCGGCCGCGATGCCGCTCAGCGGCTCGCTGTCGAGCGCCTGGTCGATCTGCGCGAGCACGTCGACGGCCGCATCGGCCGTGCGCGACTCATCGACGATGGACCAGCGCGATCCCTTGACGATGACGACGTTCGGAATCGCAGTCGGCAGCAGCTCGCCCTTGGTGTTCTTGAGCGCCACGTCGATGGCTTTGACGCCGCCTCGCGGATTGCGCTGGATGCCCTTGACCTTGGCCGGAATCAGCGTGCTGCGCACTTCGCTGCGATAGGTGTGCAGGCGGTTCGGCACGTAGGCCACGGTCAGCGGATCGGTGTCTCCGAGATAACCGCCGAAGCCGCCGGTGGGCACGTAGCCGCCCGGACGCGCGTCGCCCTTGGTGATCTCGCGCGCGGTGTAGAGCACATCGTCCTGGATCGCGATCGCACCGAGCTGGTTGTGCCCCTGCGCGTCCTTCCAGACGTCGGAAACGATGTATTCGACCGAATTGATGATGTTGGCGTCGCCGTCCGGCGAGATCTTGCCGCGCGTGCGCTGGGCCGCGTTGAACACCAGCGGTTGCGGCGTGTCGATGAGCAGGTTCATCCAGTACGCAGAGTCTTCGATGTTCGGCGAGCCTTCGAACCAGATGCCGCCCGCGTAATCGCCGCTGCTCATCGCCGCCTGCACGACATTGGTGGCCTTGGCGAGCGCGGCGCGCGTCGGCGAAGTGCCGTAGGCGCCGTACTGGAAGAAATCCACGCCGGGTTTTTCGGGCGCGATGTCGCCGCTGCCGACGTCGGTGCGCTGTGCGGCTTTGAGGCCCTTGGTGTAGCCGCCGGATGGCGCTGCGCGATAGAAGTCGAAGCTCGCGAGCGCCTGCAGGTTCGCGCCTTCGCGTTCGATCTCTTCGAAGATGCGCGAGGCGTCCGGATAAAACGTCTGCCTCGATTTGGCGAACGGAGCGCCGGGCTTCGTTGCATTCGAATCCCATGCCGAGCCGTCGACCTGGCGCGCCATGTACGGCAGCGGATACAGCCCGTCTTCGGGCTTCAGTTCCACTTCGTAGACGGCCTTGTCCTCGGGCGAGCGGCGCTCTTTGGAGAACGCGCCGCTCGCATCGAGATAGCCATCGGGCGGGCCGTAAAGTTCGGCGACGTCGCGCTCCAGCGGATGCGCCGAGAACTGCTCGACGTAGACCTTCACCGGAGCCGCAAGCCGCTGCGGCCTGAGCACGTCGACGTTCGCTTCGTGGCCGTGCGCATCGATCAGCCCGGGCAGGCCGTATTTCTCGCGTGCCTTGATGCTGGTGACGAAGGGCTCGTTGTTCTGGATCGTCGCGGTCGGGCCCGAAAAGATCGCGATCTTCGGCTTTGCCGGCGCCTGGGCTTCGGCGCCGTAGGCATCGAGGCTGAAGACGCTGAGCATCGCGGCGATGCAGAGCAGCGTCGGCATCTTGTGTTCGTCGGGATTCATTTGGCGAGGCTCGCAACGGCGGGGCTCAGCGGCGGCACGCTGGCCGGCGCATGGCGGTGATGCGTGGCCTGTTCGTAGGCATACGCGTAACGGATGATCCGGGCTTCGTCCCAGGCACGGCCGAGAATCTGCAGGCCCACCGGCAGGCCTTCGCCGAGGTAGCCGCTCGGCACCGACAATGCCGGCCACTGCAGGCTGCTGCCGACGAAGGTGAGGCTGCTGCCGAGCGCGGTCGGACCTGCGTTCGGGGCGGGCTTGGGCTCCGCGACCAGCTGCGTATTGCGATCGCCATTGATCGCCGGCAGCTGCGCCCAGGTCGGGAAGACGAGCGCATCGACCTTGGCCGCGTCCATCGCCTTGGTGAAGATCTCGCGATAGCGCTGCTCGTTGGCCGCGCCTTCGATGGTTTCGGCATCTTCGGCCACCGGCTTGGCGATCACGGCCGCATCGAAGCCGGCCTGATGCAGCGGATGCAGCAGGTTGGACTTGGCGATCGCCTCCACCGACGGAAACGGAATGCCCGGATGCTTGGCGATGAACTTGGTCAGATCGTCCTTGAGCCGCGCCTGCGTCTGCGGCGGGCGCGGAATCTGCTCGAAGCCTTCGACCTTGAAGTCTTCGATCACGGTGGCACCGGCGGCACGCAGCTCGGCGATGGTCTGGTCGAAGTGCGCGATCACGCGCGGATCGGCGACCTTGTCGGTGAACACCTGCCTGAGCACGCCGAGCCGTGCGCCCTTGAGCGCATCGGGCGAAAGCTGGGCGCTGTAGCTCTTGGCGATGTGGCCCTTGGCGCGAGCGGTGGCGGCGTCTTCGGCATCGATGCCGGCGATCACGTCGAGCAGGATCGCCATGTCTTCGACGCTGCGCGCCATCGGGCCCGCGGTGTCGCGCACGCTGTTGAGCGGCACCATGCCGCTGCGCGAAACCAGGCCCACGGTGGGACGCAGGCCGGCGAGCGCATTGTGCGCGGCCGGCATGCGCACGCTGCCGCCGGTATCGGTGCCGATGCCGACGACACCGAAGCTCGCCGCGAGCCCGGCGCCGGTTCCACCCGACGATCCGCCGGTCGCGAACGCGGTGTTGTACGGATTGCGCGCGTAGCCCGAGACCACCGAGTTGATGTTGTCTCCGCCGCCGCGTGCGAATTCCGACAGCGAGGCCTTGGCGATGATGATGCCGCCGGCCGCCTTGATCTTCGCGACGACCGGCGAATCGGACGGCGGGTAGTAGTTCTTCCAGCCCTGGAAGCCCGAGGTCATCGGCATGCCGGCCGCGTCGAGGTTGTCCTTGATCAGCACCGGAACGCCGTGCAGCGGGCCGACCGGCTTGCCGGTCTTTTTGAGCATCGCATCGAGCGCGGCCGCGTCTTCGAGTGCCTTGGGGTTCACCGTGATCAGCGCATTGATCAGCGGGCCTTGCTTGTCGTACGCGGCGATGCGCGCGAGATGCGCCTGCACCACTTCGACGGCGCTGGCTTTTCCGCCGAGATACGCAGCCTGCAGTGCCGCGATGCTGGTTTCCTCGACCGGAAAGGCCGCTTGTGCGGCGGACGAGGCGGCGTAAAGCGCCGTCGCAGCGATCAAGCTGCGCGCCGCGCACAGCAATGCGGGGTTTCGCGTAAGAACCATGAGGCGAGGTATCCAGGCGGGTGTCGCAGAATCAGACGGGCTCCATTCGCCGACACCCCACCTCGACTCATCCCGCTGCATCGGTGCAGTGGGGTAAGGCCCCGATGTCCGCGTCTGATTGCAGACACACCTGCACACGATCCGACGATGAAGACTCCACGCGCGCTGTCGAAATTGCTGCCCGACAAGACCCGGCTCTGCTGTGCGGCCGCGCTGCTGTGCGCCGCATCCACGCTCGATGCGGCCGACAAGCGCTTCGTGCTCGAAGAAGCGACGATCGCGGACATTCAATCGGCGATGCAATCCGGCGCGCTGAGTTCCGAGCGCCTCGTGCAGCTGTACCTTGCGCGCATCGCGGCCTACGAAGACGGCGGGCCGAAGCTCAACGCCATCCTCAGCTTGAATCCACGCGCAGCCGAGCAGGCTGCGGCGCTCGATCGCGAACGCGCGGCCAAAGGCCCGCGCGGCCCGCTGCACGGCATTCCGGTATTGCTCAAGGACAACGTCGCCACTTTCGATCTTCCGACCAGCAACGGCTCGGCGATTCTCAGGAACGCGGTTCCGCCCGACGACGCGGCGATCGCCAAAGCCCTGCGCGAAGCCGGCGCGGTGATCCTCGGCAAGGCGGCGATGGGCGAGTTCGCCGGCGGCAGCTACAACTCGGTCGGCGGGCAGACCGTCAATCCGTACGACTTCAAGCGGCATACGGGCGGATCGTCGAGCGGCTCGGGTGCCGCGATCGCGGCGAACTTCGCGGTGCTCGCGGTCGGCACCGACACCAGCACGTCGGTGCGGGGACCGGCGGCCTACAACGGCATCGTCGGCCTGCGTCCGACCACGGGGCTGATCTCGCGCGACGGCATCGCGCCGAAGAATCTCAACTTCGATTCGGCCGGGCCGATGGCGCGCAGCGTCACCGACATGGCGCAGATGCTGAGCACCATCGCATTCAAGGATGCGGCCGACGAACTCGGCCTGCGCGTCTGGGACGAGATGGGGAAGCGCTATCCGGTCAAGAGCGGCCATCTCGATTTCACGCAGTATCTCGACGCCGGTGCTTTGAAGGGCAAGAAGCTCGGCATCGTGCGCGACTTCTTCGGCGGCGATCCGGAGATCGATGCCCTGGCCGAACAGGCGATCGCGCAGATGCGCAGGCTCGGCGCGACGACGGTCGACATTCGCCTGGATGCCGCCTTCGTCAAGCACTATCTGGGCGAGGGCAATCGCGACATCCGGCGCTTGTCGGACTATCGCTTCAGGGCCGATTGGGAGCGCTACCTGGCGACGTTCAAGGATCCCAAGCTGCCGAAGACCGTGGCCGAGATGGTGCGTCTCTACGAGACGGAGGTGATGAAGTCACCGCTGCCGGTCGAAGACAGCGTGATGCGCCTGCTCAAGACCTCGCTGACCACGTCGACCGACGCGCCCGAGTACAAGATCTTCCTCAACGAGACGATGCCGAAGGCAACGGCCGACAAGCTCGCCGTATTCGAGCGTTACGGCGTCGATGCGCTGGTGTTTCCGTACTTCAGCAGCTTCGCTCCACCGATCAAGAACCCGGTTTATGCGATCGAGGACAAGGCCTACGTGAGCTCGGAACTGCCGCAACCGGCAACCTTGTCGGGCTACAGCTCGGTGGGCTTTCCATCGGTGGTCGTGCCGATGGGCTTCGGCGGCCTGGGCCTGCCGATGGACATCACGATCTTCGGCAAGCCCTACGACGAACCCAAGCTGATCGGCATGGCCTACGCGTACGAACAGGCCACGCATCTGCGCAAGCCGTCGCCGCTCATGAAGCCGCTCAGCGGCGAGACGATTCGGTACTAGCGGTCACGAGGCAGGCGGCAAGCAACAAGCGGCAGCAAGCAAAGTACGCGATCTGCCCTCGTCACCTGGCAGCTTGCATCGGCCGTTCCTCTCTCCCGCCTGGCGGGAGAGAGTCCCCGCGTAGCGGGGGAGAGAGGGTTGCTCTGCAAGGTGAGCGCACTTTCCGGCCAGCCCCTCTCCCGGCGCTACGCGCCACCCTCTCCCACGAGTGGGAGAGGGGAACGGCGCAGCGAGTCCTGGTATCTGCACAGGCCGTCACCCCTCATGAAGTCGCTCGCAGGCGAGACGATTCGGGATGGGTGATCGCAAAGCACGCGAGCCATTTCGTTCGCGTATCGGCGACAGCATAAAAAAGAACCGCAGCCCGGCCTCTGTTCCGGACTGCGGTCGATCTAAAGCAGTGGAGTCGCGATCAGATCGTCGGCTTCTGCCAGCCGCCGAATTCGCGCTCGATCTCGGACATGGCGGCGAGCACGATGTCCTCGCGCCAGGGCTGCGCGGTCAGCATCACGCCGAGCGGCATCTTCTCGGGCGAGGTGCCCGCGCGGACCACGCCGCTCGGCCAGCCCGCGATGTTGTAAGTGGTGGTGAAGCCGGTGCCGCGCTTGCCTTCGCCGTCACGCGAACCGATCACCGGCGCCGGTCCGGTCGAAGGCGGGCAGACGATCAGGTCGTAGTCCTTGACCCAGGCGATCATCTTCGCGCGCCAGGCGTCGCGCTGTTCGAGCAGTTCGGTGAATTCGGCCGTGCCGATCAGCGGATAGTCGAAGCGGCGATTCGGGCCCGGCACCGTGGTGTGGTACTTCTCGGTCAGGCGCTTCTGCCAGGCGTTGCCGTCGCCTTCGCGCAGCTTGGTCGAAATATCCGCGATCGCCATCATGTCCGGCGGACGCGATGCGGTGACGCTGCAGCCGAGTTTTTCGAGATGCTTGACGCAGCGCGTGATGGTCTCGATGACTTCGGCGGTCGGCTTCGTCGCCTCGCCTTTGTCGTCGCTGCCCATGTCGGTGTACCAGGCCACGCGCAAACCCTTGAGCGCCACCTTGCCCGGATCGGCCCAGGGCATCGGCATGATGATCGCGTCCTTGTTGTCGGGGCCCGCGAGGATCGGCATCAGCAACAGCAGGTCTTCGACGCGCCGCGCCATCGGCCCGCCTTGCTGGTACGAATCGAATACGCCGCCGTAGTCGACGATATGACCGGTGCGCGGCACGCGGCCCGTCGTCGGCTTGATGCCGGCGATGCCGTTGGCATGCGCAGGCCCGCGGATCGAGCCGCCGAAGTCGGTGCCGATGTCGAACGGTGAGCCGCCGGCCGCGATGATCGCGCCGCCACCGCCGGTCGAGCCCGAAGTCGAGCGTGTCTGATCGTAGGGATTGCGCGACATGCCGTAGATGATGTTGACGGTGGTGCCCATGCCGCTGACGCCGCCGAGCGTGAATTCCGGCGTGTTGGTCTTGCCCATCAGGATCGCGCCGGCTCCGCGCAGTCGCGCGACCACGGTCGCATCCTTGTCGGGAATGAAGAAAGCGCGGCCCTGCGTGCCTCCGGTGGAAATCACCTCGGCGGTGTCCCACGAATCCTTGATCGTCATCGGCACGCCGTGCAGCGGCCCGCTGACCTGGCCCCTGGCGAGCGCCGCGTCGGCCGCATCGGCCTCTTTGTAGGCGCGATCGCGGCAGAACTGCACGACCGCGTTCAACTTGGGATTCACCGCGTCGATGCGTGCGTAGCAGGCGGTGAGCAGTTCGCGCGCGGAGATTTTCTTGTCGCGAATCATCTGCGCCATCGTCGTCGCCGAGGCGAACACGATCTCGCTGTCGACCGGCGTCGTGCTCGTGGTCGAAGCGACGCCCGCGCTGCCGGCGGGAACGGCCGCATCTTTGGACTTGCCGCAAGCGGCGAGCGCCGCGCTGGCCGCTGCGGCTCCGAACAACAGCGCGCGGCGGGAACGCGCCGTACTGTGCCCGTTGAGGTCCTGCATTGCGGCTTCCACGTCGGCCTGCAAGTGCTCGGCGGACGGTGCATCGCGATCAAAATCGTTCATGGCTCGCTGTTCTCAAGAATGGGGCTTCGTGGTGAGCGCAGCTCAGATCGTGGGCTTCTGATAGCCGCCGGTGCAGGCTTCGACGAAGGCCGCCGCCGCGAGCGCGACGTCTTCGCGCAGCGGCTTGGCGATCATCTGCACGCCGATCGGCAGGCCCTCCGGCGAAGTGCCGGCGCGCACGACGGAACCCGGCCAGCCGGTGTTGTTGTAGGTGGGCGTGTAGCCGTAGTTGCCGGGCGGCGGCGTGAGCGCCTTGGGCTGATCGGGCCAGGGTTCGGCCGGCGTCGGGTTCACCGGCGCGATGATCAGATCGTAAGGCGCGAACCACTGCGCGAACTTCGAACGATTGGCGTCGAAGGCTTCGGCCAGGCGCGTGAATTCGGGCGTCGGCGCACGCGGCACATCGGCGAGGCTGATCACCGGCGAGGCGGTCATCGTGCCGTACTTGGCGAGCATGCGCTTGACCCATTCGCGTCCGTCGGCGGTCGACAGCGCGTTGCGCAGCTCGTGCGATTCCTTGATCAGATCCTTCGGGCAATCTTCGACGACGCTGACGCCGAGATCCTTGAACAGCCCGACCACTTTCATCACCGCGGCGCGCGTCTCGGGCGTGCAGGGCTTGGCGCTGCCGTTCTCGACGTAGTACGCGATCCTGATCTTCTTGAGGTCGACCGCCGAAGCCGGCGTCCACGGTGCGGGGAGAATCGCCGCGTCGAGATAATCGGGGCCCGCGATGATCGAGGTGATCAGCTCCAGATCCTCGCTCCAGCGCGCGAGCGGGCCGACGACCTGGAAGGCATCGAAATAGCCGCCGTAATCGACGATGTGTCCGGTGCGCGGCACGCGGCCGGTGGTGGGCTTGAGCCCGGTGATGCCGCAGAAATGCGCGGGCCCGCGGATCGATCCGCCGAAGTCGGTGCCGATGTCGAACGGTGAGCCGCCGGCCGCGATGATCGAGGCGCCGCCGCCCGTCGAGCCGCCGGGCTGATAGCCGATCTTGTACGGGTTGTGCGTCTTGCCGAAGATCAGGTTCGTGGTCATGCCGGACAGCGTGAGTTCCGGCGTATTGGTCTTGCCCATGACGATGGCGCCGGCCTGGCGCACACGCGCGACCACGGTCGCATCGCGCACGCCGACATATTCGGTGCGGCCCGTGGTGCCGCCGGTGCTGCGCACGCCCTGTGTCTCGAGCGAATCCTTGATCGTGCACGGAACGCCGTGCAGCGCGCCCATGCTCTTGCCCGCCGCGAGCATCGCATCGGCTTCGGCGGCTTCCTGCAGCGCGCGCTCGGCGCAGAGCGTGACCACGGCATTCAACTTGGGGTTTACTTCGGCGATACGCGCCAGATAGGCCTTGGTGAGCTCCACCGACGAAATCTGCTTGCTGCCGATCATCGCCGCGAGACGCGTCGCCGAGGTGTAGAGAATGTCGTCCGGAATGCTCGCTTTCGCGGCCTGCGCTTCGGCGCGCAGGGTTGCCGCGAAGCCGCTTGCCGCTACCGCGGCCGCGCCGGACTGGATCAGGAACTGACGTCGCGTGCTGCGGCCCAACCGCATCGCGCGCCTGTCGTTCGTTGCGCTCATCGACCCTCTCCCTTGCTCGTTGCCATCGAATGCTGATGTCGGACATCGACGCCACGCAGGCGCGTTCCGATGAATCAGACGACGGGCCTGCGGCTTCCCCTACCACCGCGCTTTCGCGCCCGGGCGAAACTTCGAGCGGCCCGCGCCGAGCTGCGAACGACGAGCGGGTAGGGGACTGCGATTCGTAATCGTCCGATTCGTTGGATGCGGAAAAACAGCAGTGCTCATCGGGGAGGAATCGGGATGCCTACAGTTTCAACAGTTTCATTGTTCGAGCGGTCCGGCTGGCGCCGGAATCTGTTGTTGCTCGTGGCGATGGCTTGCGCGGCGGTCAGCGGCGCGGCACAGGCCTTCAAGCTCGAAGAGACTTCGATCGAGCAGATCCACGCCGGCATCCGTTCGGGCGAAACCACTTGCCAGCAAGTCGTCGAGGCTTATCTCGCACGAGCCAAGGCCTACAACGGCGTCTGCACCCGGCTCGTCACGGCCGATGGCGCGGCGGTCGACGCGGCGCTCGGCACGCAGCGCGCGGGTTCGCCGATCAAGTTTCCGACCGAGACCGTCGGCATTCGCACGCTGGTGCCGGACTTCGATCGCTACAAGGGCAAGACGCCGGACTACGGGCACATGGAGGCGACGCTGTCCGATCCTTCCGTGAAGCAGCAGTACGGCATGGTCGCCGGCATCGCGGGCGCCAGGCAGATCAACGGGCTCGACACGATCAACCTGCGCGGCGAGCGCTCGGTGAGCTGCAAGGCCGAATGCGACGCCGCGAGCGGCAAGCTGCCCGCGCAATGCCCCAAGGCTTGCGAGGCCTTTCGCAAGCTACCCGATGCGATCGAAACCGCAGCCGCGCTCGACAAGCAGTACGGACGCAATCCCGATACGCAGAAGATGCCGCTGTACTGCGTGCCGATGTCGTTCAAGGCCGTCTACGACGCCAAGGACATGCGCTCCACGGGCGGTGGCGACGTGAAGTACGCCACCGACTTCGCACCGCGCGACGGCACCATGGTGTCGCGCCTGCGTGATTCCGGCGCGATCGTCTACGCGCACGCGGTGAATTCCGAATACAACGGCGGCAGCGGCGACCCGGGCGGCGACGCCAAGGTCGAGAAGCCCAACTTCGGCACCGGCGGCGCGCGCGAAACCTGGGGCGGGGCGACCTGCAACCCCTACGACACCGAGCGCGAAACCGGCGGCTCCTCGGGTGGCTCGGGCACTTCGGTCGCGGCCAACCTGGTGGTCTGCTCGATCTGCGAAACCACCGGCGGATCCTGCCGCAATCCGGGCACGCACAACGGCGTCGTCAACTTCGTGCCGACCAAGGGCATGATCTCGTATGGCGGCGCGATCGGCGCCAATCCGTACCAGGATCGGCCGGGCATCCTGTGCAAGTCGGTGAAGGACGCGGCGACGGTGTTCGATGCCTTCCGCGATCGCAAGACCGGCGAATACTTCGACGAACGCGACCCGTATACCGCGCTGCCGCCTGCGTTCACGTCGAAAGCCTCGTACGTGTCGGCGATCACGCCGGCCGGTGCGAGCAAGCCGCTCGCGGGCCTGCGCATCGGCGTCGTGCGCGAGCTGTTCGTCAAGATCGCGCCCAGCGACGCGGCGATCATCGATGGCGTCGACGGCCAGCTCAGGGTGCTCAAGGATCTGGGCGCCGAACTCGTCGAGACCACCGATCCGCAGTTCAAGGACGATCCGACGATTCCGAACGTGAAGTTCGGCTTCCAGGAGGCGATGGCCGAAGTCATTCCGTTCCACATGCCGGAGGTTCTGTCGTGGAAGGGCGCCGATGGCAAGCCCGAATTCAGCGTGCCGGGCTGGGACGTGACGAGCCGCAAGTACCTCGTCGCCGCGGCGAACCACAAGGCCCCGTGGCCCGCGAACCTCAATCTGCGCCGCATCATGGGCAATCCGCCGGAAGGCCCGGACAGCGTCACCGGTTATACCTTCGCGTTCGACATGGAGAAGTATCTCAACGCACGCGGCGACGCCACCGTCTACGACTGGGCCACGCTCAACGCCAACGCCAGATACTTCACCGATGCCAAGCGCGCCTCGGCGAAGAACTGGGAGAACAAGGCGATCGATCCGAAGACCTACGACACCACGTACACCATGAAGCGCCGCGATGCGATGCGCATGGCGATGATCAAGCTCATGCGCCAGAACGATATCGACGTGCTGGTGAATCCGCCCCTGTCGACTTTGCCCGCGAAGATCGGTGGAGCCAACGAGCCGAATCGCGATCTGCGTTCGGGCTTCGGCTACGGTGCGCGCCTCGGCATTCCCGAAGTGTTCGTTCCGGCCGGCTTCGCGACGAGCATGATCGAGCCGAAATATGCGCTGAGCGCCGATGGAACGCGCTACGACACCGTAGCCGGCACCAAGCCGACCGCACTCGCGAATCCGCTGCCGTACAACATCGCGTTCTGGGCCGCGCCGGGTGAGGAAGCGCTGCTGCTCAAGGTGGGTTCCGCGTATGAAGCGGCGACGCATCATCGCAAGCCACCGAAGGACTTCGGCCCGCTCGCGGGTGAGCCTTAAGCACTGCGCCGTTCCTCTCTCCCGCGTGCGGGAGAGAGTCCCTCGCGCCAGCGAGGGGAGTGAGGGAGCACCGCTGGGATTGTGCGTGCTATCGAAGCGTGATCCCTCACCCGGCGCTGTCGCGCCACCCTCTCCCGCACGCGGGAGAGGGGAACAGCAGCGACGAGCATCGCTTTCTAATCCGATCTCACCGAGCCAGGGAGAGCATCTTGAGCAGCTTTCATCGATCGTCTTGCCGGATCAGTGTCGCCATGGTGCTGGTCCTTTCCGCGGCGAGTTGCGGAAAGCCACAGGCACCGGAATCCGCCGCGCATGCGCCCGAGACGGAATCGGGCGGCATCAACGCCACGCCGAAGCAATTCCACGTCGAAGAAGCCACGATCGCGAGCATCCACGCCGCGATCCAGTCCGGCGAAACAACGTGCCAGCAGGTCGTGCAGGCCTACATCGATCGCGCACGCGCCTACAACGGCGTCTGCACCGCGCTCGTTACGGCCGATGGCGCGGACATTCCGGCCGCGACGGGCATGGTGCGCGCCGGCTCCGCGCTCAGGTTTCCGACGCACACGGTGAAGGCCTCGACCGTGCTGCCCGATCTCGACCAGTACAAGGGCCTGCCGCTCGATTACGGTCGCATGGAGCCGACGGTGTCCGACCCGAGCGTGATGGCGCAGATGGGCCTGCGCGTCGGCATTCCGAATGCCGGGCAGGTCAATGCGCTCGAGACCATCAACATCCGTGGCGAGCGCTCGGTGACCTGCAAGGGCAAGTTCGACGCGCATCCGTCGACCGGTCCGCTGCCGGCTGGCGCGCCCGCGGCCTGCGAGGAATTCCGCAAGCAGCCCGACGCGCTCGAACGCGCGGCCGAACTCGATGCGCAGTACGGCAGCAAGCCCGATCTCGCCAGGCTGCCGATGTATTGCATCACCACCGCGGCCAAGGACGTCTACGACACGCGCGACATGCGCAGCACCGCGAACAACGACGTGAACTTCGCGATGGATGCGCCGCCGTTCGACTCGACGATCATCGCGAGGCTGCGCGCGAAAGGCGCGATCATCTACGCCAAGTCGCAGGCGCACGAATTCAATGGCGGGCCGGGCGACCCGGGCGGTGCTTCGAAGCCCAGGACCAACATGGTGAGCGGCGGCCAGGCCTTCGGCTCCTGGGGCGGGCAGTCCTGCAACCCTTACGACACCGAGCGCGTCACGCGCGGATCGTCGGGCGGATCGGGCGCGGCGGTCGGTGCGAATCTGGTGACGGTGGGCATCTGCGAGCAATCCGGCATGTCCTGCCAGGGCCCGGCTTCGCGCAACGGCGTCACCACGCTGCTGACGACCAAGGGCCTGCTGCCCGACAACGGCGGCATCGGCTATCAGTGGTTCAACGATCGCGCGGGCATTCACGCGCGCACGCTCGCCGATGCGGTGCTCGTGCTCGACGCGGCCAGGGACGATGCGCAGGGCTACTACGATTCACGCGATCCGTTCACCGCGCTGCCGAAGGCGCTGATACCCGGGCAGCCGTATGCGAAATCGGTGATCGACGACGCGGGCCTCGAGCGCGAAGCCAAGCCGCTCAAAGGCCTGCGCATCGCGATCCTGCGCGAGCACATGGTCAGGAAGACCGCGAACCACGAGGCGATCTCCGAGCAGATCGATCGCGAGATCAAGACCGTGCTGCGCGATCGGCTCGGCGCGGAGCTGGTCGAGACGGTGACGCCGGATTATCCCGACGATGCGGAGATCGACAACCTGCGCTACGGCTTCTCGGACGCGCTGTCGGAGATCCTGCCGCGGTTGATGCCCGAGATCTTCTCGCGACGCGACGCCAAGGGCGCGCTGGTGTTCGCGGTTCCGGGCTGGGATGTCACTTCCTACGATTACCTGCTCAAGCTGAGCCGCCGCGAGGCGCCGCTGACCAGGGCGGTGAACATCGTCAACTTCGCGAACTTCGGTGCCGAGCCCTGCCATTCCGCCCTGTGCGCCGACCTCGCGTTCGACGTCGACCGCTATCTGGCCGAGCGCGGCGATGCGCGCATCAAGGACTGGGCCGCGTGGACCGCCAACGCCAAGTTCCGCGAGGACGAATCCCGCGCCGGCGCCGAGAACTGGGTGAACTTCAAGGGTCATTTCGACGACGGCAAGAGCGACCGCCTCGCGCGCAGCTACATCGCGCGCCTGGCGCTCGAACGCGTCATGCGCGAGAACCACATCGACGCCTTCGTGCATCCCGAAAACACCGTGCCGACGCCGAAGATCCTCGGACCGAACGTCGGTGCGATCAGCCTCGACGGCATCACGCCGTTCTTCCAGGTGCCACGCATCGCGGTTCCGGCCGGCGCGACCGAAGTCGTCGTCGAGCCGCAGTACGCGCTCGACGACGATGCGCGCGATTACATCTCGGTGCTCAAGCCCGGCACGCCGCGCTCGAGACTGCCGCATCCGATGCCGATCTCGATCACCTTCTTCGCCGGCCAGGGCGCCGAGCCGGTGCTGATCAGGATCGGCACGGCGTACGAATCGGCGACGCATCATCGGTTCGCGCCGCCGGGGTTCGGGGCGGTGGACTGACGGTGCCCGCTACCTGCGGAAAGCAGGTCGCGGGCGCGGGCAACGCTGATCCGGATCCATGTTGTGCAGGCACCCCAGGAACGCCACGGAATTTGGGGCTCGCCGCGCCCTTCAGCCCAGGTGCTTGCGCAACCAGAGATAGCTCGCGAATGCAGCGGCACACCAGAGCGCCACGATCACGGCAGCGGCGTAGTGGTTCGTCGGCCGGTTCGCGATCGTGGCGGCTTTGATGTCGGCATCGGCCAGGACTTGCGCCGGAATCATGCGGACGGCCAGCCACAGGCCCAGCGGAACGAGCAGCAGATCGTCCAGGTATCCGAGCACGGGAATGAAATCCGGAATCAGGTCGATGGGGCTCAGCGCATAGGCCGCGACCATCAGCGCCACCAGCTTGGCTGCGAACGGCGTTCTTGGGTCGCGCGCGGCGAGGTAGACCGCAATCACTCGCTGCTTGAGCGCAGTGGCCCAGCGCCGGAGCCTGGAGATCGCGCTCATCGGATCGGCTGCCGGCGAGGACGAGGACTAAGCATGGCGGTGGTCGCCGGGATCGCCATCGTGTCCGTGTCCGTGTCCGTTTGCTGATAGCGAGCAGTTGTCCGCCGTTGCGCAGGGCTCGAATTCGCATTGCAGTGTCGTATGCGCGACATCGTGTTCGGAGCGCAGGCGCGCTTCCGTACGCCGCAGGAAGGCGTCCACCGGCGCGCCGGGCGCGAGTAGCACATGCGCCGCCAGGCTGACTTGCCCGCTTCCGAGCGCCCAGACATGCAGATCGTGCACGTCGCGGGCGTCGGCGTCCGATCGAATCGAAGCTTCGATCCTGTCGATCTCGACGCCCTCGGGAACGCCTTCGAGCAGTACGTTGGCGCTCGCCTTGAGCAGGATGTACGTGCGCGGCAACACCCACACCGCTATCAGCACGGCGATCACGGGATCGACCCAGGTCCATCCGGTCAGGTGGATCGCGCCGGCACCGACGATGACGCCGAGCGACCCGAGCATGTCGCTCCAGACCTCGAGATAGGCGCCCTTGACGTTGAGGCTTCTGGATCGGCCGCCACTGAGGATCCGCATCGCCGCGAGATTGACGATCAGGCCCAGGGTGGCGATTACGAGCATCGGAATCGACTGGACTTCGGGTGGCAACCGGAAGCGCTGCCAGGCTTCGTAAAAAATGTAGCCAGCGACCACGAACAGCATGCCGGCATTGAACGCCGCCGCGAGGATTTCGATCCGGCCATAGCCGAAGGTTCGCTGTCGATCGGCGGCCCGCTTGCCGATGCGGATCGCCAGCAGGGCGATCGCCAGGGCGAGGGTATCCGTGAACATGTGCGCGGCGTCGGAGAGCAGCGCCAGGCTGCCGGTCAGCCAGCCGCCGACCGCTTCGGCGATCATGTAGGTGCCCGTCAGGCCCAATGCGATCCACATCGAGCGTTCGTTGGCGCCGCGCCCGTGGTCGTGTCCTGCACTCATCGTCTTCTCCTTCGGATCGAGGCCCGGCCGCCGGATCGCTCCTGCACCCCTGCGAACCCGCGGTGGGCCGGTCTCGGCACCGACGAGCGCTCCCCCGCGAGCCGCTTCGCAACGTCCACCGGACGACCCCCTTCGAAAAATAGTCCAGATGGCGCGCCTGTACTAAGCCGCTTCGGGAATCGCCGCCGGAGCGCCGTCATGACGCGTCTGTGCTCGTTTGCGCGGACGCGATCGCCGACCCGGTTCGCCGCTCACGTCCATGCGCCAGGCGATACAAGCCCGGCAGTACGAGCAAGGTCAGGAGGGTGGACGAGATGATGCCGCCAATCACCACGGTGGCCAGCGGGCGCTGCACTTCGGCACCGGTGCCCGTGTTCAAGGCCATCGGGACGAAGCCGAGAGAGGCGACGAGCGCCGTCATGAGGACGGGACGTAGCCGCGTCAGCGCACCTTCGATGATCGCATCGTCCAGGCCGGCACCCTGCTCGCGCAAACCGCGGATGAAGCTCACCATCACCAAGCCGTTGAGTACCGCGACACCCGACAGCGCAATGAATCCGACCCCCGCGGAGATCGACAGCGGAATGTCGCGTATCCACAACGCGAGAACGCCGCCCGTGAGCGCCAGCGGCACGCCCGAGAAGATCACCAGCGCGTCGCGCAGGTTGCCGAACGCGAGTACCAGCAGGCCGAGGATCAAGGCCAGCGTCACCGGCACGACGATCGCGAGTCGCCGGCTGGCCGACTGCAACTGCTCGAAAGTGCCGCCGTAGTCGATCCAGTAACCCGGTCGCAGCGAGACCTGGCGAACGGCGGCCTGCGCATCCGCGACGAAGCTGCCGAGATCACGGCCGCGCACGTTGGCGGTCACCACGATGCGCCGTTTTCCGTTTTCACGACTGATCTGGTTCGGTCCTGGCGCAACGATGAGCTGCGCGACTTCGGCCAATGGCACGGTGCCGCCACCCGGAAGACTGATCGGCAAGCGATCGAGGTTGCGCAGATCGTCGCGCTGAGCCTCCGGCAGGCGCACGACGATCGCGTAGCGCGCATCGCCCTCGAACACCTCGCCCACCTCGCGGCCCCCGATCGCCGCCGACACCGCCGACTGCAGGTCGGCCAGCGCCACGCCGTAGCGCGCCAGGGCGTCACGCCTGGGCTGGATCGACAGCACCGGCAGCCCCGACACCTGCTCGACTTTCACATCTTCGGCGCCGGTGACGCCGCGCACGGCGGCCGCCAGCCGATTGCCCGAACGCCGCAGCACGTCGAGGTCGTCTCCGTAGAGCTTCACCGCGAAGTCCGAACGCACGCCGGAGATCAGCTCGTTGAAGCGAAGCTGGATCGGCTGGCTGAGTTCGTAGGCGTTGCCGGGAAGCTGCTCGAGCGCGGCCTGAATGTCGGCTTCGAGGTCGGCCTTGGACTTCTTCGGATCGGGCCATTGGTCGACCGGCTTGAGCATCACGTAGCCGTCCGAGATGTTCTGCGGCATCGGGTCCGTCGCCACTTCCGCGGTGCCGGTGCGCGCAAACGCCGTCAGTACTTCGGGGAACTGCAGCAGCCGCTGTTCGACCTGCTTCTGGAACTCCACCGATTGCGTGAGGCCGGTTGCCGGAATGCGCAGCACCTGGACTGCGATATCGCCTTCGTTCAAGTTCGGAACGAACTCGCTTCCCATGCGGCTCGCGATGGCTCCGCACGCCAGCACCAGCGCCACGGCGCCGGCAACGAAAGCCCAGCGCGCCCGCAGCGCGAATCGCAGCAGCGGCTGATAGCCGCGGCGGGCGAGATCGAGCACCACGTTGTGCTTCTCGCGCACGGGCCCGCGGAACAGCAGCGCCACGCCGGCTGGCACGAAAGTGACCGACAGCAAAAGTGCCGCCGCGAGCGCCATGACCACGGTCTGCGCCATCGGATGGAACATCTTTCCCTCCACCCCTTCGAGCGCGAAGATCGGCAGATACACGGCCGTGATGATGAACACTCCGAACAGGCTGGGACGGATGACCTCGGCGGTGGCTTCGTACACCCGCTTGAAACGATCGCGCGGCGTGAGCGGACGTGCGCCGGTGTTTTCCGACAATCGTCGCAGGCAGTTCTCGACGATGATCACCGCGCCATCGACGATGAGGCCGAAGTCGAGCGCGCCGAGACTCATGAGGTTGGCCGACACGCCGGTTTCGACCATGCCCGTGATCGTCATCAGCATCGCGATCGGAATCACCGCAGCGGTCAGCAGTGCAGCACGCAGATTGCCGAGCAGTACGAACAGAATCACCACCACCAGCAATGCGCCTTCGAGGAGATTCTTCTGCACGGTCGCAATGGCCTTGTCGACCAGCACCGTGCGATCGTAAGCCGGAACGGCTGTCACGCCTCCGGGCAGCGAGTCGTTGATCCGGTCGAGCTGGATCGCGACGGCTTTGGCGACGGCCCGGCTGTTTTCGCCCACCAGCATCACGGCTGTACCGAGAACCGTTTCGTGCCCATCGCGCGTTGCGGCACCGGTGCGCAGCTCCTTGCCGAGCGCGACTTCCGCGACGTCGCCAACGGTGATCGGCAAGCCATCGCGTGTCGCCACGACGATGCGACGCAGATCGTCGAGCCCTGCGACCTGACCCGGAATACGAACGAGCAGCTGTTCCCTGTTGCGTTCGAGATAACCCGCGCCCCGATTGGCGTTGTTGCGCTCGAGTGCTTCGGCGACCTGATCCATCGTCAGGCCGTAGGACAGCAGGCGCCCCGGATCGGGTAGCACATGAAACTGCTTGGCGTAGCCGCCGATGCTGTTGACTTCGGTCACACCCGGAACCTGCAGCAGCTGCGGGCGTATCACCCAATCCTGCAGCGATCGCAGCGCCATCGAGTCGTAGGGCCTGCCGTCTGCCTGCCGCGCGTTGCCGTCGGCCTCCACCGTATAGAGAAAGATCTCACCGAGCCCCGTTGCGATCGGCCCCATGGCGGGTTCGACTCCGTCGGGCAAACGGCTGCGCGCCTGTTGCAGACGTTCGTTGACGAGGTTGCGCGCAAAGTACAGGTCGGTGCCGTCTGCGAACACGACGGTGACCTGCGAGAGTCCGTAGCGGGACAGCGAGCGACGATAGTCCAGGCCCGGCAAGCCGGTGAGGGCGGTTTCGATCGGGACGGTGATGCGTTGCTCGACCTCCAGCGGCGTGTAGCCCGGAGCCTGCGTGTTGATCTGCACCTGCACGTTGGTGATGTCGGGCACCGCGTCGATCGGCAGGCGTTGATAGTTCCAGGCGCCCAGGGCGATCAGGGCCAGCATCAGCACCATGACGACGCCGCTTCGGCCGATCGAGAATCGCAGCAGTTTCTCAAGCATGCTCGAGCCCTCCGGCGATGGCGGTGGCGGCAGGGCGAGCGTGCGTGTGGCTGCCGGAGATCCGGTCAGTGGTCATGTTCGGCCTCTCCCTTGCCCAGTTCCGCCTTCAACACGAAGCTGCCTTCGCCGACGACGGCGTCACCGGCGGCGAGGCCTTGCAGCACCTCGACGACGAGTCCGTCGCTGCGGCCGACCCTGACCGGGCGCGCGACGAATCCTTCGGCGGTATCGACGAACACGGAGGTACCGCCTTCGAGCTCCTGCAAGGCAGTCGCGGGCACCACCAGCGCGGCATTCGATTCGCCGATGGTGACTTGGCCGCGCACGTAAAGCCCCGGGGACCAGAAGCCATCGGCGTTGTCGAGCAGCACGCGAGCCGTGAGGCTTTGCGTGTTCGAGGCGCCCAGCGGTGAAACGAACACGATCTTGCCTTCGCGTACGGGGCCGCCATCGGCGGTCTGCACGCGCACGGCCTGGCCCGGCTTCACGCGGCTGCGATCACGTGGGAACAGCGCCAGTTCGACCCACACGGTGCCCAGATCGGCAACCGTGAACAGCGACGCCTGCTCCGCCTGTTCGCCAGGGTTGGTGGCGCGCTCGGTCACCACGCCGCCGAGCGGACTGACGATCGGGTACACCTGCAGGCTTTCGTTGCTCTCGACCGTGGCCAGCGTCTGGCCCTGCCGCACCGTGTCGCCCACCTTGGCAGCGACGGAGCGCACCACGCCCGGAAAGCGCGCGGTAACGCTGCGGATGCGTTCGGCGTTGGGCCTCACCACACCGTAGAGCTGCAGGGTTTCGCGGAGGGTGCCCGGCGCTGCCGGCGCGATCGCGAGCTTGGCGGCTCGTCGAGCTTCGGGGCCGAGTTTCACGACTTCGCCGTGCTCGCCGGATTGGAGGTCACCGTCCTGGTGCTGGCCGCGAGTGCGGCCTTGCTCGTCTTCGTGGTCTTCGGGAGTGGAGGAGCCGCAGGCCGAGAGCGACAGCAGACCCGCCAGCAGCGCGGAAAGGAGAATGGAATGGCGCATGGTGCGATGTCCTTCAGCGACTCAGGCCGTTGCCGGTGAGTCGTTCGATTTCGATGAGGGTGAAGTGGTATTGCGCGGCCGCTTCGATCGCCTCGCGCTTGAGCTCCAGCAGTTCGCGCTGGGCATCCACCAGTTCGAGATAGCTGTAGCGGCCGCGCTCATAGGCGTAGTCGGTGTGGGCGAGCGCCGACTCCATGCGCGGCAGGGCCTTTTCGCGAATCAGCCCGACCTGCCGCTGTCGATCGAGCAGCTCGCGGTAGTAGCCGAACAGCTGGGTGCGCGCCTTGATCAGGGTGGCTTCGCGCTCCGCCGCCGCGCCCTCGCGTCGAGCTTCAGCCTCTGCGATCAAGCCCTGGTTGCGATCACCGACCGGCAGCGGCATCTGGAACGAGAACACCAGGCCCGTGTCGCGGGTCTGCTCGAGCCGACGTACGCCAGCCCCGATCTGCAAGCCCTGCCGACGGCCTGCGATGGCGAGCGCGATCTCGGCATCGCGCAGCCGGGCTTCCGACAGATAGCGAGCCAGATCCGGCGTCGCTTCGAGTGCGGCGAGCAGCTCGTCGTAGGAGCGCATCGTCGGCAGCCGGTAGAGATCGGCCGAAGCGGAGACGAAGTCCGGCTTGCTCGCCGCCCAGCTCGCGGCCAGCGCATAACGCGCGGTTTGCAGCTCGTGCTCGGCGTGGGCGTCGTCGTTCTGCGCACGCTGCAGGGCCACCGCAGCGCGGTCGCGTTCCGCCAAAGGCGACTTCGCGGCGGCGACCCGCTTTTCCACTGCGGCCGCGGTTTTCTCGGCGAGCTCCACCGCAAGGTGGGTGAGCTGATGCTGCTCCTGCTGCGAGGCCAGCGAGACGAAGCGGCGCGCGGTTTCGGCAATGGTGTCGAGCCGCCGGATGTCGCCTTCGGCTTGCAGGCCATCGCGTTCGCGCCGGGCGACGTCGATGCGCCGCTCGCGGAGCCCGCCGAGTTCGATCACCTGGCTCAGCATCAGCGTGAGCTCGGCGTATTGGCCGCCGCTGGCCAGCCCGGTGCCGAGCACGTTCTCGACCGTGCCGGAAAGCGTGGGGTTGGGACGCAGGCCCGACTGCGTGATACGACCGTCCTGCGCTTTCAGGGTATAGGCGTAGGCGGCCAGATCGGGGTTGGATTGCAGCGTGCGCGAAATTGCTTCGCGCAGCGTGATGACGGGCTCTTGGGCCCTGACCGAAGTCGAGGCGCCGAAGGCCAAAAGCGTCGCAGCAACCGACAGGCTGCGACCCAGACGGGTGAACATGGAAATCTCCAGGACAGCATGAACGACCGCCCGAGACGGGGCGGAGCAGGGTTCAGGTCAGGGAGATCGACGGCGGGCCGCGCAAGGGCGGCGTGAAATAGGAAGGCCGAACCGCTGCCGTAGCGGGTGGGCCTTGCGGAACGATGCTGCTGAGCCAGCCGGCGGCAGCCGACAGGGTGAGTCGATCGGGACCGGGCAGTGCCACCGGGTCGAGGTCCGCGAACGACGGCGAGCTGGCGATGGACGCGACCAGATCGACCTCGCGGTCATCGGCGTGATCGCTATCGTGTGACTCGCCGAACAGGAGGCCCGCATCCGCGTAGTGCGGCTGCTCGTGTCCGCCCGACTGCTGTTCGAGCCCTGCGCAAACATGGACGTGCACCCCCAGCAGCCTCGTGATGACGAGGCCCAGGCAGAACATCCAGGTGGCGATCAGGCGGGACATGCGAGCGACAGGGTAACAGGTCGAAGCGGCCGTTTAGCGAATCAGGGGTGCGTTGCCCCGAGTGCAGGTTCCTTGCGCGCGAATGATGGACCGCGCCTTTCTTGCGGCCAGCAAGGGGAGCGCAAAGGTCGGGGGGCAGATGAAGTCGTGTGCTTGTCGCGACTCTGTGCGTGGGCTGCTTTGTGCCAGGGGCGATCATTCGATCAACGTCCTCGATGACCGCGCGCGCTCGATGTCTTCGGCCACGAATGCCGTGCCGTCACACCGCTCGAAAGTGCTTTGCTTGCCTGCACGTCGCGTGCGCTGCCAAAGCCTCCAAAGTCCGCGCCCATATCATCCACCGTGAGCAGGTTCGCTGGTCGTCGCGTTGGCCTTTAACGGTCACCCATTATGCCTTGAACGCCACCACTGGTCTGAGGCCCGCGCGTTGTCCTTGCCGAGTTAGAACGGCGTGCACAGCAGCGCCGCAGCATGCGGATCGTCCTGTACGGGCCCACATCTAAATTCACTGAAAGGATGCCCCAATCCCTCCGACCCTCACGGAGCGGTGCAATTTATTGGGATTTTCCTTGCAATTTTATCAATTGATTGTATTATTTTTCTCAATTAAAACGACCTTGTAACGGTAAATTACGGGAAAATTATGCAGTCAGCTGAAGAAATGAGAGGTCTTACCGAAGATTTTGCCAATTTGGCACGTCTGGCGATCGGGCAGTCTGCCGACGACGTCCGACTGTTTTTGGCGAAGCTGGTCCGCAAGTACCGAAGTAAGGACCAAGCCTTCGCGGAAAGTCTGCGGCTGGCCCTAAAAGCTACCACCACCCGAGCAGCGGAGTCCTCGGTACTTCGCCGGGGGACGATGCCGGCGTCGACCACATCCGACCTGCCGGTCGACTTGGATACTCGTCAGTCGCTGATCCGCGTGTTCGACGATCGGATGGGACTCCCGGCACCTCTGTTACCCGTGGAACTGATGACCAAGCTGCGGTCTATCGTGCGTGAGCGCATGGAACGCGACAGGTTACTCGCTGCCGGTATCTCCCCGTCGCGTTCGGCCATCCTGGTGGGGCCACCCGGCGTCGGCAAAACTCTTTCGGCGCGGTGGCTGGCCGCCAATCTGGGCAAACCCCTTTGGGTGCTCGACCTGACCTCTGTGATGAGCAGTCTGCTCGGCAAGACCGGCAGTAACCTGCGCGCGGTGTTCGATCACGCCAAGACCAACGAGGCAGTGCTGCTCCTTGACGAGATTGATGCGATTGCCAAACGGCGAAGCGATGATTCTGACGTGGGCGAGTTGAAGCGCCTTGTGGCGGTCATCCTGCAGGAAGTCGACAGCTGGCCTGACTCGGGCTTACTTTTGGCAGCGACGAATCACCCCGAGCTAGTGGACCCTGCGCTATGGCGCCGGTTCGACGCCGTGCTGACTTTTGATGCGCCGAGCCATCAGCAATTGGAAGAGGGTGTTCGTCGCTTCCTGGGACCGCAGGCCAACCTGTTTCAGCCCTTCGTCACGATGCTGGCGCAGACCTACAGTTCGCAGTCGCTTTCCGATGTTGAGCGCTCGATCAATGCCATTCGGCGCCAGGTCGCCCTTGAAGGCAATCCAGAACTGGCGGCGGTGGATTGGGCTGCTCGCCATATCGAGCACCTCGACAAGACGGGAAGGCAGGAACTGGCCATCCAGTTGGCGCAGACAACCAAACTGTCACACAACCGAATCCAAGAAATCACCGGTGTCGCGCGCGCAACGATTCGCAAATACGCCGGCCCGTCACCTATCAAGGGGCGTGCCGGGCGTAAGACAAAGGAGGAATAGGCAATGGCTACCCGCTATCTCATCGGCAAGGGCGAGCTGCTGGCGAGTCCGATCGATCCGCCGCCGATGGTTTCCAACAAGGTACACCCCTACACCCTGCACGAGGCCAAGCAGGTCGTCGTGCCACAAATCATTCAGGCCGCTCAAGACCTGATGACCTTGCCCGCTGCTGCCTGCCCTGGCGACATCGCCGTCGCCAAGCTTGATCTGCACCCGTCATATATCGCGAAGTCGTACTACCCGAAGGCGCTGTTGCGCCGAGCCGGCCTGACCGCGGTGGGTAGCCACAACATCAAGCTCAAGCCGCGCAAGGAAGTTCGCAAGAACGCGCCGCCACAGAGCGAGACCACTCGGTTGCTGATCGCCGGCCCGCGTGGCGCATTCGAAGCGTTTCCCGCTCTGGCGATGGGGCTTCAGGACGAAACCGCCGAGGGGCTTCAGTTCGCTGAGATCGAGAACTTCAGCAGCATGACGGCGGGTGATCGACTGAAGCTGCCCGCAAAGTCGAAGTTGGAGAGCAACGTCTTCGAGATCGGCCTTCACCAGATGCCGGGATGGTCGACGGCACAGGAGCGCAGGCAGTTCGTCGCCTATGCGAAGAAACTGGGCTTCACCGTCAATGAAGAGTTCGAGTTTCCTATCGGCGGCATGTTGTTCCTTGCCGCCGAAGGTGACCCTGAAGGTCTGCAGGAGTTGGCCCAGTTCAGCCTGGTCCGCGTCATCCGCCCCATGCCTGCGCTGCGTTCGATCCGGCCGGTCACGCGCGGTAAGCCGCTCGCCGCGGGCTTCGGGATTCCGCGTGGGCAGCCTTTGTCGAATGAGCCCTTGGTGGCCATCCTGGACGGCGGTTTGCCGGACAAGCACGTGCTCCAGCCCTTCATCAACCGCTATGTGCAGTCCGATGAAGATGCCGAAGACGTACAGGACAACCTGGACCACGGGCTCTGGGTTACCTCCGCCTTTCTGTTCGGCCCGCTGGAAGCGGGTGAGGAAGCGCAGCGTCCCTACTCCTACGTCGATCACCACCGCGTGCTCGACCGAGACTCGGAGGATGAAGACCCCTACGAGTTGTACCGCACGCTGGCGCACGTCGAAGAAGTGCTGTTATCCGGTCGATACCAGTTCATCAATCTGAGCCTAGGTCCCGACCTCCCGACGGATGACGATGACGTCCACGCTTGGACGGCAGTTTTGGACAAGCACCTCAGCGATGGCGAAACGCTGATGACGGTAGCTGTTGGCAACAACGGGGAGCGCGACTCGCTGACGCGCCTCGATCGCATCCAAGTTCCCGGCGACAGCGTCAATGCGTTCGCCATCGGTGCCGCGAACACTAGCGGCGCCACATGGGACCGCGCGCCCTACAGTGCCCGCGGCCCTGGTCGCAGTCCCGGCGTGCGCAAGCCCGACGCGCTGATGTTTGGAGGTAGCACTAAGGAGTATTTCCATGTTGCGTCGGCAGGACCGAAGCCGGTGCTGTCCGCACTGATGGGCACCAGCTTTGCCTCTCCCTACGCACTGCGCACGGCCGTCGGCGTTCGGGCCGTGCTCGGCGAGGCGGTTCACCCTCTAACGATCAAGGCACTGATGATCCACGCCGCCGAGATGGCCGACACGCGCGACGTTCTCGATGTTGGCTGGGGGCGAATCCCGGCCGACTTGGACGCCCTGATCACTTGCAAGGACGGCGTAGCACGCATTCTCTACCAGGGCTATCTGGTGCCGGGAAAGTTTATTCGCGCGCCGATTCCGTTGCCGGCGGGGAAGCTGGAAGGGAAGGTCCGGGTCAGCGCGACGTTTTGCTTTGCGAGCCCTGTGGATGTTGAGGACACCGCCGCTTATACCAAGGCGGGCCTCACCATTCGGTTCCGACCGCATTCGGGCAAGACTGCTGGCGAGAACGATGGCGCGAAAACGCGCTCGATGTTCAAGGCAAAAAAGTTCCGTACCGAGCAGGAACAGCGCACCGATCTCGGCAAGTGGGAGAACGTCCTGCATGGTAGCGAGGGCCTGCTCGGAAGCTCGCTGCACGAGGCCTGCTTCGACGTGCATTACAACGCCCGCGATGGCGGTGGAATGGCGGGGTCCTCGGCGGAGAAAATCCGCTACGCGCTCGTGGTTACCGTCCAGGCCCACCGCCATGCCGACCTTTACGACCAGATTCTCGCCGCTCACGCCAAGCTCGAGGCGCTGACGCCGCGTGTGGCACTGCCGGTGCGGACACGCGGATAGCCCGCATTTGCCAGGAGACAGTCATGCCTCGTTCGATACCTGTCACGCTCAGCAACGGAAAGAGTTGGCCGACGAAGAAGGCTGCCAAGGAGCACTTCACGGCCATGCTGGCGCGCTACAAAAACTGCGAGCGTGTGGCCGCACAGGATGCGGCCGATCTCGCCGCCCTATTGGATCGGTACGATCGCAGTTGCTTACCGGGCGAGCCAACCAAGATCGGCATAGGTATTTCGCACTTCACGAGACAACTAAACGTGGGCAATGGGTATGCGACGCCGGGCTTTCACGTCCACCGGATTGACGGCAGCTCAATCGATTTCAGCTTCTGGGATGCCGTCCAGATCGATGCGCTTTAGCTAATTTGCGCAGACCACACGATCCCGTGTCGACGTGCACTCCCACGAGATTGCGCATTGCCACTTTCGCAATTCAGGCGACCTTCTGATCGGGATCGCTTCTATAACGGCCAATGGCTTTTTTGTTCTGGCGCGGCGTGCTCGGTGCAGCGCGTTGTCCTCTTTCTCTAGAACCATCGCTAGCAGCACTGCCGCCCCGCTGGAGCGGCTCTTTTTGCATCGAAATCACTCTGACGTTCAAACCATCCATGTTGGAAAATCGCGGCTTACAGCGGTTCGTTGGTTATCGCGGCAGTCGTTTCCGTCGTCGTCTCAACTCGGATCAGGCGCCACTGTGCTCAGGCTCAACAAAGCATTCAAGCGGACGGGCTGCGCGCGCCAATTAGCTTTAGTTTTATGACCGTCCGCAACGGGCCGAACCCCGCCATCCCGACAACCCGTTCATCCTCTCGCACTGACAGACAGCGGTCCGTAACCAAGTCCCGGCTGTCGTTATATCCCCGGCATCCGCCATCCGCCCGTCTGCTTCTCGATATGCGCGAGCGCGGCGAGCACGATGTCGTCGCGCCAGGGTTGCGCGACGACATGGATGCCCAGCGGCAGGCCCGGCGAGTCCTTCGATGTTCCCGCGCGCACGACGCCGGCCGGCCAGCCGGTGGTGTTGTATTCGCTGGTCATGCCACCGTAGCCGGCGCCCCATTCGGGCGGCATCAGGTATTCGCTAGTCACTTTCTGCGGTGCGCGCCAGGTCACCGGGCACAGGATCAGGTCGTATTGCTCGAACCACGCGAGCTGCTCGCTCTTGATCGCGTCCATCTGCTCGCACAGGCGCGTGAACTCGCTGCTCGGCAGTTCGCTGCCGCCGAGGTTCAAGCCCGGTGAAGGCTGCGTGGTGCCGTGCTTGCGCATGAGGCGACGCATGAATTCGCGGCCGTCGGCGCCCGAGAACGCGGCGCGCGCATCGGCGAGTTCCTTGAAGCGTGGAGGCCGATCCTGCCTGGCCTTGCAGCCGAGCTTGGTGAAATAGCCCACGCAGCGTTCGATCATCGCTTGCACTTCGCGGCTCACGCGGATGCTGCCGTTGTCGATGTACCAGGCGATGCGCAGCTTGCTCAGATCCACTTGCGCCGGATCGCCGAGCGGGACCGGCGCCATCGCGGCGTCGGAATCATCCGGGCCCATGATGATCGGCAGGATCAGCGACAGATCGGCGACGCGTCGTGCGAGCGGGCCGATCTCCTGAAAGTTATCGAAAGGCCCGCCATAGCCGACGATATGCCCGGTGCGCGGCACGCGTCCGTAAGTGGGCTTGATGCCGGCGATGCCGTTGGCGAACGCGGGGCCGCGAATGCTGCCGCCGTAGTCCGAGCCGATGTCGAAGTACGCTCCCGCGGCCGCGACGATGGCGCCCGCACCGCCCGACGATCCCGAGCACAGATAGCCTTCGCCGTAAGGGTTGTAGGTCTGCCCGTGCAGCAGGTTGTAGGTTTCGCGCGCACCGCCGCCGAGCGTGAATTCCGGCGTGTTGGTCTTGCCGAGCAGAATCGCGCCGGCGGCGCGCACGCGGGCGATCGCGGTGGCATCGCGCCCGGGCACGAAATCCTTGCGGCCGAGCGTGCCGGCCGTGGAGACCACGCCGGCCGTGTCGAACGAATCCTTGGCCGTGAACGGCACGCCGTGCAGCGGCCCGAGCAGCCTGCCTTGCGCGAGCAGGGCATCGGCCTGACCGGCTTCGGCGTAGGCGCGGGCACGGCATTGGGCGACCACCGCGTTGATGCGCGGATTCACCGCATCGATGCGCGCATAGCAGGCATCGACGACTTCGCGTGCGCTGACTTTGCGCGCGCGAATCATCGCGGCGATTTCGCTGGCCGAATATTCGATCAGCGCTTGGGTCGCAATCGGCTCCGCGCTCGCAGGCGCGATGCTTCCGAGCGCGCCGATGCTCGCCGCAGCAATGCCGGCGCCGAGCAGTTCGCGACGTTTCATCGGTAACGACGAGCGCATGGCGGCGCGCTCAGATCGGCGGCTTCTTCCAGCCGCCGCTGCGGCTTTCGAGATAGCTCGCGACGGCCAGGCAGATGTCCTCGCGCCACGGCGCGGCGACCACCTGCAGGCCGATCGGCAACTTGCCGTCGGCGGACGATCCGCAGCGCACCACCACCGATGGCCAGCCGCTCGAATTGAACACGCCGGTGTACGGCCAGCCGCCGTCCTTGCCCGCCGGCCAGGTCGGGCCTTCGGCATCGATCGGCTGCGCCACCTTGTTCGAAGTCGGGCAGATGAAGACGTCGTACTGCTTCATCCAGCCGAGCATGCGCGACTTGGCTTCGTCGTGCTGCTCCCAGGCTTCGACCATCGCCGCGCTGCTGATCGGCTTGGCGTTGGCCATCGCCTCCTTGCGCGACGGCGAGAAGTTCACCGTGCCCCATTTGTCCGCGAGCCGCTTGTAGAAGGCCCAGCCGTCGCCGTTGGTGAGCGTGTTGCGTGTCTCGCGCAGGGTTTCGAACTGCGCGAGCGGTGCATCTTCGGTGACCGATTGCGTTGCGCCTTCGAGCCACTTGGCGACCTGGCGCACGAGGTTCTTGGTGTCGTCGTCGGTGGCCCAGCGGCCGATGCCGCCGTTGTCGGCGCAGAATGCGACCTTGAGTTTCTTGAGCTCGACCTTGGCCGGATCGGCCCACGGCACCGGAGCGCAGCTCGCATCGCGAAAATCGGGGCCCGAGATGATCGGCGTGATCAGCGTGAGGTCTTCGACGCGACGCGCCATCGGCCCGAGCTGCTGCCACAAATCGAAGATGCCGCCGTAGTCGACGATATGCCCGGTGCGCGGCACGCGCACGCTGGTGGCTTGATGCCGGCGATGCCGTTGTTGTGCGCGGGGCCGCGAATGCTGCCGCCCCAATCCGAGCCGATGTCGAAGGCCGAACCGCCCGCCGCAACGATCGCGCCGGCGCCGCCCGAAGAACCCGCGGTCGAGCGCGTCAGATCGTAGGGGTTGTGCGAAGAGCCGTAGAGCAGGTTGCTCGAGGTGCTGATGCCCGCGAGGCCGCCGAGCGTGAACTCCGGCGTATTGGTCTTGCCGAGCAGGATCGCGCCGGCCTTGCGCACGCGCGCGGCGACGGTCGCGTCTTTCTTCGGCACGTATTGCTGGCGGCCGTAGGTCGCGCCGGTGGAGATCACGCCTTCGGTGTCGATCGAATCCTTGAGCGTGATCGGCACGCCGTGCAGTGCGCCTTTCCAGTCACCGCGCGCGGCGGCGGCGTCGAGCGCCTTGGCTTCGGCGCGTGCGCGGGCGTAGCAGTTCATGACCACTGCGTTCATGAGGTCGTTCACCGCGAGCTGGCGCGCGATGTAGGCCTCCACCGCTTCGGATGCGGAGACCTTTTTCGCGCGGATCAGTCCGGCGAGCTTGGTCGCCGACATGTAAATGATCTCGTCGCTCGTGTCGGCCGATTGCGCGGGCGCCGACATCACCGCGGCGTTGGCTGCCGCGGCGAGCCCGAGCAACGTGCGCCGGCTCAGGCTTTCGCGGTTCTGCGGATTCGGAACCAGATGCTGGGAGACGAAATTCTGCGGGTGCTGCGGCGTGCCATCGTTCATCGGATTGCTCGGTGCGTTGCGGCAGGAAAGAGGGAAGGGTTCAGAGCGTCGGGGCGCGATAGCCGCCGGTCTGCTTCTCGATCATCGCGAGCGCGGCGATCACGACGTCGTCGCGCCAGGGCTGGGCGACCACTTGAATGCCGAGCGGCAAGCCGGCCTCGTCCTTCGATGTCGTCGCGCGTACGACGCCCGCGGGCCAGCCCGTGGTGTTGTACTGGCTGTTGTAGCCGCCGCCGGGATTCGGCCCATTGGGTGCGCGCGTGAATTCGGGCGGCACCGGCTTGGGCGCCGTGGCGCTGCTCGGGCAGACGATGAGGTCGTACTGCTCGAACCAGGTCAGCTGTTCGCTCTTGATCGCGTCCATCGCCTCGCAGGCCGCGGTGAATTCGGCACTGCTGATCTCGTCGCCATCCAGCCGCAGGCCCGGCGAGGCTTGGAGGCTGCCGTGCTTCTTGAGCAGGCGACGCATGTTGTCTCCGCCGCTGGCGCTGCTGAAGCGCCGACGCGCATCGGAGAGCTCCTTCATCTTCGGCGGCATGTCCTGCTTGATCTTGCAGCCCGCGCTCTGGAAGTAGCCGACGCATTGCGTGACCATCGCCTTGATCTCGGCGCTCGGCTCGGTGACGCCGTCGCTCAGGTAATACGCGACGCGCAGCTTTTTGATCTCGACCTTTCCGGGATCGCCGAGCGGAACCGGCGCCATCGCCGCATCCGAAGCATCGGGTCCGGCGACGATCGGCAACAGCAGCGCGAGGTCTTCGACATAGCGCGCCATCGGACCGGTCTCCTGGAAGTTATCGTAGGCGCCGCCGTAGCCGACGATGTGCCCGGTGCGCGGCACGCGTCCGTACGTGGGCTTGATGCCGGCGATACCGTTGAAGTTGGAAGGCCCGCGAATGCTGCCGCCATAGTCCGAGCCGATATCGAAGTACGCGCCGCCGGCCGCGACGATCGCGCCCGCGCCACCCGAAGAGCCGGCCGGCGAATACCGCTGGCCGTAAGCGTTGTAGGTCTGCCCGTAGACGAGGTTGTAAGTGCCGCGCGCACCGCCGCCGAGCGTGAACTCCGGCGTGTTGCTCTTACCCAGCAGAATGCCGCCGGCTTCGCGCAGGCGCGCGACCACGGTGGCATCGGCGCCCGGCACGTATTGCTTGCGGCCGAGCGTGCCGCCGGTGGAAACCACGCCGCCGGTGTCGAACGAATCCTTGATCGTGAACGGCACGCCGTGCAGCGGCCCCTTGGTCTTGCCGGCTGCGAGCATCTTGTCGAGCTCGGCCGCTTCGGCGTAGGCGCGTTCGCGGCAGGTGAAGACCACCGCGTTGAGCGTGGGATTCACTTCGTCGATGCGCGCATAGCAGCGCTTGACGAGTTCGGTGGCGCTGATTTCGCCTTTGCGCAGCTTGGCAGCAACGGCGGTGGCTGACAGCGTGAGCACGTCGCCGGACGCGAGCGCAGCGAACGCAGGCGAAAAGTGAGCCAAGGCCAGCGCGCCGCCGGCGGCGGTGACGCTGCTGCCGAGAAATCGTCGGCGCGAAAGCGAGGGTGTCGTGTTGGGCTTGAACATCGTCGGCGGGCTCCGTCGTGTTGGTGTTCTGCTGGCCATGAGTCAGACGCGCGGGGCATGCGAAACCCCACGCCGTTCGTCATGAACAGCGCTGTTCGGTTCGATAGGGAATGGAGAAAAAAGGCCGCCGGCCGTTTCACTGGAGAGTGGAAGGAGCCGGCCGGCGGCAGGGGCTGGGAAGCTCGGCTCGGACACTCGTGACATCCGGGCCCAGCGTCCACTGACGCTGCAGGAAGTTCAGCGCCCTTTGGGCGCAGGCGCCCAAAACTGGGTCTTGTCCTTGAGGAACAGGCTTTTCGGAATCATCGCGTGGATGCCCTTGGTGTCGTCGACCACCTGCGTCACGCGAAAGTCGATGCCGATGCTGCCGAGCGCGAACGCGCGTTCGAACGGCAACTGCTTGGTCTCGGCGAGGAAGGTATTGGTCTCGCGGATCGCCATCGTCATCGCGTTGTCGAGATCCGGGTCGAGGCCGAAGCTGATGTAGTGCGTCGGTGTTTCGGCACGCGGAACCTTGAGCCCGGTGTTCTTGTGCATGATGAATTGCAGCACCGCCGTGTTGGCGGTCTCGATCGCGTTGACGGTGATCTCGCCATCGCCTTGCGCCGCGTGCGCATCGCCGGTGTAGAACAGCCCGCCCGGATGAAACACCGGCAGGAACAGCGTGGTGCCGTCGACGAGTTCCTTGCAGTCGAGATTGCCGCCGAACAGGCCCGGCGGACCGCTGCGGCGATTCGCGCCTTCGCTGGCGGCCGGAAGCGTGCCCATCACGCCCATGAACGGTGCCAGCGGAACCGCGATGTCGGGCATGAACTGTCCGATCGTGCGCTTGGCATCGAAGCCGACGACGAAGCTGAAAGGCTCTTTGACGTCATCCGGAATGCCGCCGCGTCCGGGCCGTCCGCCGACGGTGCCATACGGAATGCGCGGCACCACCGACTTGATGCGCACTTCGAGCGTATCGCCAGGCATCGCACCTTCGACCGCGATCGGGCCGACGATCAGATGGCCGCTTTGAATGCCGGCCTGGCGCGGTGTTTCCTTGACGACGCGGACGATCTCCTGGATGGCGACGGTTTCTTCGGCATTGAGCTTGATGCCTTGCTTGGCGATCCAGCTCATCGCGTCCTCGTCGCCCCAGCGATTGCCGCCGCCGGTATCGATGCGCACGGTGGCGCCCGACTTGACCGTGAGAATGGGCTTCTTGTCGGCCGGATAGTTGCCGATCACCGAGTTGTCGGGTGTCAGCTTGACGTGATGCTCGTAGGCCGGCATCGCGGCGCTGCTCGCACCGCAGAGCAGCAACAGGCACAGCGCGAGCGGGGCACGGCGCAGGCGATCAGTATTCATTGAAGATTCTCGTGATTTCGTTGATGTCGCTGGTCTTGGTGAGCGCGAGTTGCAGCAGGATGCGAGCCTTCTCGGGCTTGAGGTTGTCGCCCGGAACGATCTTGGCTTCACGCCTGCGCGGTGTGTCCTGCACACGGCCGCCATGCGTGCGCGCGGTGGCGACCACGATCACGCCTTTCTCCTGCGCGCGCTTGATCGCATCGTTCTCGCTCGCCGTCGGGCTACCGGCGCCGGTGCCTTCGACGATGATGCCCTTGGCGCCGTTGGCGACCATCGCATCGATCAGGTAGCCGGGCGCTTCGCGATACGCGTAGGCCACCTCCACCTGCGGTAGCGTCGGATAAGCCTTGCCGGCGAACTCGGAGCCATCGGTGTGGCGGCGCACGGGCTCGCGGTAGAACACGATGCGATCCGGATCGGCGTAGCCGAGCGCACCGACATCGACACCGATGAAGGTGTTGGTGCGATACGCGCTGGTCTTGTCGACATCGCGCGCCGTATTGATGAGCTGGTTCATCGCGTGCAGCACGCCCTTGCCCCAGGCTTCTTTGGACGCGGCGACGCGTACGGCGTCATAGAGATTGCGCGGACCGTCGCCCGACAGGCCCGTCCACGGACGCTGCGATCCGACCAGCACGATGGGCTTGTCGGTCTTGACCACCAGGTTCAGGTAATACGCGGTCTCGGCCATCGAGTTGGTGCCGTGCGTGAGCACGATGCCCTTGATCTTCGGATCGCGCACGAGCTCGTTCATGCGCTTGGCGATGCGCGCCTGATCGTCGTAGCTGGCGGGCTCCTTGGCGTCTTCGGCAGGCCGCTCGTCGTCGATGACGATGTTGGCGACGCCGCGCAGCTCGGGCAGGTCGTCGACCCAATCCTGCGGATCGACGCGCTTGTTTTCCTTGCCGCCGTAATTGGTGACGTTGAGCCGCGGCCTGCCACGGCTCGCGATGGTGCCGCCGTAGGACATCAGCACGATGGTCGGCAGCCTGGAGACATCCGCCGGCATCGCCGGCGGTGGTGCGTGGCGCGGAATTTCCTGCGCGAATGCGGCGGAGCAGAGCAGCGCGCCAGCGAGGTTCACTGCGGCGACGAGTGAAAGATTGCGAGTCATGATCTGTGCTCGTCCCGATCAATACTGGTTGAACATGCGCTGGATTTCCTTCGGATCGCTGGTCTTGGTCAGCGCCAGGCGCAGCAGGATGCGCGCCTTCATCGGCAGCAGGTTGTCGGAGGTCACGCGCTTTTCGGCAGCGGCTTTCTCGCTCTCGACGACGCGGCCGGAACCCTTGCGATCGCTGCTGACGATGAGCACGCCTTTTTCCTGCGCGCGCTTGATCGCGTCCTTGTCTCCGCCCGTCAACACCAGGCCTTTGGCTCCGGCCGCGACGAAGGCATCGATCGCGGCGCCGTCGTCTTCCTGGTAGCCGTAGGTGATGTCGACGCGCGGCAGCGTGCTGAGCTTGGAGACATCGAACTCCGACTTGCTCGTGTGCCGGTAGGTGGGCTTGCGGTAGAACACGATCTGGTCGGAATCGGCATAGCCGAGCGGGCCGAGATCGCGCGCGACGAAAGTGTCCGTGCGATAGGTGTTGCCCTTGGTGGTATCGCGCGCCGCGTTGATCTCGTCGTTGAGCAGGATCATCACGCCCATGCCGCGCGCCTTCGGCGAGCCGGCCACGCGCACCGCGTTGTAGAGATTGAACGGGCCGTCGCGGCTGACGGCGGTGAACGGCCGCATCGCGCCGACCAGCACCACCGGCTTGTCGGACTTGACGACGAGGTTGAGGAAGTACGCGGTTTCTTCGAGCGTCGCGGTGCCGTGCGTGACGACGGCGCCGGCCGACTCGGGCTTGGCGAGCCAGGCGTTGATCTCCTTGGCGAGCCTGAGCTGGATCTCGGTGTTCACGCTCGGCGAGCCGACGTTGGAGATCTCCATGTATTCGAGCTGCGCCACTTCCTTGAGCTCGGGCAGATCGTTGACGAGCTGCTCGGGCGTGACCTTGCCGTCGCTGTATTCCATGAGCTTCTGGCGATGCGCGCCACGGCTCTGGATGGTTCCGCCGGTGGTGAACAGGCGCACTTTCGGCAGCGGGCCTGCGCTGCTCTGTGCGGACGCGGGTGCGGATGCCAGAGCGGTGGCGATCAGGGCCAGGCTCAACAACAGGTTTCGGATCATGTGAGAAGGCTTGGTTGCAAGCGTTGATGTGATGAGTCGGTGGAGGGCGGACAGCGGGGGGCTGTCGGCACCGCGTGGGCGGAGCCGCCTCGATGGAAGGCAGAGGTTTCGGTGCGGGGCGCAGCGGCGCCGCGGTGAGGCGCTAGTGCGGCACGCTGCGCTCCGGTTCGATCTCGCGCAGCCAGGCCGCGAGCAGCCGGCGCCCACCGTCCGCGTTCATCTGCGGGCGCCCCGCATGCGCAATCGGATCGCCGCTGTCGAGCGCCAGCTGCAACCAGTTGGCCGCTTCACGCACGTGCTCGCGATGCTCCGCGAGCCCCGATGCGTCGGGGCTGCGATGCGCCAGCGTGGGCAGTACCAGATGCTCGAGCCGCGATTGGTTGTAGATCAGCAAGGCCAGCTTGGCCTGCCGGTCCGCACTCGGATGCAGCTCGACCAGGCGCCGTTCGATCGGCAGTTGCCCGTTCATGAGCGCGAAGGCGGAGCGTGCTTCGCTCGCGGCGCCGTTCGCCTGTCCGGATTGCGAAAGTTTCTGTGCCTGAAGCAGATGCGCGAGAGAGTCGCTCTGCGCACACTGCCCGACCGAGACGGCGCCGACGCTCAGTACCCCGAGCGGAATGCCGAAATAGGCCAGCTGCCGCAGCGCGACGCGCGAGGCCGGAGCCTGGTCGCGGGTCGTCGATGGCTGCGCGTTCGCGAGCGCGGGCAAGGCCAGTGGGCCGCGATTGTCCGGCTGGCGCAGCTTCCAGATGAAGCCGTCGAAGTAGTAGTGCATGAGCGTCGAGGTCAGGCCCAGCGAAATCAGCAGGGCCATGAGCCAGCGGCTGTCCCAGTTCGTCGTCAGCAGCTCGCCATAACCGAGGCACAGCGCGACGTAAGCGGCGCCGATGATCCAGCCTCCGCGTGCATGCACGCGCGAGAACCAGCCGGCACGCGCGCGCTGCGGCTGCGCGGCGAGGCCGCGGTTGTAGCGCCAGACGATCGCCAGATATTGCGTCATGTGCACGATGCCCACGGCCGCGAAGCCGGCCTTGAAACTCCAGCCCGGAGCGAGTTTTTCGATCAGTGCGTTCGGCGTGTACGTAAGCAGCATCACGCCGAAGCTGCTCGCGAACAGCGCGAGCTTGCTGCGGCTGACGAAGTAGTGGTGGCGCCTGCACCAGAGCAGGTACACCGCATACGTCGCGGTCGCCGCGAGCGCGACGAACAGGCTCAGCTGCTGCAGCGCGGAGATCATGTGCGGCGGAAACGCGAGCAGCAGCGGCAGGCCGGCGCTCTGATACAGGTCTTCGAGCAGGCCCGCGAGCCATTCGCCCGCGGCGAGCATGATGGCGATGAACCAGCTCGCGCACAGCAGCAGGTCCATGCGCGCGGCGAGCTTGCGCGGAGCCGCGTTGTGGCGATCGTAGAGGCGCATGAAGCCGTAGTGCTGCATCAGGAAATGCCACGGGTCCCAGATCACCGCGAGCAGGAACACGTACAGCAGGTTTTCGATCGGCAGGTCGTGCGCGATGAGCCAGACGCCGGCCGCCATCGACAGCGAGAACGGCAGCAGCGGGGCGATGACGAAGGTGGCGCGATGGCGGCGGAACAGTTCGACATCGCCGTAGATGCGGATGAAGGTCGGCAGATGGTGCGCAACCGTCATGACGATGTGCGTGGTGACGATCAGGGCGGTCGCCGCAACGGCGCCGAGCGTTGCGAACATGATCAGCGCAACGGCCAGCACGAGCAGCGGCGCAAGAATGATTGCGGCCATGTCCTGGGCCGGATCGAGGATCCAGTTCTGGCGGGGCGCCCGCTGCGCCGGGACGGCAGTCAGCGGCAGCGCATCGACCAGGCCCTGGCTGTTGGCCATCTCACGTCCTTCGCGTCGGGTTCCTAACTTCTGACGAACGCCGAAGCGGTCACCCTACGTGTGCGCGGAAAGCCTCGTTCAGCGCACCGGCGCCATGCGCCGCAGCGCTTGCCTGATCGCCTGCCACGAAGGCCCTTCCGGCGCCACCGGATCGAAGTGGCCGCTGCCGATGCGGATCAGCCGGGCCTCGTCGCCGGCCGCCTTGGCCGCTTTGACGTAGCGCTCGACCGAGGCGGAATCGACGATGGGATCGCGCTCGCCCTGGATCAGCCATTGTTCGGCCTGCAGCGGCAGCAGCTCGATCGGCGAGACCTGCGAGTAGCGTTTCGGCACCGCATCCGGCGATCCGCCCATGAGCGGTTCGACCGAGCCGTGGCAGCTGTCGGCCGGGCCGTTGCGGTACTGGGCGAGGTCGGTGATCGCGGCGAGGCCGATCACGCCGCGGATCGGCACGGCGCCGTCCGCATGCAGCGGGCTGCCGAGCCCGAGACGCGGGCGGCTCGCGGCCCAGAGGGCGAGCTGGCCGCCGGCCGAGTGGCCGATCGTGACGACGCGGCCCAGGTCGAGCGCGCGCGTCGTCGCCAGGCCGCGCAGCTGGTCGATCGCGGCGCCGACGTCGTTGAAGGTGTTGGGCCAGCCACCGCCGTCTTCGCCGAGCCGGCGATATTCGATCGTCCAGGTCGCGTAGCCTTCGGCGCTCAGCGCGGCCGCGAGATGGCGCATGTAGGCGTAGTCGAAATCGGCAAGCCAGCAACCGCCGTGAATCAGCACCACGACCGGGGTGGGGCCTTTCGCCTCGACAGGCAGCCGGAGCTCGCCGAACTGCGAGGTGCCGGGGCCATAGGCGATGCGTTCGCCGGCCGGCGGCAGCGGCCGCGCAGCGAGTTCGGACCAGCTCAGCAGGGGCGGCTCGGATGCGGTTTTCGGCGGCGTGGCCGGGTGCTGGACGCAGGCTGCGCAGATCGAGGCGAACAGCAGGATGGGGACGCGCAGCTTCTTCACGTGACTTTGGCTCGCAGCTGGAATTCTTCACGCTGCCACTCGCCCGAGCGCAGCACCTCGGCGAGCGCGGACACCGCGTCCCAGACATCGGTGTATCGCAAATACAGCGGCGTGAAGCCGAAGCGCAGGATGTCCGGCGCGCGCACGTCGCCGATCACGCCGCGCGCGATCAGCGCCTGCATGATCGGCCAGGCCTGCGCATGCCGCAGGCAGACCTGGCTGCCGCGTCGCCCGGGCTCGCGCGGCGTGACGAGCTGGAGCCCGTGGCCGGCGCAGTGCTGTTCGACGAGCTCGATGAACGCTGCGCTCAGCCGCAGCGATTTCTCGCGGATCTGCGCCATCGGAGCTTCGAGCATCAGGTCGACCGAGGCTTCGAGCGCGCTCATCGACAGGATCGGCGGCGTGCCGACGAGCAGGCTCGCGATGCCCGCCGCCGGCGCGTAGTGGCCTTCGAACGCGAACGGGCGCTCGTGGCCGAACCATCCGGTCAGCGGCGAGCGGACCTGCGCGTGCAGGCGCTCGGCGACATGGATCCAGGCCGGCGCGCCGGGCCCGCCGTTGAAATACTTGTAGCCGCAGCCGACCGCGAAATCGGCCCCGCAGGCCGACAGCTCGATCGGCAGCGCGCCGGCCGAATGGGCGAGATCCCAGAGCATCAGCGCTCCGCAGTCGTGGACCTTGCGCGTGATCGCGGCCATGTCGAACAGCTCGCCGGTGCGATAGTTGACGTGGCTCAGCGAAACCACGGCGACGTCTTCGCCCAAGGCCGAATCGAGTTCGTCGAGCGTGACCGCGCGCAGCTGCGTGCCGTCGCCGAGCCAGCCCGACAGCCCCTGCGCCATGTACAGGTCGGTCGGGAAGTTGTCCGCATCCGAGACGATCACACGCCGGCCCGGCCTCAGTTTCACGGCCATCGCGAGCGCCTTGAACAGGTTTACCGAGGTCGAATCGCAGGCCACGGTTTCGCCGGGCGCGGCACCGATGAGGCGGCCGATCTTGTCGCCGAGGCGCTGCGGCAGATCGACCCAGCCGTGCCGGTTCCAGCTGCGCACGAGGTCTTGCGACCATTCCTGGTCGACGACCCGACGCATGCGCTCGGCGCTGGACTTGGGCATCGCCCCGAGCGAGTTGCCGACCAGGTAGAGCTGCCCGGGCGGCAGCGCGAAGCGCTCGCGGAACGGGGCGAGCGGGTCGGCGCGATCGAGGGCTTCGAGGTCGGGGCGCGTAGTCATGTGGGCGTGTTCAAGGTCATTGTGGCTTATACGCCTACAATGCCGCGAACGGATGCTCGACAGACTGAACCCAGGGATCGCATGAGCAAACTCACGCCGCAGCAGGGCACCATCGTCGCCAACGGCCTGGAGTTCGCGTTCCTCGAACTCGGCGAAGGTCCGCTGGTGCTTTGCCTGCACGGCTTTCCGGATCGCGCCGAGAGCTTCGTGCCGCTGCTGCGCGCGCTCGCCGACGCGGGCTA
>Ga0172372_10001170_pt1 | contig 40767 bp, 26 predicted proteins | sample LakKiv5m_2_FD_114544 | JGI IMG/M metagenome (GOLD analysis project Ga0172372, IMG submission 114544) | Freshwater microbial communities from Kabuno Bay, South-Kivu, Congo - kab_092012_9.5m | ecosystem: Environmental > Aquatic > Freshwater > Lake | place: Democratic Republic of the Congo...
AAAAAGGGCTTGATAAAATATTTATAAAACATGAAATGAAAGATTACAAGCAACTAAAAATCAAAGCACGCGAAGTTGAAATCCATTCCCATGGATATTAACAATCTCAATATTGGCATCTTCCTTCAGTAGTTTTCTGAGTTTTGTAACAAAAACATCCATGGAACGGGCAGTAAAATACGTATCGTCGCCCCATATTTTAATAAGAGCCTCAGAACGAACCACTACGTTATTCATGTTATCTGCAAAAAGGCAAAGAAGAGCTGATTCACGAGGAGAGAGTTTCACTTTTTCTTCCGGATTTTTGGCTTTCGAATAGGTTAACATTCTTAAATCAGCATCATAATGATAATCACCAATAACATAATATCTATTTACCTCTTTTGAAACCGGTTTCTCGGGAATATCAGCCCGTTTTCTTTTAAGAATTGCATTTATTCTTAAAAGAAGTTCTTCTGAATTAAATGGCTTTGTGATATAGTCATCGGCACCAATTCTAAATCCTTCCAATACATCGGCCTTTAAAGATTTAGCAGTTAAAAAAATCAAAGGCATGGCAGGATCTGCCTGTAAAATTTCCCTTGCCAGGGTAAAACCGTCTTTTTCAGGCATCATTACATCAAGAATGCATATATCAAATTTTCCACCCTGGAAAGCATTCCACCCTTTTACGCCGTCATTTGCCAGCGTAACTTCATATTCGTTTAACTCCAGATAGGCACTTAAAACATCCCCAAAATTCTGGTCATCCTCAACTAAAAGAATTTGCTTTTGATTCATACTAAATGGGTTTAAAATGTAATGATGATTATTCAATTAAAGGGAAAAAATAAGATAAAACTGCTCCCTTTTCCTGGTTCACTGCGGACATCAATTTTACCTTTGTGTGCTTCAACCATGGTTTTTACATAAGTTAATCCAAGACCAAAACCCTTCACATTATGAATATTGCCAGTTGGCACCCGATAAAACTTATCAAAAATAAACTTCCTAGCATCTCTGCTCATGCCTATCCCCTCATCTTTGATAATAATTTCTACCCCTTTGTCAACATTTCTGGTAAAAACAGTAATATGAGGCTTTTGAGGGGAATATTTATTTGCATTATCCAGTAAATTATGGATAATATTGGACAAATGCGTCTGATCTCCTTTTACAACTGGCTCAGAGGCATTTAAAAAGCCTTTGACAGTACCTTCCCTTGTTTCCAACTGTAACGAAATATTTTCAATAGCAGCCTGTATAAGTTCATGTAAATGAACCGATGACCATTTCAAGTTAAAATCCTTTTTATCTAAAAGCGCCATTTGCAACACTTTTTCCACCTGTTTGTGCATACGGATGTTCTCTTGTTTAATAATGCGGGAGAATCGCAATATTTTCTCTTCACTTTTTAGAACAGCCGGATTATTTAAGGAATCCGATGCCAGGGAAATGGTTGCTATGGGCGTTTTAAACTCATGGGTCATGTTGTTTATGAAGTCTGTTTTCATCTCAGACAACTTCTTTTGAGTAAAGATGATGTATAAGGTATAAGCAAAACAAACTAATATAATACCAGCAAAAAACAAGGTAGCCAACAGTGTTTTACCTAATGACCTGAGAATGATTGCATTTTTATTAGGGAAAAAAATCCTTAATTCACCCGGAACGGGCCGCTCTCTGGGAAAGATATTCACTTTGAAAGCGGTATTTTCCTCTTCGGCATTTACATATTCCGGCAAAATATTCTCTTTTCCTTGTTCGTAATCATATTTTTTACCATCCAGCATAATAAAACTACTTTTTTCAAAACCATAGACCCCATAATGATATCTATAGCTGGGAATTTGAATATTTATGCCTCTGATAGCCAGTTCCTCCTTAAGTATCAGATCGAGGTAATCTATTTTAATGCGATTTTCCAAATTTTTATCCTTTTCCTTTGATCCAAACGGATTAAAAGTTGGTACATTACTATTAGGATATTTTTCACTCATCGAGGCCAGAAACAAATCTTTCTCCTCATCCAGCTCCAATTTTTTTACCACTTCATTTAAGGCACTAAAAACATTTTTCTCAAACCGCTCAGTCTGAACTAAGGTAGCGGACTGAATAAGCCTGATTTGTGACCACATGACACCTGCTATGGCAATCGCCATAAGTCCAATAATTCCAAAGATGACTTTTTTATTCATGCTTTAAAGGGTAAACCTGACTATAAAACCTCCTGAGGCATCCGTTCTCGGGAAGCCGGCAGACGTTTTAGGTTTATTTTGCCTGTAATCAAAGAAAAGTCTGAGTGAAAGCTGCCTGCTGATCTTATATTCTGCCGATGGAGAAAAAGTAAGGGAGTAATTCCCTCTGGTAGGCTCTATGATGCCCTGATCCAGCAGGTGATTAAAGGTTACATCATCTCTCATACTTAAGTTGAAGGTTATATCAAGGTCATTTCCTTGTGCTGTGGTATTACGACCAGCCGGATCATTATTTCCGATTGGGGAAGATGGACCAGGGATAATACGTCTTCCTCCTTTCTTTTTAGACCCTGTAAGAAAAGGAATATCAATATTCCTGAGCAGATACCCAAAGCCAATAACAAATTCCTTACTCCTTGTTTCTGAAAGTTGATTACTTACAAAACTCATAGCAAGCAATCGGTTTATTTTGTAATTAACATTTAGGGACATTCCATTTTTCAGCGTGGCATCCACCGCAATCAAAGGGGAAAAACCTTCCTGAATAGCTACCTCAGGAATTTCTAATCTGGCATAAAAATTACCATTCAGCTCATTCAACGCGCCTAAACTTTGCGTACGAATAAAATCCAGTCCGGAATTAAAACGACTTACCGTCAATGTTGATTTATACCCATGAGTCAGACTGAAATTCTGAAACAACTCGCTAAAGAGTGGAACTTTTGCCAATCCATTATATTGTAGTCGCCAGTTTATATTGGGAAGAAGGCCAAATATATCCAATGGTACCGTTTTTGCATCGGCACCCGTATAGGCTGCAATAAAGGCAGGAATTAATACATCCTGCTGGGTACGGCCGTACCCGAAGGTATATCCGTTTTTAGCCAGTGTTGTATCCAGATGAATCCCTTCACCTAAACGTTGGGAAATAGCTATTCGATTGGTTTCAAATTGTTTGAATAAGTTGACAAGGTCATCTTTATCTTGATTAAACAAGGTATTCAATGCGGAATAGCTCATAGTCATCGTTCCGATATCTTTTGGTATAGCATGAGAAAAGATGCTCGAATTATCAAGTGTAGTATCCTTGAAAAACTGAGAATGATTGCTAGAAAAGTTTTTATTGAACTCCAGTTCAATTCTGAACTCCTTAAATGGCTCTACAGTTAAACGCCCGTCATAATTTTCAGCTCTGGACTGTGCGACCTCCTGATTCAGAAAAACACTGGAAGAAATCCATCCTTTTTTGGCAATTTCATTTAGCCAGTCAGATGCTGTATAATTTTCTGCATCACTAAGTTCGCTAATTTTAGGTTGAACTCCTGCTACAAAATCCCATCCGGGACCCTGAAAATCTGGTCCCATTCCCATCAGTTTGGCAGCGGGCATAAAACCAGGTACGACCGTACTACTTTGCAGGGTATAATTGAACCGGGCTCTTCTGAGCAATAAAAATGGCCTGATAAACATTCTCTCTGCCATACTTGGTTCAGATCCTTTCTTCCCTTTTTCCTCAGGTTCTGCCTGAGGTTCCTGTTCCTGATTTTCGCCCTTACTTTTTTTCGATTTCGAGGAAGGTGCCCCTCTGTCGATTTTTCTCAAATATGGAATTTTACTATATATTGATTCAAAATTAAAATCAATATTAGCTTGAATATTCTGACTATTCCGAATTTGATTTCCCAGACTATCCAGATTAAGTGCGGCGGCATTCCATCCGTATTGACCTTGATATTGAACCCGGGAAGTAATCCAGTCCATCAGGGGAATAACTCTGAAAGGCAGGGTGTAACCCAATGTGAAAGAATGCTGGTATGATTTTGAACGGCCAAATTGCTGTATATTGCTCCAGATACTATCCTTCCTTAGCCTGGCAGCCTTTTCCAGGGTATTATTTTCAAGTAACCTGACTTCATCGGGTTCATCAATGACGGCAAAGGTAGAAGCGGAGAAAGTAAATTTAATAGCCTTAGTCAAATCCCAGTTTAAACTATAATCTCTATCCCAGGAAAAACGTTTATTGAAAAAGGTATTATACCGGTCTTCCAGACCCGTAAAGCGATATCTGGTGGTATTAAACAACCTCGCCATCTGGGTTCCGAAAGTAAATGAATTGGGAAGGGGGTTAAAATTTATCTCTGAAATCCATTTCAAAGCGCTACCCTTTACATTTTTAAACGGTTGTATAAAATCCCCTTTTCTGGAAAACGCATAATTTAAAGAACCCGTTCTGCGGACACTTGCATCAAATTCTATCAGGGGACTTCGCTTATCCGTTTTTGTAAATGCGTAATTAAAGGAAAAGTTGGAAATATCCCATGGAGCAGGTTTAGCGGGTTGTCCACCCTGACCACCGGTCCTTTCCTTTCTGATATTTGTAAAATTATAACCCTGTATGGTATTTATCTCTCTGGAAAGTCTTTTGATTGAATCTCTGTCAGCTAAGGAAGGGAAAGTGGGTAATTTATCTTTTAACCGAATATCCAAATCAAAAGGATCGAACTCTGGTGTTGTGAAGTTAGTAGAATATTGAGCAAATAGGGGTAATTTCAGTCCCCATGAAGCAGGTAGAAATTTATTTAATTCTATGGAACCGGAAACATCAAAACCGGTTATAGATTCCCTGTTTCTTTGCAGTACCCTCTGATCGATAGCACCAAAGCCAATAGAGGCATAATTTCCGGCAAAACTTACATTTCCCAGATCTGCCAGTTGCATATCCAGTCGCCCGATTGCGGCTACACCACCTCTTTCGTCAAGACCGGTCAGGCGGAATTCATTCACCCATATTTCTACATTTACGGGACTTATCTGCCCCCCTTTCCTGTTTCTAACCCCGATCATGGCAATTTTTGCTAATCCCAGACTTGGGTTACCTTTTATACTGATCTTATGTTGCATTTCGGGATTGCCGACAGTACCAGTTCCGTCAACAATCTGCCCATATTCATCGGTTAAGGAAAATCCGGCATCATTCCTTTTTATTTTAAGGTCTGTAAAAAGGGAAAGCGCAACATCAAATTCATTTTCAGGTCTCCAGACCTCTTGCTTATATTCATCACTTATAACGTTAGCTGTTAATTTTGTGGCATCGGAGAAACGAACTGGAATCTCATATTCGTAATAATTATTTTTAAAATCTGAACCTATTCTGATAAAAACAGAAACATCCCCATCATTTACATTTGGGCCAACAATTTTCTCAGCGTGAACAAATGCTTTGATACGGTCGTAAACCCGCATATCAAGACCTACATTTTTAAAAACCGCCTTTTCCTCTCTTTCGCACAAGCCTCTGATTTTCATAGTTAGCGATTGCTCATTTTGGAGCGTATTAAAAACGCCCAGTGCCTGCTGGCGTTGAATACCAACGGGCAATACATAACTGAACGGCTTCCTGTTGCTATTTTCCTCAATATTTACTGCATCCACATCAAATTGTGTCTGAGCATCACATGGAACATTATCCTGTTCATTTAAGTCCTGGGAATATCTTCTCCATTGATTACGGACTAATTCCATACGGGCAAATCTGAAAGTTACCTGACTTTCAAAACCATGCAGGTACATTCTCATAAATCGTATAGACCTGAAGTCTTTGATACCCCCAACAGCTACTTTATCGTTACCGTTCAATGGGACGCGAAGTCTGTACCAAATTCTCTCTCCATTGTCACTCACAATGCGGTCTGTAACAAAAGGAGTTCTGTTGACATCTATTTCTCTTGGATTAAGCGGATCGGCAAGAATTGGTATTTTATATTGAAAATAAGCCTCTGTTTCATTGAGCGTATTATCTCTGTTCAGGTCTTCAGCGTCGGGTACATTGGTAGCCGATTGTAACTGATTTCCGCCTGTATTTGATTTTGAATTACCTTCCGGTCCATTAAAATCTTTATATCTGGATAATAAATCCGTATTTTGCGTATAACTGGGGTCATTAAAATTTCTGAAATTATCAGCAGCAGGGTCAGATTTCAATTTTTCTGCCGCCCGAGGGTTCGATTTTGCAATACTTGACAGATAAGGTGCAAATTTAACTGCTTCCGTCGCATCATTCATACCATCCAGTCCAATATCCTGAGCTAACCGGGAAGCTTCATCTATATCAAATGCATTTGTAATCTGCTGGGCTACAGGAATAACAGACCAGTTGGTATTATCTGTTCGTCTGGATGGATTTAAAGGGGCGGGCAATCCGTTTTCAAAAAACTTTCGGGAATCTCTCAAAATATCTTCTGATACGTTACCCAAATTGATATACAGTTCCCCTTGCTTTTTTTCATAATCTTCAACAGCCTTTTTAGGATCTTTTGGATCTAAAAATGGACTTAATACCCAGAATTCCAGGAATTCTATATTGGACGACTGAAAGTCATTTGTATTTAAGGCTCTCATGACACCACCCCACCTGGAACCGGGATTATCAAGAATCATTGAATCTCCTATAAATTTAGTTCCTCTACTTATACCGGGATATCCTCCAGGAACATCAAAATTATAGGGTCCCCTATTTTCAGGATAATAGGTCATATCAAAGGTTGGAATATTAGGAAGTTGATTGGGGGCTATTTGAGCATTCGGGAACACCTCAATCTGAGGAACCTGACTGGTATAAGGGTTTTTTGCATCTTCAGCAGAACCCCTTGCTCCGAGGTCAATCCTGTACCAGCTTAACTTTGCCCTGTTTGAACCATAACGCAGATCGTTCACCAGAGAGGCTTCCGGAAACAATGGATTATTGTTAAAAGCGTCATTTTGTGGTACAGATGCTAAAACCCAGTTAGTTACGGGCTGTCTTAAATCCAGGCTACTGGCACTACCCTCGAAATCATCGATATAAACAACGCCGCCCTTATCTTTATTATTTTGATTTATCGCTCTTGAGTGACCTGGTCTTATTAAGGCAGTTTCCGCTGTAAAATTAATGGAAGATTTAGCTTTGGTGCTGATACCGGGCAAAGCATCCACGATTTTTGTCAGCAGGGGTGATTCACGTGAAATACCAACATCAAAACCATACATTGAATTATTGATTGGATCTTCCCCGATATTTACTTTTTGAGTGAAGGGACGTTCAAATAATTTTAAGGCAGTGGCTCCCAGATTAAAATTTTTATCTACGGCATAATCAGCCCGAACGCCAAACATGCTTTTTGTCTGAAAATTAAACAGGCCATTATCTTCATAGCTGACATTGACCGGAATTCCCGAATTCAGGATAGCATCATTTAAAATTCTTACCCTGCCTATATTATAATCAATTTCATAATCAACACCTTCTCTTAATGTTTGTCCGCCTCCACTCACGGTTACAGATCCTGGTGGGATATTGAAAGCTCCTAATGAAATTTCAGAAGAAACACTCGATTTATAATTTCCCTTTATGACAAATCTGTTTTTTTCCTGAAACTCCTGTGCCAAAAACAAAGTTTTTGAATACAGTTCCGGAAAAGTATATTTAGCACGTAATCCGGCATTTTCTATTTGTCTGCCCAGGGAACTACCAAAAGGTTCCAGCACTGGAAACATAACCCGCCCATTGGAAAGATTAATGGTCAATCCGGGAACAAAGTCAAAAATACCATCTGGTGTGGGATCTCCCTGAGTGTTCAGTTTATCGACGTTAAAAACCCTTAATAAAGGCCTTCCTGCAAGATTTGTTTCAGGCAAAAATCGTTTTAATCCCTTACCCGGATCTTCATAAAAAATATCCAGACGAAATTCATTCTGGTCAATCTGGACGGCACCTATTGGGTAAATATTTTTCATCATCAAATCCCATGTAGGCACATCAGTCGTTTGGGTCGTACTTTTCAACATTTTCACAAAAAGTACAGTCAGGGAAGAGTCTGGTTTGGTATTTTCTGAATTGTTGGCTAATTCCCCCACCTTAAATGTTTTACCATTATAGGTATATTGATAAGAAACGCCAACTACCTGATCTGGCTGAACATTTATATTCAGCGTAATAAAACCAAGTTCAGCATGCACATTATACTCACTGGGCCTTAATTTTCTTGCACTTACTTTTTCAAAATCCCTGGATTGATTCAGTTTAAACTCAGACTGAAGAATTGAAACCGCATTATCAATCTGTCTGATCCTGGGATCCCGGATGACCCGGTCATATAAATTATTGGAACTGTTGTCAGGCAGTGGTTTTCCTGATAAATCTTTAGGTGCAAAAGCCGTTTGCAGTGGAACAGCTGCCGGGTTGACCAAAATTTCAGGTTCTCCCAAGTCGGCCAGTGCGACAATATCCCTGACATTATCCACTTCATTCCTGTCATTGGTTAACCAAACCTCAATATTTTCAAGCTTGAACAAACTTCTAATCTGGGGCAAATTTTCCAGTGCGGGCTCAAAAGCATTCCTGTTATAATGGGAAAGAAAAAAATGTCGGTTCTCGTCGTATTGATCTGCCCGGACTTCAAATTCCTGAACCTGACTTCCGCCCTGGGTCTGAATATTTTTTCTTTGAGAACGTTGCTGAGATGCTATGGCAGTAAGACGAAGATGGCCAAATTGAAGTTCCGTTTTAAGCCCGAAAAGACTTTCCGCCCCTTGAATTAAAGATCCTCTAAGGGGTAAACTAACGTTTCCTGCTTCAATTTTTTTTACAATTTCATCTTCATTAAACAGGTCGCTATTATAATTTAGCTTAATGACCTGTTTATCGACATCAAAGGTAGCGTTTGTATTATAATTAGTAGCCAGGTTCAATTTATCCCCTATTTTTCCTGTAATATTCATTTGAATATTCATATCAAAATCAAATAGAAGTTGTCTCCTGCCTGCTTCAATAATAAATGGATTTTCCATACTCTGATAATCCATTCCAAAAGTTAAATCCACACCACCCTGTGGTCGGATATCTATGGAATTACCTCCAAACAAACGATCAATAAGGCTTGCTTTCACATCAACCGTCGATAAAGGATTGAGAGAACCAGATGCATTTTCAGCACCAATACCAGCCAGTTGTCTGAAATATTTTTGATAATCCTCTACTTCCCTTTTTTTCAAATATTGATCAAATGACATGTAGGAAGGATATTGAAAATCATCCTCTCCAATTTTCTCTGTCATGATATATTTGTTTGTGACCGGATCATAGGTCACCTTTTTTTCAATAATCGAAGGGTCTTTTAAATCTATGATATTTAGAGGCTTAGCTATACTAAAATTATCCTTTCGTTCCTTAATAGGGGGTAAGGTATCGGGCTTAACCCTTGATTTTAGTGGCGGCAGATAACGAGATAAATATGGATTTGGTTTTCCCCAGAAAGGCAAATTACCCCCAGAAAGGTTTTGAAAAGCGATTACTCCTGCAAATAAAACGAATAATACGATTGCTGAATATTTCATGTTAAACAAAGGAAAAGTCGTTTAAGGTGCAAATTTCAGCCCCTTGTATTATTAAATAAATATTTTCACTCACTGGGATAGCACCTTTAGTGCCTTTTTTATCAAATCTTCCACATTCTCCGTGGGGGCCGAATCCTGTAAAATTTGTTGAATCGCTTTTTGAACTAAGACCCTGTTAAATCCCAAAGCTACCAAAGCGGATAACGCTTCATCTCTGATTGTATTGTACGAAGGGTTATTAGAAAATGGTACTTCACCGCTGTCTTTGACTATTTTATCCTTTAAATCTATAATAATTCTTTTAGCTGTCTTTGGCCCTATTCCCTTCGCCTTTCTAAATATCTCATCTCGTTCGTTTAAAATAGCAGATCTAATCTCATCCGGAGAAATTGAGGAAAGCAATACCTGCGCTGTGGTAGGACCTACGCCATTGACACTGATGAGCAGTCGAAAAAGAGCTCTTTCTTTTTCATCCCAAAAACCATAAAGGGTATGGCTATCTTCCTTAATATACTGGTGTGTTAACAATAAGACCGATGGCAAGTCTTGTAACTGGGAATAAGTATTTAAACTAATAAAAACCTGATATCCTACGCCTCCCGTTTCTAAAACAACAAAGGTGGGACTTTTAAAAGTAATGTTACCTCGAAGGTGAGTAATCATGGTATAATTTTGATAAACAGATGCAAAGGTAAAAAAACAATCTCTATGTAAAAGAATTTCCGACAAAGCATATCTTTACATTTCAACTAAAAATATGGAAAATAATAAAATAAATATTCTTCTTTTGGGTAGTGGTGGTCGGGAACATGCACTGGCATGGAAAATTACACAAAGTGACAGGTGTCAACATTTATTTATTGCACCCGGAAATGCAGGTACCCGATTACACGGAACAAATATTTCATTGAGTTTATCTGATTTCAATGCAATACGGTCCTTAGTTCTAAAGGAACATATCAAAATGGTCATTATCGGACCGGAAGAACCCCTGGTAAAAGGTATAGTCGATTTTTTTGAGGAAGATGAATTATTATCATCTGTTTTGGTGGTTGGTCCTACTGCTCATGGTGCCCAGTTGGAAGGAAGTAAGGCATTTGCCAAGAAATTTATGGAAAGCCAATCAATTCCTACCGCAGCTTACAAGTCATTTACTTCAGATTCATTATTGGAAGGTTTACAATTCCTGACTGAAATCAATGGACCATACGTGCTCAAAGCAGATGGACTGGCAGCTGGTAAAGGAGTTGTCATTTTAACGGACCTGGAAGAAGCCAAAACTGAATTGGCAGCTATGTTGAATGGAAAATTTGGTAAAGCATCCTCCTGTGTTGTTATTGAAGCGTTTTTAAGTGGTATTGAATTCTCTGTATTCGCTCTTACCGATGGTATCAGATATGTGCTTTTTCCAGAAGCTAAAGACTATAAAAAAATAGGTGAAGGAGACACCGGATTGAATACCGGGGGCATGGGAGCCATTTCTCCAGTGCCATTTTTTGATTCTTTAATGATACAAAAAGTCAAATCCCGTATCATTGAGCCAACCCTTAAAGGCCTTCAGGAAAATAATATTGCCTATAAGGGATTTATTTTTTTCGGACTTATTGCCGTAGCAGGTGAACCTTTTGTCATCGAATATAATTGTCGGTTAGGTGACCCGGAAACAGAAGCGATTATTCCAAGATTGAAATCAGATATTGTCAGTTTATTTTATGACCTGCACAACGAAACACTGGGAAATAAGCCGATTGAAACCGATGAAAGATTTGCTGCAACTACCATGCTGGTATCAGGAGGTTATCCTGGAGAATATGAAAGTAATCTGCCTGTAACTTTTCCAGCTGATTCAGCATCCTGCTTACTGTTTCATGCAGGAACAGGTATTAATGACGCAGGAGAAGTAATCACGAAAGCGGGTAGAGTTTTAGCTGTAACTTCCCTGGATATGGATAAGGAAAGAGCAGCTTATAACAGTAAAAAAATGGCTGGTCTCATACATTTTAAACATAAATATTACCGATCTGACATAGGATTTGACCTTTAAATACTTTGAAACAATCTTTCCCGCAATCATTCGTTATAAACGTTAATTTGCGTCTGTTTTAAACAAATCAGATATATTTTCTAATTTTACATTTTAAAATAGAGAATTATCAACTAAACTATACATGGCCATGTATTTAATTCGAATTATTTTATTTCCTGTTATTTGTTTTATTTTATTTCCCCATTTTGCTAAAGCCCAAAATGATGAGGATGTATTGTTTACAGTAAATAATAATCCTGTTACCGTTGGTGAGTTCAAATATATTTACACCAAAACAAACGGAGCTAATGCGGTTTTTACTAAAACTTCTCTTCAGGAATATCTGGATTTATATATTAAATTCAAATTGAAAGTTGAGGAAGCAAAAACATTGCGAATTGGTAATTTACCAGATATTAAGGAAGAATTATTAGGTTACAGGCGCCAATTATCTGATTCTTATATTTTAAATAAAGAAGTTACCGGCAAGCTGGTCAGGGAACTTTATGACCGGTCTCTGGAAGATATTGATATCAGTCACATTCTTTATACCATTTCAGATAGTACACCTAAAGATGACTCCCTGAGTGCCAATAGATTCTTAATGGATTTATATGCAAAATTAAAAAATGGTGCTGATTTTGAAGAATTTGCAAGAAACTATAGCCTGGACAGGTCATCCAAAACAAATAGTGGTCATATCGGATTTATTAATGTTCCATTTCCGAATGGATTTTATAATCTTGAAACAGCTGCCTATGCTATGTCCCCCGGTGATATTTCCTTGCCAATATATACCCCTGCAGGGCTGCACCTCTTAAAGGTGAATGCAAGAAGGCCTGCAAGAGGTGAAATTGAAGGTGCACATATTTTAATAAGAAAATCAGGAGAAGGGGAAAATCCGTTTACGCCCAAAAATAAAATCGATAGCATCTACGGTCTTTTACAATCGGGTTCAAGTTTTGAAACATTGGCGGCTACTTACTCAGAGGATGATAAAACAGCGAATAAAGGAGGTTATATAGGTGTATTTGGTATTAATAAATATGAGCAAGCTTTTGAAGATGCTATTTTCAACCTTGAAAAAGATGGCGAATATAGCCAACCTGTTCAAACAAATTTAGGATGGCATATTGTTAAACGCATCTCCAGAAAGCCCATTTCCAATTTTGAAACGTCAAAATCAAATTTAGAAGCAGCCGTTCGTCAGGACCAGCGATATGCATTTGCTAAAGAAAATATGTTTAATCAGATAAGATTGAATGCAGGCTTTGTTGAAAATAAAAATGCGCTGTCGCAATTTATTCCATTTGTCAATGATACCTTTTATACTTTTCGTTGGAAAATCCCTACCCAGCTTCCCGCTGAAACCTTATTCACATTGGCCGGTAAAACTTATTCTTTAATTGATTTTGCTCATTATCTTGAAAAATCTTCCCGGTTACGTTTCCGTTTAAGCCAGCAAGAGCCAATTCCCTCCATGCTAACCAAATTATACGAAGGGTATCTGGAAGAAGAAACCTTAAAACTGGAAGAAGGTCAGTTGGAAAAGAAATATCCCGAGTTTAAACATCTGCTAAGAGAATATGAAGAGGGTATTTTACTTTTTGAAGTAACACGTCAGACCGTTTGGGATAAGGCCAGTCAGGATTCTGCCGGTTTAGTCAATTTTTATAAACTGGTTCAGGGAAAATATACCTGGAATGAAAGAGCAGTAACCACCCGCTACACCCTCAAAGCAAGTGCAAAAGATCAGATTGCTCAAATACGCGATTTTGCTAAATCTCATAAAAAAAATGAGGTTCTGGTTCGTTTCAATAAAGATGAAAATCAAATATTAAGTGCCGAAGAGGTTACTGTTGAAAAAGGTAAATCCCCGGAAGCTGGTCAGTTAGGTCTCCAGTGGAAGCAAGGGCAAGTGACAAATACCATCATTAATAGTGCTTCAAATGATATGGAATTCTACAAGATTGAAAAAATGCTACCTGTAGGCCCAAAAGCTCTGGAAGAATCAAAAGGGTATATCATTGCTGATTATCAGGATTTTCTTGAAAAGGAATGGGTAGATAACCTTAAGAAAAAATACCCCGTTCAGGTAACAAAAAATATTTTTGAAGGATTAATTAAACCATGATTTTTCAAAGCAAATTTATAATCGTCTGTGTTATCCTCCTGATTTTTTCGTGTCAGGAGGATAAAAAAAGCGATAAGGTTGATTTTTTACTGGCCCGTGTTTACAATAAATCTTTATATGTAAAAGATCTGGAAGGTATGTTCCCTCCCGGAACCTCAGCTTATGACAGCTCACTTATAACAAATGCCTATACGCAACGCTGGTTAAGAGAGGCGGTTTTATTATATGAAGCTGAAAATAACATGCCAAAAGATTTAAATATTGACAGGCTTGTCCGTGATTACCGATCTTCCCTGGTACGAAATAATTACGAACAGGTTCTCCTGGAACAATTAATGGAAACCGAGATATCAAAATCAGAACTATCAAACTTTTACGAAAAAAATAAAATACAATATCAACTCGATAACCCCATTCTAAAAGGCTACTTTTTAGTTGTACCCAGCATTATTTCCGTTAAGGACAGTTTAAGGCTGTTATGGAAAAATCCGACAGAATCAAATTTGACCCGTTTAAAAGCCATTTGTGATGAATATGAATTAAATCATTCCCTTGATGCCGGTAAATGGATTGAATGGGAAAAAATTGTTCTTTTTTTGCCTCGAAATATTGATTTTGATGAATTCTCCAGAAAAGGAAAAGATTTTAGCATTCAGGATGGCGCATTTGATATCTGGGTTAAAATATTTGATAGTAAACGACCTCAGGAGATTCCCCCCATGGATTATGTTGAGGAACAATTGAAAAGAATGCTCCTGCTAAGTAGAAAGACAACATTATTAGAGGAAAAAAAAGAAGACATGTTTGAAATTGCTAAACGAAAAGGACAGGTTGAGATTTTTTATCTGAAGTAAATTTTTAAAGCTTTAATTGGTAATTAACCAACTATTCCTTTCATCTTTGTGTCATTAAAAATTAATACTCGATTTCATGTCAAAATATATACTGATTTTATTTTTATTCATCCAGCATTTTCCTGTTTTTAGTCAGGTACAGGTGATGGACAAAATCATTGCCACCGTTGGGGGCGAGCTGATATTACTCTCCGAATTAGAAGAACAGTTTGCTTTAGCCCTTTCCCAGAAAGGAGATATTCCTCAAAATGCCCGTTGTGAAATATTGGAGCAATTATTGACCAGCAAATTACTCATCAACCAGTCTAAATTAGACAGTATTGAAGTCGGAGATGAGGAGGTTGAAAATCAACTGGCTGCAAGGATTGACAGAATCTTATCCTTCATGAATAATGATTTAAAACAATTTGAAGAATATTACGGTCAATCTGTCAATGATGTAAAAGAACAGTTTCGGACTGACTTAAAGAATCAGCTGCTTTCTGAAAAAATGAAGGGTGAAATCATGAAGGACATAACAATCACTCCCTCAGAAGTAAAAGCTTTTTTTTCCAAAATTCCTAAAGATTCGTTGCCTTATTTCAATTCAGAAGTAGAAATAGGTGAAATTGTTATAGTCCCAAAAGTAAATGATACACAGCGACAAATAACCATGAATAAACTGGAAGGAATTCGAAAAAGAATTGTTGAAAACAAGGAGGATTTTGCTGTGCTGGCTGGTAAGTTTTCAGCAGACGGGTCTGCACAAACAGGAGGTGACTTAGGTTGGGCGACCAGAGGAAAATATGTTCCGGAGTTTGAAGCAGCAGCCTATAAACTGGAAATCAATGAAATTTCAGAGGTTGTAGAATCTCAATTTGGATTTCATTTGATTCAGTTAATGGGCCGAAGAGGAAATAGTATCAATGTCAGGCATATCTTACTAAGACCTGAAATTACGGAAGATGATTTTGAAATTGTCAGACGCAAATTAGATTCTGTGCGTACCCTTATCCTAAATGATTCCATCACCTTTTCATACGCTGTGAAGAAATTTTCCTACGACAAGGCACAATCTTATAATAACGACGGAAGAATGGTTAATCCAGTTACGGGTAATACTTTCTTCGAAGTTGGTGATTTAGATCCCGATATATATTTTGCCATAGATACACTTAAAGTTAAAGGTATAACGGCACCTATTGAATTTAGGGATCCTTCAGGAGAAGTTCAATTTCATATTATCCAGTTACAATCAAAAACACCACCCCACAAGGCAAATTTGCTTCAGGATTATTCAAAAATTCAAAAAGCATCCATTGAATCCAAGAAAAATGATTACATCAACACCTGGATTGATGAAAAAATAAGTTCAACCTTTATCAGACTGGAGGAAAAATACGGTACTTGTCCAAATCTCGATATCTGGATTAACCAGAGCAGAGGAGCCAATTAAATCTGGATATATCCATTGATTGACTAAACAGAGCTGGGAAATTTAATTATTCCCGGCTCTGTTTTTTTGAATCGACAGCCATTTTTAACAAGTATAAACTTAACAATAAGAAAGCAATTAAACCTATCAAATCACCTGTTGAACCCATCGAATTTCCCCAGCCCGTATTTATCTGAGACATGATGGAGACAGGATTTCCCTGCGCATCGTTTCCAATATTTGTCCCCATAAACACGGCTACTAAAATACCGGTAAGGGCGCCTCCCGCTATTAATCCGGAACTAAACAAGGCACCAGGCCCAATTTCAGCATCTTCTTTTTTCTTGTTCACCTTATCTGCAATCAATTTAATTAACCCCCCCATAAAAATAGGGGAAGTAGTTGAAAGGGGCAAATAGGCGCCAACGGCGAATGCCAGGGAGCTGACACCACAAAGTTCCACCATAGCGGCAATTCCCATTCCTGCAATAACCAGACCCCAAGGTAACTGCTGATCCAGTAATCCTTTAATGACAGTGGCCATTAAAGTAGCCTGGGGTGCAGGAAGAGGATTTGGATGTGCCGCTGTAGCTTCCCCAATACCCAACGTCCGTTCCAGTAATAACAGCGTAAATCCAATGGCCACAACAGAAGCTAAAACGCCAATCAGTAATCCTATCTGTTGTCTCCAGGGCGTAGCACCCAATATATATCCGGTTTTCAAATCCTGTGAAGTAGCGCCTGCATTTGCCGCTGCAATACAAACCATGGACCCAACCACTAATGCAACGGACTGGTAAGCTGAATCTGTCCATCCAATACCTAAAAAAATTAACGCTGTTGCCATCAGGGTGGCAATGGTCATGCCTGAAACCGGATTTGAAGAACTTCCGATAAGCCCAACAATTCTTGAACTAACCGTAACGAAGAAAAATCCAAAAATAAGAATCAGCAGTGCCGAAAAAAAGTTTGTGGGTAAATTGGGTAAAATCATCATTAAAATCAATAACACCACACTTCCAATCAGCACAAAATATAAGGGTAAATCTTTTTCCGTTCTGGGTGTTGATACATTACCTTCAATTGATTTTCCCTGCAATTTAAAATCCTTTAAAGAATCGCTGAATGCATTGATAATAGTTGGCAGGGATTTTATTAAGGTGATTATTCCACCAAAAGTAACAGCACCTGCTCCAATATACCGGATATACCTGCTCCAGATTTCGTCGGGAGACATGTCCCTGATTAATTTTACTGATTCTGGGGCAAAGGGAACGGCCAGTCCTTCCCCAATAATTGTAATAAGAGGAATAAGAACCAGCCAGGAAAGAACACCACCGGCTACCATAACACCAGCGATTCTTGGACCAATAATATATCCTACTCCTAAAAGCTCTGGGGTGATTTCTCCATTAATAGTACCATTTGGCAGAGCAGATTGCTTTTTAAAAATGATGGCAGGTACTTCTTTCCAAAGTCCTATAATAGACATGGCCGCTTTGTAAACAAAAGCGATGCCTAAACCAAGGAAAACCTTACTTGCCAGATTTCCACCCTTTTCTCCTGCAATCAAAACATCGGCACAAGCAGTACCCTCAGGGTAAGGTAAATGGCCATGTTCCTTAACTATGAGTGCCCGTCGAAGGGGAATCATAAATAATACACCTAAAAAACCACCTATTAATGCCAGAACGAATATTTGAAAATATTCAAAATATTGACGACCACCTTCCAGGAAAAGTAAGGCAGGTACGGTAAAAACAACACCAGCTGCTACTGATTCACCAGCAGAACCTATGGTCTGTACCATATTACTTTCCAGAATAGTAGCATTTCCCCATTTTTTAAAAAAAGAAATAGCTAAAACAGCAATTGGAATAGACGCGCTAACTGTCAAACCTACCTTTAAACCGAGATAAACAGTGGCAACACCAAATATGATTCCCAGGAAAATTCCTGGAAGTATAGCTTTGAACGTTAATTCAGGAAGATGTTGATCTGCTGAAATAAACGGTTTAAACGTAGATTTTTCCATTTTCTTTTTTCACTTAAAATAATTAATGAACACCGTGCATCCATTTTTTCAACACCGGAGAAATAAGGAATAATATACCTGCGACACCAAGAACCAGAAATACACCCCAATTCATATACACATTGATGAATGCTTGTAATTCCAGTGCTTTATCAGAACCCTCCTGAGGCATTGCAATCAATTTTCCCAGGTATCCCCCTATCTTATGACCAAATGCAATGGAAACAAACCAGGATCCCATTACAAAACCAACTGTTTTAACCGGCGATAATTTAGTAACAACGGATAGTCCTACCGGCGATAAGCTTAACTCGCCGGTGGTGTGAAATAAATACATGCCTAACAGGAATACCAATGGTATCATCGCCCCGTCATTTACACCGGGAAGAATTGATTTTGCGCCTAAAACAATGATAAAATAACCTAATGCTATTTGAAGCATAGCATAGAAGAATTTCATAGGCGTACGTGGTTCCAGCTTTTTTCTGCCAAGTACCGTCCATATCCAGGTAAATACGGGGGCAAGTAAGATGATAAACAATGCATTTACAGATTGAAACTGTGAGGTTTCAATGCCATGCTTATTAACGTATCTATCTGTTAATATATTTAAAGATCCCCCAGCCTGCTCAAATAGCGCCCAAAATATCATGTGTACCAGAAATAATGCCATAAAAACCAGTAATCTTTGACCTTCTTCCTTTTCATCTGATTTAAATGAGTTAAAAAGGATATAACCTAGTATTCCAAAGCCTACCAATAACAGAATATAGTCCGTAATTTCCTCTGCCTGAATAAGAAATGAAAAAACTGGAACCAGCAAAAAGGCCCCTAACAAAACGGCCCATTCTCTGTTTATACCCGCAAAAAGAGATGATTTCAGATAGGTAATATCCGGCGGTAATCCTTTTCCTTCAAAAATAGCCCGGTTCGAATAAAAAACGAGGACACCCGTGAGCATACCAAGACCGGCAAGCAGGAAACCTAAGGAATAATGGACCTCCCTTGCAAGATAACCACAAGTTAGCGGTGCCAGAAAAGCGCCTATATTAATTCCCATGTAAAATATGGTAAATGCACTGTCCTTCCTGTTGTCATTTCTGTCATAAAAAGTTCCAAGAAAACTGGAGATATTAGGTTTGAAAAATCCGTTTCCAATGGCCAGAAAACTTAATCCTATAAAAAATAACAATTCGGTATCCCCATTAAATGCATTATAGGCAAGCACCAATTGTCCAAAAGACATGAATAACCCACCCGTAATTATGGCTTTTCTAAACCCAATTAAGCGGTCTGCCAACATTCCTCCCAATAAAGGGGAGGCATATAACAAGGCATTAAAAGCACCATAAATGCCATACGAAGCACCATCGGCATCGGCTTGATTTAATTTATCAAATAACCTTGATGTCATATATAAAATAAGAAAAGCACGCATCCCATAAAAGGAAAATCTCTCCCATAATTCCGCAAAAAACAAGGTAAATAAAGCTTTGGGGTGCATTTTACGTTGCGACAAGACCACAATAGGCACCCAGATAAGTACAAATACCCACCCGGCAATTAATAAAGCTAAACCTGCATTCATAATATATACTACTATTAAAGGTTGATAAAATTAAATATTGAGAAAATTAAAGTTAACAAAATTGTTGAATAAATAAATAACGTTAGGAAAGAAAGCCATTATTGAAGCTTGTTTTTATGTTCTTTTTGTGGTAAAAATTCCATTTCCACTTTCCATCCTGCTCCTTCCGCCATAAATTTTATAAGATCCAGGATCTCTAATCCTTTACTTTTGGCCTTAATCATTAACTCTCCTGTTGCTGCTTTTTTTGCAATCATTTCCTTTGCATTTTTTTGAATTCTGTTATAATCTTTTTCTGAAAAGGAATTAAAAGAACCCTGACTGATATCATAATAATCAATTTGATGATCTATTGAAATAATTTCAGGCTCAGAAGGCACTTGTCGAATATTCAAGGTCCAGCTCTCCTTATCCAGGTCAAATTTTAAATTATTCAAATCGTATCCAACCGATACTTTGGCTTTTACCCGCATGATGGCTTTTTTCCTGAAAATCCACCAATCATAGCCCCAAAAATCTTCATATCGGTATAATTCAGAATAATAACCCTCGATAGTGACCATTTTGGCTACAGATTGTATTTTTTCCAGCAAAATAGTTGATTCTTCTATTCTGTTTTCATTTTTATCCTTTTCGCTCATGTATAATGCGAAAACATACCCAGCGCCAAAAATGGCGAGCATACAGAGAATTATTACCAGGAGTTTAAAACCTTTTGTCATTGTTTTTTTTCGAAAATATACGAAAAAAGCTAAATATTTTATTACCTTTCCAACATTCCGCCAAATAGTAATCAAATGTTGTAATCAGCTACAATTTATTTCGGGTAATAAATTATTTTCTGTTATGAATCTTGAACAACTAATTGGATCCTATACCACCGGAAAAAGTTGGGATGAAATGCTGGAAGGCGGGGAAATCAGGCAGCCATACCAGGCATTGATGAAAGCCATGGGGCAAATGTCCGTTGACGAACTTCAAAAAAAGGAATTGTATGCCAGTGAGTTGTTCATGAACCAGGGGATTACCTTTACGGTTTACAGCGATAATGCAGGTATTGAAAGAATTTTTCCCTTCGATATAATTCCCAGGATTATAACTGCTCTTGAATGGCAACATGTCTCATCAGGAATTAAACAAAGATTAAAAGCGCTCAACTTATTTTTAAATGATATATATCATGATCAGCTTATTCTGAAAGAAAAAATTATTCCAGCATCCCTGATTGCGTCTTGTCCACACTACACACGGGAAGTATATGGGATTCAGGTACCTCATAATATTTATATTCATATCTCCGGTATTGACTTGATCAGGGGAAAAGATAAGTCTTTTTATGTTTTGGAAGACAACCTGAGAACGCCTTCCGGTGTATCTTACATGTTGGAAAACAGAGAGGTCACAAAGCGGATATTTCCTTCTTTGCTTACAGAGAACAAAGCGAGTATGGTTGGAAATTACCCTTTATTACTTCACGCTAACCTTATAGCCCTATCCCCAAGACAAATAAGCAATCCCGTTGCTGTTATTCTAACCCCGGGCGTTTTTAATTCAGCTTATTATGAACATACTTTTTTAGCAAGACAAATGGGAATTCCACTGGTTGAAGGAAGTGATTTACTTGTTGAAAATCATAAAGTTTTCATGAAAACAACCCACGGCCTGATGCAGGTGGATGTCATTTACAGAAGAGTTGATGATGATTTTCTGGATCCCATAACTTTTAATGCTACCAGCATGCTCGGAGTTCCGGGACTCGTAGGAGCCTATAGAAAAGGAAATGTGGCCATTGCCAATGCCTTGGGTAATGGGGTTGCCGATGATAAGGCCGTTTACGCCTGTGTCCCGGATATGATTAAATACTATTTAAATGAGGAACCCATTCTACCTAACATTCCCACCTATCAACTTGAAAATCAAGATTTACGGGAATACGTCTTTGAAAATATTGAAAAAATGGTTTTAAAAAGAACCAATCAATCCGGAGGCTATGGTATGCTTATGGGGAATAAAACAACCAATGAGGAAGTAATGGCATTCCGAAAGGCAGTAGATGAAAATCCAAGGGAATTTATTGCACAACCTATTATTCAACTATCAACCGTTCCCTGCCTCATTGACGGAAAATTGGTGGCACGCCATGTTGACTTGCGTCCCTATGCTCTTTGTGGCCCATCAGGAATAGAAATTGTGCCAGGTGGATTGACAAGAGTTGCCCTCAGAGAAGGTTCCATGGTTGTAAATTCTTCTCAGGGAGGTGGTAGTAAAGACACCTGGGTCATTAATTAAAATAAAGTAACTCCATGAAAATGCTAAGTAGAATAGCGGATTCCATGTACTGGCTGGGGCGTTATATGGAACGTTCTGAAGGAATGTTACGTATGATTCATACTCAATATGTTTTGTCGCTGGACAAAAGTCCTTCTGAATTAAATAATATGCAGTCTTTACTGCATATTTTTACTAATCTTCCCAATGAAAAAACAGAAGTCAGAACAGATTCGGCCAATCAAATCATTCAATTCCTATTGATTGACCCAAAAAATGATAATTCACTCCGGATTTTGTTAAATCGGGCCAGAGAAAATGCCCGTGGGATGCAAGATCATATAACAAAGGAAGTTTGGGAACAAGTCAATCAAATGTATCATATTATTAATAATCCTAAAACAATCCAACAACTTAAACATAATGAGGGACTTACTGTTATTGAAGTCTTACTTAAAAATTGCCTGTTATATACAGGGATAACTGATTCTACCATGCCACGGGGTATGGGCTGGAATTTCATGGGTTTGGGGAAGTTTACAGAGAGAACCTTATTAACACTTGAATTAGGTGATTTCTTTTTCGAGTCTATCGAATATGACCTCACACAAAATAAGGACATTCTTTATTGGAGAAACCTATTGTTTTCTCTCTCAGGTTATGAGTTTCATCTAAAAAATTACAGAAGTTTTGAATATAATTTTAATGTACTGCATCAGGTCATGCTACATCCTCAATTTCCACATTCTGTTCTTTATTGTCTGGGCAGAATGCGTAATTATTTGAATCAGGTGGTTGGGGAGAATAATGCTTCCGGGAATCTGCCTCTCTTACATCAGTTTGGAAGACTTATCAGTCAGGTTGAATTTGCAGATGTCGGTAACATTCGCAACAATAACTTAAAAAGGTTCATACATGATACAAAATCAAGTATTTATCCATTTACCAATACCTTAGATCAAACTTTTTTTGCTTATTCCTAAATTTCCTGAAATATGCCCGTATTTAACATTCATCATATAACACGATATGAATATGAAAAATCTGTAAAGGAAAGTGTTAATGAAATTAGATTGTTTGCTTTAAATTGCCCTGAACAAGAGATTCTCCAGCAGGAAATTCAGATTTCTAATCAACCTGATATTCAATTGTATAAAGATTATTACGGAAATAAAGTGGGGTTATTTTCCATTCCATTTGCACATACATTCCTGCAAATCGAGAGTAAAATGTTGGTTAGAACAATCGTAAACCACATTAATCCGGCAGAGACAACCGCCGATGTTGAGGACTTACTGGCAGATATTCAGGATAATATCTTACTATTGGAATGCAAACGATATGATGCTATTACCAAACAATCCATCATAAGGGAAATAGCCAGTGAAGTTTCGGCTAATGAAAGGAAGATTGCAAAAATCATAGAGAAAGCAAGTGATTATGTTTTTTCCAACTTTGTTTACACAAAAGGAATCACCAATATATTTACCACTATTGATGAAATTTTAGCTCATAAAAGTGGTGTTTGCCAGGATTTCGCTCATTTGTTATTACAGATTTTGAGAACTTTAGATATCCCTGCGAGGTATGTCAGTGGTTATATTTGCGCTAATGCAAATGGTATGAGAGGACAGGGTGCTACGCATGCTTGGGTCGAGGCCTGGATACCCACATTAGGCTGGACTGGTATAGATCCAACTAATAAGGTTTGGGTAAACCATCATCATGTTAAATTATCAGTTGGCAGAAGTTTCACAGATTGTACGCCATCGAAAGGGATTTATAAGGGCCAGGCCAGACAAAATTTATCTGTATTCGTATCAGTAGGCTTCGAAGATGGGTTGACTTATGAGGATACCAATATGGTTCGACTCGAAACAGAACCATTTACACCTGAACAAACGGCAATAAAATATCCGGTAAATCAGCAACAATAAACTAAAAAAAATGCCCGATTTAAATGGTAACTTATTGTTCCGTAACTTTCCATTTCTTAACTTAGAGAATAAATGGGAAAAATGATTGATAAAAAGCAAGTTTCAGACTACCATCAGGATGGTTATCTATTTGTAAGGCAATTCTTTACCAAAAAAGAATTAGATTTACTTTATCAGACTGCCAACGATGATTCAGTGGTTAATAATGCTTTTGATTTAAATGACCAGGAAGGAAAAAAGACAAAATTGACGCTTTGGTTTACCGCCGGGGATGATCCATTCGGATTAATGTCGCGGTGTAAGAGGATGATAGAAAGCGTTCAAGCCTTGCTTGGCGAAGGGGAAGTCTGTCATTTTCACTCAAAAGTTATGCAAAAAGAACCCAAAGTAGGCGGTGCCTGGGAATGGCATCAGGATTATGGCTACTGGTATAAGAATGGCTTTTTATTTCCTGAAGCGATGATTTCCGTTATGGTCGCTTTAACAGATGCAACTAAAGAAAACGGATGTTTACAGGTTTTGCGCGGAACACATAAAATGCAACGGTTTGAACATCATTTTGCCGGAGAACAACAAGGTGCAGATGAGGTCTTTGTTTCGGAGGCATTAAAAATTTCAGCGCATATCTACTGTGAGTTAAAAGCAGGTGATGTGCTCTTTTTCCATCCAAACCTGTTACATAGATCTGAAGCTAACTTATCAGATCATCCGAGGTGGTCTGTTATATCTGCTTACAATTTATCTTTTAATAAACCCTTTCGGGAGAAACACCCTTCCTGCATTACCCCGGTATCCGTTGTTCCTGACGAGGCTATACTGGACCATAAAATTAGCCGGGTTGATGCTGCTGATTTTCTGTTGAAAGAACAAGAGATAACCCTGAAAATAAAATAAAAATGGCTAAAATATGCATTCTTGGTGGTGGTTTTATCGGACGTTTTTACGCAGAATCCCTTTCCGGCAGAAGAGGTAAGGACGAGGTAAAAGTCATTTATGCCCGCAGGCAGGAGACCGCAGAAAGATTTGCGAAAGATTATGATGTTCCATTTTTTACCACTGATATGGAAGTTGCTATCGCACATCCCGATGCGGAATTTATTGTTATCGGATTACCCAATAATCTTCACGAGGAGGCAGTTCATCTTTGTGTCAAATATAAAAAAGCAGTTTTATGTACTAAACCATTGGGAAGAAATGCAGATGAAGCGCTTCGAATGACCCTGGCTTGTGAAGAAGCGGGGATTTTTGCAGGGTATCTAGAAGATTTATGCTATACTCCAAAATTTCTTAAATCGTTAAAAAGTGTTCAGGCTGGTGCTATTGGTCGGATTCTTTGGGCTAAATCGAGGGAAACGCATCCCGGTCCACATTCCGATTGGTTCTGGGATATTGAAAAAGCTGGTGGTGGTGCTGTTCTGGATTTAGGATGTCATTGTATCGAAATATCTAGAAGCTTTATTGGCAAAGATGTTCTACCCGTGGAAGTAATGTGTTGGGCTGACACACAGGTTAAACCTATAGATGCTGAGGACCATGCTATCGGTCTGGTTAAGTATGAAAATGGGGCTATTGGCCAATTTGAAGTTTCCTGGACCTTTAGGGGAGGCATGGACCTAAGAGATGAAGTAATGGGAACAGAAGGTACTATCTGGTTAAATTCCTTTCTCAGAACAGGATTTGAAATGTACACCAGTGGAGCAGGGAATGCCTATGTTGCCGAAAAAGCAGAGAGCACTTCGGGATGGCAGTTTCCTGTTGGGGATGAAGCTCATGAATTGGGCTATCCTAATATGTTCAATGATATGTTTGATTCTTTTGAAAAGGGATTACAACCACGTGAAACCTTTTACGATGGTTATGTAGTTAATGCAATAATCGATGCAGCTTATAAATCGGCAAAAACGAAATTATGGGAACCAGTTTCACTTCCTTTGTGGAGAGGTCAGACAGGACTTTCAAAACCTTCAGTTTATACCGATTTTGATGCAAATCACTGGTTTATAAAGGACGAAATATTACCTAATGGCGATAAAAAAGTAATATTGAAAAATAAGGAAACCGGTATAATCTCTGAAAAAGTAACACGGCAGGATTAGTTTAGCATTCAGCCATTACAGTTGACGTAAGTAACTTAATTTCAAAATAGCGTGTTGCTCGTTTTGATTTTCATTATCTATCGTCTGAAATCCTCGTTTGTTTAATACCAGATATATAAAGGATAAAGGCCGATATTCCCATGAAACGCGGATATTATAATTTTTCAACTTATTTTCTGCATTTTGTTGATAAAAACCTACCAGCTGAAGTCTTGGATTTAAGGCGAATCTACCTTCAATACTAAATAAATCAATAGTTTCTGAAGTACCAAACTCCCCTAAATTTCTGACCACATTCCGATTTATCCGTCCTTGTATTGAAAAATGTGGCATAGGTGCAAATTGAACGGTAAGATCTAAAGAACTCAATTGTCCGTCAAAGTAATTTCCCCAGCTGAAATCTGAAAAAAGATTTAACATTTTTGAAGGATCTGAACTAAGAAATATCTGATTTCTTTGATATTGGTAAGTTCCCGTTTGGATGCGAACGCCAAGAGGTTCAAAGGGTTCTGTTAAGTTTTGATAAGCAAAATAAGTACCATAACCAATAAAACCTCCATTTTGAAGATTAAAGAATAATGGCCAAAGGTTTATCTGTCTTTCAATAAGTTTTCTGGTAGAAGCCTGATGATAAATCTCGATATTCAGTCCGGGTTCAAAGGCACGAATCACTTTTTTAAATGGTAAATGTTTGCCGCGATAATAAATATTTACCCCCGGGGTCGAACCAATCACATCTGTTCTGGATACAAATCCTATCTCGGGATTAAAATGCTTATTTACGATGGATTGTGTCCACCAGAATTTCAATTGATTAGTGGCATAAAAATATTGGGCATAACCGGCGAATCCTGACTTTTCACCATTTGAATTATTGGTATTCACCAACATAGTATTTAAGGAATGAGACTGTCCTATTCGAAAAAAACCATCTAACATACTGGTGGCATGAAGGCCTTTAGGTCCTTCTTTTAAAGCAACCAACGCTCCGATCCGATGTTGTTCTCCCAGATTTTCTGAAAATCTGCCTATAAAAAACCGGGTGGGATCTTCCCCGTTCAGACCCCTTTGCTGAATGGCCATAACGCCGGCATTTCTCTTTAAGGAACGGTAAACATATCTGCTGCCCATGTCAATTGGAATCGGATTTCCATTTTCATCAAGACCTATTCTGCGGCTAAAAAAGGGTTGAATGCGCATAAATCCTCCGGAGAAATCCGGCGAAGGACCTCCGCCAACACCAAAAAGGGAAGCATTCTCCAGGAAAAATGGTCTTCTTTCCGGAAACAAAATGGAAAAACGGGTAATATTATTAATCTGCCTGTCCACATCAGCTTGAGCAAAATCGGTATTTAAGGTAATATCGAGAACCGAGTTAGGATTAATGGCCCATTTTAATTCGCCTCCCAATTTAAGTGATTGTTGCTTTTTATCTTTAATTTCAGGAGAGTACCTGTCCAAGGTTCCTAAAATATAGGGTTGAAGCCGAATATTTGATTTTGGTGGGGGTGGTTTCAGATTTGTCAACAACCCTGCATAAGCCATTCTTAAGGCGCTAAAAGAACGAGGGAAAGGTGAAAAGGCAGAAGTTTCATTCGTTGATCGTCTGACCCTGATCATATTGAAGCCCCATTGTTGAATAGAATCCGTTAATTTTGGATATCGTAAAGTTTGCCAGGGGACGGCTACTTCTGCATACCATCCTGAATCTGTCCTATTAGTGCGAACACGCCACAAACCATCCCAGTCGGAATCATAATATAGATCGTCGAAGGACAATAAATCACGTTGCACGCCATAAGCATTCATGGTGAGTGCCATCGCATTTCTATTATCATTAAATCCATCAAAAGCTAAAGCCACCAGTTCATGAGAATTGAAATTAAAGTCCCTTTTAAAATCCGTTGCACGAATGGCCTTCTTACCTAATGAATCAGATGCAAAGACACCAACATATAAGAATTGCTTATTGTAAAGGACACGTAAAAAAGTTTGTTGATTGGCAAGTTCGCCCTGATTAGGTTCAATTTGGAGAAATGAGGAATAAACCGTCGTATTTTTCCATTCTTCCTCATTCAGTATGCCGTCAATTCGAATTGATTTTTCAATTTTTTTTGATTCAACCGTTCTTTTCACCTTTGCTGGTGGGAAAATTTCAGCATCCTGACACAATAATGGAACAACAATAAATAGAGAAAAATAAGTACCCAGGTATAATATGCGAGTGAAAAAAGTCATAAGTAAGGATTAAATGCATACAAAAGTAGGTATTCACCCTCGTAAAACGAAAAAACCCTCTGATTTTCACCAAAGGGTTTTTTCAAAAAATCAAAATCCTCATCTTTTATTTTTACTAGAAAATTGATATCCTACACCCAAAAAAGTAGCCAGCAATGAGCTGGTTTCTTTCATCTTTCCTTTTGATATTCCCATTTTGGCCTCTGCAAAAAGAGACAATCCTGAAGTAATCTTCATTGATCCCCCTACATTTCCCATTGCCAGCATTTCAGCAGAAATTTTATTGTTCACCAGATTATATTTATAGCTGCTATTTTTGGAAAATTCAATAAATTCATAAGTTAATTGAACAGGCAAAGTCATTTTAACACCTAAACCAACACCAGCATAAACTTTTATTTTGTAATTATGCTTTAAATTATAATTCAATGAAAGGGTTGGTAAAAAATTTCTCTCCATTCCTTTTATTTCATGTAAAATAAATGCTCCAGAAGGATTAATACTGGAAGAAAGCATGACTTTACCGCTGCTTAAGTCTTCCGTTTCAAAAAAATGTTGCGTAAAGATTAGGGAAGGTGCTAAGCTGAATGTTGGCGATATACTCCATGCTGCAGTCCATTGAAATGCTATTGGATTTTTTATCTCTTCTAAACCCAAGGGTAATAATGCACCTGCCGACAGGCCAATAATTCCGTTAAATTTTGACATTTTTTTGTTCTCATCTGGTATTTTGATTTCTTCTTTATTTTCTAATAACTTAAAACCCGCAATATCTAATCGCTGTGTGATTGGTTCATTCTCTTCAACTAATATTTCATCCGCTATTTTTATTTCCTTAGGACCGATTAAATCTTCGGACGGAAAAACCAGTTCAGTCTTATCCATAACAGCTTGATTTACCATTTCTTTAGATATTCGATCCATATATGTTACCTTATATAGTGTATCATGGAAATATTTTTCCTTTTCGATAATAATGGTATCTCTAAATGCTGATTGATTATGCCGGGATATACCGGCAACATATTTTTCATTTTTCAATTGATACAAAGAAATGCCGCTCCAGACAGAAAATCCAGTTAAAAAAGGTAATAATAACCATGGAAGGAATTTCAGCCAATTCCTTCTCCTGGATTGAAACTGTTCTAACCTGGCTGATAATGCATGCCATTCATTGGCGTCCGGGGAAATGACAGGACGGGCATTTTTAAGATTTTCAGAAAATAAATGGTCAAATTCATTATCGGTCATAGTCTTTCGGAATTGTCAGTATTCTACACATATTGATATTTAATCATTAATGCTTTCAGCTGTAATCTCGCTTTTGCAAGATTAGATTTAGAAGTACCTGTTGAAATCTGGAGGAGATTAGCAATTTCCTCATGCGAAAATTGTTCCAGAACATACAGGTTAAAAACAAGTCGATAAGCTGGAGACAGCTTTTGAATCAGTAACATTTTATCCTCAATATCCATTTTATTAAGCCATTGAATATCAAATCTTTCCGAAGTATCAGGAATTTCATCGTGTTCACTGGTTTTAATTTTATTCAAATCGCTTCTGTATTTATCAATGGCAACTCTTTTTGCCAATTGGGTTATCCAACCTTTAAAATTGGTTCCCCGCTGATATTGATTTATTTTGGTGAAAATTTTAAAAAACACATCATTTGTTACTTCCTTTGATTCTTCAAATGAGCCCACGTAACGTCTGACGATAGAAAAAACAAAAGCATAATAGAACTCATAAATTTCCTTTTGAGCAGCTCTATTATTGACCCTGCAGGCGTCTAATATTGTCTCCTGTTTTTCATCCATCATAAAAGACATTCTTGCATTTATAACGGACCCTAGCAAAAATGAGTTGCCTTATTTGTGAGAAAAGGACCGATTTATCAATTGAATGATTCCTGCATAACCTAAAAGTGCCAAAGTGCCTAAAACTCCTGATAAAATTGGATCAATTGAGCAATTCATCCAGTTTAAATGTTCCGGCAGATTTCTCGCGAAAGTACTCCATGAGATAACTATTATACTTAAAAGTATAGCTATTATTCCGTGTAAACTTGTTATTTTGATATTCATTAAAGCAAGAACGAAAAGCCCCAGAATGCCACCTCCAAAAATACCGGAAAGTTGCCACCAGACATCCAAGGCACTTTTAGCCTGAATCATCCAGATAGCAAAAAGAGTACCCATAATTCCCCAGATCCAGGTGGCTGATTTTAGTATAGACATTTGTTTTTCCTCACTCGGATTATCCTTAAATCTGTCTTTTAAAAAATCAATCCAAATAACTGTAGCTGAGCAATTTAATGCTGAATCAACTGTACTCATCGCCGCTGCAATAATGGCAGCAAGAATCAGACCCTTTAACCCCACAGGCATTTGAGTGGCTATAAAATAAGGAAATACCTGATCTCCTTTTGTCACACTGGCAGGCAGAGATTCTTGCACCTGGTAAAAATAATATAAGGCTGTTCCAATAAAAAGGAAGCAAATATTTAGCATAAAATAGATACCCGTTGCCAGTTTCATTGACTTAGCTGCCGCTTCCTCACTTTGCACCGTTGCGTATTTTTGAACGTAATTCTGATCGGCCATAAGATTTCTAAGGTTCTCCGTCAAACCGTAAATAAGCATAACCCAAAGCGTTCTTTTATCAAAAGAGAAATCAGAAATCCCCCAGGAGAACTTACCTGCATCATAAGCCTGTGTCAAAAGTTCAGGGGAAGGCAAAAACACCATTTTGCCTAAAAAAAATACAGTGTACAGAATCCCCGCTACCATAACCAAAGATTGCATAACATCTGTCCAGATGACTGCTTCTACACCTCCCATAAGGGTGTAGAGAATAGTTATAAACCCAATAACTACAATAATCCATATTAACTCACTGCCAATAAACGGCTGAATGAGTAAAGCTACCAGATATAAAATGACAGCCATTCGTCCTACCATAAATAGTAAAAAAGAAAAAGCGGCATAATAACGCGCCCAGTTTCCCAAGCGTTCCTGCAAAAAAGAATATACAGAAATCAATTGTAGTTTCCTGTAAAGAGGTATTATCCTGACAACAGCAAACCAGCTTACAGGCATCATACAAATGGCAAAAATGATAGGATGCCAATCAGAATCAAAGGCTTTTCCAGGCGTTGCAATATAAGAGATACTACTGGTATAGGCACTCATAACAGCTAATCCCGCTGCCCAGCCAGGAATTTTCCCGTTAGCAGTCATAAACTGACCAGCTGTTTTCATCTTTTTAGCAAAATAAAAACCCATAGCCAATAAAATAATCCCGTAAATTACAAGTATGAGGTAGTCAAAAAAGGCTAAATTACCCATTGTCAATCTTTTTATCTGATTTGTTATTTTAAAAATGGATATTTATCCTCCAGATAATTTAAAGAAGAAGTCAGTTTTATTCTTCCATTTGGAGTCATTGGAAAAAGAGGAGGAATAGCTACCTCTTTACAGATACCTTTAATAGCGAGAGCCGTTTTTACTCCTTTCATAAAGCCCTCAAAATAAACAGCCCTGTCAAGTTCCTTAACAGCTTGCTGAATAGACATAACATTTACTAAATCACCCTGTTGAAAAGCTTCAAATAAGCTTACAAAAAGTTGCGGATACAGATTGGCACCGCCACTTACACCCCCACTTCCACCAATAAAAAGCGTCTCAGCCAATAAAATTTCAGGACCTGTAAAAAAACAAAAATCCTGCCTTTCAACACATCCCATCAAATTATTAAGATAACTCATATCGCCTGAACTATCCTTTATTCCTATAATATTTTCAATGTTGGAAAGTTTTTTTACCGCATCTATGGAAAACGAAACCTTACAGTGGGATGGCATATTATAAAGCAATGTGGGTAAGGGTAATTGAGGAATTAACCATGCTGAATAATCTAATAATTCCTGCTGATTGATAGGTGTATAATAGGGAGGTGCAAAAACAAGTGCATCGGCTTCATTGTCGGCAGCATAGTACGCTAAATCCAGTAATTCCTCAGGACTTGTATCTGTAACACAGACGAAGACCGGTTTCCTGCCTTTTACAAAGGAAGTTGTGTGTTTAATTATTTCTTTCCTGATGCTATGGCTTAAATTAGGACCCTCTCCGGTTGTTCCTAATATAAAAAGTCCGTGTACATGATTTTCAATAAGTCTGTCTAAAATTTTTTCTAATCCATCAATATCTAAGGTATTGATATCTATTAAAGGGGTAACAACGGGTGGTATTATGCCGTGAAGCTTTGATGGCAACATATAGTGTTTTCTAATTGATTTTCAATTCAGTAAATCGGATTTTTTTTCTTTTCCAGGTATAAGTGACCTTTAATTGTCCATCTTTACCAAGAATCATGGCCGGATAACTAAATTCACCCGTTGTTTCATCCTCCAGCTGAAAAGAAGAATCCCATTTTTTTCCGTCCTTTGAAAATGCAATGGCTAGTTTAGCCCTGTCATTAGGTCCCTTTTCTGTCGGATTATATATTAAAAAATGACCTAAATCAGGAATAGACACTGCATCAATACCGGCACTTGGATTGGGTAATGTTGTTTCTGCTGTTTTCGTCCATGTGTTACCACCGTCATAAGACCAGGATTCTATCACTTTATTTTGTCTGCTCCGGCATAAGATTTGCATCGTTTTGCCCTCCTGATGAATTAATAAAGTAGGTTGAATAATATCGTAATCGGAATTTTCATCCACTGGAATATATTTCCAGGTATTTAATTTAGGGTTAAATAGTTCAAAATGAACAGACCATTTTCCATCAGGAATTTCTAAACTTGACGGACAAAGAAGGTTACCATCTGGTAATTCAATGGGTTTAGCCCGAATAGGACCAAAAAACCCATCGGGTAGTTTAACAGGCTTTGACCAGGTTAATCCATCATCTTCAGACGCAATACGCTCCCCCCACCAGGTAGTTGGAGAAGGTCCAACCTTATAAAAAAGATATAAAATACCAGATGAATGCTTAAATAAAACGGGATTCCAACACGGATATCTTAGTTTATCATTCTGAATTCCTGTCGCTACCTCTCTAATTTTACTCCAATTCCCTTTAGCATATTCTGCCAGCCAAATCGTAACATCGGGGTTTTTTTCTCTGGTTCCCCCAAACCATGTCGCTAATATTTTACCATCGTTTACTTCAACCAAACTTGAAGCATGACACTCTTTAAATGGCGCTTCTTCGTAAATAAAGGAACGGGATATCAGGTTTAAAGCCCCAACCGGCTGCTGGGCATTCATGAAATTACCCAATGTAAACAATATGCCCATAACAAGGCACCAATTTATTTTAAGCATTTAAGTGCTGGTTTTAGGTGGAAATGATTGAAGATACATAAAATATTTTATTTTAAAGAATCAGCTTTTTCTTTTTACCTTTTTTATTGGTATTAAAATGCATAAACCTGCTATTGCCGGTACTATCAAATTAAAAACAAATAAAATATAACTGGCTGTTACAGCCGCAATTGGAGGTATATCCCAAATACCCCAAATCAATACCGATGCTTCTCCCCGGGCTATTAAACTATAAAAAGGAGGCAAGGGGATAATGGTTTGAAAAAGATAGAGACTGGCCAGGCCTGTATAAAATTGAAAAAAATGAAGCTGAATACCAAATAAAAGTAAGACCAGGTAATATTGACTACTGAAAACAACATATCGGATCAACGCTAGAAATAAGCCTGAAAATAAGGCTGAATTAGATGTTTTACTTAAGGTTTCTAATTTTTCAGACCATGCTGCGGTTCTTTGCCACTTACTGAATAATTGACCTGAAAACGCAACTATTTTAGTATAGGTAAAAAGAAAAGTCAAACAAAACAGAAACCAGATAAAAACAACCCAAACTGGAATTTCCAGCGGGTTACCACCATTTGATGCCAACAAGGGGAATAAAAAAAACAAAGCGGGAATACCTGCCATTATCAAAACGAAAAATTGGCAAAAATTGCCCATAAAAGTTGCTAAAACCGTCTCCTGTCTCATTTCAATAGGAGAAACTAATCCCCGTCCAATAAAGTCTCCCATCCTGTTGGGTGTTAAAATGGCTAAACTTACACCGGCAAAAATAATTTTAAGGGTGAAAAAATACCCTGGTTTTTTATCCTTTGGCAAAAAAATACGCCACTTTAAACCTTCTAAAAACCAGTTTAAAGGAATCAGAATTATAATAATGAATAAAAGAGGGTACGATTCTTCCGTTAATTGAGGAAAATCTTTGATTGATTTCCAGCTTTTTTCATCCAGATAAATCTTAGCAATAAAAAAAAGAGTGAGCAATACAAAAAACCATCTGGCATATCTGTAATTCATGAAGGCGTTATTGAAAGGAATGCTTTTCCCAAAAACCGAATAATATGACCCGCGACCAGTGCCTCCATACCATATTCCTTTTCAGCCAGATCTCCGGCTCTTCCATGTAACCAAACCCCTAATATGGCGGCATTCAAAGGGGTATAACCCTGAGCCAGTAAACTGGTAATTAAACCCGTTAACACGTCTCCGCTGCCTCCTGTAGCCATTCCTGCATTTCCAGTGGTATTGATCCATACTTCTCCAGTCTGGGAAACAACCATGGTATGATGTCCCTTCAACACAATGATGCAGGATAATTCCTTTGCTTTTTCAATCGCCTTATCCATTCTTTCCTGACTATGCTGACATTTTCCAAATAAGCGGTCGAATTCTCCGGGATGAGGTGTTAAAATGGCATTCGCTGGAATACAAGTTAATTTTTCTTCCATGGCTATGGAATTTAAAGCATCTGCGTCAAGAACCAGTGGAATAGGTATGATTGATAGCTGTTTCAATAACCATTTCCTGGTAGATGAAGCTGTGCCCAATCCAGGTCCAATACCAACTGCCTGATAATTAAGGTAATCAGGCGCTAATGTGCATATTTTTTTTGTTTTACTGTCTGAAATAACCATGGCTTCAGGCACGCCTGTTTGCAGAGTAAGATAAGCACAGATAGGTACGCCTGCAGTTAACAGCCCTACACCGCCATGCATACAAGCCCTTGCTGCCAGAAGTGCTGCACCGGTTTTACCATAACTTCCTGCTATTAAAAGGGCATGACCAAAAGTACCTTTATGTGAAAATCGATTTCTGGGTCTGTAAATCCTGCTCGCTTTTATTTCGTTGAGTAACTGATAAGCAGATTCCAGATTTTTCAAAAAGCCGGCATGTAAACCAATATCCAGTACATGAATTTCACCGGTATATTTTTCATTTTCGGGAAAGAAAAAGGCAAGTTTTAGTATCTGGAAACTTAACGTAAAGGTAGCCTGAATAACAGGCGTTTCCAATACCAGTTTATCAGCCATTAACCCTGATGGCAGATCAATAGAAATGACGGTACCCGAATATTCATTCAGGTAATGAATCAAACGGGCATTTAATCCCTCCGGAGGTCTGTTTAATCCTGAACCAAATAAGGCATCAATTATAATGCCATTTGAAGCCAGAACCGGAAAATCATCGGGACTCTTTAACCAGTTTATTTCTCTTTTTGTAAAATTTTTCCAGCTTCGCAGGTTGGCAAGAAAATCGGCAGATTCCTTATTTCCCGAACTTAATATATAAACTTCAACCATTGCCCCGGCTTGTAAAAGCATGCTACCAATGGCTAATCCGTCTCCCCCATTGTTACCGGTTCCGCAAAAAATGTGAAAAACATCAGCTGCCAGATTTCTTCTTTCAATCCATCGACAACAGGCTAAAGCAGCCCTTTCCATCAAATCAATAGATTCAACAGGTTCATGAGCAATGGTAAATGCATCCCATGCCCGAATTTGATTGGCATTTAAAATCATCCTCGTATAATATTTCGGAAATTTAACGAAAATTCGAATAGATCTATTCGTTATATTATCCAATTCCCAATCCATAATACCAATTTTAATCCATATATTTAACTTGGTTAAAAACTCATTAACATACTTTTTTAAACCTATCCCTATGTTTTTTAATGCCAGGCACTCCATGTTATTGCTTCGAATATCCTTCATTTACTTCATATTCCCCTTATTTCTTAAGGGACAATCCTATCAATTACTGGATAATCTTTCCCTATTTAAAAATCCCTCTTCGAATTGGCAGGATGCCGGAGGTGGTGTGCTGGTTTGTGAACTAAAAAATGGTTCTTTTAGAGCCAGTGATAATCTATTGACCATGATGGAACATGGTGATCTTGAATTATCCCTTGACGTAATGATACCCAAGGGTTCAAATTCAGGCATTTATCTACAGGGCAGATACGAAATTCAGGTATTTGACAGTTGGGGAAAATCGAGCCCGTCCTTTGACGATGCAGGCGGTATTTATCAACGCTGGGATGAAAAAAGAGGAAAAAATAGCGTGGGATTTGAAGGACATGCTCCCCGTTTCAACGCGGTTAAAGCGCCCGGACTATGGAATCATGTTGAAATAAGTTTTCAAGCTCCCAGATTTGATAAAAACGGGCAGAAAATATCGAATGCAATCATGTTGAAAGTAACCTGGAATGGTATGGTGATTCATCAGAATGTCGAACTTTTCGGTCCAACAAGAGCTGCTGCATTTCCAGATGAAAAACCAATGGGACCTCTCATGTTCCAGGGCGATCATGGCCCGGTAACCTACAGGAATATCCGAATTACCAAAATGGGTAATGCCAGTGTTAAAATCGTTCCCCCTGTTCAATATAAAATATACGAAAATGCTTTCACCCGTGAAAAAAAAGGAGATATTCTGAGCGTTCCAAAAGAAAAGGATTTGAGTACACTGACACCAGTTAAGACTGGAGAAACGGAATTAATTGACGTTTCTGTATCAAGAAGAGGAACCCAATATTATGTAATTACAGGTTCATTTGAAGTTTCAAAAACCAATGTTTATTTATTCAAAGGAAATTATCACGGCTACGCTAACGTATTAATCGACAATGAATTAGTACTTTCAGATACTGATGTACCCTGGTATGGGATGAGTTTTAATGAGGAAGTCCTTGGAAAAAAAAGCCTGAAAGCTGGAAAGCATACCTTTAGAATAGGTTATACACACAGAGACTGGGAAAGACAGGTCAGGGCTTTTGGATTATCTGTTAAAGCGGAAGGAGAAACGGAAGGCTGGCAACCTTTACACGATAAAAAATCTGAAATGGAATTTTCCAAAACAGTTATGAATGAGGTTTATCTGACGAATCAGCCCGTATTTCAGCGTTCCTTTGTTGTCTTTGATGGATCGAAAAGAACCCATGCTATCAGTGTTGGATTTCCTCAAGGTGTTCATTACAGTTATGATACCAAAACGGGTGCCTTGTTGAATGTCTGGAGAGGCCGGTTTATAAATACCACCGAAATGTGGCATGACCGGGGAGGCGAACAAACAGCTGAACCACTTGGCATGTCTCAGCAGATGACAGGTTTATTTCCTTTATTGGATAAAACAAACCTGAATATAGCTTCCCCATCTTCCATAAGATATGAAGGCTTACAATTAATCGACATTGAAGGGCAAAAAACACCTCAATTTATTTTGAAGCATGGAAATCTGGTGATTAATGATTGGCTCCAACCAACGCCCAATCAACAGGGCATTACCCGCAATATGACTTTCTCCTCCTTACCTGGTGATAAGAAAATCTTATTGGCATCAGCGAAAAAGGGAATAAAAAAGATCGCTGACGGTTTGTATGCCATTGATGATTTTGCTTACTTCATAAAAATAAATTCGCCGGATGCCCCCATAATTATGGAAAAAGAGGGTCAGCAATGGTTGATTTCAGAAATCAAAAACACCTCCTTCACCTATCAGATCGTATTTTAAATCGTTTGAAAATGAAAAATATATTCATCCTCGTTTTTTGTCTTGTTACTGCATCTCAATTCCTTGAAGCACAAAAAGCTGCTGCCGAAGCAGAATATTATCCGCTGAGAACCCTTCCAATACCTCATCAAATAGAACTCGAAGTGGGGGGTATGGCCACAATTCCCGATGGAAGATTAGCTATTAGTACACGACGTGGGGAAATATGGATGGTTGAAAACCCCTATTCTGCCACTCCCTTTTATAAACTTTTCGCAACAGGTATGCATGAGGTGCTTGGATTGAAATATCACAAGGGTTCGTTATATGCTGTTCAACGTGGTGAGTTGACAAAGCTAACCGATAAAAACGGAGACGGTTTAGCTGATTATTATCAGAATATTGCCAATTGGGAATTGGCGGGAAATTATCATGAATATTCTTACGGACCCGTTTTTGATGCTGATGATAACATTTACCTTACCTTTAATGTAGCTTGGGTAGGATTTGGTGAAGCTAAATTATCCAAATGGAGGGGATGGATGGTCAAAGTATCACCCGACGGAACCTTATCTCCAGTAGCTTCTGGCTTAAGATCTCCGGCTGGTGTTATGATGAATAGCGCAGGTGATATTTTTTACACAGAAAATCAAGGCGATTGGGTAGGTTCAGGTAGAATTACTCACCTTGAAAAAGGGGATTTTGCAGGTCATGCAAGTAGTCTGGTCTGGTCAAATGAGCCAGGTTCTCCCATGACCACGCAAATTTCAGATGTACCGGATAACAGTGAACCAATGTACAAAGCAGCCGAAAAAGTGAAAAATCTTAAGTTACCCGCAGTTTGGTATCCACATACTTTAATGGGTATTTCAACTGCTGATATGATCGAGGATGTCCATGGAAATATGGGTCCCTTTTTCAAAGGTCAATACTTTGTATCCGATCAGGGACATTCAAAGGTGATGCGCATGATGCTGGAAAAAGTAAATGGTCAATATCAGGGCATTTGTTTCCCTTTCAGAGAAGGCTGGCAATCTGGTTTACTTCGTTTGGCATGGGGAAAGGATGGCTCCATGTTTGGTGGAATGACGTCAAGAGGCTGGGGTTCTACAGGTACCGATTTATTTGGCCTGCAACGCATGTTATGGAGTGGAGAAACGCCTTTTGAAATGGCAGAGGTACATGCCATGTCCGATGGATTTGAAATTACATTTACTAAACCCATAGATGTTTCTACCGCAGTTCAAGCAGCAAATTATGATATTAACAGCTTTAATTACCAATATCATCACTTTTATGGAAGCCCTGTTATTGAAAATAAAGCCCACGCAATCAAAGCCATTCTTATTTCAGAAGATCATAGAAAAGTTCGCCTGGTGTTGGATGAATCAAGACGTTTTTACATTCACGAAATTAAACCCAAAGGGGTTAAATCTGAAAATGGTGAACTGTTGTTACACGACGTGGGCTATTACACCCTCAATAATATTCCGGCGGGAATGACCGCTGATTTGGCTAAAAATAAAATGGCTATAGCAGTTCCTGCTCCTTCAGAAAATCATCATCATACTGTTCCAATGGAGGCAAAAGTAGAACCAACAACAAAGAAAAACAGTAAAACCAATAATAAACACCTGACAACTATGCCTTCCGATTGGTCAGCCCCCGACAAAACACTGATTATTGGTACCATACCAGGTATGAAGTATGATGTGACCGAACTGGAGGTCAAAGCAGGAACTAAAATTAAACTCACTTTTAATAACTTAGATGATGACATGACCCATAATCTGGTCATCGTTGAGCCAGGTACCGCTGACGAAGTAGGCCTGTCTGCTTTTTCCCTGGGTGTAAAAGGTTCTCAGATGAGTTATGTACCTAATAGCAATAAAGTACTTTTTCATACCACCTTACTTCAACCAGAAGCTTCCCAGACCATTTACTTTGTAGTACCCTCTAAACCAGGTGAGTATGCTTTTGTATGCACCTATCCGGGTCATCATACTTTAATGAGAGGGATATTAAAGGTGGTGAAATAACGATTTTTGCATCTAACATTTGATAATTGATTGCCATCCATTTAATGCATCAGTTAAAATTATACTGGGGAAGAGGCTGTCTAAAACGATAGCCTCTTTTTTTATGCTACTTTATACATTTGCCTAATAGGTCTTTGTGATGGCAAAAAATACAAAATAGATGATTTTTCACTATAGGTTTTATAGTTGAAATTTACCCTTAACACTCGGTCCTGAATCAGGATTTACAGGATTTTTAGGATTATAGCGTAAGTTTTTGTTTAAGCATAATGTTTATTCGTAGATAAATTCTATTGAATTAACCCTAAGGGCATAGTCCGCCAGCGTCGTATTTATATTTTTAATGCATCCAGGCTTTTTTGTAAGCCATATTTTATCAAATATCCAACTAAAATAACCGCAATATCTGACCTTTTTGAATGGTCAGGTACAATCTTCCAAAGAAACTAATTCTCTTTCAAATAGCAATAGGAACAGATTTTCATTGGATGAACTAAGGGTCCGTTGGAAAAAACTAGCTTTAGAGACCTGTGTTACCGTCTGTTCAACGTCTCCATCAATAAGTTCCATTATAACTACGGGAGTAATCACCGCATCTACTGCAAGCTTTAGTGGAAACATACTTTCTGATGGTGGATCTCCAATTCTCGCAAAAGGAATCATCTGGAGCACAAGCCCAAATCCAACGATTGCCCTTAGTACAAAGACAAATGATGGCCCGGGCGTCGGACCATTTACCAGCAATATCACGGGATTAAACGCAGGAACA
>Ga0172372_10001171_pt1 | contig 40736 bp, 37 predicted proteins | sample LakKiv5m_2_FD_114544 | JGI IMG/M metagenome (GOLD analysis project Ga0172372, IMG submission 114544) | Freshwater microbial communities from Kabuno Bay, South-Kivu, Congo - kab_092012_9.5m | ecosystem: Environmental > Aquatic > Freshwater > Lake | place: Democratic Republic of the Congo...
ATTAACAAGTAAAAAATATTAACAAGTAAAAAATATTAACAAGTAAAAAATATGTTTAATAATTTAATATGGATATATCATTTAATTGTACCAATATGTGTATGTGTTATTAGTTATTATGTATATTACAATTTAACAATACCAAATGAAATTAGGGGATGGCTTATTATGTCTTTAATATCCCCTATAGCGACAAAATTATTATCAACAAATTCGTGGATTTCGTGGTTTAAATCTGGATTTGTTTATGAACATACATGGAATCAACATATAACAGGCAATCAGTCAATTGATTGGATTTCATATTATTTATTAAAAAATCAAATTTATAGTTATGATAGTATAACAAAAATCATAACAGATAATTATTCAATTTGGTGGAAATCAAATGTTTCATCATTAAGACCGCAAATTTATGAAATACCATCTGAATGGCTAATTTTTAAATATAATAATACTTATATGTTAGCACATTATCCATTACCTGAAACAGAACGTGTAAGAAATGAATTTTTAATAAATAACGAAATTACAATTTATAGTTATAAAAAAATTAAATGGATAAAATTTATTGAAGATGTTCGAGATTATTTTTATGATGATTTAGAATCTTCTAAAATATCTGTTTATGATGTTAATGATGGATGGTATTCAGGAGATAATTTAACAATTATGCCTATTCGTCATAATCCTTCAATAGCGGATTGTTTTGGTAATCCAGAAAAAGAGAAAGTTTGGAATATTATAATTAATCATCTCGATCCTAAAAATAAAGAATATTATGACAATCTCAATTTACCATATAGAATATCAATTTTACTTTATGGAGACCCCGGAACTGGCAAAACAGAATTATTATTTAGAATAGCATCCTTCACATGGGCAAAATATCAAATACCAATTTATATTTTAAATTGTCAAGGAATGGATGATACGGAATTAGAATCGTGTATTAGATGTATTAATAGAGGATATATTTTAGTTGACGAATGGGATATGATTCTTCCATCTGAAAATAATAAATCTAAACAATCTAAAAAAACTAAAAATGATGAGTTATCAGATGAAGAAGAAGACGTATCAGAAGAAAATGAGAATGATAAAAAATACCCATCTTTAAAATGTTGGTTAAATTTACTTGATCGTGTTAATGGTGAAATTATATTTTGGTTTACTTCTAATAATTATCAAAAACTATCAAATTATCGTGATGGAGCATTAATACGTAATGGTAGAATTGATCACAAAATTCAAATTAACAAAATGACATCTCAAGAGGTTAAAAAATCATTTAATCATTTTTCACAATATATTAATTCAAATGATAAAGAAATAATTGGAAATTTGGATAATATTAATGATGATGATTTACATGATTTAACAATTGCTGATGTTATTAGTTGTTTTAAAAATAAAAATTCTATTATAGAAATGATAAATAAGAAAAAATAATTAACCATTTTATATGATAATATAATCACATAAAATTGAAAACATATAATATATAATTAATAATTTACAATTTTTTATCATATTAATTATAATGGATTTTGAACCAACACATCATTATTGTAATTTTCATTGTAGATATAATGAAAAAAAATATGCTCTTGATATGTTTTACAAATCTGAAATTAATTTTAAATCATTCTTTTTACTAAAATTAAATCCAAAATATAATGATATCGTTTTACTACATATCTCTAATATGAATCTTACTTCATTACCTACTTTACCAAAATCTATTAAAGAATTAGCATGTTCTAATAATAAATTAACATCGCTACCAAATATTCCAAATAGTATGGCTACTCTAGTTTGTGGACATAATAAAATTACATCTTTACCAAAATTACCAAATACTTTAAAAGTACTTATTTGTTATGAAAATCAATTAAAACATATTGATAAATTCCCAGATAATCTTATTTATATTTCAATTGAAAATAATCAAATAAAAACATTACCTGAGCTTCCAAAAAATCTCAATACATTTTATTGTGGTAATAATGGGTTAATGGTGTTGCCTGAACTTCCTAATTCACTTACAAATATGTATTGTTCAGAAAATCAATTAACTGTATTACCTAAACTTCCTAATTCACTTAAAACACTTGATTGTTCAAATAATAATTTAATTATATTACCTGAACTTACTGATTCACTTGAATATCTTAATTGTTCAAATAATCCAATAATTGAAATTTCTAGTTTTCCTGATTCTCTATTATCTTTAAAATGTAATAATACTAAAATTACTTCATTACCGACATTATCAAGTTCACTTAGATCTCTTTGGTGTTGGATTAATCAATTGGTTGTATTACCAAAACTTCCTAATTCCCTTGAAGAACTTTATTGTTCAAACAATCGATTATGTAAATTACCAGACCTTCCAGATACATTGAGAATTCTTAATTGTGATAATAATCAATTAACAGAACTTCCTAGACTACCAGAACAGCTTTATTATATTCATTGTTGTATTAATAAGTTAAAACTACTTCCAAAATTACCCAGATCAATTCGTGATTTATGGTGTTATGGTAATCAAATATTGTATTTTCCAGAAATATTGTATTTTTCAGAAATATATGAATTACCTGTACATATAGTATATTCTGTTGATAATTTAGACATATATGATAAAAATTTTAATGCTAGTTTTATTGATAATAATAATTTTATTACTAAAGAACAATATGAAAACAAACAGGATGAAATTCTAAAATATATTATTAATGTTCCAAATCCAAATTTTGAAAAATATATAGATACATGTCATAAATGTCAACATAAATTTATTAATTTTGAACAATATCAATTTATTAATATTAAAAATCCAAAACAACCAATACAAAAAAAACCAGTTTGTAAAGTTTGTATTCGAGTTGTTTTCAATAAGGAATATATTGATGAAACATTACCGATTTAAAATGAAACATTACCAAATTCAAAATGAAACAGAACATTATTAATTTTTACAAATAATTAAAAAATAAAAGAGTTTTATTAATGAGAAATAATAAAAATGATATTTTACATACACACCTATAAATAAAAAATTGAATTCCGATTGTCTGATATAACAGGAGAAGAAGAAGAAGAAAACGAAGACATTGATATTGACCCACAAGAATATGACGAAATGATGAGAAAAAATGAAGACATAAAAATATATAAAGAACTACAAAAAAGAAAAGCAGAAGAAGAGAAAAAATGTGTTTCAATTATAGAATATGATGATTTTATAAAAGAAGAAAAAAGTGAAAATTTATTACAACAAAATATTTTAGCAGAACAAAAAAAAGGTAATATTGTAATGAATGATCCATTAGGTAAAGGACATTTTCCTGTTTCAATTACCTCATCTATAATAAAACAATATACTAACAAAATGAACTACGGAATTATTATCCATTATGGTTTATACTCATATTACGGATATGATGATATAAATAGTGCAAAACGAAGAAACACTCAAAATGGTTCTGAATGGTATTATGGCAGGTTGATTGATAATAATGATTTTAGACCAATATCAGGTCATAAATCTACGAAAAAATATCATCAAAAAAATTATAGTGACATTGATTATTTTGATAATTTAGATAAAATAACTAATGACGAAGAAAAAGTAAAAAAATGGGTTACTATAGCAAAGAGTAAAGGTGCAACATATATTATACTAACATCAAAACATCATGACGGAGTTTTATTATTTGATTCAAAAACATTATCTCTTAAATCTCAAATGGATATTTGTAAAGTATTTAGTGATGAGTGTAAAAAACAACATATTCAATTTGGATTTTATTATTCTTGGTTTGAGTTTGGAGTTCCATTTACCAAAATATATTTTCAGAATTATTGTGTTCCTCAATTAGAAGAATTACTCAAATATGATCCTAATTATATGTGGTTTGATGGTGATTGGAAAGTTACACAAAAAATAATACAAAAACAAATAAAGGATATTGTAACAAATATGAAAACAAAAAATATTTTAGTAAATGACAGAATAGGAAAAGATAATATTAGCGAATCAAGTTATCGTGTATTTTCAGATAGATATATTCCAAAAACAAAGATTGATGGAGTTGCGTGGCAACATATAAATACGATTGGTTATTCTTGGGGATACAATAAAACACAAACAAAGAGTGATTATAAAACAAAAAATGAAATATATGACTTGTATAATCAGATTACTACATTAGGAGGCACATTTCTTATAAATTTAGGTCCGAATGAAAACGCAGAAATAGTTGAAGAAGAGTTAGAAGCGTTAGATTTTAGGTATCGTGTATTAGCAGATATTAATGTAATAAATTAAAAAAAGTTAATTATATAAAATGGAAGATAATAAGATAATAAAATAATTAAAGCAAGTGAAATAATTAAAGCAAGTGAAATAAGAAAAGGTGATATATGTATTATAAAAAATAAAATATATAGAATAACTGGAATCTGGGTTGTTCCAACTTTGACAAAAAACACATTATTTCATAAATTAAGGTTTGTTTTGTATTGTGATGATGACAAAAGTAAAAAAAACTATATATCATATTAGTACTAATTTTTTAATTGATGAAAATGGTTATATTAAAATGGATTAAATTATTTTATCAAAATAATACTTTTGTGTTCTAATGTGAGTTGCATCTTCTGTAAAATGATAATCTAAACTTACCATATTATATTTTAATTTAATTAGATGTTTTATAATTGACAACCAAGGTCTTTTTATTTTATTTGGTTCTCCACTACCTTACTGTCGTTTAATTTAATTTTAGGAAAAATAAAATTAATAACAACATATAAGATTTTGCTAAAGCGAACGCTAAAGCTGTTGCTAAGCCAATACCACTAAAATGGGCACACTTAGCAATTTTGTATTAGAGTTCTTTTCTAATTGTATCAGAGTTGTTTTCAAGAATAAAGTTATTAATAAAAAATCATAATCGATAAACAAACCAAAAATATTAATTTGTTTTATAATAATATTTTTTTTTCAATATAATATTAGATAATTCAATATAATATTAGATAATTGTTAATAAATATATAATTAAAATAAATGCACTATAACTTAATTGTAGCGTATGATAAAAAAAGAGGAATTGGATATACAAATAGTAATAATTTAATACAATGGAATATTAAAAAAAATATGAATCATTTAAAAACAATAATATCGACTACAAAAAACACAGATAGTGATGGTATTTATCATTATATTAATGCGGTTATAATGGGACATAAAACATGGGAATTATTTTTAACAACAAATTTGAAACCATTAAATAATAGATTAAATATTATTTTAACAAGAGAAACAAAAGAATCAAGTGATTGGGTTTATTTTATTAATGGATTTGATGAAATTGAAGATGTGGTAAATAATTTTAATAGAAAACGAATTAAAACATTAAATAATGAAACTAATGATACAAATGGAGATACAATTTATCGAATAGACCAATTATTTGTAATTGGAGGTGCTGATATTTATAAACAAACTTTAACAAAATATCAACTTGATAAAATTTATTTAACTGAAATTTATCATGATTTTAATTGTAATATTTTTTTCCCAAAATTTGATGTTTATAAACATCGTAATGTAAATTATTCACAAAAAGTCTCTGAACGTATAAAATATATTCAATATAATAATTATGATTTTACAAATCAATTTGTTTTACTAAAGGTAAGTGAAATTGATGAGGAAGACGGAATTTATTATAGATTTTTAGAATATCAATCATATAAATTTTTACAACCATCAACATCTTTATATTTTAATAATCAAGAAGAAGAATATTTAAGTAATTTGTTAAAAATAATTGATCAAGGAGAATATACTGTAAATAAAATGAATGGAGAAACATATAATTTATTTGGAGAAAGGATAATTTTTGACTTGAAAAAAGGATTTCCAATTTTAGCATATAAAAATGATAATTTCCGATATATTTTTGATGAGGTAATGTTTTATTGTAAAGTTTTAAATAATCATCAAATTAAAAACATAATTCAACAATTAAAAGACAATCCAACATCTCCACAAATAACTATTAATTTATATCAATTTAATGTTAATTTAGAAAAGAAAGAACTTAATTGTCAAATTAATTTGATGGAAGCTGATTTTTTAATATCTAATAAATGGTGTCACGTAGCTTTATTAATTCATTTATTATGTAATTTAAAGTGTTTAGATTTATCAATTGGAAAATTAATTATAATTATTGGAAATACTTATGTAAAAAAATCAAATATTGATGAAATTAAACAAATATTAGAAACAAGACCACAACCATATCCAAAATTAATAATAAAAGAAAAAAAAAATAATATTGAAGATTTTAATTTTATAGATTTAGATTTAATTGGATTTTAATTGGATTTTTAAATAATTTCAAATAATTTAAAAATATAGTTTTCTAGACAATAATATTGAACTCTTGATTCTTGTAATTCTAAATCAGTATTAGCTGTAAGTTCAATAATCTTATTTAAACAATTTTGATCTAATTTACATCTTTGAATAAATAATAAAACCCATTCTAAGAATTGTTTATCTAATACAGATAAATAAATTTCATGTATGTATTTACGTAATATGAATAAATCATCCAATTGTTTTAATGGGTTAACTATTATAGCAACAATCTCCTTTGTTAAATCTCTATAATAATAATTATATTTTTGGTATTTGTGTGTTTCAGTGGTTGTTAAATCTAGATAATATAAAGTTGATGTTAAATCATATTCTCCATGTTCAATTATTCTTTCAATTTGTTTATCAGTAATTGTTAATTTACGTTCATTGGAAATTACATTTATTATTTCAATTAATTCTGAATTAGTTGGTCTAGGTATTTTAATTTGTATAAAATAACTTCGTAATCGTATTGGAATATTTGTATTTGAATTATAAATCCCTATAATTGGATAATGTCCTTGTCTAGATTCAATGAAACTACATAATATATTATGAAAATTATTTTTATGATTTTCCAAGTCTAGAATTACAATTGGACGAAAATGATTTTCTGATGTTTCTTGATTTTTAATAGATTCTAAAAATTTAATTAATTCCATTGTTGGAACAAATTGACTAACATAAAACATTTTATTATTTGCTAATATTTCAGACTTATTTGATTTTATATCTTCAATTTCTTTGTTAATTGGTGTAAGTGATGTAAAAACTTTATTTCCAAAGAGTTTTTTTAAAAAATATTTTACTAATGTTAATCTTCCAGAACCTGATTGTCCAACAAACAATAAATCCATATTAAGTGATGATTTAGAAATTGTATCTAGAATTGATATTTCTTTTTTATGAAATTTAAAATTATAATTTATAAAATTATCTTCAATATCATTACAAATTATTGGATTTCTATCAAATTTAGGTAAAGTTATAGTTGTTGTCATATTGAATATTTAACAATATATTATCTTATATTTAACACCATTCACAGCCAAGTATTTATTTTTATTTATTTTTATTTACTTTTATTCAATTTTTATATAATTATAAAATAATGATATAATAGCTTACACATAATAATGAAAACAATCAAAAAAATATTAAAACAAAAATCAAAACATAATTCAAAACAAAAATCAAAACATAAAGAAAAAACTAAATATTATTTGTTTGCGGGAACAGATATTAATATTGAAGACATAAGACCATTAATGAATTCTAGAGGATGGAAAGAATTTAATATGGATAACCCACAACAACCAAATCCTGATTTTCTTTATTTAGATAATGAAAATTTATTTGATCAAAAATATTATAAATATGTTCCGAAGATACAAAATATTCTAGACACATCAAAAAAACAAGATAGTATTTACAATAAATTTCATTTAATTGAAAAACTTAAAAAAACATCATTACCTAAAAAACATTTACTAACACAGATTCACATTGATATAACAAAACAATATGATTACTATCAGAAACAAATTGAAAAGTTATTTAAAAAATATCATGTATTAATATTCAAACCAATATATGGAACACATGGAGACGCAATCGAAGTGTTTGATAATATAGATAATTTTAAAATAAATTATGATAATTTATATCAAAAATATGAAAATATAGATGTTGGACTTGATAAAGATAAATATGATAAATTTGGATTTGCGAATAAAATGAAATTAAAACGTGAATGGGTTTTACAAGAATATATTATTAATCCTCTTCTTTTTCAAGGTAAAAAATTCCATCTTAGATGTTATTTAATTTATCATTATATTTCAGAAAATAATTACGAGGCATATTTATATGATAATTGTAAAGTAATAACTGCTGAACAAAATTATATAAAAGGAGATTATAAAAATAAAAAAATTCACGATACACATACCGCTGGAAAATTAGTTTATTCAGATAAATCTGATTTAATTAAAGAATTTGGAATTGAAAATTATAATAAAATTTGGAACCAAATAAAAATAGTAAATGATTATGTATCAAAATTAATATTTAACGATAAAGAAAAATGTTATAAAGGTGTTAAATATTGTTATCATATTTACGGATTCGATATTATGATTGATGAAAATTATGTTGTTAAAGTTATTGAATATAATCATCAACCGAATATTAATATGGTTAATGGTCTACAACTTTATAAATTCACTCTAGAAAACATTATTGATAAAATTGATTTATAAAAACGAAAAATATAATAAAACAAAAAATATGATAAAACGAAAATTATATGATAAAATTATAATTTCAACACTACCCCATTTTATAAGTTCATATTTTGCTTTTACAATTTCATATATTTATTTTATAATAATCTTTTTATCATCGTCATTATCTGTTTTTTGGCATTTACATAAAGAACCAAAATTTAATTTATTATTCTTACTTGATTATGGATTCGCATTGTTGTGGTTAATTTATGATATTGGATTATTTTATATGTATATACAAACAGATTATATAATTGGAATTATAATTATTTTATTAAATAAAATTAGTGTATTTACAAATGTTATCGAATTTGAACATATATCTTATGAAATTATACATTCATTATGGCATTTATTATCATGTATAAAAGGAATTATAATAACATACATTATATCAAATAATACATATTATGATGATCAATATTTAAAAAAATGTATATCTTATAATTATTTTTAATTTTTTATTTATTTTTCCTAAATGTAAGTTTAACAATAATAAGATTTTCTAGAGTATGTAAATAAAAATTGATTTAAAAAATACAGAATCAAATAATTTATATATAATGACTAAAAAAGATAATCCAGATAATAATATTATAATTACTCGTTCAAGAAAAAGAAAACTTGAAAAACAAGATAATCATACAGATAAAAAAAGAAAGATAAAAACAACAAAAATAATTCCAATAAAATTACCAATATTACCAGAATCAAATACATTTAAAAATTATATTGATTCACTCAATGAGAAATATAACCTACCAATATTACCAGAATCAAATACTTTCAAAATTCATATTGATTCACTTGATAATAAATACAATTTACCAGATAAATTAATATTAGATAGTAATGATCCAAAAATTTAATGATAATAATAATTTATTTTTTTAATTTAAGTTTTTCCTAAACAAATTAATAAAATTGATTTAAATATATTTAATTAAATAAGTTTCGTATAATGACTAAAAAAGATAATCCAAATGATGATAATAATGATAATAATAATGGTGATATTATAATTACTCGTTCTAAAAAAAGGAAACTTGATAATAAAAATAATAAAAAGGGTAATCAAAAAGACACTAATCAAAAAGACACTAATCAAAAAGACAAAGACACTACAAATGATGAACCACCTCATAAGAAAAGGAAAATAGAAATATTACCTGAATTACCAACATCAAATACTTTTAAAGATTATATTGATTCACTTAATAATAAATATCAATCACCAGATAATTTAATATTGGATGTTGAAGACCCAAATTTTAATGATAATCTAGATCCATGGAATATTAAAAATAAATCATTAATAAATATTTCAAATTCAAATTCAAATTCAAGTAGTGAATATACACCAACTGAAATTGAAGAAGAAGATGATGAAGAATATGAAGATGATGAAGAATATGAAGATGATGAAGAATATGACCATGAAGAAGATGACTATGATGAAGAAATGGATATAAGTAAAATGCCTGTTGGAGCGAAGGATATTATAACCCAAGCTTTGACAAATGCGATTATTTATAAAATGAATCAAAATAATAATAATGATGATAATAATACAAGTATTGTTCAATTTAAAAATAATAATATTCAAAATGATAGTGGGGAACCACCAGCAAAAAAAAGGAAGATAGATGATTTAGATACAAAATATATTCAAATATTGAAACCAACAACAAAAGAGAGTCCAATTGGATATTTTATGAAAATGACACCTGATGAAAAGAAAACATTAATTGATACAGAAGAACGTGTAAAAGCAATTAGTAATTTTGTTGTTCCTGAACGTATAAGAGTAATGAATTCGAGTATTCCAGATGTAGCAAAAGCGGAAATAATCCATCGTATGGAAATGGGGAAGAATAGTTTTGGTGATGAAAATGTTAAAATAAAGGAATGGGTTGATAGTATATTAGATATACCATTTGGGGTATATCAACCTTTACCAATTACGAAAAATAACAGTGATTTAGAAATCCAAGAATTTATGAATCAAACTTATAAATATTTGGATGATGCGGTATATGGTCATGCGGAAACTAAATGTCATTTATTACAAATTATTGGTAAATGGATAACAAATCCGTCATCATTGGGTAATTGTTTAGCATTACAGGGACCACCGGGGGTTGGTAAAACTACAATTATTAAAGAAGGTTTATCTAAAATTTTCCATCGACCGTTTCATTTTCTTTCATTGGGAGGTGCTAAAGATTCATCAATATTAGAAGGTCATTCATTTACATATGTTGGTTCAATTCCGGGGCAAATTATCAAGATTCTTCAACAATCAAAATGTATGAATCCTATAATTTATTTTGATGAATTAGATAAAATTAGTACAGACAATAAAGGAGAAGAAATTGTGAATTTACTTGTTCATTTAATTGATACACAACAAAATGATAAATTTCATGATAAATATATTGGAAATATAGATATTGATTTATCGAAAGTATTTTGGGTATTTAGTTTTAATAATGAACAAAATATTAATCCAATATTAAAAGACAGAATTCAAATTGTTCATATTAATGGGTATAAAATTGATGAGAAAATAGAAATTGCTAAATTACATTTAATACCAATTACAATTCGAGAAATTGGATATTCAAAAGATGACATTATTATCAATGATGAAATTATAAGATATTTAATTACAAATAATTGTCAAAAAGAAGAAGGAGTTCGTAATCTTAAAAGGGCATTGGATGTTCTTTTAACTAGAATTAATATTATTCGATTAACACAAAAGAAAACTGATATTAGTCAAGATAAAGAAAATAAAGATAATTATTACAATAAATTACCGTTTAAAATAAATAAAATTCCATATTTAGAATTTCCATTAACTATTACAAAAGATTTGATTGATAATTTATTAGTGTCAAATAAAAAAGAGGAATCATGGACACATATGTATAGTTAATTTTATAAATAATAAAGTTATGGTAATAAAAAAAAATTGATTTAATTTTTAATTTTTTATAAATAATTGATATTTAATCTAGTAAAATAAAAACAAATAAAAACAAAATAAAAACAAATAAAATACATATGCCGAAATTTTCTTATACATACACATATAATTTTGATAGTACGGAAAATGATGATTCAGATAGTGATTCTGAATATGAAACACCCCCTGAAAAAGAGTCAGATGAGGAAGAGACATGTAAACCAACAAAACCACCAAAACCACCAAAAAGAACAACAAAATCGAAAAATACAATAGAATTATTAAATGAGTATTTAACTGAAATGGATAAACAAAAGGAAAAATACGCAAAAAAACATAGTGATATTGTTAAATTTCTATCTAATATAAAAATTTATTTTAATCCATGTTTAGCAAATTTTAGTCATGGAACACTTACAGATGATAGAACAAAATCAGAATATAAATATACTGTTATTAATTATAGCCATTTACCAGCATCAATTATATTAGATGAAAAATTTACAAAATCAGTTAGAACAACATTAAACAGAGATAAATCAGATGAACATACAGAAAGATTAAAAACACTAAATTATCATTTATCAATTCTAGATTCGTGTCCATTTGTGTTTGCGATTATGAAAAAAGAATTAGGGAAAGATATTATTAAAGAATATTCCAAAGATGAAATTATAAACGATAATGAAATAAATCTAAATGATACATATGTTATTTATAGTTTAGATGGTCAACATCGTATGTCTGTTTTATATGATTTAAAAGACAAATCAATTCTAGACAAAAAATATGTTGATATAAAATTTTACATGATTAACACAATTGATGAATATTATACAGCATTTATTGCTTTAAATAGTAATTTACCTCAAAGGGAAGGATTCATTAAACATCTAGAAGAACGTAATAAATTATTTATGGCATTAGTTGATAAAATAAATGATTATACAAAAACAAATTATTTTAAAAATACAAATAAAAAACCAACAAAATTAATTATACGTCAAGATACTAATACAGAGAATCCTCAAGCACCATGTATTCATATTAATCAATTGAAAAAATCGAATAAATTTTCGAGATTATTAGAAAAAATGGGTGTTGATAATCTATTTGATAGAATGATTGAAATTAATCAAATTTATAAAAATAAAACATTACAAGAATTGGGATATGGTTCGAAAAGAAAAACACATCCATATCGTGATAAAGCAAATTTATATGAATTTTATTTAGGATTGTATAATGATAACCCAACTAAATTTATTGATGATTTATAAAGAACCATCTCGTTGGTTATTATTACCACGTTTATTAATAAATTCAACTTGTTTTTGGTCTGGACATAAACAACCACGATCACAAGAATAAGGAGATGGACAACATTCAGGACGACATTGATTATAAGCAAACATAAATAATTGTTTTGGTTTTCCTTCACCTTGTGAGCCATCTATAGCATTAAATGAATAACTTACGGGATCTTCGGTTAATGGAATATCATCACCAACAGGAGATGAAATAACAACTTTATCTAACATTGGGAAATTACCAACATTATAATTTTTAGGAGTATTATGAACTAATTTTCTACCATCCCATGTTTGTATTTCATTTTGTGTCAAATCATCTTTACCTGTTAAATCAATATTACCACATGGCATATCATAATTAATATATGCGTAATTTTTGAATTTTTCTGTTAAAGAATGGCTATTGAAACTTGTCATTAAACTACCAACAACAATAACTAATAATAATAAAACAACAAATAATTTATTTTGATTTTTATTAAAAACTAGATAAACTAATGATAAGAATAGTATCAAAACTACAATTTCAAGCATGTTATACAATTATTATATTTATTTTATAAGAAAGATAATTATTTATTTTTTTAGTTATTTATTTGTGATTAGTTATTTATTTGTGATTAGTTATAAAGGTAAATAAAATAATAATATTAAATAGTAAATAAAACAATAGTAAAAAAAATTATATGTCAAGTTATTTTTATATTACAACTGGAATAATAGGAATTGGAAGTTATGTATTATATAAAAATCCAGAATTTAAAATGAAATGTATTAAAGAGGCAATTTTAACATTAGATAGTCTTCACGATGGATATAAAATGGTAAAAGAAAAATATCACTTAATTTATTCATATATAAGTGGTCAAGAAGGACTGAAGGAAAAAATAAAATTACCACCTTTAACGATTAATTTAAATCAAGTTAATAATGATGATGAAATTATAAGAAAACTTGAATTGATTTCGAGTGGTGGTTTTAAACATCAAAAATTGGTTCATAATGGTAATCAATATGATTTATTTATACCGAATAGTTTAGAAATAGATTTAGATAATTTATTAAATATAATTGAATCGAATAATCATAAATTTAATGGATGGTTATCAGTGATAATAAATTTATATGATGATAAGAATAATTTAATTCATCAAACAGGAGAAATTCTAGATACAATGAAAAAAATATTATTAAATGGAAATATTTTACCAATAACGAATAAATATAATTTTTTTTGGATAGATTATTTAAATTTAAATCATTTAAATATTGATAACCCAGAAAATATAATTATTAAATGGAAAATTATAACTGATGAAATTAATGAATTAGAATTTGATAATCATTTAATAATAATTAATAATAATCAAATACATTCGATAGAAATCTAAAATTCGTTTTAATATAAGGTTTTTTATATCTATGAAATATATTATATGAGTCAATTAGGAAGAAAATGGTCTCTGTGGTATCACGGAAATAATAATATATGGGAAGATGATAGTTATCATCATATATCATCAATTGAAACTATTGAATCATTCTGGAAGATAATGACAAATTTGAAAAGTTATTATTTACAAAATGGATGGTTTTTTCTGATGTTAGATGGAATATTTCCATCATGGGAGAAAAACCCAGATGGTGGTTCTTGGTCATTTAGAATTGGGAAAAAAGATGTTCAAAGAGCATGGAATGAAATAACAATTCATCTTGTTTCTGAAAACTTGACAAATAATTTAGAAAATAATAAAAAGATAATTGGAATATCGATAAGTCCTAAAAAAACATTTTCAATTATTAAAATTTGGATCGAAAATCATCATGAAAAAGACTCAATTGAATTATTTAAAAATATGAAATATTTTAAATTAGAAGATGCTATATATCGTCCACATCATGATAATTTATTACGTGAAAAAACTTGTGATGAATAATTCTATTTTTCAATTTACCTTTTTGAGTTTTTTAATTTACTTTTTGCTTCTACTTGGGGCTAAACATAATTTAATTTTGCCTAATTGTGCGACATCATAAATTATTGTTAATGGTTTATTATTTTCAAGATGTAAATAAATTACTTCACATAAATTTGAACATTTAGTAAAACTAACAAGAAATTTTAAAGAAAATACATCTTGGATAATTTCATTTTTATTCGGAGTTTTAACAAACGATAACCCATTTTCACTAGCACCAATAATTGTTTTCTGATTTAATGAATCACCATCACATTTTAAAACTAATTGGTCATCTAAACTTTGTATTTCAATTTTATCCGACCAGTCAATCATATTACGACAGATATTATGAAATGTTCTAGATGGAATTATCATTACAGAACAATAAGGAATATCTGGAATATCAATTGGTTCTTGATTGTGTTCAATTAAATTAAGATAATAAACAGTTCGTATATTCTCTTTTTGATCATAAATTTCAATTCCTAATCTATCACTATAATTTGAATCAAAAAATAATCTTAATGTATTTGTTCTCCCAATTGTCTTAATAATTTTATGGAAATGAACCATGTTAATACCTAATACTAAATTTTTATGACAAACATATTTTTCAAAATTTTCAGCTTCTAATGAAAGATGAACCGCTAAAATATAACTCGGATCCATTGATAATATTCGAAGTCCGTTTTGGTCAAACTCAAAATTTGCCTCATTCAATATCTCTTTCATCGCTTCAAATGTTGATTTTATTAAACCAGATTGTATGGTTTCTAACTCCATTAAAATTGTCATTATTTAATTTTTTCGTTGAATTATTTATTTATGATTAGATTTATTATCTTATATACTTTTTTTTATGAAATTATACTTTTATGGAAAAACATTTTATTAATTACCTTCATACTTTTTTATTTTTTTCCTAATTTATTTTTTTTTAAAATTATATTCTAGATGTATTTGTATTTCATTGTTTTTCGTTGAATGATATTTTATTGTATTGTATTTCATTGTATTTCGTTGTGTTGTATTTCGTTATATTGTATTTCGTTGAATTGTATTTCGCTGTATTGTATTTCGTTGAATGATATTTTTTGAATGATATTTTATTATGTTGTATTTCGTTGAATGATATTTTATTGAATTGTAGTTCGTTGAATGATATTTTATTGTGTTGTATTTCATTGTGTTGTATTTGGTTGAATGATATTTTATTGAATTGTATTTCGTTGAATGATATTTTATTGAATTGTAGTTCGTTGTGTTGTATTTCATTGTGTTGTATTTCATTGTATTTCGTTGAGTTGTATTTCATTGTGTTGTATTTCATTGTGTTGTATTTCATTGTGTTGTATTTCATTGTGTTGTATTTCATTGTGTTGTATTTCATTGTGTTGTATTTCATTGTGTTGTATTTCATTGTGTTGTATTTCGTGGGCATAATTTCATAGTTGCCTTCGGCACTGTGAATCCCACCCACCCGCGACCGAAGGGAATTATTTTTATTATGGGATGTTCATAAACAATTATAATTTTAATTAGAATTACATAAAGTATACATTATTATTATAATGATTAACTCTATTTGCGATATGTTTTGATAATAATACTTTACATATTATTATATTTAATAATCTTTATATAATAGTAATCAAATTATTATAAAAAATAAATAATCCTTCTTAAAAATATATTCCCTTTGGTCGCGGTGGGTGGGATTCACAGTGCCGGAGGCAACTATGGAATTATACCCACTAAATACAATTCAAATAAAAATACATCTAGAATATAATTTCAAAAAAAAGATAATTTAATAAAATTATACCCACTAAATACAATCAGTTGTCGGAATATATTGGGATTATATTCCAGACAACATAAAATCAAATATAGAATTTATTAAAATTATCACTAGTGAAAATAATCGCATCCGTAATATTGCTACTCGAAATATAGATATAAATTTTATAAATAAATCAGATAATTATTATATTGATCCACCTTATTATGATAAAGTAATATTATTATTATAGGTTTGAATTTTTTTATAAACTCTTTTATTGAATTATTTATTAGAATTATTTATTAAAAAATGTATTTCTAGAGAATACTAAATATACATTAAAAAAATAAATTTTTATATATTTTTATTTTTTACATTTCTTTTCCTTTACTCTGTTTCTTTTTACATTTCTTTTCCTTTACTCTGTTTCTTTTTACATTTCTTTTCCTTTACTCTGTTTCTTTTCCTTTACTCTTCATCGTCATAAATTGTAAAAATCCAATTGTAAACATCATGTTGATGAGTACGCCACAAGATATCTACATTCTCACATGATGACAAATGAGATGAAATTGACTCATGCATCTCAAACGGGTCACCATTGAAGGTAAACCCACACGCCCAACAAAAGTGTGTCTGACAACTACATGTCATGTGAAGACATCCTCCACCATGTTGAATATGTCGTTGACAAGCATCATTCGGACACACACGCGTGTATGTTCGAACTCCATCATCTTCAAGCATGTAATGACCAGTCTCAGTCAGAACTCCTTGTGGTTCACTTGCTTGTGCTTGTTGAATTGCCAAAGCCTGACGACGCAAACAGTCTGGACATTGATATGAGTGGTGTGTCGTATCATCATCTTGTTCAACACCACAAGCAATATTGTTCTCAACTGAAAATGGAAACTCCGCCACACATCCCTTTCCAAAGTTGGAACACAAGAAAACACGTGCGGTTCCGCTAAGAATCACGTAAATTGGTGCGAGTCTTCCATCCACATTGGGCTTCCTAAACAAACAACCAATTTGTGGAATTGTTCGCTTGAAGAATCCAGCCTTGATTGGACTACGACACATCGGACACGAAATACAAGATGGTGTAATCTGTGTTCCAGCCTTGACCAAAGACAACTGTGAATCAACGCATGTCTTACAAAAGCGATACATACAAGCCTTGTTCTGACACAACTGTGAAGCTGTGTTATATTGAACAGTCTCGCAACAAATCGCACACTCAATCATGAAATTCGATGCGAACATCTCAATCAAATGAGCAACCGACTCCTCACAAACTGTCAAACCATTAACAAGAAGAACACTCTTTGGAGTGAGTGCTGTCTTGTTCCATCCATGTTCATCAAAAATGATGTTTGGTAGTGGTGTCGCACTATCTGGATTGGATGGATCCTCTCGAAAAATCTTCGCCATGCTTTCAAGACGAATCATCTTCTCGAAAATCTCAACTGGAATTCCAAAGTGATGTGCCAAAGTCTCAAGATTCGCACGACAGAGATTCAAAACCTTTGTCTGAATAATCTCAGTTGATGGTGGAATCAGACAAAATGAACAGACATCCTGAGAAATTCCATCGGGTGTTGGAATGCCTGAAACAATATCACGAGAACAAGACACACACCGATTGATATATGTGTCAAAATGATTGATTGGTGGACGACAAATCGCACATCGACAATCACTTGAACTCAATGAAGAGGAATCAAGACGTCCATATGCGATATCACATGTCTTCTTTCCACAACAAACAAGTTGAGGTCCATTTGACTGAATCAAAGAATAGGGAACTAAATTGGAAGTTGTAAAGGCATTCTCACCAGAACTTCCAATCACAGACAAATATGCCGTCTTCATCTCATCAATTGTCTGATATGATGGTGGTTCCTTGTTGACAAAAGATTGTCGCGTGTAGGTATCACGGTATCCATACCGCAATCCAGAAGACAGGTCAAGAGAAGAATCATCACCCACATGACAGTTGATACTGTAAATTGAGAGAAAGAGTCCTCCCAATTCCTCTGACAACTTCAAAATCATCTCGAAATGAAAATCTGTCTTTTGAAAGTGAGTGTTGAATCGTCGCATGTTCTTAACAATCTCACAAACTTGTTCGTGTGTTTGATGAAAGAACAATGAAACAGGCATCCACTTTTCAACAAGAAAATCAAACAAGAGAATCATCTGATTGACTCGTCCAATCGCATCCTTCTTCGTCAAATTCTCAATCTTGAGAGAACACTTCGGATTAAATGATTGCCCAAGGAAACCAATAATCTCAACCATCGACGCGAGCCGTTCAAGAGCATTGACACGAGAACGCATGAGAGGGGTTGTCATGTCAGCAACCTTGGAAATTGAAGTCATCATAAAATGAAGCTTCATGCGATTCCAAATGGTCTCATGTGGCTTCGATGTCGCATATGGCTTCAACCATTGAAGAAACTCATCAGAATGAACATATGCGACAATGATTGTCATCAACGGTTCAATTTCAGAAGCCCATCGGATGATTGATGAAACCAAAATCGGCACGACACCAGCAAGAAACTCCTTCATGTTTCCATTCTCAAGTGTCATCAATGACAAAAGCAATGTCAGTCCATTTGAAGCACTCAAGACAGTCAACGGAAGGTCTGTCTCCTTGTTGATATTGTCTCCATCAACAATTTGAAAATTGCCTGTGATGATTGCCTTGAGTTGGTGAAGCACTTCTGGTGTAATGTTTCCAGCAAACAACTCCTTCAACAAAGTAAAACCCTTGAAGGCTCCAATGTATCGGATTGCGACATCAGATGGAAACATATTCCAAATGTCCGACAACAAAATCACACAGGCTTGAGCTTGGTTGAACATGTCGAGAATCGACTTGCCATTTGTAATCCCGTGGTTCTCGAAAGCCTTCTTGAGATTGACACAAAACTGTGAATGTTCTTCGCGTTGTGTCTTGGATCTCATCGCAAAAGTGTAATACTTCTTTGAGAGAAATCCCAAATGAATCAACATAGCGGGAAACTCAAGAGAAAAGCTACGAAAAACAGTCATGAACTTTTCTTCATCAATCGCACATTGTGATTGTGTCTCTTGTGCTTCCAAAATACCGTTAAAGGACGTCAACAGCCACTCCAAGACATTTTTTAGTTCCAAGGGTGTCTTCACCACATTTGGTGTAAGGACACCATAAGTGACTGAACCGTTCGGATGACTTGTCAACACACTGAAGTTAAAAAGGTTCTTGACTTGTTCAACAACATCTTTCCACATGTGTGGAAAACCGCATTGTGTCAATGCCTCAATTTCCCACTTTTCCTCTTTTGATGCGGAAAATGTCGGAACAAGACTATGTGGAGGGGCATCAGTAATGACCAAGACAGGTGATCCATACAAGTTTTGTTCAGAAGCGTATTTCTGAAGCCGGTACATAGCACTTGCCACAGCCTCGGGGGCATCGCCACCATCACCATTCGATGACAAAAGGTAATTGTCAAACGCAACACCTTTGATGATTGAAACAACATCATCGGGTGTTTTCCTCTGTTTGTCATAATCGCCATAACAGACGACAATAACTTCCCATCCAATCAACTCAATCAATTGTCGCAAAGCCTTGATAGCTTGTTTGACAGCCTCGAGTGAGTTTTTCATCGACCCTGTGGTGTCAACCACTATAACCAGCCGGTTGCCATTTTTCCAAAAATCGATCGTGGAAGCCATGGTTGAAGAAAAGCGTACAGAAAGTCAGAAATTTCTTGAGAAAAGAAAGTAAAATATATTAAATGACAAAATAAAATCAATTTTTTTACTAAATCTAGATATGAATCATGCTAAAAATATTTGAGTAATATTACAGTTGATCCAACTAATAAGAAGAATATAATCGCTAAACCTTGTATTGTTGATACTTTAAATAAAAGAACTAGTGATAAAATAATCATCAAACTAGCTAAAACTAATAAGTATATATCATCCATTGATTTTTAATTAGAAAATAATTATTTATATCCAAATTGAAATTATATAATAAAGTAATCCAAATAATAATGCTTGAACGGCTAAAACTTCAACACTTTTTGGAAGATATTTGTCTAGAAAACGTGTTATATTAGGTGTCATTAATATATAAAATACTAATGAAAATAATAAACTTCTCAATGCTAATTCTTGATCCATTGAGAAACCTTCTGTTGTTGAATTTGTTTGATATAATCTATCCATTATGCTTTATTATATGTTAAGAAAAAAGCATTTTTTCGCATATTTAGGTTATTATTATCTTTAAAAATTGAAATATTGTTATGAAAATCATTATATTATTTATATTTGTCGTAGTGTATATTTACTTTAAAATATGCCTTCAACATCAATCCCATCAACTTGGAATTTGATTGATTTGAAAAAACGTCCAAAATATTATTTTAATAATAATATTCAATATGATAAACAATTTGATAATAATTGTTTGATTATGCCTGATGGAAGAATGCCGGATTCGAATTTAAATGAAATATGGAAACAAACAGGTGTCAATCCATTTCAACGTGAAAATACTGACAATGATGGGTGGAAATTTTATAATAAAGATACAGTTAAAAATTGGTTTAATTATGCGAAGGAAACTTATGGAAATATTGGTTATGCTATGTTTCGTCTTCCAGCAAGGACAACATACGCACAATCAAATCATTCTACTCAAAAAACAGTATTGAATACAACAGATAAAATGTTGGCACGTTTGTTTGTTAAACAAGATTATCGTGTTGAATTTCTTGAATTAATTGCTAATTTGAAAAACAATAATGATAATAATGATGAACATCAAATACATTTGGATGTTTATAATGTTATGTCAAATAAGTATGGATCGAATGTTTGTTTTAATGATTCATCATTTGTATTAACTGAAAATGAATTTCCATATGAAACACATTTTAATTCACATCTCCTTGTTTGGGTTAATCCATTTACAATTGAACGTGAAAATGTAAATGTTTATCAATTGTATAATAATATTCTCACAATTCTATTAAATAATGTATCAAATAAAGATGATGAAAATAAAATTAAAGAATCAATCATGTTTCTTGAGAACATGCCTATTGCTCGATCAATTAAGAATATTCGTCATTTCCATATTTTTGTAGATGGTATCATCCTAAAACAATGGTATGATATTATTTAATGATTCAATTAACTGATTTTTTTAATTATTTATTATTTATTATTTTTTATTTTTTTATTTTTTATTTTTTTATTATTGTAAAAAAAATAAATGTTATAATAGTATTTTTACATATAAACAATTTTTCAAAGGTTGTTAAAAAGTGTATTCGTTAAATAGATGTTGAACTTTTTTAGGATAATTTGTATAAAGATAATCTAACCCCATTTGATATTGTTCAGATGTATAATATGTAATTATACGAGAATCCCATGGAAAATCACGGTCAATTTGTTTAATTGTAAATCCATCAAGTGGTTCAATTTTAACTGAAACTTCTTCATTTTCATTAGCTTCTGAAACATTCTGTTGTTTTCGATTTTTAATTCCTGAAACAAATCCAATAACTTTATCTAAATTCATATCAAATACCATAAGAGGAGTTCCAATTTTAAGAATACCAGTTAAAATCTTAACACCAATTAAAATGGGATTTTTATTAGCAAAAACATGGTCTTTATCAATAACACTAATCTCAACTGGATATGGAACTTTTTCATTAATCGAATCATAATAAATTTTCTTTTGTGATTCAATATGATTAGTTATTTTGTCATATAATGAATAAATAATATTATCGGATAAAATAACAGTTGATATTTTTTCTGTATCAAATGTATTGATATCAAAATCAAAATCAACATCAAAACCAACTAGAATATCATAAAAATTCTTATTATTTTTAATTTTTTGATTCATAGATTCGGTTGATATGATATCTGTTTTTTTAATTTTACCAACTCTTGCTCTAAAATATGGGATATTATTCTCTTCAAGGAAATTAGTAATCGCACGTAATCCACCAAATGAACTACTATGAACAGATACACCATATTTTGAATAGGTTGGTGTAAAATCTTCAATAATTTTATCTAAATCATTTGATGTTTGTTGAAATAATTCTTTTGTTTGTGTTTGTGTCCATGATGGATTTAACCAATGAATTGGTCTTCCTAGAATAAGTGTATTTAAATTTATATTTTTAATAATAATTTTACAATTTTGTGTTGCTTTGAGACTCTTTTCTGAATTATATTTTCCTTTTTGATTTCCTCCAGTAAGAACCATATTAATTTCATGTTCTTCAACACCATTAATTGTTTCAATTAAAATCTTATGTTTTGGTTCAATCTGTCCATTTGTTAAAATTAAATCGATTGATGAACCAAAACCTTTCAAAATTTCATATCCTAATACGACACCTTCTGGTTTTTCTGGAGAATAAGTTAATTCTGATAACATAAACTTATGTGATAATGTGAGAACATAATTTAATAAATCAGTAATTCCGTCTCCTGTTCGGGCTGAAACTGGAATAAAAGATACTTGTTTTTTTGGGTCTTCATTAAGAAAATAAAGACAACTATTAAAACCATGTTGATTCATTTGATAATTTAAATCATCGATTCTTTCATAAAAATATCTTTGTGTATCTTGTTTTTGACTTTCGAGAATCGTTTTAAATAATGTTGGTTTAGATGGAGATTTCCATTCATAAATTCTATCAACTTTATTCAATGCTACAACAAATGGAATACGATTCTTTTTAATAATGTTAATGGCTCTAATTGTTTGTTGTTTAAGACTTTCATTGATATCAACCATTAAAATAACGAAATTACAAACTTTCGCACCTAATTCACGTAAATGTTCAAATGAATCATGACCCGGGGTGTCAATAATTAATGCCCCCGGAAGTCCAGTTTTACTATTTTTAGCATTGATCCAAATCGAACTAATTGATTGTGTAATTCCTCCAGCTTCTTCATCTTGAATATTTGTTTTTTTAATTTTATCTAGAAGACTTGTTTTACCAGCATCTACATTACCTAAAACACAAATAACTGGTGCTTTTAAAATTGGTTTGTTATTGTCTTCTTTTTTAGCATTGTCTTCAAGTTTCATTCGTTTATATTTTTCTTCAAGAATTGCTTGATTTTCTTGGTCTCGTTTTTCTTTGTTTTGACGATATAATATAAATTCTTCTTTTGTTGGTGCGAAACCATCATTTGTATGCCAAATAGTTTTTAAATCATCTCCAATTGTCCATAATTCTGGATTATCAGCCATATCTTCCCAATTGGATACAATTTTTGATTTTGGTTCAATCATTTTTATTTGTTCAGTTTGATTCGAAATAATTGAAGAATTTGAATTCTTTCTATTAATTTTTTGTAATTGTGCTTTTTGTCTAATTGCTTCAATATCAATACCTAATCGTAAAGCATTGTTTTGATTTTCACGTACTTGTTTATTTTTTTTTTGATTGACTTCAGATTGTTTTCGTTTTAATTTCTTCTTTTCAAGTTCTTCTTGTTTGAGTTTTTCTTCGAGTTCTTCTTCTTTTTTTAATTTTTCCTTTTCTAGACGTTGATTTTCTTCTTGTTGTTGTTTTAATTCTAAAATCTCTTGTTCCTTTAATTTAGCTTTTTCAGATTCTTCTTTTAATACTTGTTTCAGAATTTTAGGCATACTAGACTTATTTTTTCCATCTTTCTTATTTGATTGTTTCGTTTGATTAGACATATTAATGATTATTAATGTTATAAATGATTTAAAAATCTATATTGAATAAAATCATTATAGATTAATTATTTAAGTTCAATTTTTTAAATTATGTGATGTCCCAAAGGTAAATGTTAATTTGTATCTATCATTTTCGTTTAATTTTGTTCGTTCTTGTAAAAATGTAAAATACTTATTTGCTAGAATATATTCATTTGGTTTTTTATCCTTTAGTAATTTTAGACGAACATTTAGAATTAATCCAACTTGTGAAATACGTTTATGTGTATATTTTTTACTTTTATATAATTTTTCTAAATTATTAATTGTGTTTTTCAAGTCATCTAGTGTTTTATATTTAATTGGTATTGTATCTTTTGGATTTTTATCATTAAATATATCATAATTATGCTTTGAATTTTTACTATTATATAAAAATTTATTTTTTCTTTTTGTTTTCATTATTATGCTTTTTATGTATTTTTTTGATATTTAATTTAATTGTATTTATTTTTTATTTAATTGTATTTATTTTTTATTTAATTGTATTTTGTGGGTATGATTTCATTGTTGTCTTCGACACTAATATCCCACCCACCCCCCTGTAGGGAATTAATTTTTTGAAGGTATATTTAAAATCTTTATGAGTTTGATTCCAAATATATAATGAATATTAAATATTATCATAATGAATGTATTATATAAAAATTTAATAAATAAATAACTTATATATTATATTATTATGTAATTTCCGTAATAATTCTAATTAAAATCATTATTTATTTTATATTATCATACAAATAATTTTATTCCCCTTGCCTACCGTGGGTGGGATATATGTGTGCCGGAGGCAACACTTAAATTACCCCCACAAAATACAATTCAAATAAAAAATAATTCATTTAAAAATTTTTAAAAAATATAAATAACATAAATAACATTAACATCTAGAAATACTTTTTAGAAAAACAAAATCAATATAATAAAATCAGAATTAATGAATATAATAAAAACATATAAAAATAGAAAACATATAAAAAATAATGAATAATAAGATTGAATTAGATGGTGTTCGTACATCAGTTTTAATAGCGGTTCCAACATTTGATAGTAGAGTTGATACAAGATGTATGTTTAGTATAATGAATTTAATAACAAAATTATCTCAGAAAAATATTGTATGTAGTTTAATTTTTAAACGTGGTTCATTAATTAATCGTGTTCGTAATTATGTTGTTCATGAATTTATTGAATTGAAATTTTCACATTTATTATTCATTGATTCTGATGTATATGGATTTGAAGATGTAGCAATTAAATTATTAGAATCAAATTATGATGTATGTGGTGGTATTTATCCAATTAAAGAAATTAATGAATTTATGTATCATTGTAATATTATGGAAAAATTACCATTTCAGAAAGCACATAAAGAGGCTTGTGATTTTAATATTAATACTTCTAAACCCATTCCACAATTAATTGAGGAAGCGGATAAAAATAATGGATTTGTTGAAGTTGATGAGATCGCAACTGGATGTATGATGATTAAGAGAAATGTTTTCTTAAAGATGATTGAAGCTTATCCTGAAAGAAATTTCGCCCCATTATCGAATTCTGAATTTATGGGTCGTAGTTTATATAATTTCTTTGATTCCTTTATACATCCAAAAACTAAATATTATTTATCTGAAGATTACGGATTCTGTTATTTATGGAAGGCAATTGGTGGTAGTGTTCATGCTGAAATAACTACAAAATTAAATCATATTGGTGAATTTGTTTATCAAGGTTCATATTATGAATATTTAGAAAAATTCAAAAAATATTTTCATCTACAAAATAAACTTTTAAATAGAATTGAATGTTTACATAGTCAAGAAAAAATGTGGATTTCAACATACGATGATAATCTTGATTATTTTGATAAAACTACTTTATTGAATTCATCAGTATCATCAACTGTTATGGAATCATTATTAGAATGTCTTGATATTAATTTAACACACGAATCAATCACTTTAGACCTTGGTTCTGGAACTGGTGAAACATCAGTTTATTTAGCTAATAAATTTAATTGTAATGCCGAAGGAGTTGATTATTCAAAAAAGAGACTTGACCGATCTGCCGAATTAGTTAAAGATATGAATTTAATTGGAAAAGTTAAATTTTATGTTAGTGATATTCAATATTTTTTAAATAAACCAGAATCGAATATTTATGATTTAATTACAGGATTTCAAATTATTGAACGTTTAACAGATGTTGAAAAAGTAATGAATAATATTATGAAATTATTAAAACCAAATGGTATATTTTTAGGTGTTTCTAGATTAAATTATGATGATCACGAAAAAGCAATTATAACAAATTTTAAAAACAAAACAGAATTAAAAAATAAATTGGGTGTTAAATTTATTAATCCATCTGAACCACTTCATGATCCAAATTTAGTAATTTTCTTTAAACGTAAAGATAAAAATTATAATAGTGATTTGGTTGATGTTAATAATGTTTCATTATAATCCCATTAATTGTATTTTATTTAATTGTATTCTCTTTATTAAATTTTCTTTATTATTAAAAAATATTTCTAAACTATAAAAATTTATTCTAAAAACTATATGGATTAAACCCTATTTTTTCTTCTTTGTATGGATAATTATTTTGTTTCAAATATTCTTGTAAAGGAGCTTTATATGATTTATTTTTTAATTCAACAGACAACCACAGAAATTCTTGAACTAATTTTCTGTCTAAATATGGATATCGTCCTTCCATTCCAAAACTTCCAATTATTGATTCTTCTTTCATTAAATACATTTCATTTGTTCCATAATAAAAATTTTTCCATTTACATTTATCATAATCTAAACAATTTTTAGGAAATATTTCATTTAAATCTTCTGGATATTTACCATCAAAACCAGTTTGTTTTGACATTCCATATCCATTTATTGAATAATCACACATGATTTCATCACTTCCACTACCACTTAAAATAATTTTAGGTTTATATTCATTTGAAACATAATTAAATATTTTTGTTAATCCTAAACATGCCGGATCACTAAATACATCATAATCAAATGATAACATTTTTTTATCCTTGTCCCATACTTTAAATCTAAAATTCTCCGCACAATTCATCATAATTTCTAAATATTTATCCCTTTCTTGATATTTTAATGTCATTATTTTACCTTCATATTCTATATACGGTTTCGATATTTCATATCTATTTTTTAATATATCCAGATTCTCTTGTCCCAATATTGAACACAAATTATATTCTTTACTTATTTTTCCCTCATTATTCAATTTATTTAAAGCACATACAATCCCTCCCGAATCTAATCCACTACTCAAATTTATTAATATCGACTTATCAGTTTTAACACGTTTTATAATCGCTTCCTCAAAAGCATTAAACCAATCCAAATAATTTGTTTTATATTGTCTCAAATCCCATTTATATAATTCAAACAATAATCTTGATACGAAATTATTTTTTAATTCAAATTCTAGACAACTATTTGGTGGAACTTTTAATATATTGTTATTCTCATTGTTGTCATTGTTGTTATTTAACTTTAAAATTGTTGATGGATAACTAGCAATATTAAATGTATTATTACATATTGAATAATATAATGGTTTGGTTCCAAATGTATCTCTTAAACAATAAGCTTTGTGAATTTTGAAATCAAAAATTACTATTGCGAATTCACCATCCAATAATTTAAGTGAATGAATTCCCTTATTTAAATATAAATCTAAAATTGAATATCCATCTGATTTATAATTACCAAATTCGAGATAATTATATATTTGTCCATTAAATATAACTACTACTTCATCAGATGAATTTTGATGATATCCAATTATAGGTTGAGGTGTAATTTCACCAGTAATTGATAATAAATTATGTAAAAATGTCCAGTTTTTTATTATTTTTTTCCCTTGATAATCGGGACCCCTTCTTTTTTGAATTTGATTCGCATATTCTATTTTTTCTTGATTTTCTTGATTAGTTATTAATAAATTACACATTTCTAGAATTACTTAGAATATTATATATATTTTTTATTTTATATCAGATATTCTGAGATATGAGTTAAATATAAAATGAAACGATATCTAGAATAAATAAAATAAATAAATAATGATAAATTTAGTTATTCAATATTGTCATCATTCGAATCCAGAGAGACAAAAAGAATATGATTTTTGTCTAGAAAAGAATTTAGAAAATAAATTTATTTCAAAAATCTATCATTTATCTGAAAAATTAGATGACCATCAACAAATACCAACTAAATTTATTAATCATCCTAAATTTAAAACATACCATTTGGGAAAATGGATGACTTTTTATGATATTATTACTTTTACAAATCAAAATTTAAATAACCAAATTGTTGGAACTTGTAATCTAGACATTTTTTTAGATGATTCTTCAAATTGGAATCAAATTGAAAATATTTTAAATAACAAATTTGTTTTATGTCTTTCTAGACATGAATATTTATCATTACACGAATTTGATACAAATCTTGAAGAAATTGGTTATTGTAATTGTCAAGATGCTTGGTTTTGGAAATCACCATTACAAATACAATCTAATATTGATTTAAATTTTGAAATTGGTTTATTAGGTTGTGATAATGCTTTTGCTGATAGATTATTAAAAATGAATTATATTCCATTAAATTTAAGAGACCAATTTAAAATTTATCATTATGATTTAGTTAGACATAAATCTGGAAATAACTTTCTAGATATTCATCATAATGAAACTTTAAAAGGAAAAAAAGAAAGTTCATATCCAGAAGAAAAAGGACAGTTTTTATTACCAAACATCAATTATTGTGATTTTAGTTTAGATAAACTAGCTGAAAAATTAAAATTTAATAAATTTGATAAATATTTTTTAATGTGTCAAATGATGTCTCAACGTATAAAAATTCGTAATCGATAATATAAAATTGATTCAAATATAAATATAAGATTTTATCATAATAATAACAAAATATAAATAACACATATGTCAATTAATATTATTTACAAATCACAATCCAATATTATTAAATATGATTCATTTGAAGAAATTATAAATTATGATGATGTAATAAAATTATATATTAGTACTGATAAATCTATATTACCTAATCTTCCTATATCACTTCAAATTCTTCATTGTTATAATAATTATTTAATTAAATTACCAGAACTTCCTAATTCACTTGAAGAACTTTATTGTTTTTCCAATAAATTAACAAAATTACCAATTCTTCCTAATTCACTCAAAACACTTTGCTGTTCTCATAATAAATTAAGTGTATTGCCTGAACTTCCGAATTCACTTCAAAATCTTCAATGTGTAAATAATCAATTAAGTTTATTACCAGAACTTCCTAATTCACTTCAAACACTTGATTGTAGTTCTAATCAATTAAGTTTATTACCAGAACTTCCTAATTCACTTCAAAACCTTTGGTGTTATAATAATCAACTAAATCTATTACCAAAATTTCCTTATTCACTTCAAACACTTGATTGTAGTTCTAATCAATTAAGTTTATTACCTGAACTTCCTAATTCACTTAATCAACTTTATTGTGAAGATAATCAATTAAGTTTATTACCAGAACTTCCTAATTCACTTAAAGAATTTTTGTGTCATGGTAATAAATTAATCAAAAAAATGAAAACTAAATATTTAAATAAAATGATTTATATGTATTACTAAAAATTGATTTTGTTTTTCTTTTAATTAATAAGTGTCTCTAGAATGTCAATTATAATTAAATATCAAAATAATGATACAGAATATAATTTTAATTCATTTGATAAAATTACAAATTATGATAAAGTTGTTTATATTAATTGTTGGAATAATCAATTAAGTGTATTACCAGAACTTCCAATTATGCTTCAAATACTTTATTGTTTAGGTAATCAATTAAGTGTATTACCTGAACTTCCTAATTCACTTGAATTACTTCGTTGTGATTTTAATCAATTAAGTGTATTACCTCAACTTCCTAATTCACTTAAAGTATTTTATTGTGGAGAAAATCAATTAAGTGTATTACCTCAACTTCCTAATTCACTTAATACACTTTCTTGTTATTCTAATCAATTAAGTGTATTACCAGAACTTCCTAATTCACTTAATTCACTTTCTTGTAAAAATAATAATAAATTAATTAAAAAAGTAAAATATAAATATTTAAATACAATGATTTATATGTATTACTAAAAAATTGATTTTGTTTTTCTTTTAATTAATAAGTATCTCTAGAATGTCAATTATAATTAAATATCAAAATAATGATACAGAATATAATTTTAATTCATTTGATAAAATTACAAATTATGATAAAGTTTATTTTATTGATTGTGGATATAATCAATTACGTGTATTACCTGAACTTCCTAATTCACTTAAAGTACTCTATTGTGGACGGAATCAATTAAATGTATTACCAAAACTTCCTAATTCACTTCAATATCTTGATTGTTCTAATAATCAATTAAGTGTTTTACCAAAACTTCCTAATTCACTTACAAAACTTTATTGTACTCGTAATCAATTAAGTGTATTACCAGAACTTCCTAATTCACTTAAAGCACTTTATTGTGGAAATAATCAATTAAGTGTATTACCAGAACTTCCTAATTCACTTAAAGCACTTTATTGTGGAAATAATCAATTAAGTGTATTACCTGAACTTCCTAATTCACTTGAATTACTTCGTTGTGATTTTAATCAATTAAGTGTATTACCTCAACTTCCTAATTCACTTAATTCACTTTCTTGTGGAGGGAATAAATTAAGTATATTACCAAAACTCCCTAATTCACTTCAAGCACTCTATTGTGGAGAAAATCAATTAAGTGTATTACCAAAACTTCCGAATTCACTTATAGAACTTTATTGTTTTGATAATAAATTAATTGTATTACCAGAACTTCCTAATTCACTTCAAAAACTTTCTTGTGGATATAATCAATTACGTGTATTACCTGAACTTCCTAATTCACTTAAAGTACTCTATTGTGGACAGAATCAATTAAATGTATTACCAAAACTTCCTAATTCACTAGAACATCTTGATTGTAAATGGACTCAATTAAGTGTATTACCTCAACTTCCTAATTCACTTAATACACTTTCTTGTGGAAATAATCAATTAAGTGTATTACCAAAACTTCCTAATTCACTTCAATATCTTCGGTGTGAAAGTAATCAATTAAGTGTATTACCAAAACTTCCTAATTCACTTAAAGCACTTTATTGTGGAAATAATCAATTAAGTGTATTACCTGAACTTCCTAATTCACTTAATACACTTTCTTGTGGAAATAATCAATTAAGTGTATTACCTGAACTTCCTAATTCACTTCAAATACTTCCTTTTGGAAATAATAATAAATTAATCAAAAAAATGAAAGTTAAATATTTAATTAAAATAATTTATATGTATTACTAAAAAATTGATTTTGTTTTTCTTTAAATTAATAAGTATCTCTAAAATGACAATTATAATTAAATATCAAAATAATTATACAAAATATTATTTTAATTCATTTAATAAAATTACAAATTATTATACAGTTGTTTATATTGATTGTATTCGTAATCAATTAAGTGTATTACCAAAACTTCCTAATTCAATTGAAATACTTTTATGTGAATATAATGAATTAAGTGTATTGCCTGAACTTCCTAATTCACTTCAAATACTCACTTGTTGGGGTAATCAATTAAGTGTATTACCTGAACTTCCTAATTCACTTCAAGCACTTTATTGTAATGATAATCAATTAAGTGTATTACCAAAACTTCCTAATTCACTTAAAGAACTTTCATGTGAAAATAATCAATTAAGTGTATTACCCAAACTTCCGAATTCACTTAAAGAACTTTCATGTGAAAATAATCAATTACGTGAATTACCAGAACTTCCAAATTCACTTGAAGAACTTTTTTGTAATGAAAATCAATTACGTGTATTACCTAAACTTCCTAATTCACTTCAAGCACTTTATTGTAATTATAATCAATTGATTGTATTACCAAAACTTCCAAATTTACTTACACACATCATTTGTGATGGGAATCGATTGATTGTATTGCCAAAACTTCCGAATTCACTTGAAGAACTTTATTGTTTTGGTACTCAATTAAGTGTATTGCCAGAACTTCCCAATTCACTTAAACAACTTTATTGTAATTTTAATCAATTAAGTGTATTACCTGAACTTCCTAATTCACTTAAACAACTTTGCTGTGATAATAATAAATTAATTAATAAAGTAAAATATAAATATTTAAATAAATTGATTTATTTGTAAATTTCTTTTTTTAGATATTCGATCTATAAAAAAAATTGATTCTAAAAAATAATTTGTAAAGATAATAAAACATGAATATTCAAGCTTCAGAAGATATTAAAGACACGATTTGCCGATTAATTGATCATGATCCAATATATCCATCATATAGTAATTTTAATCAAATTCCAAATTATCATAATATTATTTATCTAAATTGTGAAAATAATCAATTACGTGAATTACCAGAACTTCCAAATTCACTTAAACATTTTATTTGTAATAATAATCAATTATGTAAATTACCAGAACTTCCAAATTCACTTGAGATGCTTTCTTGTAATTTTAATCAATTAAGTGTATTACCTAAACTTCCAAATTCACTTTATTCACTTTCTTGTGGAAATAATCAATTAAGTGTATTACCTGAACTTCCTAATTCACTTTATTCACTTTATTGTGGAAATAATAAATTAAGTGTATTACCTGAACTTCCTAATTCACTTTATAAACTTTCATGTGAATCCAATCAATTAAGTGTATTACCAGAACTTCCAAATTCACTTAATACACTTTCATGTGGATTGAATCAATTATGTGTATTACCAAAACTTCCAGAATCAATTAGATTTCTGTATTGTTGTAGAAATCAATTACATAAATTACCAAAACTTCCATCTAAACTCTATAATCTAAATTGTAATCATAATAAATTAAAAACATTACCCACTATTCCATATAATCTTTCAGTTTTAATGTGTCGTTATAATAATTTGTATTTTTCAGAAGAAATAATTATTAATCAAAACATATATGAATATTGTGAAATTAGTGATCAAAATTTTAATAATAAATATAATTATCTTTATAAAATAGTTTAGTTATCTTTTATTAAATAAAAATTGATTTCATAATTTGATATATATATTAATTAATAATAATAACAAAGAATGCCTTCATATTTAGAATTTGATTTTACACCACTAAAGACACGATTTTCAAATTTATCAAGTGCTAGAAAAACGATAATTGGAATTTGTATTATCGATTATATATTTTACTTTACAATTACTTTCATTTCATTATTTTTGTTAATAGTTCACAGAGATGTATTTACACATACATCAAATGATATTAAATTACCATCAATTATATTCGTATCATCAATTACACTTGGAATTATATCTAGAATTATCTATATTAAACCTTTACATGATAATTTTGACAATAATGAAGTTGATTATAAAAAATGGGCTGGTAAAATTTTGGGAAGTTCAATCTTTATTAAAATTTTCAAAATCATATCTATTATTTTTGGATTTGGATTATGGATTGCTGGATGGGTATTTATTGCTAGTTCTGGAGGTGTAGTTTTTAAACATTTTCAAAAAGAATATTACATTGTTTCAATAATGATGATAATCAATTGGATTTATATTACATTAATAAATGTAATTATTGTATGGTATTCATTTGAAAATATAATGAATCCGAATTCTTGATTTGTTTTCAATTTAAATATAAAATATGAAATAGTCATAAAACAGATTTAAAAAAAGAATGACATCAAATGACTATTTATTAATTCATTATGTATGTGGAAAATATCCAGAAGATGTTGGAGGTGTTGCTAGATTTGATAATTTAATATCTAGAATATTTCCATCACGTATTTTTTTTAAAGCTCCAGAAGAAAAAGATAACATGATTAATTATTTAATTGATAATTCTAATAAAAAAATCATTGTAATTACAGATAATCAATTTGCTATACATGTACCAGAAATATTTCCATGTATAATTTTTCATCATGGTGTTGCTAGAATACACGCACAGAGAGACCCTCAATGGGAAGAACATATCAGACAATTTTGTGTAGATGGTCAGGATGAAATGTTATTAAAAAGAAATCCACATAATACAATTTTTATTGGTGTTTCTTCTTTTTGTCTAGATTATTTTGAAAAACTATATCAAAATGATTATACACGATTTTTAAGATATAATTTACCCCATCCAATTGAACCTGTGAGAAACATAAATAAACAATCAATTCCAAAATCTAAACCTATAATATTAGGTGATTGGAGAACAATAAATAAAGGTCAATTATTAATTGATAAATTATCTAAATTACTACCAAATTTTGATTTTATTCAAATTCAAACACATTCAAGTAAAAATTTAGATGAACATCACGCACAAATATCATCATTTTATCAACAAGCAGATATATATTTATCTTTATCTAAATCTGAAGGTAATAGTTTCTCTATAATTGATGCTTTCAATCACAATTTATTAATTATCGGAACTAATGTTGGTTTCCTATATCAACTGGATAAAGAATACAACAATCAAAATCACAATCAAAATCACAATCAAAATCACAATCAAAATCACAAATATGTAGAAGTTTATCCATGGGAATGGGCATCTGAAGATAAATTGGATAATATAGCAAAACTAATAATAAATTCGTGGAATAATAAAAATAATTATTTATCTGGAATGGAATTATCTGAAAAAGATAATTTAAATTTACAAAACTATTCTAGACAATTACAAAATATATGTATGAATTTATTTATAAAATCATTAAGTTCACCTCTAATATATCCAATTGATGAAAATATTTATTGGCAATATCCTGTAAGAACAGAAGAATTTTATGCTACAAAAATGATTAATTATCATAACTTAAAAAATAAAACATCACATCTGGGAAATTACATTTATTTAGCTATTCCGTGGGCTTCAATAATTGATAAAAGTATTGTTAGTCAAAAGTGGTTAAAAACAATTAAACAAATTATATCACTTCGAAAACTCTTTTTAGATGATTGTCAAATTGTCTCTTTTTGTCAACATATCCATTATAATAAATTATCACATATCTATCAACAATTAGGTATAGATATTCTAATGATATCACATAAAAGTATGAATGATAAATATTTATTATCAACAAACATAAAATTAGTTGGTCTTCCATTATATCCAATTGGATGTTTAACATCTAGAAATAGATTAATTTACAAATTAGATGATTTATTACAAAATAAAAATACAAATAACCAATCACGAAAATATATTTTCTCTTTTCAAGGTGCTTATATGAATCATTATTTACATCCTATCAGAAAACATTTATTTGAATGGATAAATCACCATCATAATAATCAATTATTTTTTATTAAAAATATTGGTGAATGGCATTTCGAAAAACAAGTTTATCAAAAACAAATAAATGGTATTAACATTACAGAAAATCAAGAAAATCAAATTAAAGAAAGAGAAATCGAATATCATGATTTATTATTAAATTCAACTTTTACATTATGTCCTGTTGGTGCGGGAATTAATACTATCCGTTTTTGGGAATGTTTAGGAATGGGAACTATACCTATTGTTATTGCTGATGAATTTAATCCTGATGAATATATATTAAAAGGTGATATTGGAAAAGATTTTTATCTAAAAATAAATTATAATGATTCTAGATTATTAAATCCTGAAAATTTACTTGAATATTTAAATACTATATCAAAAACATCTAGAATTAATATGATAAAAAATGGATATACAATTCTAGAGAATGTTATTAAAAAATATCCTTTCGAAAAACTTTATTCTCTAGAATAATCATTTTTTATTATTATCCATTTTGAAAATTATTATCCATTTTGAAATAATATATTATTGAAAAATTGAATATTTGAATTATTTTTTAATATTTTTAATTATCTTGTTGATTTGTTGATATATTGATGTCTTCAAAATCATTGATTATTGTTAAATATGGTGGTAATAAACATAAAAAGATTTATCACAAATTGAATGGGAATCCATATAATCAAATCAATCAAGTTCCAAAATATGATTTGATTACATATATTCAACTTGATAAATATCCATATCATACTTTACCAAATCTCCCTATTAATCTTGTGTATTTAATATGTTCAGGTTCTGAATTGAATGAACTACCAGATTTACCAGATACACTTGAAGAACTATATTGTCGAAACAATAATTTACAAAAAATTAATAAATTACCACCAAATCTAAAAAAATTTATATGTGATAATAATAATTTTATTGAATTACCTCAATTACCATCTTCATTAATTGAATTGTCTTGTATTGACAACGAACTTTCTAAACTACCTGATCTTCCAGATGGATTGTTGATTATTAGATGTAATTATAATCCAAAACTTAGGATTTTACCAAAATTACCATCAACACTCAACCATCTAGAATGTTATGAAACAAATATAAAATTCTTACCAGACTTACCAGAAAATATTATTAATATCTATTTTATAATACCAAACTCTGAAACAATCAAACATGAACATCATTATCTAGAAAGTATAATATAAATAAAAAAATTGATTTGATTTTTTATTTATTATAAATAGTGTAATATTGATATAAAATAATGAATAACAAAACTAATGATAACATCAAAAATGATAATATCCAAAATGAAAAAAATAATAATCGGAAAAAACAAGATGATATCGCATTTACAAACGATTATGAATTAATTGTTGGTGTGGATGAAGCCGGACGTGGTTGTTTAGCTGGTCGTGTTTATGCTGGTGCTGTTATATGGTCATCCAAAAATCCAACATTAAATAATGAAAATTCACTTCATCATTTAGTTAAAGATTCAAAAAAATTAACACCTCAACAAAGAGAGGCTGTTTATAATTATATTATTGAAAATGCGATTGATTATGGTATTGGCTATGCCGAACCAGAAGAAATTGATAAATATAATATTCGAGAGGCAACTTTTTTAGCAATGTATAGGGCAATTGACAATTTAACAATTAAATTTGATAAACTTTTAATTGATGGGAATGATTTTAAAATGTATTCCGATATACCACATCAATGTATTGTTGATGGTGATGCTTTATATTATTGTATCGCTGCCGGAAGCATTCTAGCTAAAGTTGAACATGATAGATACATTCGAAAATTAGTTGATATTGATCCTTCATTAGATGAAAAATATGGATGGTTAAGTAATGTTAGTTATGGGGCTAAAAATCATATTGATGGAATAAAAAAATATGGTATTACTAAATATCATCGGAAAACATTTGGAATATGTTCTTCATATGTCAAATAATTATCACCTTACTATTGAATCAATTTATTTTTTATAGTGGTGTTCCAATATTCTTTCCACGTAGTTTAACATGTAAATGTTGTTCAATCTTAGCCAAAATTTGCGAACTTGGAATCGCCGTTCCGTTTTCATAACTGTTAATTACCGCTGGTTTCTCATTAATTTTTTGTGCTAATTCCTTCTGTGTCATTTTCAGTTCAGTTCGAAATTTAGCAATTGTCTTACCAAGTGATAATTCGATTTTTGGTGGAGGGACATAATCTTGGTCATCTGCCTTATGAGAATCCACTAATGGTTGATGTTGATGATTCTTTCCAGAATCATGTTTTTGAACTGTAATTTGTTCAACATTTGGATTATTTTTACCAATCTTTTTAAGTTGGGTAGTTGATTTCCTTAATGTTAAAACCTCAAAATCTGCCTCAATTGGATGATTCATTTTTAAATTATTTTCTGTTTTCCTTTCAAATTATTATCACATTAAATGGTTATATAAATTCAATTTTTTTAATTAAATACCTATGTAAAAATCTTATTAACAAAATTAAAGATAAATAAAAATTGATTCCAAAAACTATGATTATAACATTATATCAAGAATAAACATGTGTAAAATGAAAATGTTTCTTATTCCAGAGAATTACTACAAATATATAGTAAATTTTAATAATATATATTATGGATGTTTTTTAATATTTATGTATCTATCAATTCATTTTTCAGATTTACTATATTTAATCATAAGTATTCATATTTTTGCTATAATTTTACCTAGGAAAGGAACTATTTGGAAAACAAGATATATATTTACATCTGGAATAATACAATTATATATTTATACAATTACATATATTAATATATCAGATTCTAGAAAAGGTTTATTATCAGTATTTATGATAATGTTTTGTCAATTTATGATAGGTGCTGAAGGTATAATAATTAGTGAAAATGAAAGATTATCAAAATTAAAGGAAATGAAAGATTATTAAATTTACAATCAAAAAAAATTGAATTCATATGATCCTATTATTTTATTATATTATTTAGAATGTCATTTACACAATTATATCATTATGGTATTAATTTAGTTAAAAGTAATATAGGAAAATCAATAATAGTTGGTTCTACAATATTAATTTTAGGATATGAAGGATATAATAATTATAAAATTAGACAAGAAACAATAAAATCATATAGAAATCTGAATATTAAATATAATAATCGGGAGGAAGGCTTACAATTAAAACCAATACAAAATCAAAAAATATTAGAAAATGAATTTATAAAAAATAAAATAGACCGCGATAATAAAATTATTACAATGTGTTTTCAAAAAGAACTTACAATGGATTCAGATATTCTATCAATTGATGAAAAATATTTACAAGAATGTGATGACTTATTTTTCATCCCAGAAAATATAATCGAAATTAAAAATAAATCTGATAATAATTATGTGAAATCAGTTGTAAAATTACTTTCAAATGAATATTATTTATCTAGACTAAACAAGATCAATCCAAATTATATTATTTCATTTTTTAATCATTATGAAGATGCGATTGATATTGAAAATACTTACAAACATGCGTTAAAAATTACACCTTATTCAATATATGATGATAATGATGAAGTTGATTATATTTATGATAGTTATAAATATACATTATCTAAAAATTTTATGATATGTAATTTAATTACATCTATTACAAAAAATAATACACTTAAAAATATTATTTTAGATAAATTTAATGATTTGTATTTACCAGTTAAAATCAAAGTTATACAGACCATGATGAAAAATATAAACAATTGTACAACACATGAAAATAAAATTATTTCAGATTTTTTCAAAGATTATAATAATCTAGAAAAATATATTATCAATCTAGACAAATATATTCTTCAAAATGATAATACTTCTTTGGATGTAATAAATGAAATACTTTCAAAATTTACAAATATACAAGATCCAAAACAATACTTTATTGATTTAATTGTATCTGGAAAATACCAAATCGACGGTAATTATATGAAAAAAATCCCAGACTATATTTTAAAAAATAATGATAATGTTGAAAAGCTATTAATGAATCAACATAATCTAAATGATGACCAAATCACATTGTTAAAAATAATATATGAAACGGAAAATAAAAATTTAACACCATATGATGTTTTCTTATTTATTAAAAAATATCAACCTGATTTTTTTAGAAAATATAAATCATATTACATTAACGAACTATGTAAATAAAAAAATTGATTTGATAATATGTCTAATAGATAATAATTATTACTTAGAATGAATTCAGATAATATTTGGTATGATGAAAATGTTAATCAAAATGTTAATGTTAATCAAAATGTTAATGTTAATCAAAATGTTAATGTTAATCAAAATGTTAATGTTAATCAAAATGTTAATGTTAATGTCCCTTTTTCTAGAGAATTATCAAAACAATTAAATAATTTTATATCAATTACATATATTACATCAATTACATATATTACATCAATTAAAGAAAACATTATTAATTTTGGAAAATATCTAACTGGAGAACTTACAAGGATAGACATATATATCTATTTACTATGTCTATTTACATATTCATTTACCCCGTTTTCAAATATTAATGATATTGTAATTAATAGTATTTTTATATCTGTATTTATATGTTTATGTTTATGTATAAGTCAAAAAATATCTTTATCTCTCTTATGTGTTTTTATACATGA
>Ga0172372_10001172_pt1 | contig 40692 bp, 46 predicted proteins | sample LakKiv5m_2_FD_114544 | JGI IMG/M metagenome (GOLD analysis project Ga0172372, IMG submission 114544) | Freshwater microbial communities from Kabuno Bay, South-Kivu, Congo - kab_092012_9.5m | ecosystem: Environmental > Aquatic > Freshwater > Lake | place: Democratic Republic of the Congo...
AGCAGAGAAAGCAAAGAAAACCAGCAATAAGCCCGATTAACAGCCCACCCACATGAACAAAACGCCTGCGTCATCACCAATGTCGTCCGACCAATTTAAACCGAGCCATTGTTCAGAGCTTCCTTAATATGATTATGAAAAATTCAACTTCGTAAAACGCGCGTCGAGGAATTCGTGCTGAGAATCTCCGACAGGGCGGGGATGATTGCCGAAGAGGTTTCTTTTCCAAATACAAAACGTTGGTCTCCGGCGAACCAGGGGTATCCGTCGCCATAGTTAGTTCCATGAATGGCAGACCAGCCTTTTGGATTACCTTGCGGATACGTGGGTACGCTCGGGATTGTCGAGATAAAAGGAAGTTGAGAGTACCAAAGGCAGCCTGCGGCTCCTCCTCCGGTTGATATGTTGCATATTGCACGAGAGTACAGCCCCAGTCGAATGTGAAAGTTGTGGCGCGCGGAGTGACCGATTCGCCAAAGATCCGGATTGCCTATGGTTTCAATCTCGCTCTCTACGTCTGGGATGAGGATGGAAATGATTCCAAGTGTTTTGAGATACCTCGCCACGTCCTCGAACGCTACGAGATTGGTATTTCGAAGCGGCTGATACCGCGAAAGTCGACACGTAAACGTCACGAACGGGGAGGTGTCACTAATCACCTCGGTCGATAACCATTTTGCGAATTCCGGTACTTGAATCACACGCGGATCATATCCCTCGTTGAAGAGCTTAACGGCGTTTACCCCAAGATAGGGTGGCGAAAACGCGGCACCAAGTTCAGGATTCGTATCCTGAAAAATTATATAGCTCCTGAGGCCACGGAGGCACTTTAACAACGGCTTAAACAGGTGTTCTACTCTGCGCTCTTTTTCTACCTGCGATAGCAAAGAGTCCTTATCGGACCGCTGGCGAAATACGCCACGGTCAAATACGGTGAGATCCCAATGAGCGTCGCCGGCTTTCTGCATTAACTGAAAGGCGATTGCAAAAAAAGTAATGCAATCGAAAGTGATCGGTGCGTTTTGGAAATCCCAGTATGCTCGCATAAAGGCTTTGTCCCAGTTTAGCGTAATGTGTCCGATTACATTTTAGTTCAAGCGGAGTATTACTGGTTATTTTTAAGGCAGTCTGAAAGTGACCTGCTCGTAATTGGAACATTTCCGATTCTCGATACCTGAATTGCAGCGGCCGCATTTCCGATTACGGCGGCCTCCCAGATGTGCGCTCCGCTGGCTATAGCTAACGCCGATGCGGCTAAGAAAGAGTCTCCAGCTCCCGCTGTATCAAGAACACTTCTCGCTAGCGACGGTACGATATCGGGCCGCGCGCCGAGCCCGGAATGCCGCACAAGAACGCCGTCAGCCCCTAATTTCAGAAAAATATGGTTGGCGCGAACCTGATTCATTAAACGATCGGACAACACTATCAAACCACTGTCTTTATCTCGTAGGCTAACGCGTGTTTCGTGCTCAGTCGCATAGACTGCCGTGAGTTGCTGATACTTAGAAAGATCTCCAATTTGCGAGGAGGTTTGACTGTCGGCGGCCTGCACGCAGCCATACTTCCATTTAAGGTTTCTGCAGGCTTGGATGAGTTCTTTGGTTAGCACTCCGTAATTAAAGTCAGAGAAGATCAGCACATCCGTTTGAGTGCAAAGATGGATCAAATATTGGAGTAAAGCCAACTGGATCTCTACCGAGATGGAGTCTTCGCGAAGCTGACTGATTCGGAAAACAGTTTTACCGGCACATCGGTAGCGCTGTTTGACCGTAGTGGGTCGTCCAGGGTCCTCCGGGCAAATAAATTTAACTCCATACTCATCGAGTCGCTGATGGGCAAATTTTCCGGCGGCGTCCTTGCCGGTGACAGAAAGCAGAGTTACCTCTGCGCCCAAAGCAGCGGCATGAGCGGCGACGATGCCGGCACCTCCTAAAAACTGAGTGGTTTCTACGGGCGTGACAACGATCGTCGGATCTTCCTGCGACATGCCGAGTGGCTCACAAGAAATGTATTCGTCAACGATGAGATCGCCAACCACGCAGACTTTAAGCTTTGAGAATCGGGAGACGAGATCGGCCAGCCGGCCTGTCGAGGAGTTCTTCCGGGTGAAGAATCCGTCAAGCTTCCGGAGGTCGACAAGTTGATTCGAGCTAACTTTGTAGGGTTTGACTTCAGAATCCGAGTGACCTGTTGCGCCTGAGCTAAAGATAATTTTTATACCGAGCTCGCGAACGACAGCAAGCTCGGGGGTATTCTGGCCGTCGTGTTCCTTCCCCTTGACAATGACGTCGGGCTTAATTCTTTTTATAAGATCAGTAATCGAGTCGGTCACCACTTCCGACCCGGCAACAAAACTCAGGCTTCGGACGGCGTCCAATCTTTCCTCGTCGAGGAGTTCGGCGCCCGCGGAAATCTTTTGAGAGAGTACTCCAACAATTAGTCGATGGCCTTGGTCGCTCGCGAAACGTAAAAAACGAATATGCCCGGGGTGGAGAAGATTAAAATCCCCGTACACTAGAACGGTCGTTTTTTTTTGTCGGTTCATTCAAGTGTGCTGCAGTCACTGACCCTAGACGTACGAAACTCCCAACGTTGGCGCGGCCTGAAAACGCAATTCGGTATAATTTTGTTCTTCAGAGGGTGGCAATATAGCCAACTTTTACTCCGCCGTGTGGACGCTACGCACAGTGAAAAACATCGCCTGATCGGGTCCTTGAGTGCTCAGTCGGCGCCTAGTGACGCAGCCAACGCCAAGCAGGCGGTCAGACCCGGAGACTCGATTCCGAACAAATTTACGAGTCCGTGCACGTCGTGTCGGTCCGCTCGCTGTACGAAAAAGTCATCGACGGGCACCCCCGCGCCTGAGAGTTTTGGCCTTATACCGGCATAGTCGGGCCGGAGAGCGGTAGCGGGCAGTTCGGGCCAGTATTTCCTGATTTCAGCGTAAAACGCATCGACACGTGAAGGATTAACAACATAGTCCTCGGAGTCGATCCACTCCACATCGGGTCCGAAGCGGACTTCGCCGGCGAGGTTTAGGGTCGCGTGTACGCCCAGGCCTCGAGCTGCCGGAACAGGATAAATTAGGCGAGTGAACGGCGCTTGACCCCGCAGTGAAAAATAGTTGCCTTTAGCGAGTTTTAATTGCGGAACGGACCCAGCGCGTATACCGGCTATCGTCGAAGCGACCCGAGTCGCCGCGATGCCTGCGGAGTTGTAGACACGCCGTGCGAGAATCTCAGTCTCGCTCTTTCCGCCAACTCGGAGAGTGACACCCTGAGGATGACTTACACCGCCCGTCACGGGGGCGTGATACAAAACGACCGCACCTGCAGTTTCGGCATCGCCAATTAGACTGCTCATCAAGCCATGGCTATCGATAATTCCCGTCGACGGCGAGTGCAAGGCCGCCATGCAGCTGATGTTAGGTTCAAGTTTACGTGCCTCGTCAGATGTCAGACGTCGCAGGTTGAATACGCCGTTGGCGCGTGCTCTTTCGGCTATCTGCGTTAAAACCGTCAACTGGGAGGGATCTGTCGCTACGATAATCTTCCCGCAGCGGCGATAGCGTATGCCACGGTCTTCGCAGTACTGGTAGAGCATGTCTCTGCCACGCGTACAAAGTTTCGCTTTGAGGCTGCCCTCCGCGTAGTAGATGCCTGCGTGAATGACTTCGCTGTTGCGGGAGCTGTTGCCCGCGCCGAAGGTCCCGGATGCTTCCAGCACGATAACGTCCCGGCCGCTGCGAGCGGCCCCCCTAGCGATGGCGAGCCCGACTACTCCGGCGCCTATTACGACCGTGTCAACGCGATACAAGCACAACCCCTGCCTCGGTCTTGTGGTCATCACCGCAAACACAAACGGCGATGGTGCATCGAACGGACTTCTCGCACACAGGCGGTTGGTGGGAGCTTCGACCGTTGCGGATCTTGGCCGTCTTTATAGGCGGGGACGTACAAACGATCACCGTGCCCACCTCCACGCCGATATTGGCATATTCGGTGTTGTCGTTCAAAGGCGCCACAGCTGGTTCGGCTAAAGTCCTGACATAACCTTCCGACTATTTCGTGTCGTAACTCTCTGTTTTTATTGCTACTAAAGCGCTGCGCTACATCCCGCTAAAGGTTTTTCCGGTGCTGACGACTGGCATCCGTGAGGCGGGAGTGGAAGTTACACCGCACATACGAACCGGAGTTCAGTCATGGGAATCGTGATCAACACCAATATTCCATCCATCAAGGCCGCCCGCGCGCTGTCCAGCACTCGCGCTGATCTAGAGCAGGCGATGGAGCGATTGTCTTCGGGCAAGCGAATTAACGGCGCTAAGGATGATGCCGCGGGAATGTCCGTTGTCACGCGTATGAAGGCGCAGATTTCCAGCCTGAACCAAGCAGTCCGAAATGCGAATGACGGCATTTCCCTTCTGTCTACTTACGACGGTGCGGCTGACGAAATCGAGGACATCCTCGTGCGGATGCGTGAACTGGCCACATTGGCTCAGAACGGGACATACACGTTGTCGGACACTCGAAACGCAAACTTGGAATTTCAGGCTTTGCGTAAGGAAGTCGATCGGATAGCTAGCCAAACCAAGTTCAACGGCTCGCTGGATATCTCGTCCGGTGGAGCGGATCTCGCGTACTCATTTCAGGTTGGTTTTAACGGCGGCGACGCCATTACCGGTAACTTAAATAAGTTGGAAATTTCGGCCTTGACCGGGAAGGTCGGGTCAGCGCTTACATACGGTATCACCGCCTATGACATCGGGTCTGGTACCGGCGGTGCTTCGTCGGTTATGGCCAGCACCGTTGACGGAAGCTCCCTTGCCGGTACATTTACGTCCGGTATCGCTAACGCTGCGAATGCGTCGCAGTGGATTAATAACGCCTCTGGTGCGGTTTCGTATCTCGATGCCGGTCTCAGCAACCTCAACGTCGCTCGCGCGACAGTAGGTGCCCAGATCAATCGGCTCGAACACACCGTGAGCAACTTGATGAACGTCGTGCAGCGTACCGAAGAGGCGCGCTCGCGAATTGAGGATGCAGATTTTGCGGCCGAATCGGCTGCGATGGCACGGGCGAACGTGCTCGTGCAGGCGGGCAGTGCGATGTTGGCGCAGGCCAACCAGAGCCCGCAGTACGTACTTGCGCTGTTGCGCGGTTAATAGAAGTTTTCACAGCACCATATAGTTTAGGAGCAGCATCATGGGCGTTGTCATTAACACCAATATTTCTTCAATCTCGGCGTCTCGGAGTCTTTCGACGACCCGTGCTGACCTTGAGCGCTCGATGGAGCGGTTGTCCTCGGGCAAGCGCATCAACGGTGCCAAGGATGACGCGGCAGGTATGTCCGTTGTCACTCGTATGAAGGCGCAGATTTCGAGCCTCAACCAGGCAGTTCGAAATGCTAATGATGGTATTTCGTTGGTGGCAACGTTTGACGGGGCGGCCGATGAGATCGAGGACGTTCTCATCCGTATGCGCGAGCTTGCGACGTTGGCACAGAACGGGACATACACCACTGCTGACGCCGCGAATGCAGAGCTGGAGTTCGATGCGCTGGTAGGTGAAATCAATCGTATTCAGTCCAAAACAAAGTTCAACGGTTCTCTCGATATCTCGCTCAGCACTGCGGCACAGACGTATTCCTTTCAGGTGGGGTTTAATGGCGGCGATGCTGTTTCGATTTCGCTCGGCCAGTTAAATGCCAGCGGCCTGAAGGGTACGGCGTCAGGGACGACTATGTCTGGAATTGCAGGTGGAAGTCAGGCGAGCAACATCGCCGACGCGTCTGGCACGGTGACCGACATCGACAACATGCTCAGTAACCTAAACGTGCACCGCGCCACCGCGGGTGCCGTGATCAACCGGCTTGAGCACACGGTGAGCAACCTCATGAACGTGGTGCAGCGGACCGAAGAAGCCCGGTCACGTATCGAGGATGCGGATTTTGCGTCGGAGTCCGCGGCGATGGCGCGAGCGAACGTGCTCGTGCAGGCGGGCAGTGCGATGTTGGCGCAGGCCAACCAGAGCCCGCAGTTCGTGCTCGCGCTGTTGCGAGGTTGATGGCTGGGTGATCGTCCGCGTCGGTTGGTTTTTTCCAACCGACGCGGACAGCCAGGAAGGCAGGCGACGGGCTACGTCGCTAGGGTTGCGCTGGATCCGAGGTCGCGTGGCGACTGAATGACGGCGATGTACTTAAAGCAGCACCAACTGTTCTTTGGTACAGGAAGCAGAACATGGGTATTTCCGCCAACACTAATATCTCTTCGATCGCCGCCGCTCGAGCGGTGTACGAAAATCGCGACGACTTGAGTCGCGCCATGGAGCGCTTGAGCTCCGGCAAGCGGATCAATAGCAGTTCGGACGACGCGGCCGGTCAAACGGTCGTCTCGCGCATGAAAGCGCAGATCTCGAGCTTGAACCAGGCGCTGCGCAACACGAACGACGGCCTGTCCATGCTCAACGTGTACGACGGTGCGGCGGACGAAATCGAGGACATCCTCGTACGTATTCGCGAGCTCGCTACGCTGGCGCAAAACGGTACTTACACTTCGGCCGATCGTGCTAATGCCGATCTTGAGGTGTCCTCACTAGTGAGTGAGATCAATCGGATTGCGTCGAAGACGATGTTCAACGGCACGCTGGACGTGGCCTCGGCGGGGGGTACCAAAGCCTTCCAAATCGGCTTTGATCCGAGCGATCGGGCGACCTTTAGCTTTAACAAGCTGGAGGCGTCAGCGCTTGGACTCAATACGGCGGGTGCGGGAGTAACGGTCAGTGGTACTGACGGCACAGCTGCCAGCGCCGCCGTTACCTCTGCCGACGTTGCCATGAGCAACCTCAATCTCTTCCGCGCCACGGCAGGTGCGGCCATCAACCGTCTCGAGCACACCGTCAGCAACCTGATGAACGTGGTGCAGCGGACGGAGGAGGCTCGGTCTCGGATCGAGGATGCGGATTTTGCGGCGGAATCTGCGGCACTGGCGAAGGCGAACGTGCTCGCACAGGCCGGCACGGCGATGTTGGCGCAGGCCAATCAGTCACCGTCATACATCCTGGCGCTGCTGCGCTAATCGCGGACGAGAAGGAATTAGCGCATGGGTATCACCGCCAACACAAATATCTCGTCGATCGCTGCGTCGCGCGCCTTGTACGAGTCGCGCACTGACCTCACGCAGGCCATGGAGCGACTGTCTTCAGGCAAGCGGATCAATAGCTCCCGTGACGATGCCGCGGGACAAACCGTGGTTTCGCGCATGCGCGCGCAGATCACGAGTCTCAATCAGGCGATCCGTAACGCCAACGATGGCCTGTCGATGGTGCAGACCTACGAGGGCGCTGCAGACGAAATCGAAGACATGCTGATCCGCATGCGCGAGCTCGCAACGCTGGTGCAGAACGGCACGTACACCACGGCCGATGGTGCCAACGCAAATCTCGAGTACAAGCAGTTGAAGGAGGAGATCGACCGTATCCAGTCGAAGACCAAGTTCAACGGGACGCTGGATATTGCCTCGAACACCGGCAACCAGACCTACTCGTTCCAGGTGGGCTTTGGCGGCGGCGATGCGGTCTCTATTGCCTTCGGCAGTCTCGAGGCGTCCGCCCTCGCAGGCGGCACGGTGACGGCGAGCTTCGCCAACGGCTTTTCGGCCGCGGCGCAAGTGTCGCAGATCACGCATGCGGCATCAGCCGTCACGGTGGCCGATGCCATGCTGAGCAATCTGAACCTCAACCGAGCGACAGCGGGTGCGGTCATCAACCGTCTCGAGCACACCATCAGCAACCTGATGAACGTAGTGCAGCGCACGGAAGAGGCGCGCTCACGGATCGAGGATGCTGATTTTGCCGTCGAGTCGGCTGCCATGGCGCGAGCGAACGTGCTGGTGCAGGCAGGCAGCGCGATGCTGGCGCAGGCAAACCAGTCGCCGCAGTACATCTTGGCCCTCTTGCGATAAGCATCAGGTATCTCGCGAATCAAAATGAATAAAGGGAGATCACCATGAGTATCGGAACAGGTGCAGTAAAGGCGGTTTCAGTGCCGCCAGAGAAGACAGTGCAACGGCGAGAGTTCGTGCCGAACAGTGAGTTGGCGGCGCTCTCTCGCGGCAGCGATGGCGGGGCGAAGACGTCTGCGATCGAAGTGCTGCGTGCAGAGCTCGGCGATTCGGTTCGCGTCGTCAACGAGAGGCTCGCGCACCGCGGGCAGAGTCTCGACATCGGCGTCGACCCGAGCACGGGCTCAATTGTTGTCAAGGTCTCGGACGACAAGACCGGTGAAATCGTCCGGCAAATCCCCTCGGAGGATGCGTTGCGCGTGGCGCGCAACATCGAAGTTTTGACAGGAATCCTTGTAGACCACAAGGAGTAATCAGGAGAAGGCATATGGCACCAAATGCAGCACTCAAGGCTTATCAGTCGGTAAAAAAGGAGTCGATGGCTCACGGCGGCAAGGGCGCAGAACTCGTGGTGATGCTCTATGACGGCATCATCGAGTCTCTCGTCAATGCACGCGGGCACATCGAGCGCAAGGAATGGCGCGAATCGGGGCACCAGTTTGCCCGCGCGTTCACCATCATTGCGGGTTTGCGCGAAACCATCGATTTCGACCGGGGACAGCCGGTCGCCGATGATCTCTTCAGGTTTTACAACGCATTGACCTCGCAGCTCATCAAGGCGCAGTCGCGTCGTGATCTGGATCTGCTCAAGTCATGCGTCGAAATGGTCACAGACGTCCGTGCGTCCTGGTCGCAATTGGCGGCCCAGGGCAGTACGGGACCGGCCGTGACGTTCAGCCCGGCCGAGACTTCTCGGACGGCAGTGGCACCCATTGGTGCTGCGGTAGCCGCTGCCTACTAGGCGGTCTTGGCTGGCTGAACGTCGGGGATCGCGGCGGGGGGTCAAACCCCCGCCGCCAATTCCTTTCTAGCGCTAAAGAATGCAACCCTCGGGCCGACTTGTACGGCATACGGGAGTTGACCGTCTTTGGAGCACCACCATGTCAGTCCACGCTTTGAATGCCTACCGATCCACGGAAGTGAGCTCGCGCTGCGAGACCTCGAGCAAGCGCGACCTCGTGATCATGCTGTACGACGCCGCCATCGACGCGATGGGTGTGGCGCAGCAGCACGCCGCTCGAGGCGAAAAGCGTGCAGTGAATGCCGCCACCACCCGGGCTTTGACCATTCTGAGCGGTCTCCGCGAGACGCTGGATCTTAAGAGCGGTGGTGCAGTTGCTGCGCATCTTGATGATTTTTATCAGTTTTTAATCCGCCGCTTGGTGCGGACGGTCGGCGCGCCGAATGCCGCAGACCTCGCCGATTGCCAGGATCTGCTGAGTCAGGTTCGTGAGGCTTGGGCAGCGATCACCCCGCAGACCGTCGGGGAGGTCAACCGTCGGATGTTCGTCGTTTATTCCTGATCCTTGCTACTATCGGCGCAGTTAGTTCCGATTTGGATGTATCTCGGAACGAGTAGTGCGGGAGTGGAGTAGGGGTGGCATCGGTCGCTGAGTCAAATGGCGTCCTCCATGAGGGATGAGGTGCGACTACGGGACCCCCTCGGAGTGCTCGTCGGTGACTCCGGGGCCATGCGGTCTTTACGGACCCTGATACGGCGCATTTCGGTTAGCGACAGCACGGTGCTGGTGGTCGGGGAGTCGGGTACCGGCAAGGAGCTGGTCGCCAAGTCCATCCACCAGTTGTCGGCGCGCTCGCGCCAGGCGTTTGTGCCGGTCAATTGCGGCGCCATTCCGCACGAACTCCTCGAAAGTGAAATGTTCGGTCACACCAAAGGGGCCTTTACCGGGGCTTTGACGGACCGGCGCGGTCGGTTTGAAATGGCCGACTCGGGGACTTTGTTTCTCGATGAAATCGGTGACATGCCCCTCGAGATGCAGGTCAAGCTGCTGCGCGTGCTGCAAGAGCGCGTGGTGGAGCGGGTGGGCGACGAACGTTCTTTCTCAGTCGATGTGCGAGTGATCGCGGCGACGCATCGGCATCTCGAGGAGGCGATCGGGGCCGGGGAGTTCAGAGCAGATCTTTACTACCGCCTCAACGTTATTCCCGTGTATGTGCCCCCCTTGCGTGATCGCGGGCAGGACGTGCTGCTGCTTTACGATCATTTGGCCCGTCGCTGCGCTGCTCCCCATGGTCGGCCGCCGGTGCGTGCCACCGAGGACTTGCGGCGCTGGATGACGGAGTACCACTGGCCGGGAAATTGCCGCGAGTTGCTCAACTTCGTCGAGCGCCTCTCGGTGTTGTGGCCGGGCGAAGAGGTGGGTATGGCGCGCATCCCCTCGGCCATGATGCCGCGCTTGCGAAATGCGCCAATTCCAAGTGCTGAGGAGCAACGCGCCGTCCTCGAAATGTGGGATGCCGAAGCCGATGCCGCGGCGGGCGATGACGGCGTAAGCCAAGACCCGGGGCCAGCAGCCATGGGGTCCATGAACCCGACGAAGCCCCAGTTGCCGGCATTCGATCGCGACGATGTGGCGGTCGATCTCAAGAAACTGCTCGCCAACTACGAGGCCGCCTGGATTCGCGAGTCGTTGCGGGTGGCCTCGGGCAACATCACCCATGCGGCTGATTTGCTCAGCCTGCCGCGCACCACGTTCATCGAGCGGTTGCGCAAATACGAGCTGTCGAATTCTCGACAATAACGCGAAATCGCGTCAGAGGCTTTCGTAAGTCAATGTTTTAATTGACTAAAAATCGCTGGCATGAGGATTGCTTAGGTAATCCCTGTTGCAGTTGCCCGGTGTTTCTGTGTCCGCGATCCTCACCGAAAATTTGGTTCCAGTGCCCCTTCCCGTGCGGGCCCATGCGGCACCGCAGGTGGTCTTTGGCGACCCGTTCATGGCGCAGTTACTTGCGCTCGCAGGGCGTGTGGCTCGCACCGAAGTCACTGTACTGATCGGTGGCCCCTCGGGCACCGGCAAGGAGGTGCTGGCTCGGTACATCCACGACCGGTCGCTGCGCAAAGGCGAAAACTTTGTGGCCTTTAATTGCGCCTGCCTACCGGAGTCGATGGTCGAGGACTTGTTATTCGGGCACGAGAAAGGGGCTTTCACCGGAGCCACCCAAAGGTTTGAAGGGTTCTTCGAACAGGCCGATGGCGGCACGTTGTTTCTCGATGAGGTCGGCGAACTGCCGCTCAGCGTGCAGGCCAAGTTGCTGCGGGTGCTGCAGGAGCGTGAGTTCACGCCGCTCGGTGCGACGCGACCGGTGAAGACGCGGTTTCGGTTGTTGGCCGCGACTAACCGCAATTTGCTGGCAGATGTGCAATCTGGCCGTTTTCGCGAAGACTTGTACTACCGCTTGAATATCTTCCCGCTGCAGCTGAAGCCGCTGCGGCAAAGACCCGGCGACATTGTCCCGCTCGCTCGAGCCATGCTGGAGCGGCATACCTATATCGCGGGGGAGATGCGGCTCGATGAGTCTGCGATCGCCGCGTTGCTCGCGCACGAGTGGCCAGGCAACGTTCGCGAACTCGAGAACGTGATTCAGCGGGCGATGGTCGTGGCCGAGGGTGACACCGTATCGGCGCATCACCTCGGCCTCGATGCCAGCTTGCCGCAGGACATGGGGGCCGCGACGGTCGTCACGATCGCCGTTGCTGCGGCCGCTGAGTCGCCGAATCTGCTCAGCCGCACGGAGCCCGAGCCGGACGCCTCGCTTGCCAGTCGGCGTGTGATCCAAGAGGCGGAATTGATTCTTGAGACCCTGAAGGCATCGCCCACGAAGACTTCGGCTGCAGCACGGCTTGGAATTTCGGAGCGCACGCTGCGCTACAAGCTTGCGCGAATGCGTGAGCACGGCTTGGTGGCGGCGGATCTATGAGTCTCACCTCCGTCGCCATGCAACAGGCCCTCGAGCAGTTGCGCGAGATGCGCGAGTCCGTACGGCCGCCCAGCGTTTCCAGCATCGATATCGCGCAGCAGCAGGGCGGTGCGGAGCGTCCCGCCTCGATCAGCAAGAGCTCGTTCGTCGACACCATGAAGGCGGCGGTGGACTCGGTCAACAGCCAGCAAGCCGTGTCGCGAGAGCTGCAGACGGCCTACATCCGCGGTGAGGATGTGCCGTTGACCGACGTCGCGATCGCCATGCAGAAGTCCTCCGTCGCTTTTGAGGCGACGGTCCAAGTACGCAACAAAATTATCGAAGCGTACAAAGAAATCATGAACATGACGGTGTAAGCCCATGGCAGCAGTTGAGGCAGACGTTCTCAGAGGGCGATTGGACAACGAGGGGGCGGGTGGTGGCGTCATGGTCAGCACCTCCCGTAGCGCTGACTCTGCGACCAGCGGTGGGGCGCTCGGCTCGGTGTCCACGGGCGGCCCGGTGGGCGCGTTCCTGCAAAAACCGGTGGTTCGGACTGCGCTGCCGTACGTCGGTATTGCCTTGGTGCTGCTGCTCGCCATCGTTGTTTACATCTCCGTGTCCACTCCGCCGCCGCGGGCGCTGTATCCGGAGATGGCCGATGCGGATAAAGAAGCCGCCCAACAGCTGTTACAGCGCAACGGCGTTGATGTGAGTCTCGACCCTGTGACGGGCGCCTTGACCGTGCCGGTCGATAGTTTTCACGAGGCGCGGATCATGCTGGCTGCGGCGGGCTTGCCCAAAGAGGCGGCGAGCGGTGCGTCCATGCTCAACGAGGCGATGCCGCTTGGGACCAGTCAGTTCATGGAACAGGCCCGATACAACGCTTCGATCGAGGAAGAGTTGGCTCAAAGTATCAAGCGCATCAACTCTATTCAGAGTGCGCGGGTCCATCTTGCATTGCCGCGGCAAAGCGCGTTCGTTCGTGATCGCGCTGAACCGAAGGCATCGGTGATTGTTACGCCTTACTCGGGGCGTGCCGTGAGCGACGGTCAGGTGCAGGCGATCATTCACCTCGTTTCCTCGAGCATTCCGTACATGGTTCCGGCCAACGTCTCGGTCGTTGACCAGTTTGGTCGTTTGTTGACCGAGCCGCCCGGGTCGAAAGATCTCAACGCCAAGCAACTCGAACTTCGCCAAAAGATGGAAGCGGACTACGTCGATCGGATCAACCAGATCCTGGCGCCAATCTTCGGTACCTCCAATGTGCGCGCGCAGGTCAACGCAGATCTCGATTTTTCGGTGGTGGAGCAAACCGTCGAAAATTACGATCCCGAAAACGCCGGCACGCGGGTTCGCTCAGAGCAGCTCAAGCAGAGCCAGACTACTGAGCCGAGCGCGTCGGGTATTCCCGGCTCCTTGAGCAACGAAGCGCCGCCGCCGGTCGTGCCGGTCGCTGCGGCGAATGTGACCGATGGCGCGGCAGCCACGCCCGCCGCAGCGGGCGCCCCGGGCGGGGAGCCTGTCGTCCGCGGTCAGGAAAGCAGCCAGAGTCGTAATTACGAGATGGACCGCACCGTGCGGTACGTCGTGGATCCGGCGCCGCGTTTACGCCGGCTATCCGTCGGCGTGGCGATCAACGATGCCATCGCCGTGCCTGGCGCAGCGACCCCGCCTGCGCGAAAGCCGTTGCCTGCTGCCGAGATCGCCCGCCTGACATCTCTGGTGCAGGGGGCAGTCGGCTTCAGCGTCGGTCGAGGCGACGTGGTGAACATCATCAGCACCAATTTTGAGCCGCCGAAGACCGAGGCTGTGTTGCCCTTGTGGGAGCAGGACCGATACATCGACTTGGCTAAATATGTCAGCCTTGCGTTGGCCGTGGCACTGTTGGCGTTCCTTGTGGTGCGACCGATCATCAATCGACTGACCTACGTTGAACCGCCGCAAATGACCAAGGAAAAGTTGCTCGAAGCGCTCTCGGCCAGCGGCGTGGACGTCAGTCGCTTGGGTGCGCCAGCCGCGTTGGGCGGCGATGCGGTGGGCGTTGCCGATGCAGCGGCCGAGGGCGTGGGGGTTGCCGGAGAGGTGGGCTTGAGCGATACCGATGTTGAGCTGCGCGAGGGCGAGAGCCTTGAGGATCTCCGCGCCCGACTCAAGCCGCGCAAGAAGTCCGGCATCTCCGCCGAGATGCTCGATACGGCCAACAGCTACGACGACAAGGTCACCGTTGTGCGCATGCTGGTCTCGCAGGATGCGAAGCGAGTGGCTCTGGTGCTCAAGAATTTGATTACACGCGATATCCTCTAGCCCTTGGAGTCTTGGTATGGCCGATGAGAACAATACCGCGACCGCAGTGCCTGCGGGGGTGGACATGGAGCAAGTCGCCGCTGAGGTCGCGGCGCTCTCGAATACCCAACGTGCCGCAGTCATGCTGATGCTGCTCGGCGAAGACGAGGCGGCAAGTGTGATTCGTCACCTCGCGCCGAAGGAAGTGCAGCATTTGAGCGCAGCAATGATTTCGGTGGCAGATCTGTCCCAAGAGGCCGTGAGTTCTGTGCTTGACGGGTTCATTGCCACCATCAAGAAGCAAACCAATATTGGCGGTGGCATCGATTACCTGGAGAACGTGCTGAAGAACGCGATTGGTGAGGACAAGGCCAGCAGCGTGTTGAGCCGAATCATGCCGGCCTCAGCGAACCGTGGGCTCGAAGTGTTGCAGTGGATGGACGCCCGCTCGATCTCTGAAATGATCGAACATGAGCATCCGCAAATCATCGCCATTGTGTTGTCGTTCCTCGACCATGACGTGGCGGCCGATGTGTTGCGGTTCCTGCCCGAGGGGCTCCGACCGGAAGTGCTTTCTCGCGTCGCTTCGCTGGAGACCATCCAGCCCACCGCGATGCAGGAACTCGAGGCCATCATGCGCAAGCAGTTTTCGTCCAACTCGTCGCTGAAGTCCTCGAGCGTCGGGGGCGTCAAGGCTGCGGCGAAGATCATGAATTACGTCAAGTCCGACATCGAGCAGGGAATGATGCGGGCGATGTCCTCGAAAGACGCGGACCTCGCCCAGCGCATCCAGGACAACATGTTTGCGTTTGAAAATTTGGAGGGCTCGGATAATCGCAGCATCCAGACCCTCATGCGCAACGTACCCACCGAACTGCTCATGGTGGCGCTGAAAGGTGCAGATGACATCCTCAAGGACAAGTTCCTGCTGAACATGTCGCAGCGTGCGCGCGAAATGTTCGTCGAGGAGATGGAGGCCAAGGGGCCGATGCGACTTTCCGAAGTCGAGGAGGCGCGAAAGCAGATCTTGCGTACGGCGCGTCGCCTCTCCGATGCGGGTGAAATGATGCTGGGTCGCGGCAGCGATTACGTTTGATGTCGCGCTGATGGGTTCTGTTGTGAAAAAGTTGCCGTCACGCAAACAGACTGGATTTGTTCCGACAGACACTCTGCAGCGCACTCGCCAGCCTGCGGAAGCGTCCTTCGCAGCCCGGCATTTTGCGGCCAAGCGTGCCGGGTTCCTGTTGCGCGAGTTGGCGCGACAGCAAGCGTCGGACAGCGTGCTGGGTGCCATCGAAGGCGGTGATGCCGCCGAATTGTCCGAGATCACCACCGGCGATGCCCCATTCGTCCCGGTCGAGGTTGACATCGGCTTTGATACCTCCGGGTTTGTCGATCCCGCCGAGGTGGAGCGTCAAGTGGCGGAGGCCGAGGCCCGTGGTCGGGCCCAGGCAGCAGCGGAGTTCGCTGCGGCGCTAGATCAGTCGATCGCCGTGTTGGATACGGCCGGGCGTGAGCTGCTGAAGATGCAGTCTGAGATGGAGCGGAAGATGATCGTGCCGCTCGCGCAGTCGAGCTTGCACATCGGTAGCGAATTAGCGCGACAGACTTTGCTTGGCGAAGCGCAGCTCGCCCAATATCTGGAGTCGGTCATGGCGGCGATGGGTGGCACCGCCGGCGATGTCGCGCGCGAACATCTCACCTTACGGCTTAACCCGCAGGATGTAATCGTCCTTGAGCGAGCGCAGTACAAGCCTGAGACGCTGACGCTGGTGGCCGATCCGACCGTACCGGCTGCAGGTGTGATCGTTAACGGGGGCGACAAAGTCGTCGATGATCGTTTCGAGAATCGACTGCGAGACATGCGCGAGGCAGTGCTCGCTGCGGTCGCAGAGTTACAGCGCGAATCGTTATCGTGACAACCGGTTTGCTCGACAGGCTTCCCGTCGCCATCGGCGGCGCAACGCTGGCTGCACCGTCGGTCAGCGGTGTTTTGACGCGCATCACCGGTCTTTTGCTCACTGCTCGCGGTATACGCGTGCCGTTGGGCGCGTACTGTGAAGTGGTCGCCGAGCATGGCGAAGGCATCACCTGTGAGGTGGTTGGCTTCGATGGCGAAGAAGTTCAGTTGATGCCGTTAGCTACGGTGCAAGGTCTGTTGCCGGGCGCAGCAGTGCGCGCAGTGACGGCGACGGCGCGGGTCGGAGTCGGCTCTGCTCTGCTCGGTCGGGTGGTGGATGGTCTCGGAGCGCCGCTCGATGACGGTCCGGCCATTGAGCCTGAGGTATATGTTCCATTGCGTGGCGGACGACGTAACCCACTTGAGCGTGCGCCGATCACCTCGGTGCTCGATGTGGGGGTGCGTGCAGTCAACTCGTTTTTGACCATCGGCCTTGGGCAAAGAGTCGGTCTGGTCGCGGGTAGCGGTGTGGGAAAAAGTATGCTGCTCGGGATGATGACCAAGTTCGCTTCGGCGGACGTCGTCGTCATCGGCATGATCGGCGAGCGCGGGCGCGAGGTGCTCGATTTCGTTCACGAGACACTGGGAGACGAGGGTCGAAGACGCGCGGTGGTGATCGCTGCGCCCGGTGATGCATCCCCGGTGATCCGATTGCGCGCGACGCACTTTACCTGTGCCGTCGCTGAGTTCTTCCGCGACCAGGGCAAGAACGTCTTGTTGCTCATGGATTCGCTCACCCGTGTCGCTCATGCGCAGCGTGAGGTAGGGCTTGCGGTGGGAGAGCCGCCAACGACCAAGGGCTACCCACCTTCGGTGTTCTCGCTCATCAACGAACTGGTGGAGCGCGCCGGTAATGTGAGTGCAGGCGGAGGGATCACCGGCATCTACACAATCTTGGCTGAGGGTGACGATACCAACGACCCGATCGTCGATGGCGCACGCGCGATCCTCGATGGGCACATTCTCCTGTCACGTGACATCGCCGCCATGGGGCGATATCCGGCCATCGATCTGAATGTCTCGATCTCGCGGTTAGCCCATCGACTGCTCAGCAGCGAACAACGCGATGTGGTGCGAAAGTTCCGACGCCTGAGCGCCGTGTGGGAGGAGAATCGCGATCTGGTGGCTGTGGGAGCCTACAAAGCGGGCTCGGATCCTGAACTTGACGAGGCCCTGAAACGACAGGGTGTCATGCGCGAATTTCTCGGTCAGGACGCCGATGAGCGGGTCGACTTCGCCACTGGGTTTCAACAACTTGTGCGGGTGCTCGCATGACGGATCGTGCCTTGATTCGAGCAGCGCGCCTGACGCGAGTCGCGAAGGTGGGTGACGCACTCGCCAAATCGGCGGAGCGAATCGCGCTGGATAGGCGGCGATCGCTGGAGTCGGAGCAACAACGACTTGAGACAGTGCGCAAGTACTGTGGCGATTACGGTCAGTTGGCGCGCGAGCGCGAAATGGCCGGACAGTCGGTGAACAGTCTGCGGGTGTATCGGGAGTTCTCCGGTTGGCTATCGACTCTGTCGCAGGATCAGCTCGATCGCGTGGCCCAGGCGGAGTTTTTGTTGGAAACGGCGGTCGAGGAGGCGCGAGGGCGGCGGCGGTTCGCCGATGCGATCGATAAGGCGGCTGCCAAATCGACCAAACAGGCCGCCGTGGTGGAACAACGACGCGAGCAGGCGAATTTAGATGAGCTCGCCGGTCGGCGAGTGGCATCGGGTTTGCATCGTTAGTTTGCAATACCACGCTACCGGCAATCAGGTTCCGCATTCATGGCTGTTCCACAGACACTTCTGAGCTCGATCGACGCAGGACGTCCTGCTGTGATGGGGTCCGCCCCAATTTCCGACGAATCGTCGGATGGCGCTGATTTTTCCGCATTTTTTGCGGATGCTTCGCGCACTCAGACCGAGGCCGGGACTCCGTACCTGCCGGGGGAGGCGCAGGCTAGACCGTTGCCGGAAGCAATCGGCAAACCCTTGCCGGTCTCGGTCGTTTCAGGGGAGCCAGTTCTCGATGGCAGTCTAGAAGAGTTCGCGGTTGGCATGGGTATCGACCGGTCACTGGCCCGGCTGTTGTTGCAAGAGACCGCCGATCCCGTTGACCCTTCGATCAGCTCGGACGTGAGCGCACCTGCGGACGTGACGGCGGAGGAGTTGACCGCCGACCCGCGCGTGTCCGATCCGGCGGATGCCACGTTGAGTATTTTTCCGTTCGTTCCGGCCGTCGGAATTCCGACAGCTGCTGTCGTGATGCGAACCCCATCGGCCGAGGCCAAGGGACCGTCGCTTCCCATTGGTGATGAAGACGTCTTGGGTCTGGCACAAGCGAGCCCCATGCTGCGTTCCATGATGAACGTCAGACCTGCGGTGCCGGGCCGGGCTTCGGCGTCGAGCACGGCTCACGAGCTGCGTTGGCGAGCCAGCGCGGACTATTCGCCGATCGTGGCGCTCGCTGAGACCGCCACATCGTCCGTCGGCATCAGTCTCGAACGCGGCGTTGTTTCGCCGGCACTGCCATCAATGCCTGAAGAGGTCGCGAAATCGTTAGGCCGGACCGCCGTCGCGGGCGATGTGCCGGTCGAGGGCGCGGTCAGCGCAGCAGCGCCACAGCGCGCCGATGGGCGACGCGTAGAAGGCTTGGATTTCGGAGCGGAATCGCGCGTAGTCGTCGATGCCGAGAGCATTGCAACGTCGCCGCAGGCCCAGCCGACCGCACAGTACAATCCCGTGGCAAACTTGCCGGCGTGGGACGTGACCAGGGTGGTATCACCGGAATCGAATAGAGTGGAGCATGCCGCGGCCTCCTCGCCGACATTGGCAGTGCCCTCTGCCGAACAAGCCCCGGGCGATAGAGTGCGGGCATTCGCCGACGCCGTGGCGCAGCGATTGATGGGTCAAGTCAAAAGCGAAACGTGGAATGTTCGCCTGGCGTTGGAGCCACAAAACCTAGGCGCCATGAATATCGAGTTGTCGCTGAACGGGATCGACCTGTCCGCCAATATCGGGGTCGCTAATACCGAGGTGCGTGCGCTGCTTGAGGCCGGTTTGCCGCGATTGCGTGAGGCCCTCGAGAGTTCGGGCTTGAATTTGTCACAATGGTCGTTCGCCCAACAAGGCGCCAATTCAAATCGTAATTCCAATGCCGAGCGGTCGTTCACGCGCCTCCCCCGTGTTGAGGCTAAAGATGGCGTTGACAGAGATATCGATAACGCTGCACTGATGCCGCGCCGGATCGACGACTCGAACCGCGTGCTCGACATGTTTGTTTGACTCTGTAGACTTCCGAAAAACCAACTGATGGTGTACTCCGATGGCAGACAAGAAAGATGACAAAAAGAAAGCGGCCGACCCTGCTGCGCAAGCTGGGGACGATGCTGCGCCTAAAAAGAAATCCAAGATCTTGATGTTGGTCCTGGTGGCCGCAGGCGCGTTGGCGCTGATCGGTGGGTCCGTCGGCGCCACGCTGTATTTCACAGGATTCTTCTCGCCTAAGCCCGTCGAAGCAGCCAAGCAGGAAGGCGAGGGGCACGGTGAGGAGCACGCGGAGGGTGAGGGAGATCATTCCGGCGAAGAATCTGCGCCGGAAGCCGGTGGTGGCGAGGCGAAAGACTCAGCCGAAGTGCCGGAGGCTGAAAAGTTCGCCGCAACCTACAAGCCCATCGAGCGCGACTTCACGATGAACGTGCCGAACTCGAAGAAGTTCGTGCAGTTTAAGGTCGCCTACAAGACCTTCTATGGAGAAAAAATAGTCGAGCGCGTCGTCAAGCATCAGATCGCTATTGAGGCGGCCATGCTGACCGCTGCGGCACAGTTCTCAGAAGAAGAGTTGGTGTCGCTCGAGGGTCGCGCGCGAGTTGCGGGTGCATTACGCGATGCCATGAATGACGTCTTGATCCGTAACGAAGACTTCGGCGGGATCGAGGAAGTCATGTTCACCCATTTCGTGTTCCAGTAACCCCTGCCGCGGATCGAGAACGCTGACATGTCAAAGTCTGGTCAAGTGCTGTCGCAAGACGAAGTCGCGGCTCTGGTCGAAGCGATGCAGAGCGGCAACGTGGAGACTTCCACTGCGACGCCTGCTGCCGGTTCGGTGCAGGCCTACAGCCTGGTCGCCAACGACACGACCTCGCGGTCGCAGTTGGCGGCTCTCGAGATGATCAACGATCGGTTCGCACGGCAATTGCGTGGCAGTCTGCTGACGCTGCTGAGGCAGGCGGTGAAAGTAGCGGTGGTGCCGTTCGACGTCATGACGTTCAGCGCGTATATGCAGAGCCTGCCATCGCCCTGCAACGTCAATATCGTGCGGTTCTTGCCCCTGCGCGGCTATGGGCTGGTCACCATCGAGCCGACGATCGTTTACGGCGCTGTGGACAGCTTTTTTGGCGGTCGCGGCGGAGCCAATCTGGAGCTCTCGCCACAGCGGGGGTTTACGCCCACTGAGGAACGGATTATCCAGTTGCTCCTCGAGACGGTTTTCGCAGATCTCAAGGATGCCTGGGCTCCGGTTTATTCGATCAACCCCGAGTACGTCAGTCGCGAGATCAATCCAGCTTTTGCACAAATCGGTGAGGACCGCGAAACCGTCGCGGTTTGTCGCTTCGATATCGAGATGGGCACCTCAGCGCGCGGGCAAGTGACGGTGATGTACCCGTTCTCCGCCATCAAGCCGATCCGGTTATTGCTCCGTGGGCGTCTGCAAACGGGTGAGCGCGATGAAAAAATGGCCGTCAAATGGGCCAATCAGCTCCGTGATGCAGTGTCAGACGCCGAGCTTGAAATGGTTGCACGACTCGCGACTCTCCGGGTGTCGGCGTTGCAACTTGCGCGGATCAAACCGGGCGATACCCTTTGGTTCAAGCCGCCTCCGGCCGTGCAGGTGCTGGTGCAGTCCAATCACCTGTTCGACGCCGAATATGGTTCATCTGAAAACAATGCCGCCATACGTATTGAGCGGGTGATAGAGCCCGTAGTCGAGACCAGTAACGGGCTCGTCGCAAGTGAAGGTGGGCTGGAGTCACAGACCGAAGGCAATTCGGTTTCGGGTGTCGTCCCTGGCGGAAAAGACGCGAAGGTTAAAAAGACCCTCGCCAGCGGTAAGAAATCATTGGGAGTATCAGCAGCATGAGCGAGTCAATCAACCAGGACGCAGCGGGCGAAAGCGCCATGGACCAGGGCGTACAACTCGACCTGATCCAAAACGTGACCGTCAGCATCTCGGTAGAAGTAGGGCGTTCGTCATTACGCATTCGCGATCTCGTCAGGCTCGGTCAAGGCAGCGTCGTCGAGCTTGATCGTGTTGCCGGAGAGCCGCTGGATGTCTGTGTCAACAATACGGTGATCGCTCGCGGTGAGGTGGTGCTGGTTAACGAACGCTACGGCATTCGTCTCACCCAAGTCGTGGATCCTGAAGATCGCGTCAAGCATCTGTAACGGTCGCTAGCGCTAGGGGATATCAACTCGTGGATCCGATTCGATATTTCGTCGCATTGATTCTGGTCGGTGCGCTGCTCGGCGCGTCGATCTGGGCATTGAAGCGCTTCCGCGGGCAGTTGGGTGCGACGGGCTCGCGGGGCGTCGCGATCGTGTCATACACCAATCTGGGAACGCGCGAAAAACTTGCGGTCGTGACTTTTGGCGGGAAAACCCTGCTGTTGGGTGTGACGCCGGGCGGAATCTCGCTGCTGGCCACGGATTCTGTCGACCCTGATTCGGTCGAAGCGTCCGCCCCGCGCGGGGACACGGGGGGGGCGGCGTGATCCGCCGCAGAGCGCTGACCTGCTGTCTGGTGGCTACGGCCGGGATCACCCTTGGCGCCGTCGCCATGGGTCAGGATTTGTCGTCGATCGAGGTGTTGCGAACCAAAGCGGTGCCGGGCGGGCAAGCCTACAGCCTGACTCTGCAAGCACTCGGTTTGATGACACTGCTGACATTGTTGCCCGCCATTGTCTTATCGATGACGGCCTTCACTCGTATCGTCATCGTGCTGGGTATTTTGCGACAAGCCGTCGGCGCAACGCAGACGCCTCCCAACCAAGTGTTGGTCGGCCTTGCGCTCTTTCTAACGCTGTTCGTCATGGCTCCGACGCTAAACGAGATTCAGAGCACCGCTCTGGCACCCTACGTTGAAGAGAAGATTCCGTTTGAGGAAGCAGTGGTTCGCGCCGTCGTCCCGATGAAGAAATTCATGCTGGCGCAAACGCGAGAGTCCGACCTCAAAATGTTCATGGACCTTGCCAAGACACCAGCGGTGCGAGTCCCCATGGATACACCGCTGACCGTGTTGCTGCCGGCGTTTCTCACGAGTGAACTGCGTACCGCATTTACCATCGGTTTTCTGATTTACATTCCCTTTCTAGTGATAGACCTCGTGGTTGCCAGCGTTCTGATGTCGATGGGCATGATGATGGTCTCGCCGGTGATGATCGCCTTGCCATTTAAGTTTCTGCTGTTCGTTCTCGTCGATGGATGGGCGGTGATCCTCGGGTCCCTCGCGGCCAGTTTTGCGGCGCCGTTGCCATGAACGACACCGCCGTTGTCGAGATCGTTCGCGAGGCGATGTGGGTGGGCGGCCTTTCGGCAGGTCCGATTCTGCTGCTCGTGCTGGTGATCGGCGTGCTGGTGGGCATTTTTCAGGCCGCCACATCGATCAACGAAATGACCTTGAGTTTCGTTCCCAAGCTCATCGCCGTAATGTTGCTCGTATTGTTGATTGGCAGTTGGCAATTGCAGGTTCTCGTCGATTTCACACGGCGTATCTTCGAGCGGATACCGGATCTGGGGCAGTGAGTCGTGCTCGAGCTCGGAGTCCTGACGCTGAATTGGTTGCAGGCGCTGATGTTGCCGATGACGCGTATCACCGGGTTTTTTATTGCCGCGCCGATTTTCAGCCAGGCCGCTGCGACCGGCCGGGTGCGGGTGGTGTTCGCCGCCTTGCTCAGCATCGCCGTATTGCCCGTGTTACCGACCTCTATCTCGGATCCGGGACGTCCCTTTGGGGAGCCGACGCTTCTTTTGCTCCTAAACGAGGCGCTCATCGGAGTGTCCATGGGGCTGGCGCTGCAGTTTGTCGCCGCGGCAGTGACCACGGCAGGCGAGCATATCTCGATGTCTCTGGGTCTGAGCTTCGCCCAGTCGTTCGACCCGACAATCGGCTCGACGCCTGTGCTGTCGCAGTTCTTGAACCTGATGTCTCTGCTGGTGTTCTTGACGGCCGACGGCCATGCCGTTGTCATTGCCATGATGACCGAAAGTATACGGACTCTTCCTCCGGGCGAATTTCGTTTGGCCGATGTGAACGCGCTGCTCGAGTTCTCCCGAGTTGTGTTCAACGGCGCGGCGTTGCTCGCCGCTCCATTGCTGCTGGCTTTGCTCGCGGTGAACATCGGGGTGGGCGCTTTGTCGCGTGCCACGCCGCAGCTGAACGTCTTTGCGGTGGGATTCGCTGTCAGCCTGCTGGTGGGCTTCAGCTTGCTTTTCCTGCTGGTGCCGGTCATTGCCGAGAGGATCACCGAGCTGTGGCAGCAAGCCGAGGCGTTTATGCGCGCCAGGCTTTCGGTGGGTGAGTCGTAATGGCTGAGGAGCAGGGCGAAGAAAAAACCGAAGAGCCGACCTCCAAACGGCTCGACGAAGCTCGCCAACGCGGCGAACTGCCGCGGTCACCGGATTTTGGTGGCGCCATCGAGGTGCTAGTCATCTGTGCTCTGCTGTTTTTGTTGGGTGGCGGCATTGTTGAGTCGCTGTCCGCCATGCTCATATCCAGTTTGACGTTTTCCAATCCGGCTGTTGATGCCGAACGTGATCTGCCTTTGCTGCTCGGCCAACGAGTGCTCGAGGGTTTTTGGGCGGTGAAGTGGCTGATGCTCTCTACCTTCGTGGTCGCCTTGCTTGCCGCCACGGTCAATGGTGGGTTTTCGTTCTCTTCAAAGGCAGCCGCTCCGAAGTTCAGCAAGCTCAATCCGCTCAGTGGTCTAAAAAAAGTGTTCGGGTCCCAGGCGCTGATGGGGTTGGCGCGAAATCTATTTAAATTTGCGCTGATCGGGGTAGTGTTGGTCGGCGTGTTGTGGGCCAAGCGCTTCGAGATGCTCGCGATATCTCGCGATGCCTTGGAGCCGATGATCATGGCGGGATCGTCGATTGCGTTGGGTGTGTTCACCGCGGTGAGCGCGGCCATCGCGGCTATCGCGGTGCTGGATGTCCCGTACCAGCGCTGGACCTATTTGCGACGTCTGCGGATGACAAAACAAGAAGTCCGTGACGAGATGAAGGACATAGAGGGTCGACCGGAGATCAAACGGCAGATCCGTCGGCGCCAGCGTGAGTTGAGCCGCGGAAAAATGCTCGACCGAGTCAAGGAAGCAGATGTGGTGATCATTAACCCGGCGGAATTTGCTGTGGCGCTGCAATACGATGAGGCAGTCAGTGCAGTGCCCGTACTGCTCGCCAAGGGTCGCGGGGTCATCGCCGCTTCCATCAAAGAGCGCGCAGCCAAGGCCGGCGTGCCCACTGTTTCGGCGCCACCACTGGCTCGCGCCGTATATTTCACCACGGAGATCGACGAGCAGGTCCCCGAGGGGCTGTATCGCGCCGTGGCTGCCGTGCTTGCCTACGTGTTTCAGTTAAGTGCATTGACTCCGGATTTGGTTGCCCCGACGGCGCCGACACCGGAGGTGCCGCAGGAATTCCTCTTCGACGAGGATGGTCAACCGCTCACGCAGAGGGCGCCATGACTCCGTCCGACAATAATGATGTTTTCCACTCCGTACGCCAGGGCGACGTGCCCATATTTTTACTTCGAGCGGTGGCAGCTACGCGCCTCTCCGAGGCTGTAAGGCAGTTGTTGCGGGATCTCCGTGCTACGGGTGCCCGACTCGAGTTTCACGACGGTGCGGCCGGCGAGGTGATGCAGGCGGTCAATCGGTTGTTGGCAGACGTGCCGGTCGATGCAATCGCGGGCGGCGGTTCCGAAGGCGCGCTGAGAGTGCTATTCATCGACAATGGCGAAAAGTTGCCGATCGACGAATTGCGCGCGCTACGACGCATTACGAGCGGTTTGCGCGGCAGCGTGCTCCGTGTGGTCGTCGCAGAGCGAATAGCGCTGGGAGCGCAGCCGGAGGCGTCGACGGTGGGTGAGTTCGGCGACTTGGCCGCGGTCTGGACGCTCGATAACGACACGAACATCGTGGCGAGTAGCGCTGCGGATAGTCCGCTTCGCGTTGCTCAGCCGATGGTTGTGACAAGCGAAGTGGCGGTTGTCGAAACTGCGTCGGTCGCTGCCACCTCTCAGGTCGCTGCCACGGCGCCGGTGGCCGCCACGCCCGCGTCGAGGTCAGGCGTGCGGCACGAGATCCCAGATGTGCTGTTCGATCTGGCGAAGGAGAGGAGGGGGCGGCAGCCCGAGGTTCGCTTTAGCGGCTGGTGGCGTAGTAGGCGGTCTGCTCTCGTGGTCGCGGCTTTGATACTTCTGGGCGGGCTCGTCTACGGCGTTTGGGTGCAGCAACCGCGAGTTCAGCTTGGCGAGAAACGTTTCTATGACTGCGGTTTACACCCGGATCAAGAATCGATTGACGTTCTGGTCGGGCAGGTCGCCCGGTCGACGCCAACCCGGGTTCGTGAGGAAGAGGGTAAGTTTCGCCTCGAAGTGGGCCCCTTTGCAGATCAAGCCTCACTTGAAGCGGCGCGGTCCCAGTTATGGCGACTCGGTGCCTGTCAGTCTCGTCCGTCGGTTGAACAGTCGACGTCCAGCATGCGTTTGGAGGTTGAGGAAAATGGCTAATGTAACTTCGAACGAGTCCAGCGGCGTTTTCAAATCCGCGGAAAGCACTCCACAAAAATTCAAGGCGGGTACCAACTCTGCTGTTTCGGACGTGGCTGTCGAGCGCTCGGAGGAGTCGGCGATCGCGTCGATCGCGTCGATCGAGCGCCGCGTCGAGGGTGCACCGGAGGCACTGACCGCGAGCCGTTCCGATGTCGACATTGTGGAGTCTTCGTTGCCGTCGGCACCGGATCCGGCTGAGGAGTTGCGCGCCGCCGCACAAAAGGCGGAGGCCATCGTGGAGTCCATTGCTGAACGTGAGGCCAAGATCGAAGAGTCTTACCGCAAGGCCGAAGCAATGCTCAACGAGGTTGAGCGTATCAAGGAGTCTTTGACGTTTGATGATGCGCTGCGGCGCCGCATCGAGGCGACGGTGGCCCGAACACGCGGTTTGCGTGGCAAGTCATAAGTTATCCAAGGAAGCCGTTATGAGCAACGAAGTACACAATGATCCGGTGGGCGCCCCGGGGGCTCCCGCGGAGACGCCATTAGCCGAATTGACATCACTCGTGCTCGATGCGGCGGATGCCGCAAACGACAGCGCGCAGTCAACCCACGAGGCCATAGCACGGCTCACCCAGGTGGTGGAGGCTAATGAGCGCACGACAACGGCGGTTCGTAATGCGCCTGCGATATTTGGCGCCATCATGCTCGGCGTGGGTATCGCGCTGGCCGTCGTCGTTGCGATCGTATTCTCGAATATGCAAAAGCGGGCAGACAATCTCGAGCAGGTGATTGCCAAGCAGACCGCAGGTCTCGAGAGCGTCGAGCGGACTCTGAAGGATCTCAAGCTTTTTGAGGCTAATCTCGCCAAGTTCGAGACCATCGCCGCCGATACGACCCAGCGTGCAGTGGTGACTCTCCGCGAGCAGGTCAAGACAGATCGGCTGGCGCTGCAGCAACTTGAGGCCCGTCGTCTTAACGAGATGCTGGATTCATTGAGAGGGGCCGTTTCTGTCGCTGCGAAGTCGCCGCGGCCGCCTGCGACGGAATCGACGGTCGCCAGTGCGGAACTCAAGCAACAGGGATTGAAGCTTGACGCCGTCGACGCTGCGCTTCGCAAGCTCGATACGCGTTTGGCCAATATGGAAAAGCAGTTGCCACGAGAGGGGCAAGCGAGCACCGCGGATCGGAGTAAGCAGCGGATCGTGGCGGTGCTGAGCGAAGAGCAGGGCAAGGATATCAAGGCGGCCACGGCGGAAGTGACGCGATTGAAGTCCGAGATCGCCGCGCTGCGTGATTTGATTGAGCGCCGGACCAGCGAATTGCAGAGCGGCGTTCCGGTAGTGCGAAAGCCCTAACGGCGTCGAGGAGAGCTTTTCGTCAGAGTGGTATGGCGGTACACCCGGTTGCGCACGCCGTTTTATCACCTCGGAGGATTTCCAAAGTGGCTATGTGGTTGTAGTTGACCGACATGATTCTGGCTACGGGCCACGCGCGAGCCGCAGCTGCCTCGGCGCGCGGCACCAGCAAAAAGGCGACGCCGGTGTTTAAGCCCGCATAGCCGCGAGTGTTGAGTCGAAGTTCACGCGCGTCCGCAGTCACGTTCAAAGATGGCTCGGCGCATTGTGCCGGCATTAATAGTTGATTCGCGGCGGTTGTTACGGCCGACAGCGAGTCGCGCAACCAGCGCGAGTGGATATCCGTCGACACTCGGCTGCGGATCGCCGGCGCACGGCGTACCTTGACCTGGCGTTGACCAAGACTTTTCCCGCCATGTTGGACATCGCGGAGCTCGAGGGTGATCACGGCGCTGCGTGGTCCCTTAACCCATTCATCAAGATGCTGCTGTAGCGAGGCGACGCCAGAGAACTCGCTGCGAATTGTCAGAATCAACGCGGGATCCGGCGTATCCGCGACGTCTGATTCAAGGTGCATTGCGAGCTCGGTCAGGCCGTCATGCAGACGCGCGTGTTCATTGGGCGACCAGGCCGGATGGCGATCGACGGGTTCCACACGAACGTGGAAGGCGCGGTGTATCCCCGCCGTCATCGCCGGGCAGGATGCGCCCGGTTCGGTCATCGCGTTGACACACCGCGAGGGCCCGCGCGTGATGCGCAGGCTGTCTTCGATTCGTCCGTCTCGGCTGAGGGTGGAATCCAACCGGACCACGGCTGGATCCTGTTCGAGACAGCGCTGCAGCGAACTGGCCAAGTCGCTCAATTCGCCGATTGGGCGAGGGTTCGCGGCCTGGGTGGCGCCGGCGAACCCCAGCAAGCCGACCAGCGCTCCGGCACTGACCGCCCGAGACCGACGGGTTCGTGCGCTGATCATCGACGGTCCCGCTGCGCAGCGGCGACGTATTGGGCCGGCAATCGAATGGTGGCCTGGTAAGAATCATTGCCCAGCGGTTCGAGCGAAACGATTTCTGCACCCGCAATCGTTCCGGTGAACCGAGTGCGCAGGGCGTCGCCGCCAACTCTGCCTTCGGCCACGGCGGTTTCTCCGGCCAACTCAAGCCCGTAGAGCTGTTCGGCAAGGTTGCGATAGGCGTCCATCTTGGCTGCGCGCAGCGCTTGCAAGCGGCGTTGCGCCGGATCTGATCCCGACTGAGCCGTGATTGACGCGAAGCCCACAGCCACCATGTCCAGCGGACCGGTGGTCGGCTGGGTGCTTGCGGCGGATGAGGCCCGGTCAGGTCGGTTGGCAGGCGTAACCGGCAACTGTCGAATGGTCACCACCTGTTCGTCCCGATAAGCCGGCCGCAGTCGACGTTCGAACAAACGTGGGGTCTGCCGAGTCGTGTTGACGACCTGTGGGTCCGAGACTTTGACGCTCGTACAACCACCCGTGGCGAGCAGCATCGCGAGCAGGCTCGCGACCAAGGCTTTTGTGTTCATAACGAGGGGTTAGTCGGCAGAACGCGTTAGTCCTTGAGGGGGAGAGCGGGTTACGGAAATCCGTATGGCATGTCAGTTGCATCATTACTCGCGCGCGCTTTTGTTCGGGCTGTACGGATGGTCCGAAAATCTTGTAAACGATTGATTTAAATAGATTAAATAATGGCTGCAGCACCGTTGGAACTTGTGTCGATTCTTCGACAAACCGGCAAGAAATTGCCGGTTCAAGCTGTTGCTATCCCTTTGGGCTTTCTCCTGCTCCTCGGCATGCTGGTGTTGCCGGTCCCGCCGCTGCTTCTTGATTTGTTCTTCACTTTCAACATCGCGTTGTCGCTGATCATTCTGTTTCTCGCGATTTCGGCGTCGCGGCCGTTTTCGTTTTCTGTGTTTCCGACTGTACTGCTGTTCGCAACACTGTTGCGCCTTGCGCTCAATGTCGCTTCGACGCGCGTCGTGCTCAGTGCTGGTCACGAGGGAGCGGATGCTGCCGGCGACGTGATCGAGGCCTTCGGATCGGTTCTCGTGGGCGGCGATTACATCGTCGGTATCGTTGTTTTCACCATTTTGGTGATCATCAATTTCATCGTCGTCACCAAGGGAGCTGGGCGCGTCTCCGAGGTCACGGCGCGTTTCACCTTGGACGCCATGCCCGGCAAGCAGATGGCCGTCGACGCTGACCTGGCCGCCGGGCTGATCAACCAGGACCAGGCGCGTGTTCGGCGCCGGGAGATCACCTCGGAGGCCGATTTCTACGGATCCATGGACGGCGCCAGCAAGTTCGTTCGGGGCGACGCGGTCGCCGGCATTCTCATCTTGTTGATCAACATCTTTGGCGGAACGCTGGTCGGTAGCCTGCAGCACGGTATGGGCCTGGCGGAGGCCTTCGAGCGATATACGACATTTGCGGTCGGCGATGGCTTGGTTGCCCAGATACCCGCACTTTTGCTCTCGATAGCGACCGCGATCATCGTGACGCGCGTGTCCGGCGAGGAGTCGCTGCACGATCAGACCTTCGCACAATTCAGTAACGTCGAGGCCTGGTGGCTCACGGCGGCCATCCTGGCCTTGCTCGGAGTCATTCCGGGGATGCCGCATCTTGCGTTCCTTGCGCTTGCCACCATCACCGCCGGTGCGGCATGGATCCTCGGACGGCGCCGGGACCGCGTTGCCGCCGATGCCACGAAGAGTGCCGAAGCACCCGTGGGACCGCGGGAGTTGTCGTGGTCTGATGTGCAGCAGGCGGATGCGATAGGCCTCGAGGTCGGTTACGCACTCGTTGCCTTGATCGACGCACAGCAGGGTGGTGCGCTGGTGACGCGGATTCGCGGAATCCGCAAGAAGCTGACCTATGAACTGGGTTTTCTAATCCCGCAAGTCCACATCCGCGACAATCTCGATCTGCGGCCTGAGGCCTACCAGATCATGGTCAATGGTGTCGTCATCGGACGCGGTGAGGTCAAACCCGCACGAGAGCTGGCTATCCACTCGGGCGTTGTCCACGGTGATCTGCAGGGTATTCGCACCAAGGATCCGACGTTCGGCCTGGATGCCGTGTGGATCGACCCGGCGCAACGCGATTACGCCCGATCTCTTGGGTACACGGTAGTCGATGCCAGCACAACCATCGCCACGCATCTCAACAAGATCTTGCAGGAAAACTGCAACCTATTGCTGGGTCACGACGAGGCACAGCAGTTGGTCGACAAGCTCGCCGCGGCCGCACCAAAATTGGTGGAAGAGTTGATTCCCAAGAAATTGCCGATCGGAACCTTGACTCAGGTGCTACAGAACCTGCTCGCTGAGGGCGTATCGATTCGGGACTTGCGCGGCGTCCTGATGGCGCTCGCTCCGATTGCCGAGAAAGTTCAGGACATCGAAGAGCTCACGGGTGTTGCACGCGTGGCACTCGGCCGAATGATCGTCCAGCAGTATGTTTTGCACGGCGAGGAGTTATCAGTGATGACGCTGGCGCCGGAGCTCGAGCAGGTGCTGCACGCTACCGTTCGCCGAGGGCAGGGAGGCAATGTGCCGATCGAGCCGGAGTTGGCGGAAGGCCTGCTGCAATCGGTGGGCAAAGCGTCACGCGATGAGACCAACGCCGATCGCGCAGCCATTCTCGTGACTTCGCCCACACTGCGGCCCTGGCTGTCGCGCGTTCTGCGGCCGCGAATTCCTGGCCTGTCGGTGCTCTCTTATGCGGAGCTTCCCGAAGATACCAGCCTGCGCGTTAACTCAAGTATCACCGTCCAGCCGCGAACGAGTGCGGCCGCCTAACGGAGTCATCGATGAGAATTGAAAGGGTCGTTGCCGGAAGCTTCAGTGAGGCCAGCGAGCTGTCGAGGCAGTTATATGGCGTTGAGGCCCTGCTGATTTCCTCAACCCGTGTGGGAAACAGTCACGAGTTGCTGGTCTGCACAGATGTCAGTGATGACGACGTGCCAGGCACAAAAGTCGATCCCACCAAGCAGCAGCGATTTGCAGCGGCGATGGAAGCCGAGGTCAAGCGCAAAACGACACGCGGTAAAAACCCCAAATCTGATGTCGCTGCTGCGAAGTCTGGGTCCGAATCACTTCACGAGGCTCCTGCCACTAATCCCGAGGTATCGGGTATCGAACTCGTCAATGCCATTCGTCAGGAGTTGCAGGCTATCGAGACTCGGTTGGCGCGTGGCAGCCGGTCGGCGACCTTGTCCGCCAAAATGGCACTTCTCGAACACGGGGTATCGGCGGCGTACGCCGAGTATTTGCTGGCTGAGGGCAATGACAGTGCCAGCGTGGCACAGCGTTTGTACGCGGCGCTACGTGTTGAACACGGCGATCTCGGGTCATCGACTCAGCCGATGATGGTCACCGGTCCCGTATCGGCCGGCACGACGACCGTTGCGATGCAGGTCGCGCATCGAGTCGCGGCGACGAGCCGAGATAGGCCTGTTGTGGCTGCGCTGCGTGATCCCCGCTGCGGTGCACGCGAGAGATTTTTTGCGATAGCCGATGCTGCGGGTGTGTTGCCGTGTTGGGGCGCTGTGCCCAACGAGGTGACGGTGGTCGACGCCGGTGGACGGCGTGCAGAAGACGTTGAAGCTCTCCGAGCGGAGTTCCCCGCGTTTCGAATTGCCCTTTGTCTGCCGTCGTACCTGAGTGGTACGGCGGCTGCTCGGTGGCTCGATGGCTGTCCCCCATCATGCGGTGTGATCATTTCCCATTGGTCGTCGACGGAATTGCCGCTCGCGCTGCTCTCCAAGCTCGCGGAGCGGAAAGTGCCGTTGATCGGCGTATCGCAGGATGCGAATCCGACCCTCGCTATGGACTCCGCTGTGCTTCAAAGTCTCGAAAGCTCGATCGGGCAGCGCATGACGCTGTTGTTGGCCACGGATTCGACGCGAGACGCATGATGAGCAGCGGCATGAAAACGACGCGGGTGTTCGCGTTCGCCAGCGGTAAAGGCGGTGTCGGCAAGACGCTGCTTAGCCTAAACACGGCCGCAGCGCTCGCTAGGCAGCACCGCAGCGTCGTGCTGTTCGATGGTGATATGGGCCTCGCCAATGTTCACGTGCTGCTCGGAACGCAACCGACGCTCACAGTCGCTGACGTTTTGGCCGGACGCTGCGAGCTGGCGCAGACAATGTTCTCGGGCCCTGAGGGTGTTCGTATCATTCCGGGCGGGTCGGGCGTCCGCGACTTAGCGGATCTGCCGAGCAGCGAATTTGTCCGTCTGCTGCAAGGACTGCAGGATGTTCAGCCCGCACCCGATTATCTCATCATAGACACGGGAGCCGGTATCGGCTCTCATGTAACCACCCTTGCGCAGTTGGCCGATGCAATTGTCGTTGTTGTCCGCGACGAGCCTGCCTCACTCGCCGACGCCTACGGGCTAATCAAGGTTGCGCATACCGAATTACAGTGCCAATCCTTCCATGTTGTCGTCAACGACGTGAAGGACCCGCAGAGGGGGCAGCTGGTTTTCAAACGCTTGCAGGACGTTGCGACCCGTTTTCTGGGGTTGCCGCTGACGCTCGCCGGTATCGTGCCGCACGACGAGGCGATAACCGACGCCATGCGACGTCGCGACTGTGTCGTCACCGCGTTCCCCGATTCCCGCGTGGCAGTGGCGATTCGCCGCTTGGCGGATCAGTTATCCAACGCAGTGATCCCGCCGGATGCAAACCGCTTCCTGCTTGACAAGTTGGCTCGACGCCCTGGGGGCTCGATGCCATGAAGCGTCTGGGCGACAGTTACGCTGAGGTGGCGAGTGCCACTGCAACCACGGGTGCATGCGCCGACGATTTCGCGGCGCACGTCAAGCTGGTGCGGCGGTGTGCGTCCCACTTCCGCGGCCGCCTGCCCGCATCCATCGAGCATTCTGATCTCGTTCAGGCCGGGATCGTCGGCTTGATGGAGGCCTTGGAAGCCTTCGATGCCGACCGCGGCAACGACTTTGAAACCTTCGCCAAGTTGCGTATTCGCGGTGCGATGCTGGATGAAATCCGTCGAGCGTCGTGGGCGCCGCGTAGCACGGTCAAAGTGGCCGTGGAGGCGCGTGCCGCAGCCACTCGAATCGCCAACGACAAGGGTGCTGCGCCGACGAATCGGCAGATCGCTGACGCCCTCGGGCTCGATGTCGCACGGTATGAAAGTCTGCGGGGACGGAACCAAGGCCTATCAGCGTCGGTCAGTCTAGAGGACCTGGATTTCGCCAGCGACGGGCCGTTGCCCGAAGAGGTGGTCGCCGAGGAAAGTTCCCACGCCGCCCTCAGAGCGGGTATTTTGACACTCAGCGAGCGTGAGCAAATGATCGTTGCGCTGTACTACGATCGGGAGTTGACCCTTAAGGAAATCGGTGCCGTGCTAGAGGTCAGCGAGTCGCGAGTCAGTCAAATGCTCTCGGCCGTTGCCCGAAAACTGCGCGAAACAATGGGTGCGGGTGACACGGGGGCGCGTGCCACTCGTCAGCCCCCCCAAGCTCTCGGCGGATCGGATACAAGACTTACTTCGCGAGGAAGATCAACGTGTTCGTAATTATCGGTTTGGTAATGCTGTTCGGCTGCGTATTCGGTTTCTATATCCTGCACCACGGCCCGATGGCGCCGATCATCGAAGCAGCTCCCACGGAAATGGGCATTATCTTCGGCGCCGGAGTGGCCGCCATGGTGATCGGCAACAGTCTCGAGGTGCTCAAGGGTGTCGGTGGTGGTCTCGGCAAATGTTTTGGTGGACCTGCGTACAAGAAGCAGGACTATCAGGACACCATCACGCTGATCGTCAAGCTCTTCAAGTTGTTCAAGGCGGAGGGCGCCGTCGCACTCGAGCCGCACATCGAAAACCCGGAAGCGAGTTCCGTCTTCGGTGAGTTTCCAAAACTTTTAAAAGATCACGACTTGATCGCGATGATCTGCGACACGATTCGGCTGCTTGTTACCTCCAACCAACCTCCGAGTCCTGATGCCGTCGAGGACAGCCTCAACGTGGCCATAAAAACCCATCATCACGGTGCGCTGAAGCCCGCGGAAGCGATGGCAGCGCTCGAAGGGGCATTGCCTGCTCTGGGTATCGTGGCCTGCGTGCTCGGTGTGGTGAAGACCATGTCGGCCATCGATCAACCCCCGTCTGTACTCGGTGGCTTGATCGGTGCAGCGCTGGTGGGCACCTTTCTCGGCGTGTTCCTCGCCTATGGCATCGTCGGACCGCTCGCGCAACGCATGAAGCAGATCGTCGACGAAGAGGGGCAAATCTACCAGGTCGCGAAGTTTGCGCTCATCGGGCATATGAAAAACTATCCGGTGCCCCTGATTATCGAATCAGCGCGCGCTGCGATCGACCATCATTCCCGCCCGAGTTTTGCCGAGGTGTTCGATGGCCTCCGTGGCAAGTGATGCGGTCCCGCCCCCGGGCGGGATAAGTGGGGACGCGCCGACGCCCACGGACGGGGCAGCTACGGCTGAAGCGCAAGCGCCGGCTGCCGCTGAAGCGCCTGTCGCTGCTGAGGGCTCAGCGCCGCTGCAGCCGATTATCATCAAAAAGATCATTGACGAGGGTCATGCCGGTGGGCACGGCGGCGCATGGAAAATCGCTCTCGCCGATATGATGACGGCGATGATGGCGTTCTTCCTGTTGATGTGGCTGCTGGGGGCCACCAATGCCGATCAGCGCAAGAGCATCGCCGAGTATTTTCAACCGACCAATCGTCCCGTGGTCGATAAATCAGGCGGCTCCAGTGGGTTCTTTGGTGGCATGTCGTTGATCGATCCCAAGGCGCTGCCGATGACGCTGACGCAGACGGGAATTAACCAGCTGACCGCGCCTGGAACGGAAGAGTACGAGTCGACTGCCGAGGACCAAGCGTTGCCGCAAGGTTTGAGCGAAGAGGAGCGACAAAAGATTGCCGCGGAGCAGGACGAAAAGGCATTCGAGTCTTTGCAGGACGCGATGGAGAAGCAGATCGGTGCTGACGAGGCGACCTCGGAACTGTTGTCCAAGGTCAAGTTCGTCAGGGAAAAAGAGGGTTTGAGAATCGAGATTCTCGATGATGCGGGTTTCTCTATGTTTGACTCCGGTACCACCAGTTTGTCGGCACCTGCCGCAGCGCTGATCGCCAAGGTGGGTGAGAGCTTGAAAGGTGTGCCAAACGAGGTCGCCGTTCGTGGTCACACTGACAGCACGCAATTCAAGGCGGCCGGCAACAATAACTGGACGTTGTCGGCCAATCGCGCTGACATGACTCGACAGGTGTTGACTTCAATCGGCGTCGACGAATCGCGGTTCTCCCGAATCGAGGGAGTTGCAGACTCGCAGCCGGTCAACCCCATGAATCCTGCTGATCCGAAGAATCGCCGTATCAGCATCACGGTACTTTATCGCGACGGCGAGCTGCCTAAAAAATGAGTGCTGCGAGTGTGTTACCGCGGCTAAAGCGTCTGGTGGTGTTTGCGGCATTTGCGGTGGCAGCGTCGACGGCCGATGCGCGATTTTTAAGTGGCTTTGATGCCTTTCGGGCGGGCGATTACTGCAAAGCACGCGATTATTGGTTGAAGAGTGAGCGCGATGGCGATTCAAATTCTGCATTCGGTCTCGCAGAGCTTTACGCCCGGGGGTTTTGCGTCAAGCAGAACGATCGCCTTGCGACTCGTTGGTATTTGACGGCCGCGCTGCGCGGCAACTCGAGAGCGCGTGCCGAGTTGGGTGTTCGGTACGCCTACGGCCGAGGGGTTAAGCCCAATGCTTTCAAGGCCTATGTGTGGCTTTCGGCGGGCAAGCTGAGCGCCGCGGGATGGGACACGACTTTCGTGAAGAATGCGGACGCTAACTTGCAAATGCTACGCCCGTTGCTGACCGACAAAGAAAAGCAGCGAGCCGATCGCATTCTGGCAGAGTTCGTTCGAAAGTGGGCGCTGCCCCGAGAATTCAACTCGCTCGACTGAGGTGACTAGAGCCCAGCGTCGGTGAAGCGCACCACGACCTGCGCGCATACCGGCTCTTGCGGTTCCGGCTCGCCCGACACCGTCCAGCGTGCGGCGCGCGCCCACGAGAGGGCCGCTTCGTTCGCCTCGGCGAACGGTGAAGGCGCTGAGACCTCGAAGGTCCGGGCGGTAGATCGCCCGGTCGCGCAGATTTTAAGGCCCACGGTGTCACGGCCCACTTTGCGTCGTTGTTCGGGTGACAGCCAGGAATTGGCGGTTCTAGAAGCTGAGGCCAAGCGAATTTTCGCAGGTGCTTTGGTCGCGGCGGATGCAAGGCGTGGGGTTGCCTCTGTCGAAACGGCTGGTGTTTCTTGTCGCGGGCTCGGCGACGGCGCGTCGTGTGCGTGTTCACTGGGCTCGGTCGCATGATCGCTCGCCGCTGGCGACGATGTCTCAGGCATTGCAGAAGAGTGGTGGTGCTGGATCTTCCAGACGCCATTCTTTTGCGTGTACACGAAGGAATATCGCGCAGCGACGCTGGATGCACGACCGTTCGCATCCATCACCGAGAAAACATAGAGCCCCATGTCCATCGCTGTGTTGCAGCCGAGGTGGATAGTTCGCTCAGTGATTTCGCCGCGAGGAAACCGCTGCAAAAAGTGTACGAAGTAATCCTTGATAGCCGCTGCATTTTTTCGTGGGACGTTGGATACGGTGGGCAGCAGCACGGCATCGGGCCAGTACATCGCCGTGACTCGGGCGGGGTCGAGGGACGCGAGAGCGAGATTCCAACTGCTGAACAAGTCCGCGATCTCGGACTCCGTTGCATAGATGCAGGCCGTCGGCGCCGGATCGGGCTTCGCCGATTGCGCCGCCATGGCTGTGTCGGGCGCAAGCCAGATCGCCAGGGGAAGCAGTGTCGTTGCGACGAGGCGCTGTAGTAGATTGTCTGCGGAAGCCAGCATGGTATTACGTACTCCAAGTCAACGTTCGTCGGTCGACAGGTTGCCCCGTCGCGCAGCTTCAGTCGTCGCCGAGCCTCGCCCTGGCATGTTGCGCCCGAGCGGCGGGCTCCGATGGCATCTGAGAGCCCTGCGGTACCGGGAATGTCACAGTTCATTCCGCGCGCAAGTGGCGTCGTTCCTCACTGTCTGGGAACCCGACACCACGGATCTCGTGCTGGTCGGGCCCAGTGCCGGATGGTTTCTGCCAGCGACTTTCCTCACGCGGTTCAGTCGGCTGTTGATGATGGAACTGGATACGTCGGCACGATTTTTTTTCCAGTTGCGTCATGGACGGTCGCTGCGTCAGGCTCAAGTGTCCACCACGTGGTTGATGGGGGACTTCGTGACTAGACTGCCCGAGGTTTTGGCGGCGCGACCTAACGCAGCCGTGCTTTTTTGCAATGTTCTTGGGCAGTTGGGGTTGGAGAGGGCGGACTACCAAGTCGAGTTAGGCGAATTGAAACGACGCTTGGCGGGCCGTCGGTGGGCTAGCTTTCACGATCGCTTTTCCGCGGTCGGGCAAGATCTTGCAGGGCGGGTGACGGCGGGTTTTTCATCGACCTGTAGTATGGACGCTGCGATGCTGGGTGATCTTGGCTGCAGCGGGGAGTGGACAGATCATGGTACGGATGAGGTTTTTCCGGACGGCACCCTGCGGCGTGTTGCCGTCTGGTCCATTACGAAATCTCGGGTGCATTTTGTGGAGATGGGTAGTGTCGATTAAGCGTTCCACTTGGAGTGGGCGTTCCACCCCGGCGCGTGGTCGTCCTTCGGCATTGTGTACCGGGGCGAAACTGGCCTTTTTCAGCACGCTTTGCGCCGCCTTGGTCGCTTGCAGCCCACGGGCGTCGTGCGATGACCCCGCAGCGATCGAACAGATGCTTTCCCTAGGCCGAGATGGGGTCATCCAGGATGTCGCAGAGCAGTGCGCGCGCGAGCTTTATAAAAAAATTCCCGACGTCACGGCATCCTGCCCCCTCAACGATAGTGGCTCCAGCGCTGGGTGTTTGACCGCCTGCACAGCGTGGGCCGAGACGGCTGTGGAAGCGAGCGATGAAGGGGTTCAGACACTGTTTACCGACGAAACCATCGCTACGGTATCGTGTCGTGCGTCGGTTAGGTTCACGGTGGCCTACGACGGCGGGCAAGTGGTTCGCGCCACCATTCCGTATTTAGTCGCGTCGCGAAGCGGTGCGCTTCAAGTGGCCTTGAGTCGCTGACCGCCCGTGGCGCTCGATCGGAGGAGACGGCTAGGTGTGTATACTTTCAGCATGCGTACATGGTCAGCCGCGCTTTCGGAACGCCTGAGAGCACACCGCATCTCGCCAACGGCACAGCGCCTGCGGATCGCCGCGCTACTGCTGGCGTCGCCGCAACATCTCACCGCCGAGCAGATCCTTTGTCGCCTGCGCGAGGGTGGCATGCGGGTGTCCAAAGCGACGGTGTACAACACCCTCAATCTGTTTGCAGCCAAAGGCGTCATCCGCCAGCTCGCCGTGAACGGCGATCGGTCATGGTTCGATTCGAACACCGAACCGCACTACCACTTCCAAGACGTAGAGACCGGCGCCCTGACGGATCTGGCTCCGCAAGAGGTCCGTTTCGACAAGCTGCCGCCGCCCCCGCCGGGGATGGAATACGCCGGGGTCGAACTTTTCATTCGTCTGCGGCGCGTTTAAGATGCGCCCCCCGGCGCTCGCCCGGGATCGGTTGCCGGGATAGCTCAGTTGGTAGAGCGGCGCATTCGTAATGCGTAGGTCGTAGGTTCGAATCCTATTCCCGGCACCATTTTTACCGTTAAAAATCAATGAATTGCGGGCGTGGATTGTTCTTGCTGTAGCGCATACAGCGATGTCAGGGTGCTATTAGGGTGCTCCTGCGCTGCATATTGGGGCGATGACGACAACGCCTTGAAAGATGGTGCTGATCAGTCGCAGACTTTCATTGCGGAGGCGGGGTATGCGCCCGATCGTTTTTGTAAGTTCTGTTATGTCGGCAATTAAGCGCGTGGGGTTAACGGCGGGCGCGCTATCGGGTTTGCTTTGTTCCTTTGTCGTTGCCGCTCAAACTCGCTACGACCCGATCCCAAACCAATACGAGTCCGAAGGTGGCACAGGCCACATCGAAATAACGGGCGTTCACGTTGTCGATGTTTTGTTAACGATGATCATTTATTTTGGGATAGTCGTTTTTGGCATATGGTTTTTGGTTCAGTTTTTCGCTGCGGCTTTTGGCCATGACGGGGGCGTTAACCCGAGTGAGCGATCGACAAGCAAGACAGTTTCTGAAAATTCCCGCGGGCAGAATCACGGAGGTAAAGGGCAAGATGACAATAGCATCCAACAGAGAACCTTAACGTGGGCTGACGGAAGTACGTATGTTGGTGGATGCAAGGGAAAGTATCGTCACGGATACGGGACGATGACCTATGCCGATGGTGTCATGTATGTTGGTGAGTATAAAGATCACAAGCGTCACGGAAAGGGGACGGTAACCTTTCCCGACGGTAGGCGGATGGCAGGCCGATGGGAAAACAACTTGTTTCTTGGCCCATGATCTTTAGCATCGCGGGCTTTTTTCCTAGTTAGTCGCTCCGCGGTTTGGTCGGGAAGATTTATCTATGAACCGAATCTTTGTTGCAATCCTTCTCGCAACCGCGTGGGTAGACGGTCACGCGCAGTCGTCGCTGCCTCCGTGTCGAGACGCGCACTTCGCTGAGTGGACGAACTGTTCTGGAGAGTACACATTCGGCAATGGCGTGAGGTATCGCGGTGAGTGGAGGGACGGGCAGCCCCACGGCCAGGGGACGCTCGCTCTGACCGACGGCAGTAAATACGTTGGCGGCTTTAAGCACAGCCAGTTTAACGGCGAGGGAACGCTGACCTTATCTAACGGATCTGAATTTGAGGGCGAGTTTCGGGCTGGAAAGTGGCATGGTAAAGGAACACTCAAACTTAATGACGGCCTAAAATACATTGGCGGTTTCGATGATGGCGTATTTAGGCAGGGAGCGCTGATTTCGCCTCAAGGCTATACGATAGTAGAAGGCACGTGGCGGGATGGAGATGTTGAGACGGCCGGCGGGCGCTGGCGCTTCGCCGCCTCCACTGAGTCAACAAACTATTTCATCCTAACGGAGTCAATTCGGCGCGAAGGTGCTTTCCGACGGGCGTGGATGATTTTGGGTGATAATCAGCCAGTCAAGCAAACAGGCCATTTATCGGCAAGGTCTCTGACTATATTTGATTGCACCAACGAACGTATCCAGACCGTTGAAATGGTTTTCTTTTCGGGGTCTTTTGGAACCGGGAACCTACTTGGGTCGCACCAAGACAACACATGGAACTATGTTGCACCGGGGACAGCCATTTCAACCGTTATGAAGTACGTCTGCGACTACAAACTGACTCCCAAAAAGTAAACCAGAAAGCCACCCCGTGCCGCGCCTATTCCTAACAGGGTGTTGAAGAATGCACCGTGAAGCGCGCTTTTCGTCGATTCGGCGAGCGCCCCGAGATGAGAGGTGCCGGCGCATCGAGCTTTTGGTGCCTGTTCATGGTTGATTTCCCGTCAT
>Ga0172372_10001174_pt1 | contig 40684 bp, 39 predicted proteins | sample LakKiv5m_2_FD_114544 | JGI IMG/M metagenome (GOLD analysis project Ga0172372, IMG submission 114544) | Freshwater microbial communities from Kabuno Bay, South-Kivu, Congo - kab_092012_9.5m | ecosystem: Environmental > Aquatic > Freshwater > Lake | place: Democratic Republic of the Congo...
AAACATTAATTATTTATTCTAAATAATAATTTATGAAAGTTTTTGTAACAGGAGCCGATGGGTTTATAGGCTCTCATCTAGTTGAAAGATTAATTAAACTTGGCCACAAAGTAAAAGCTTTTACTTTTTATAATTTTAGAGGATCTAATGGTTGGCTTGATAGTATTGATAAAAGTTTATTAAAAGATTTGCATATAATTTCTGGAGATATTAGAGATTATAATTTTTTAGAAAAACAAACAAAAGATGTTGATGTAGTATATCATTTGGCCGCTTTGATAGCTATTCCTTATTCTTATCATTCTCCTCAGAGTTATATTGATACTAATATTACTGGCACTTATAATGTTTTAAAATCTTCTCAAAAAAATAATATTTCGAAAATTATAGTAACATCTACGAGCGAAGTATATGGTACGGCTCAAACAGTTCCAATTAAAGAAAATCACCCCTTGAATGCACAATCGCCTTACGCGGCTACAAAGATTGCAGCCGATCAGTTAGCTTTATCATTTTATAAATCTTTTGATTTGCCAGTAGCAATATTAAGACCTTTTAATACTTATGGCCCAAGACAATCAGCAAGAGCTGTTATCCCAACTATAATTTCACAACTTGCTAGTAAAAATAAAATTATAAAAATTGGAAATTTAAAACCGACAAGAGACTTCACTTATGTTGATGATACTGTTGAAGCTTTTATTTTAGCTTTAAAGAAAAATATTTCAGGAGAAGTTATTAATATTGGTAATAAATTTGAGATTTCTATTAAAGGCATTCTAGATATTTTTAAAAAAGATTTTCACTATGATTTTAAAGTTGTTATTGATGAAAAGCGCATACGATCAAAAAAAAGTGAAGTTTTTAGGCTGCTAGCTTCAGATTTAAAAACAAAAAAATTGCTTCAATGGAAGCCAAGATACAAAGGTATTGCTGGATTTAAAAAAGGTTTAGCAAAAACTATAGAATGGTTCAATAAACCAGATAATATTAGATTATATAAGTCAGATATTTATAATATTTAATCTTAAATTTAAAAATTTATATTAATAATATAAAATTTATTAAGAAACATGTCTCTACCAGACGATATAATTAAATCTATAATAAATGTAGTTGGCAAAAAAAAGCATCATTTGCATGAGCCTCTGTTTTTTGGGAATGAAATTAAGTATTTAAAAAAAACAATTACAACAAATTTAGTATCTTCAGCAGGACCCTTCGTCAAAAAGTTCGAAAATCAAATAACAAGATTTACAAGATCCAAATATGCCATTTCAGTTGTTAATGGCACGGAGGCTTTGCATTTAAGTTTAGTTGCTTGTGGAGTTAAGAGTAATGATGAAGTTTTAGTCCCAAGCATAACATTTGCAGGTACAGCAAATGCCATAGTATATTCTGGAGCTATACCTCATTTTGTTGATAGTGAATTTGAAACTTTAGGTATTGACCCTCAAAAATTAGAAAAATATTTAGAAAAAATAACCATAAAAAAAAGAGAATTTTATTTTAATAAAAAAACTAAAAGAAAAATTAAAGCGATAATGCCAGTTCATGTGTTCGGCAATATTTGCCAAATTGATAAGATTTTAAAAATTGCAAAAAAATATAATTTGTTAGTTATAGAAGATGCTGCCGAAGCATTAGGTAGTTTTTTTAAGAATAAGCATGCTGGTACTTTTGGACTGGTTGGATGCTTTAGTTTTAATGGTAATAAAATAATGACTACCGGTGGTGGAGGAGCAATAATTACTAATAATAGATTATTGGCAAAAAAAATAAGACACCTTTCAACTACTGCAAAAATTGACCATTGCTGGGAGTACATCCATGATGCTGTTGGATACAATTTTAGAATGCCAAATATTAACGCAGCATTAGGATCTGCGCAAATTGAAAATTTGAAAGAATTTTTAAGATCAAAAAAAAAACTGTTTCTAAGATACAGTCAAGAATTTTTAAAAGTAAATGAAGTAATGTTAATTAAGAATCCTAAATCTTCTCAAAGCAATAACTGGTTAAATACAATTTTTATTAAAAAATCTTCGATAAAAAAGAGAAATAAAGTATTAAGTTTAGCCCAAAAGAATAAAATATTTTTAAGACCTGTTTGGAAACCATTACATACATTAAAGCACTTCAAAAAAATGCCAAAAATGAATCTTGATGTAGCAAAAAAAATATATGTATCATGCATTAATCTACCAAGCAGTGCTTCATATTTTATAAGTAAAAAATGAGATTTTTATGAAAAATATTATTTTAATAGGTGCGGGAGGTCATTGTAAATCGTGCATAGATGTAATTGAGAACGAAAATAAATATAAAATTATAGGGGTAATTGATAAAAAAAAAAAAAAAATATTAAATTATAAAGTTTTTTCAGAAAGTTATTTAAATAAAACTTTAATTAAAAAAAATTATGCCCTTATTACTGTTGGACAAATTAAAAATTACAAAGTTAGAGTTAAATTATTTTATAAATTAAAGAATTTAGGTTTTAAAATACCATCAATACTATCTCCTTTCGCCTATATTTCTAAGCACGCTATTATCGGCGAAGGAACAATAATTATGCATGGTGCTGTTGTAAATGCTGGAGCGGTAATTGGAAATAATTGTATAATCAATACAAATTCATTAATTGAGCATGATGTCGTAATTGGAGATCATACTCATATTTCCACAGAAGCAACAATTAATGGGGGAGTTATTATTGGAGATAAAGTTTTTATTGGAAGCCGTTCAATAATTAAAGATAATATTAGTATAGAAAATTGCAGTGTTGTTGGAGCTAACTTGTACATTAAAAAAAATTTAAAAAAAATATTTTATGAAAGAAAATTCTAATAAAACTTTTATTATTGCTGAAGCAGGAGTTAATCATAATGGGTCTATAAAAAAAGCTTTGAAGCTAATACGTATTGCTAAGCAATGTGGCGCTGATGCAATTAAATTTCAGACTTTTAAAGCAGAAAACTTAACCACAGATTACGCGCCAAAAGCAGAATATCAAAAGTATAAATCAGCAAAAAAAGAAACTCAAATTCAAATGTTAAAGAAATTAGAATTTACAGATGCAATGCATAAGGCCTGTATTAAAGAATGTAAAAAAAAAAAAATTATTTTTATTTCTTCAGCTTTTGACATCGAGGGTTTGTGTTATTTAAATAAATTTAAGCCTAGCTATTTTAAAGTACCATCGGGTGAGATTATAAATGTTCCTTATTTAGAAGTTTTAGCAAAGATAAAAAAAAAAATTATTTTATCAACCGGCATGTCTAGTATCCCAGAAATTAAAAAAGCTATAAAAATTTTATCTATAAATGGCACTAAAAAGGGAAATATTACATTAATGCAATGTACTTCAGCTTATCCAGCTCCTTATAATGAGATAAACTTAAACACTATAGCTACACTAAAAAACATTTTTAAATTAAATACTGGTTTTTCAGATCATAGTTTGGGTACTCAGGCTAGTGTTGCAGCAGTAGCACTAGGAGCAAAAGTTATTGAAAAACACTTAACTTTAAATAAAAAATTAAAGGGGCCTGACCATAGAGCGAGTCTAGATCCAAAGGAATTCAAGTTTATGGTTCAAAGCATACGAATAGTTGAGAAAACTTTAGGCGATAAAATAAAAAAAATTACAAAAACGGAAAAAAAAAACATTCATATTATAAGAAAATCTATAGTGGCAAAAAATAATATTAAAAAAGGAGAAAGATTTACAAAAGAAAATATAACGACAAAGCGTCCAGCTGGAGGGCTGTCGCCAATTTATTGGAAAAAAGTAATTGGAAGAAAAGCTATAAGAAATTTTAATTATGATGATTTTATATTACTTAAATGAAAATTTGTATTGTTACTACAAGTAGATCTGATTTTGGTTTATTAAAAAATTTAATTTTGCAATTAAAAAAAAATTATTTTAAAGTTAAAGTAATTGCAGGAGGAACACATTATCTAAAAAAATTTGGTAATACTTTTACTGAAATTGAAGGTTCGGGAATAAAAATAGATAGAAAAATTTATTCTAAAATTGATTCTGATAATGAAAGAATTATCAGTTATGTTATTTCAAAACATATTACTTCTGCAGAAAAAATATTCAAAGAATTAAATCCTGATCTATTAATTGTATTGGGAGATAGACATGAAATACTAGCAGTAACAATTGCCGCCCATATTTCGAGAATTCCTATAGCTCATATTCATGGTGGAGAATTGACGTCTGGAATCGTGGATGATGCCTTTAGACATTCTATAACTAAAATGGCTCATATTCATTTTACAGCTAATAAAATTTACAGAAATAGAGTTATTCAATTAGGAGAAAGTCCGAAAAATGTTTTTTCAGTTGGGGGACTTGGAGTTGATAATATTAAGAATACAAAATTATTATCACAAAAAAGACTGCAAGAAGTACTCAAAATAAAATTCAATAAAAAAAATTTAATAGTTAGTTTTCACCCAGAAACACTAAAAAAAAATAAAGCAGAGGAGCAGATTAATGAACTATTAAGCGCATTAATCAAATTGAAAGATACAACCATAATATTTACTAGTCCAGGATTAGATCTTGAAAATAAAATAGTAACTAAAAAAATTAAAATTTTCATTAAAAAAATAAGTAATGCATATTATTTTCCATCACTTGGCCAGATTAATTATTTTTCAATTTTAAATCAAGTGGACGCTATTATTGGAAATTCCTCCAGTGGAATATTAGAGATGCCAACATTTAAAAAAGCTACAATTAATATAGGAGAAAGACAATCTGGAAGATTAAAAAGTAAAAGTATTATTGACTGTAGTATAAAAAAAAAAAATATCTTAAATTCATTAAAAATAATTTATTCAAACAAATTTAAAAATCAAATAAAAAATTCAAAAAATCCATACGGACCTTTTGGAGCTTCGATTAAAATAGTAAATATTTTAAAAAAAATTAATTTAAAAAATATTTTAATGAAAAAATTTTATGATATTAGATAAATGATGAGAATTTTATTTATAGGGTCTGCTAACAGTTCAAAATTCCTATTAAAAAAATGTTTTGAATTAAAACTAAATATAGTTGGCGTTTGTTCCCAAAAAAAAAGTAGTAATGATGATTTTTGTGATTTAAAAAAATATTTTAAATTAAATAACAGTTTATCAATTTATACTAAAAATATAAATTCATACAAAAATTATCTTTGGATAAAAAAAAAACCCCCTGATTTAATATTTTGTTTTGGATGGTCTCAAATTTTAAATAAAAATATAATAAAATTAGCAAAAAAAATGACAATAGGTTTTCATCCTACTGAGTTGCCAAAAAATAGAGGAAAACACCCAATTATTTGGTCATTGGTTTTAGGTTTAAAAAAAACTGCTAGTACCTTTTTTGTTATTAAGAATGAAAAAGTAGATAGTGGTAAAATTGTTAGTCAAAGAACAATTTTAATTAGCAAATCAGAAAATGCATCAAGTTTATATAAAAAAATCATAACAACTTCATGTAATCAATTAGGATCTTTTATTAAAAAAATAGAAAATAATATACCATTAAAATTTTATAAAAAAAAAGAAAACGAAAGCATTTATTGGAGAAAAAGAAATTATAATGATGGTAGAATAGATTGGAGAATGTCTGCGACCTCAATATATAATTTAGTTAGAGCTTTATCAAAACCCTATAAAAACGCTATATTTATTTATAAAAATAAAGAAATAAAAATTTTAAGGGCTAAAATTATCAAGAAAAAAAATAATTCTTTAATTAATAATATAGAACCAGGAAAAATCTTAAAAAAAACAAATAATTATTTTGATGTTAAATGTGGAGAAGGTGTTATTAGGATATTAGAGACTAGTAGATTTAATTATTTTCAAGTTAATCAATATTTATGAAAAAAGTTCTAGTAATATCCCCCCACCCAGATGACGAAATACTAGGTTGTGCCGGATTTTTATCATTGTTAAAAAATAAAAAAAAATATTGGATTATTATAACTCAAATGACAAAAGAGGATGGTTATTCTCATAATCAAATAAGCAGAAGAGAAAACGAAATTAAAAAAGTGAGTTTTTTACTAAATTTTAAAAAATATTTTAATCTAGGATTTAGAACTAAAAATTTAAACAAAAATGAATTAAATTTATTGATTAAAAAAATGAGTGATGTTATTAAAATAATAAAGCCAGATACAATATTTGCTCCCTTTTTAAATGATGCTCATTCAGATCATTTTTATACAACCTATGCTTTAAATCATATTTTAAAATGGTTTAGGTTTTCATTTATAAACAGATGTTATTTATATGAAACTCTATCTGAAACAAATTTTAATTTTGTAAAAAAAGATAAATTTTTTCCTAATGTATATTTTAATATTACATCAACTTTAAAAAAAAAAATTCAATTAATGAAAATATACAAGAGCGAATTTAAAAAACACCCTTTTCCCAGAAGTCCCGAGTCAATAAGATCATTAGCTTCAATTAGAGGCTCAGAGTCGGGTTACAAGTATGCTGAAGCTTTTAAATTACTTCTTGAAAGAAATAATTTAAATTAAAAAATAATACTAGTTTATATGGTTTTAAATCCAATATTTTATAAAAAATGGAGCAAAGCTTTAATTGATAAAGATTTCACTTTTAAAGAAACTATAAAAAATCTAAATCTTACAGCTTTGCAGATTTGTTTTATTGTAGATAAAAAAAAAAGGTTGATCGGAAGTATTACTGATGGAGATATACGAAGAGCTATTCTAAAAGGATGTTCTTTAAAAGATAAAATAACAAAATATATAAATTATAAACCCAAAAAAATTTATAATAAATTTCCTGTTGCAAATCAAATAAATCTTTTGAGGAAATACAAGTTATCAAATATTCCAATCATAAATAAAAAAGGTCATATCATAGATTTAATCATGTGGACTGATCTAGATTATGACAATAATTTAAATGCACCTATAGTATTTTTAGTAGGTGGAAAAGGAAAAAGATTAGCCCCTTTAACAAATACAACACCGAAGCCAATGATTAAACTAAAAGGAGTTCCTATTTTGGAAAAATTAGTGGTAAAGGCAAAGACAGAGGGTTTTAAAAATATTTATTTTATCACAAATTATTTAGAAAATAAAATTATAAAGTATTTTGGAGATGGTAAAAAGTTAGGAGTAAATATCATTTACATAAAAGAAAAAAGACCACTAGGCACAGCTGGAGGTCTGGGACTTATTAATTTTAATTGCAAAAAAATTATTGTTTCAAATGGAGATATCCTGACTAATATAAATTTTAAAAATTTGTTAGCATATCATAGTAGTAGTAATAATGACTTAACTGTAGGAGTAAAAAATATTAAATTATCAAATCCTTATGGTGTATTTAAGTTAAAAAAAAAAGGACAAATAAATACTTTTATTGAAAAACCTACTGAAAATCATTTTATAAGTGCTGGAGTTTATGTTTTGAATACTAATCTGTTAAACTTAATTCAAAAAAATAAATATATGGATATGTCACGACTAATAACTTTAGTTATGAATAAAAAATACAAAATTAATGCCTGTCCAATTCATGAAAATTGGGTGGATATTGGTACTCATGAAAATTTGAATAAATTTTTATAATAATATTTTTAATTTCAGCTGCAATATGTATAAAAAAGAAAAATACCTAGCACTTATTATTGCAAGAAAAAATTCTAAAGGCTTAAAAAACAAAAATATAAAAATAATAAAATCAAAGCCTTGTATAGAGTGGACTTTTATTGAGTCCAAAAAATCAAAATTGATTGATGAAATATTACTTTCTACAGATAGTAAAAAAATTATAACTATTGCAAAGCAATATAAAATTTTGACACCGTTTATTAGACCCAATTACTTGGCCAAGGATAATACTTCTGTGTTGGAAGTAATTAAGCATGCTTTGAGTTACTTAAAAAAAAATATTGAAGAAAAATTCGATAATATAATATTGTTACAGCCTACTTCTCCTTTAAGAAAAGCTAAACATATTGATCAGGCTATAATTTATTATTCTAAAAATAAAAAAGATTATAAAACAAAATTAGTTTCAGTATTTAAAATAAATAGAAAATATAATTTAGCAATGAGAATAAAAAATAATTTATACTGTAATTTTATTTCAAAATACCTAGATCTAAAAGATTTGAGAAGGCAAAGAAATAGTCAACTTCTATTACCAAATGGAGCTATTTTTATTTCTTCCATCAGGGATATTAAATCGGGTTTCTATAACGATAAAACCCTTTTTTTTTTAATGAGAAAAAAAGATTCAATTGATATTGATACTGCAGCTGATTTAAAAAAATTAGAATTATAATTAAGATGATAATTTAAGTTAGTTATTTTTTATTATAACCTTCTTTGATTGATTATCAGATAATTGCTATAGCTAATTTGTAAAATGAGTATTATTCATATATCAAAAAAATTTTTAAAGTTTTTTTTAAAAACAAGATGGTATTTTTTTTTTTAACATTAAAAGAATTTTTATATACTATTATTATAACAAATATCGTTTTTTTTTTAATACATTAATTAATGTAATATTATTAATGTAATATTAAATGAAAACAGTTATATCACTTTTTTTAAAAATTTTTTTTTCAGATAATTTAATTTTATTGAGCAGTCCATTACAAGTATTGAATTTTAAAGAATTATTATATTTAAAAAAAAATATCCAATTAAATTCAGAAGATACAATTTTATTTATTGCTGATAATGAAGATGATAAAAGGTACATTAATATTCCACACCTTATTAAAAAATTAAAGTTAAAAAATGATATTTTGTATATTAAAAAAAAAAAAGACAAGTTTTTTTTATATCTTTTTGCTAAAATAAGAAAAATTTTATTTTTTAAATTTAATCAAATCATAGTTGGAAATTTTGACTCAATAATTAATAATTTTTTTATAAAAATTAGCAAGAACTCTTTAATATTAGATGATGGCACAAATATATTTGAAAAGTGCAAAATAAAAAAAATTAAAAATTTTAATAGTAAATTTTTTTCTTTTTTTGAAAAAAAAATATTCAATAGTCACTGCTATATTGAGAACCAGTTTTTATATCTTAAGTCTGTTAATCAAAAAAAAAAAACCATAATAAATACTAAAAGTAAAGTTTTTATTCTCGGATCTCCTTATGTAAATCATAAGTATATGAGACAATTTACCTACAATTTAATCTTAGAAAAAATTGTAAAAAAAATAAATTCAAAAGAAGTATTTTATATACCCCATCCTAAAGAAAAGTATTTTTCAATAAAAAAGATTAAAAAGATTAAAGTTTTACCAAATAAAACAAATGTAGAATTTTTTTTTTCAAATCTAAAATTTTATCCAAAAAAAATATTTGCTTTTAGCTCTACGAGTTTAATTACATTAAATATAATATCTAAAAAATTTAATTTAATAAACATAAAGCCTAGTTTTAAGCTTTACAAAGATAATTTTATACCCAATTATATAAAAAATTATTATAGAATTAATAATATATATAATTATTTAAAAAAAATTAAAATTCCAACAAAAAACATAAAGCTATAATTAAATATACTTACTCAAAATATTATAAATAAAAATGGCCTGTATTATTAAATTTCACAATAAAAACTCAAAAGGTGTTTTATCAATAACAAATAATGAATATTTAAATATTAAAAATAAAAGCGATGTATTTAATACTTTAAAAAAAAAATGGGTTATTTTATATCATCCAAATTATTACGATTATAATTTTATCAATAATGGACATTTTGATGCTTATCTTGCCAGTAAAGATATTTTTAGAGCAATAGATGACTCATCTGATAAGATTTTAAATTTTAGTTGTCATAATTTTGCACCAAAATTTTTTAAAATCTCTAAAGAGGAAAAATTATATGATTTTGTTGGTTTATCTAAGTTGCAAACAAGTAGTGGAAATCCAAAATTAGTTAAAGAATTTTTAATTGTTGTAAAATCAGCAATGAAACTCAAGAAAATTTCTGGAGTTTTGATTATTAGTATTCCAGGAAGAAGACCTGGTTTAATGAATAATATTAGGAACTATTATAATCAACTTTTTACAGACAAAGAAAAAAAAAATTTTGAATTTATTACACTTGATTATGATGTGCCATTTCCTTTGAGTCTAAAAACTATCTCAATGTTTTATAGACACTCCAAAATTCATCTAAACACTCATCCCAAAGAACGACATGGCAGAGCGCAAGCATATGCTTTAGCCTGTTCAATGCCTATAGTTGGTTTTGAAAATCTTAAATATTTAGTAAATAAGAAATACAGAGCTAAACCTTTTTACTTCATTTGTAAAAATCTTAAAGATTTTCCAAATAAATTAATTAAAGCGATTGAATATTATGATAACAATTATGATTATGATAAACATAATCAGTTGGCTCGAACATTTCAATCAAAACATAGTTTTGAAACTCTTAAGCTAAAATTAATGCAAAAATTCAGTCTTGATAATTCAAATTGGAGATTTAGCGATGACTGGGACATTAGGTTAGCAAAACATCACTTAGGTTTTAAGACTAAAAATTCTTATTTACAAAATATTAACGAATTTCTCAATAAAATAAATAAAAATCAATTTTTTAAGGATTTCTCAGAAGAGGAAGATGATTTTTACTTTTTAAAGAAAAAAAATAATTTTTTTCTTTTAACTAGAAAGATAAAATATTTTTTTAGTTTATATTTAAAATTTTTTAAAACTTGGATAAGAAACCTTAAAATTAAATTTTAGTTACGATAATACAATTTGATATATAATAATTTTCAAACAAATTTTTATGAACTAAAAATTTAAAAATTATTTTAAAAAAAAATTTTAATTGCATAAGATAGTATCTATACAATAAATTATAAGAATAATTATTAATCTTTTTATTAAATTCTGAGTTAATTATTTCAATAATAGCATATTTATTACTGATCATTTTTTTTTGGCAAATAATATTAAAACCAATTTTTTCCATCAAAGACTTTAAACCAAAGCTAGTATACCTTTGAAAATCATAGGGTTTCATATGTTCGGGCCAAATAAAGGGGGTTGTAATTAAAAGTTTGCCACTCACTTTTAATACTCTATGAATTTCAAGCAATGTCTCTTCTACGGTTTCTAAATGTTCAAGAACTTCAGTCATTAAAATTAGATCAAATTTTTTATTTTCAAAAGGAATTTTCTTACCATCAAATAAAATGTCATATTTTTTTTTATTTGTATCAAAACCACTATTTTTAACATCAAGACCAATATAGTTGTTTGTTTGATCTGAATATTTTTTATAACGTAAATCTCCGCAACCAAAATCTAAAATATTTGAATTTTTTACACTTGAAAAAAAATTTTTAACTTGATTTTCTATTGTCCAGTTGATCATTTATTTCTTCTTTCTTAAAAAAAATAATTTTTTTTAATTAAATTTATGTTATTCATATAGACAATTAAATTATTATTTACAATAATATGTTATTACAAATTAAGATTTGTGAATGCTCACATTTATAAAAAATTTTTTTGAATATAAAAAATATCAGTATCGAAATCTAATAAGACATCATAATTTTTATATTAAAAATTCCAGTAATGCAAAAATAATAAATAAATTAAGATCTCAAGGATACTTTGTTATTCAAAATTTTATGAATACAAAAGATTGTAAATTTTTAATAAATGAAATTCAAAAATTTATAGATTTAAAAAATAATTTAATATGGCAAGATTCTAAAAGATCCGATCAAAGAATACATGGTTTTGAAAACGTATCAAATATAGTCAATTTGAAATTAAAAAAATTTAATGAATTTACTCGATTAATAGCACGAGAATATTTAAAACAAGATGTTGGATTGTATATGACTATGGGAAATAAAGTAACATTTTATCCCTCTAATTTAGGTTCTGGACAAGGTTGGCATAAGGATTCATATTCAAAACAATTTAAATCAATTTTGTATTTAAATGATGTAAATAAAAATAATGGCCCTTTTCAAATAATAAAAAAATCAAATTCTAATTTATTTATGTTTAGTTTATTTTATAAATTAAAAAATAAATATCCTTCTACGCGGTTTAGCGATGATGAAATAAAAAAAATTCTAAATAAAAAATTGGATAAAATAACTGAATTAACAGGCAAAACTGGAACATTAATAATGGCTGATACAAGTCTTTTACATAGAGGAAAACCATTAAATAGTGATGAGCGTTATGCGTTAACTAATTATTTTTTTCCAAAAAAAGATTTTCCGAATCATGAAGGTCATTTTGTTCCAAAAGTAAATAGCCTAAATATTTAAATTTTTGAGTTAATTATATTTTTTTTTACTCTAACTTATAAAAAATATCTTCAAGATTTGTAATTTTTTTTTATATTTTACTTACAATTCTAATTTATTATATTTTTTTCTATAAAATTTATTGCATTCATGGCATTTTTATCTATTTTATTCTTATTATTATATTGTTTTTTTTTTAACCTAGTTTTAAAAATTTTTCTCTCAAGTTTCTTTAAAATATATTTTTTAATGTCATTAATACTTGGCTCAGATTTTAATTGGAGCCCCTCTAAATGTTTTGATAAAACATATTTATAATATTTGTTTACTACATAATTTTTTTTTTTAAGTTTTTTTGATAAAATTTTGTCAAATATTGATAGGTCATTAAAGAAATTATCGTTTTTAAAAGTTTGTAAAATAATTTTAGATCTAAAATTACCTTCACTATTTTCTGAATGTGTTTCATGTAATACTAAAATTTTATTAAATATTTTTATTTTACCTTGTATTATAGTAAACAAGTTAGTGAAGTGATCTTTAAATTCTATATTATTATCAAACAAATTTATAGAATGTTTATAAATATTTAGCATTACTGTTCTATCTAATATGCAATTTCTTGGTAAGTCATTATAATTTTTAATGAATGTGTTAAATCTTTTAATCTTATTTTGATAATCAAGTTTTGTATATTTATATATGTTTATGAAATTACTCATCCTCATTAAGCCTTTTTTATCTCTTAAACATTTAAATCCTAACATAGTGCCACCAGCACCAATATAACCTTTGCCCATATTCTTTTTGAGAAAATTTAAACAATTATATAATGATTTATAAATTAAAAAATCATCATTAGCTAAAAAAATAAAATATTTCGTTTTAATTAATTTTAGTGTTCTGTATATTTTTTTATAAAAAATATGATAGGATTTGTCTTGAGGAAATTTAAAATATTTAATAAATTTATTATTTTTTATTTGATCTACTATTTTCTTATTTAATTTTTTTTTACTTCCGTCAGATATGAATAAATAATAATTATAATTATTTTTTAAAAAAAATTTTATAATTCTTTCATCAAACTCAGGTCTATCTTTTAATAGTAGTATAATAGTTAAGTCAGATTTCATAATATTGCTAATTTTTTTTTATAGAAGATATTTGCATATTATAATATAGAACCATTGAGTATCCTTATTAAAAAAAATTAAATTTAATAGATATATCTAGATTATATAATTGATTAATGAGATTAAAAACACAGAGTTTTTCGGACATATAGATTTGATTTTATAATTAGTTTTAAAAATAAATATAAGAATTAAAAAATGAAATTATTTTTTTCTGTTTATAATAATTTATCAAACAAAGAAAAATTAAAATTTACTTTGATATTTATATTTATATTACTTTTTCTTTTTTTAGAACTTTTTTCATTAACTCTTCTTCTTCCTATTATAAAAATATTCTTTACTTCTGAAAAAATAACATTATTTGGTGAAAGTTTTTTTTTTAATCAATATAATTTTAATATTCAAATAAATCTTTTAATTTTTTTAATTGTAATATTATTTATTGCTAAAAATATTTTTAATGCTTTTTTAATTTATAATAGAAAAAAATTTCTTTCAGATATACAAATTAATTTTGCTTCAAGAGTGTATAAATATTATTTAAATCAATCTTATGGTTTTTTCCTTGATACAAACAAGCCAGTAATTATAAGAAATTTATCAATTCTTGCAGAATATATAGCTGTTTTAGAAAATTTTATTAATATATTTATTGAGTTTTTAGTTCTTATTTTAATAATTGGAGTAATATTTTTTAATGATGTTTTTGTAGGTAGTTTTATAATTGTATCTTCAATTATTTTTACATTAATAATTTTAAAAATTTTTGGAGAAAAAATAAAAACATATGGCGAATTAATGAATGTTTACCAAGAAAGACTTTTAAACAATTATCTTGATACATTAGGTAGTATAAAAGATATAATTTTACAAAATAAGCAACAATTTTTTATAAATGAATTTTCTAAAAACATATCTAAACAAGCCCAATTAAATATAAAAAATAGTTTCATAATTGAAATACCTAGATTGGCTATAGAAGTTTTAATGGTCATTGGAATTTCTAGTTTGATGTTAGTTTTATTAACTTATAATAAAAATCCTCAAGAAATAATAATAACACTTACTTTTACTATAGCATTACTTTTTAAAGCAGCTCCATCTATTACAAGGATAATATATCAGTCTAACGGTCTATCATTTAAAATAGATGTAATAAAAAAAGTTAATTTACTTTTGAAATCATTTGTCAACAAAGATAAAACTTTTACAATACGTAATGTTATATTTAATAAAATTAAATTAAAAAATGTTAATTTTAATTATAAACAAGATAAAAAAAATTTTGTTTTTAAAAATCTTGAACTTAATATCCCCAAAAATAAAACAATTGGAATAATTGGACCTTCTGGAATTGGCAAATCAACATTATTAGATTTAATTTGCTGCATGCTCGAACCAACATCTGGAGGAATTTATTTAGATAATAAAAAAATTGATGAAAAGCTTAAATTAAGTTGGCAAAATAAAATTAGCTATATTTCACAAAAAAATTATTTATTAAATGGTACGATTTCGCAAAATGTTGCTTTTGCTGAAATGGAACAAGATATTGATTTGAATAGATTAAATTATGCAGTTAGAATGTCAAAATTAGACTCTCTAGTATCATCTCATAAAGAAGGACTGAATTTTAAAATTACAGATGATGGAAAAAATATTTCAGGTGGCCAGAGACAAAGAATAATTTTAGCTAGAACAATTTATAGAAGGTCTGATATTATAATATTAGATGAGGCAACTTCCTCACTTGACAATGAAACAGAGAAAGAAATTATGGACGATATTATGAATAATTTTCATCAAAAAAAAACACTTATTATTTCAACGCATAAAAGTAAAATTCTATATTTTGCAGACAAGATAATAAATATTAATGATCTTAAAAATAAAAAATGAATAAAAAAAAATTTTTTTTTTTTCTAATAATATTATTATCTTTTTATATTATTTTTAATACTTTTTTTTTTGGCAATAAAAAATTTTTTGGTGAAATTAAAAATTTAATTCAAAACGAACAAAAAATTATTATCAAAAAATATTTATTTCCATATAAATATATTTCGGAATTAGAGATTTTAATTGAACTACAACAAAAAGAAATAGATTCTAAAATTGTAACCTTGCGAGATTTAAGATTGCAGCTTAACGAAAGAGATAAATTTCTTTCAAATCTTTTGGATATTAAAGGTTCAAGCAATTTTTATCAAACAAAGACAAATGTATTAAAATTAAAAAATAATGAATATAAGTTGATAGAGTTTGAACAAGATTATTTAAAAATAAAAAAACATGGCCATGCAAAAAATGGCTCTGTATATATTGAAAAAGTAAATGATAATATTATTTTATTATCTGCTGATGGAAAATTTCAATACTTTAAAATTGAAGATTTAAAGAATAAGAATTTTAGTGCACAATTAATTAATAGTAACATTAAAGATCTTATAAAATATGAAAAATTTTATAGCAATTCCAACTACGGCATTAAGGATTTATTTTTCGATAATAATTTCATCTATTTTTCTTTTAATCGAGAAGTTAAAAATGAATGCTTTAATACTTCTATTTTGAGAGCAAATATAAATTATCAAAAATTAATTTTTGAGAAATTTTTTTTTCCAGAAGAATGTGTATTAAGTACTGAAGAATGGTTTACTCCACATTCGGCTGGCGGAAGGATGGTTAAATATAAAGATAAAATTATTTTTTCAAATGGAGAGTATTTAAGCAGACATTTAGCCCAAGATGACAAAAGCATCTTTGGAAAAATATTAATGTTAGATCCTTTAAAGCCCAATCAATTTAAAATCATATCAAAGGGCCATAGAAATATTCAAGGTCTATATGTTGATCAAGAAAACCAAGTAATTTTATCAACCGAACATGGTCCCATGGGCGGAGATGAAGTCAATGTAAATACTGAGTTTGAAAAAAATATTCTAAATTTTGGTTGGCCAATTTCATCATATGGAGAACATTACGGTTATAAAGAAAGAATTGACTCACATAAAATTTACAAGATCGCCCCACTTTATAAGTCGCATTCTAAATATGGTTTCGTAGAACCAATAAAATATTTTGTTCCATCAATTGGTATTTCTGAGATTGTAAAATTTCATGATTACAATAGTGAAGAAAAAACTTTTTTATTTGGGTCTCTGGGAAACGACCCTTTAGAGGGTGATATGTCATTACATATAATAATACTTGATAAAAAATATAAAACATTGCTCGACCACCATGCAATTAACATTGGAGGTAGAGTAAGAGATATAATTAACCTAGGTGATAGTAATTATTTATTATCATTGGAAACATCATCAACACTAGGTTTTTTAACTGGATTATAAAAAATAAAAATAAATTTAATTCAATGAAATTGAATTATAGGCCTGAGATTGATGGGTTAAGAGCGATAGCTGTAGTATCAGTTTTAATTTATCATGCCCAGATATCAATATTTGGACATAGGGTATTTAGTGGCGGTTTTCTCGGCGTAGATATTTTTTTTGTAATATCAGGATATTTAATTACATCTATAATTGTAAAGGAAATTTTAATAACACGAAAATTTTCATTTTCACACTTTTACGAAAGAAGAGTTAGAAGGATAATACCAGTATTATTAATAGTTATATTTTTTTCTAATCTAATGGGTTGGTTTATTCTACAACCAAAAGAGTTTGTAGATTTATCTAAGTCGGCATTATACTCAATATTTTTTGTTTCAAATTTTTATTTTCATTTTTCTGGTTTAGAATATGGGGCTATAGACTCATTATTTAAGCCGCTACTACATATATGGTCACTCGCAGTAGAAGAGCAATTTTATTTAATTTTTCCAATACTCTTAATTATCATTAATAAATATTTTAAGAGATTTTTTTTGGTATTATTGATTTTTTTTTTATTGATAAGCGTCTTGATTGCAGAAATTAATTCTACAGATAATCCTTCATTAACTTTTTATAGTTTGCACACTAGAGTATGGGAAATACTTTTTGGATCAATAGTGGCGTATTTGCATATAAAAGAAAAAAAAGTAAATCGAAATAAAATACTTAGTTACTTAGCGCCTGCATTTGGAATAATTTTAATCATCTTTTCACTCATATTTTTTGATGATAAAATTCGACATCCCTCATTTGTTACATTACTGCCTATATTAGGCACTTTATTAATAATATGGTTTTCAAAAGAAAATAAAAATGAAATATTTACTAGAATTCTCTCTTCTAAAATATTTGTGGGTATTGGCCTAATTTCCTATTCACTTTATTTATGGCATTACCCTCTATATGTTTATGCACGATTTACCAATATTTTCGATGGTAGTATCTTAAAAAAATTAATATTTGGATTTTTTATAATATTTCTATCAATAATTAGTTATTATTTCATTGAAAAACCATTTAGAAATAAAAATTTAAGCCAAAAAAAATTAATAATAATACTTACTTCTTTTTTAATTCCGGTTTTATTTTTTTCAATTTTCATAATTCAATCAGATGGAGCAAAGAATAGACTTATGAATTTAAATCTAAATGACTATCAATTAGATCATGGAAAAAAAGAGATAAAAAATATAAATAAAAGTAACAAGATAAAGTTTGTTTTGATTGGTGATAGCACGGTAAGAGATTTGTCTAATTACATAAAAGAAGAATATTCGAATGAAGTTGAACTTATCGATTTTACCTCTAATGGATGTACTTTTATAAAAGATTTTTACTTAGAAAGATTAGAATTTAATAATAAATATAAAACAGATCCTGGATGTAATTTACAAAAAAATAAACAAATTCTTAATTTTATAGAAACAAATTCAAACTTTTTTTTAATCTACGGAGGCCATATGCAAATTAGTTTAAGTGGAAAACTTTTTGAAAATAAAGATTTAAATTTACCCAGAAGGCCTTTTGATGGCAGACGTTTTGTCAGCTTGGATAAAAAAAAAAATATTAAACTTGAGATTATAAATACATTAAATTATTTGGCAAATTATTCAGACAAGTTATATTTAATATATCCTGTGCCGGAATTAGGCTTCAATCCTAACTTAATAAGAGGTATAAAAATTTTGAAAGAAACAAATAATTTAACTATTCCGAAAAGTTTATACAAAGAAAGAATACAAGAAGTTGAGGATATTTATAATAAATTAGACTCTTTCAAAATAAAAAAAATAAAATTAGAAGAAATTTTCTGTACTTTTGAGAATAGGTGCATCTCTACCAATAAGAATAATTCACTCTATACCGATGAAAATCATTTAAGCAAACATGGATTAAGATTGGTATTCAACAAAATTATTGATGATTTAAACAATTAAGAAATAAAAAATATATCATTTATAAATAAAAAATTTTTGCGTGATAAAGTGTTTTTTATAATTTTTATTTATAAAATTTTATTATTAAATTTGCATAGTAGTTAAAAAGAGTTATTATGTTTAAAATTAGTATGAGATAAATAATTTTTTCTACTTTAAATTGAAGTATATAAAAATTTTAAAATGATAAAACAAATAAAAAAAAAAATTAGCGAATTAAAAAAAAAAAAAATTAATATTTTTTTTTCCGATACAGTTGAGCTTGATTTTGATGAATTTTCAAAAAAAGTTTTAAAATTAAATTATGTTTTAGATTGTGTAGATAAATTATTTAATGGTTATGTTTTTATTTTAAGAAATACTGTAAATAAAGATTTTATAAATTCATCAATAGATAAATTACAAAAATTTTACTTAAAAAAAAAACCAATTAGTCCAAAGATTTTAGAAGGATGCAAAAATGGTTATTATATATCAAATAATACATCTCACGGTTACAGGGCTGTTGATAGATCTTTCTATTTTTTTTCATGGAATAACGATAAACTCTTAATTTATAAAGAATTATTGAATATTTATAAAAAAATAAAAATTTTAAACGGACTAGAAGCTGAAGAGGTTACTAATAATACTCCTAAAAATGATGTTGTAGAAAGATTACACGTGATACACTATCCAATTGGCGGGGGTGAAATAAGCAAACATACTGACCCAATTAATATTAGCATAATCAACCATGGAATCTTTGGATCAGAATCTGGCAAAGATTATGATAGAGGTGGCTTTTATGTAATAAATAAAAAAAATGAAAAAATATTAATTGATAAAAAAGTTAATAAAGGAGATTCTGTTATTTTTTTTCCAGGTTTAATACATGGCGTTGATCCAGTTTTCTTAAAAGATCAAAAATTAGATATGAAATCCAAAATAGGCAGGTGGTATTTTAATTTCCAATTAATCGAAACTCATGAAGTCAAAAATAGGCAAACAACGTTGGCCGTTGATTAAATTTTTAATTTTTAAAATTTAATTATTTCTCTTCCAGGAGCGTAGACATAATAAAGAACTAACAAACCCAGAAATTCTAAAAAATCTTAATTTACTTTCTTTAAAATTTATTGTTAACAAAAAATAAAAAATCATAATAATATTTTTTAAAAAAGAAGGTAGATTTTTTTTTATTGCAAAATAATAATTAAAATTTTTTTTATAAAAATAAAAGCTTGACCACGAATAATGCCATGCTCTCAATTCGTTTATCTTGCCATCTTCTATAACGGACGTGCCTCTGGCATGAGATGAAATTACATTAGGCAAGAAAAATACATTAATTTTTTTTTTTAGACAATTAAAAAAAAAATCGTTTTCTTCAAAATATAAAAAATATTTTTCGTCAAAAAATAATTTATCTTTTAAAATATCCAAATTAAATAACATTACAGATCCTTCCTTATTCCAAGTCTTAAATATTTTATTTTTACAATTAATATTTGATGAATTGGATATCAAAACTCCGAAGTTTTTGATTAATTCTGCATATCTAATAAGCTTAGATAAGTTTTTTAAACTAATATATGCATCGAGATCGATATATAAAGCTAATTTGGTTTGAATTAATTTTAAGCCAATATTAATTCCTGCCCCATTTCCGTTATTCTCTTTATTATCTATAATTGTAAGATTATTTTTTTTATAAAAATTTTTATGTAATTTATGAAGAGAGTTATTTATAATGATTATAGGAAAATTTTTACTATATCTTTGTATTAAATTTTCAACCATTTTTTTTTTTGGTTTATAAGCGACCGCAAAAACTGTTAGATAAGACAAAAAAATTAAGGGTTACAATTTTATATGTTAAATATATTTTTAACCATATAATGTTTTAACTATGTAAGCAAATTAATGAAAAATAAAATTATATCTAAAAAAGATTTTATCGATATAAATAAAAAAGCAAGTCAAAGTTTATTTACAAAAAAAAAGTATTTTAAATTATATAAAATATTTTTAGAACAATCTCTGCCAAAAAGAATTGCACAACAAACAGTTTGGTTTGGTGAGCCTATTTTACAGTTACCGCAGGATTTAATTATCCATCAAGAGTTAATATATAACTATAAGCCAGATTTTTTTATTGAGGTAGGCGTAGCTTGGAGCGGGTCTTTACTTTTTTATTCTACAATATTTAATATAGTTGGTGGAAAAAAAGTTATTGGCATAGAAAAATGTTTGCTAAATAATGTAATTAAAAGAATAAAAAAATTTCCTAAATTAGAGGAAAAAATAACTATAATTAGAGGGTATTCAACCCATAACCAAGTTATTAATAAAATTAAAAGTATAATTGGTAAATCAAAAAAAATAATTGTGCATTTAGACTCTGACCATTCAGAAAAAAATGTATTAAAAGAACTTGAAATTTATTCTAAGTTAATTGGAAAAGGATCTTACATAATTTGTGGTGATACGCATGTTGAATTTTTTAAAAAAAACCCTCATGGAAAAAATAAAAATTACTTTATAAAAAATAATCCAATGACAGCATTAAGAATGTTTTTAAAAACAAAAGATGGAAAAAAATTTAAGCAAGATCTTTCTTTTCAAAACAGGTATCTTTTAACGTTGAATCCATTTGGAATCTTAAAGAAAATTAAAGATTAGTGTACTACAATTCAAAATTTCATAAAATTATAATCACAGGTTCAAACGGTTATCTTGGCTCATGTTTAGTAAAATATTTTTCGAAATTTAAAAATTTTAAAATTTTATGTATTTATAAAAATAAAATTAAATTAAAAATAAGAAATAAAAATATTAAGTATTTTAAACATGACTTATTAAAAAAAATCCCTGAAAAAAAAATTAAAAATATATACGATACTATTTTACATTTTGCGGGACCTAAAAACAGCAGGTTATCAGTTAGTAAAAATAAAAAAAAAATCCTCGAGGGTATTTTAATAGATAAAAATATTATTGATTTTTCTATTAAAAAAAAAATTAAGCTTTTTGTTTATGCATCCTCAGCAGCTGTATACAGTTTAAACGAGGGAAAAAAATCTTTAAAAGATGCATTTAAGGAAGAAAATGTAAAAAAAAAAACTAGTTATGATGGCTGTTATGGATATACCAAAAAATATACTGAAAACTATTTATGTCAAATATCAAAAAAAAAATTGAATTATTTAGTATGCAGAATTTTTTCAATATATGGAAAAAATACTCAAACTATAATTAATTTATGGAAAAAAAAAATAATTCAAGGTAGACCAGTAACTATATGGGGTTCAAAAAAAATAATTAGAAGTTGGCTTTATATAGAAGATCTTCTATCTGCTATAAAAACTATAATAACTAAAAAAAGTAACTTTAAAATAATTAACATAGGATCGGATGAAAGAACATCTCTCGAGGATATTATTAATTTGATTCAAATTAAGTATAAAAAAACAGTTAAAATTAATTATAATAAACAAAAATATCCAGGCCCGCACATAAGATTTGCTAATCAAAAAAAATTAAAAAAATTAGGGTGGAGGCAAAAAATTTATTTATCTAAAGGTCTTGATTTAATCTGATCAAAATTAATAAAAATTTTTATTTAGATATAATTCTATTTTTTTACAAATAAATTTTATATCTATAGAATTTAGACTATAATGCGAAGGAAGGGTAATAGTATTGTTAAATATATAATGCGATAACGTAAATTTTTTATTTTTTATATTATATTTCATTAGAGAAAGTGGTTTTTCCATTCTGTTGCAAAAAATTTTCCATGATTTTAGAAATTTTATTAATGAATCTATTTTAATTCTGTTTGGTTTTGTTAATGTTATATATATTTTTCTATGCCCAAAAAGTTTTAATTTTTTATGTTTTAAATTTTCATTATATTCATTAAATATAAATTTACTTTTAATTTTTAGATTATTTAAACGTTTGAATTGACCATATATCATAGCAGCTTGTAGATTAGTTGGTGGAAAACACAATAATGGATTGTATTTTTTTTTATCAATTATTAATTTAGTATCATTCTGATTTATTAATTTTTTTATTTTTAGATAAATAGATTTTTTATCAGTTAAAATAGCTCCTCCTTGACCACAAGTTATAGTCTTATCTAATGAAAAATCATTTAAACTCATTTCACTTAATCTCCCTGCTAAATCTTTATTTAATTTTTTTCCAAAAGAGTCTAATACATCCTCAAGTATTAAGATTTTTTTTTTTTTGAAAATTTTTTTTATTTCTTTATAATTAGGGCAATTAACATAAAAATCTGTAAATATAATTGCTTTAGTTTTTTTTGTTAATTTTTTTTTAAGACAATTTAAATTAATTACTAAGTCATTATTAATTTCTACTATAACCGGTTTTAATTTAAGGTTACTAATTTGATTATAAAGATTTATACTTGAATAATTTGGAATAATGATTTCATCTCCTTTTTTTAAATCTAAACTTATAATTGCTAAATAATATGCAATTCCAATTGATGGAGTTAATATACAGAATCTTTTATTATGATATTTAGCAAAACTTTTTTCAAATTTTTCGACAAAACTAAAATCATCCCATCCATATCTCATCATATCATCAACGATTTCTCGTTCCACCTGTGTTATTGAAGGACCAAAGTTGAGAAAAACTTCTTTTTTTTTATATTCTATTTTATTTAAATTTTCTCTATTTGTTAATTCAAGTTTTTTTTTTAAAATGGATTTTAACTTATCAATATTTACTGAACTATTTTTGGGAAAGTTGATAACTTTTTTAACACTTATTGGTTTTACATTCTTATTTGATTTCTTTGCAAATGAAAAAAAACTCTCTGTTATATTTGACCCAATATTTATTATTCCAATTTCATCTAACAGATATGGAAAAATTTTAATTACTTCTTCTCTATAAATGAAGTTAGTTTTGGCATCAGTAAAAGCTTTGTCATGAACAAAGGGATATTCAGTCATTGCTAATCTTAAAATTAGAGAATTTTTATAAAGTTTAACACTTGCCTCCCCTCCTAGCTTAGACCAAGCATAATTATTCACAGGATTAATTTCATCGGTTTCTTTGTAATTTCCTTTTTTGCCTGGGTAAATATAGTTTGTTGAAAAATATATTAGTTTAATATTTCTATCACAACATTTTTTAACAATATTTGCTGTTCCTATAATATTTGCATCTATACTTGAATTTATATCCTCTTCATGAACAATCATTGGTCTTGAAAGGGAAGCCAAATGAATAAGATAGTCTGGACTATGTTTATCTAAACACCGATCAATTGATTTTAGATCTAATATATTTAATTGATTACGATTAGTATAAATAATATTTTTACCAAAAAAAGATTTTTTTAAAGCTTTAGCAAACCTGCTATTTGATCCTGTAATAAGTATTTTTTTTTTTAAAAATGTGTTATCCATTTGCCACCTCTTTTTAAGAAATCTTTTTCCTTTTTTTCAATTTCTTTTTTGTGATTCCATGCAAATAAAAAAACATAATCACAATTATCATTTTTAAAGTTTTTGTGATCTAATATTGGTATATGCTTGCCAGGTGAAAGTTTTCCTATTTTATCTGGCGTGGTATCGTAAATACAGTTAATAAAATCTGTACCAATATTGCAGTAATTTAAAATAGTTGTACTTTTTGATGTAGCTCCATAGCCACATATTTTTTTTCCCGCTTTTTTAATTTTTTTCAATTTAGATAGTAATTTTTCTTTAGATAATTGACAATTTTTTTTAAATTTTAGAGCACCTTTTAAGCTATCAATATCCTCTCTTTTTTCGTATTCTAAAAGCCTGTTTATTTTTTTATTTACTTTTGATCCTTTTGATCTTTGAATAACATATCTCATGGATCCTCCATGAGTAGGTTGGTAAATTGCATCTATCAACTCAAAGTTGAACAAATCAAAAATTTTTTTTATAGATGTAACTGAAAAAATAAATATATGTTCGTCGTAAATTTGATCATAAGATATTTTTTTATACATAGAGCCTAAATAAGGCTCTTCAAAAATAATCTTCCCATCTTTACTAAGTAATAAATCCGAAGTTTTAATAAATTCTATAAGATCTGGTATATGACAAATAACATTTGAACCAAAGATGATATCTGTGCTGCTAATAAAATTTTCAATACTATCTAAATTCTTTCTATTAAAAAATTTTGGAATAGAGTTCAAACCTTTGCTTCTTGCTAAGTCTGATATTTTTTTAGAAGGTTCAAAACCAGCATGCTCAAAAAACTTTTTTTTGAAATTTTTTAAAAATGTGCCATCGTTTGATCCTATTTCAATAATTTTATTATTATTTTTATTAATAAACTTTTTTTGTGCCCAATGGGCATAATTATTAAAATGAGATATCATGAATTTTGAACTTGAAGTATAAAAAGGATATTTGTTATTGAACATCATTTCAGGCTTTGGATGATCATCTAGCTGTAACAAAGAAATTTTCTCTGAAAATGATACACTTAAATTAAAAAAAAACTCTTTTTTTAAATCTTTTTTTTTTATAAAACAATTAGCAATTGGCATTTTACCAAAATTGATTATTTTTTTATTTACACTATTTGTGATTTTGCAGCGTGAAAGTTTCATTTAAATAATTTTATTCTCAAGACTTCTAAAAGTATTTGTTATGTCTACTTGTATTTTTGAATTCAAATTTAGGCAGATTTTTTTTACTTTAGATGTGCTTACCGCGTATGATTGTTGATTCATTATTTTATCATAAACTAATTTCATTTTAACTTTTTTATGCTTTTTAATTTTTTTAATTACATCTTTTACTGTAATATTTTCTGAAACAATATTGTAAATGTTTCTATCAAATTTCTTTTTTTTTATAAAAAATTTAAAAGCCTTAAAACTGTCCCTAATTGATAAATACGGTCTACATTGATTTAAAGCTGTTCTCCAAACTTCCAAAGGATGATTTAAATATGCCTGCATACAAAATTTATTCACAGCTGTGTGAAATCGCATTCCCGTAGATGGCCCAACTATAGTTCCAAATCTTAAAGAAACAAATTCAAAATTACTTTTTGTTTTTTTTAATAATTTTTCTTCTATTAACTTAACTTCAGCATAGGGACTTTGAGGTTTTACTTCCTTACAATCCTCATCAACAAAAAAATTTTGAGAACCATAAATACTAGTAGAGGATATATGTATTAGTTTTATTCTATTTTTTATGCAATAGTTAAGAACGTTTTTAAAACATGAAAGATTATTTTTATAAACCAAATCTTTTTTTTTAAAACTCTCCGATGCGTTTGTTATAGAGGCAAGATGTATAACAAGATTTATTTTATTTTTATAAGGAATTTTTAATTTTTTTTTACTTAAATCTTGATTAATAAAATTAATTTTTCTTTTTAAATTTAAATTAATTAAATTTAACATTTTAAGTTCTATTTGATCGATTACATATATATTTTTAATTTCTTTAATGTAATGAGAGTTTGATAAAAAAAAAGTTCCTATATGTCCAAGACCACCTGTAATTAAAATATTCACTATTTAATAAGTTTTAAAAAATCTTTGAAATTTCTAATATATTCTCTTTCTAAAAATTTTACATTACAAATAACTAGTAAGGAGCTATTTTTTTCTAAAAAATTTATTTTACACCAGTGTAAAGGCGGAATAATTAACATTTTTTTATTTTTTGAACTTAAAATTATTTTTTTTTTCTTTTCTTTTATAATTTCTAGTTGTGTACTGCCACTTAAGGGCACAAATATTTGTGTGCATTTTTTATGAGCATGATTACCTCTTATTCTGTTTTTTTTCCCATATAATAAAAAAAATCTATTGACCTTAAAATTTTTTATTTGATCTAGGTACACTGGAACTAGTATGCCATTAATATTTTCAATATTTTTCAATTTTTTTATTTTAAATAACATACTGTTTCTTAACTATTTTTTATTTATTTTATTTATAATTTATAATTAATATCAAGTAGTCTTTAAAATAAATATCATTTTTGATATTTAATTTATTTAAAATTTTTAAGTAATAATGAAATTTTATTTCTTAATTTATAAAAAATATGAATTTTTAAAAAATCTACAAAATTATTCTTATCGTTATTTTTACTTATTAATAAATTTCTGTTATAGCTATCATTTCCGCTTACCAAATAACAATAAGGTCTTTTGGTCGACCATTTAACATTGGGCAATTCATATTTTTCTGGAATTTTTACTTCGAATTTTGGTGTAGTATATTGAAGAATTATTGAATGTCTGTTCTTGTTACTAAAATTATTAGTGTTGTGCCAAATTCTTCCTTTCCATATTATAAATTCCCCATCATTAAGAAAAAGCTTTTTTAGCTCACATTTTTGATTATATTTCTTTGCATAATTTAACATTTCTTCATCATTATTATTATCAATGTTTTTTTTTTTAAGTTCTTGTGGAGTTAAATTAATCGAGTGAGAGTGAGTAATTATTGATAAAGGGGTAAGATGATTTAAATTTTTTAGTCCACACCAAATAGTTATTCCATCCCAAAATATATGCTCAATATCAACATGCCAGCCGTGTGTATTATTTGGTTTTTGTTTTATAAAGCAACTTGACCACAGCAAAATATCCTTTCCTAATACTTCTATTATTTTTTCTAATATAAGATTTTTTTTTGAAAAATTTCTAATAGTTTTGGATTTTTCATGAGCCCCTTTAATCCAGGACATTTTAGAATTTGGAATTAAGTCTTCTGTTAGAATTTTATCACAATCTTTTTTTGTTAATAATTGAAAAGGACCAGCAAAACCTGTTAAATTAAAATTTTCAATATCAAAATTCATTTTTTTAAAAGAAATTTAAATATATTTTTAATCTTTGTAATAATATTTTCTTTATATTTGAATCCATTTTTTTATTTTTTGATTATTAGCTTAATCTAAAGATTTTTTTTTCATTTAAGTGCTAAATAAACTATATCTTATTTTTTTAAAATTTAGTTAATTTTTATTATAATTTTTACACCTAATTTCTCATATAAAATATCTTATTTGGCATACTAAAAGAAAGGATTAAACTTTAACAAGTTTTTTTCATTTACCTAATAATTAATTTTAAAACTTTTTCGAAAATAATTTATTGATAGCATTATAATGTTTTATCCTACAAAATAACTAAGCTGTATTGCATAAAATTGAATTAAAAAGTTTGAGTTTATTTTATTTCTTTTTAAATATTCTTACTTAATTTTTTCGACTTTAGACAAAGGGTAGTTTTATTTATTTTTTTAGAACTAAATACTTGTGGATTAAGAAAGAACAGACTTAGAATTCTGTAATTTAAAAAAATTTTCATTGTAAAAATAATTTAAATTATCCGTTAATATATAATAGTTCCTAAATTTTAATTTTTTAAATATCTTTAATATAAGCTAAATAAATAACATACTTAATATTTATATCTTTTAAAATAATTTTATTTTAACTTGGTGGCAAATTTATAAAAAAAATTTTGAAGATTTGTTTTTCAAACTAATAATATCTTATATTTCTTAGTGAATTTATTTAATACATAACTCTATTTAATTTTATTAATACTAATCTATTAGCAATTAATTTTTATATTATTATAGATAACATTATTATTTAAGAACTTTCATTTAATTATGATAATTTAACTAAAATTAAATTTTAAAAAAAATCATTGTGAATAAAAATTTAGAAATACCAATTTTGGTTTTTGCTTATAAAAGATTTAATTTATTAAAAAAATTAATATCATCTTTAAAAAAGAACAAAGAACACTCAGAACATAAGTTATATATTTTTATAGACGGTCCTAAAAATCTACGAGATACTTTAAAAGTTAAAAAAGTAAAAAATTATTGCAAAATAATTTGCGGTTTTAAATCTATAAAAATTATTGAAAGAAAAAAAAATTTTGGATTAGCAAAAAATATAGTTAATGGAATTACTCAAACTTTTAAAAAATATGAATGTGCAATAATACTTGAAGATGACCTTGAGGTTGGCAAATTTTTTTTAGATTATATGAACAAGTGCTTAAATAAATATAAAGATTTCAAAAAAATATGGCATATATCTGCTTGGTCTAACTGTCCTTTATGGTTATCAAAAGTTTATTTTTATGATTTTTACTTAAGTAGTCATATGAATTGTTGGGGATGGGGTACATGGAATGATAGATGGAAGTTTTTTGAAAAAAATCCGAATAAACTTTTAAAGTCATGGTCAATGGATAAAGTTGTTAAGTTTGATCATCATGGACTTTTTAATAATTGGTCTCAAATTATTAGAAATAGAAAAAAAATTATTAATACATGGGCAGTTTTTTGGAATGCAACAATATTTCATAATAAAGGATTATGTTTAAATCCAACAAATACTTTAGTAATTAATCGAGGTCATGATGCGCAATCAACACACATGCGTCTTAATGATAAATTTTTTCAGCCTAATAAATTAATTAATAAAAGATTAACAAATTTTAATTTAATTATAAAAAAAAATAAATTAATCGATAAATTGATACTTTTAAATTTAAGAATCAAGAAAATATTTCTTAAGTTTAGTTAAAAATTATATATTAACAAAGAAATTAGCCAGTTTTAATTATAATCGCTTTTCCAGATCTCCTTTGTTAAATGATAATCATTAAGTATTTTTTTGTAATTACTAGACAAGATTTTGTCATTACAAAATTTCTTGCAAAATTCATATCCATTTTTTATTTTATTTTCAGTTTCAAGTCTATTTTCGTACATTTTTTTAAGAATTAAAGTTAATTCATTAAAATTTTTTAAATCAAAAGTAGTCACGAAATTTTCTAAATTTGGATCCAAAACTCCTGCTGAATACAACACTGGAACTTTATAATAAAAAGCCTCATAAAGTGGTAAAGTTGAAGTTGCAACATATGTGGGCATAACAAGTGCATTACAATTCTTATAGAGATGAAGAATTTCATGATCATTAATATAACCGAGTATTGCAAATTGATCAGTTATATTCAATTTACTAATTAATTCATTAACATACTCTAAATTTCCTTTATCCTTTCCACAAAAAACAACATTTAAATTTATATTATGATTTTTTTTTAAACTATTTACTGCCTCGACTATATATTTATGATTTTTGTGTGCCCAAAACTGAGCTGGATAATAAATATAATTTTTGAGATTTAATATTTTATTACTTATGTTTAATTTTTTTAGATTTTCTAAATAATATTCTTTAATCAGCAGGGGTGAAAAATGCTGGACAATTACATTTTCCTCTAAACAATTGTAAATTTTACATATCATATTTTTTGTTTTTAGCGTATCGACAAGAATTCTGAATGCATGCAAAGATGATTTATGGACTATTTTTTCTCTTATCTCATATATTTTTTTTTTTCGATATTCTGGAAAAAAATGGTTAATTTTGAAACCAATATCATATACGCTCATTATAAAATTTATACCATGGCAGGATAAAATTAATTGACTTGGACCAAGAAAAATTACTAAATCAATTTTTCTTTTTTTTAAAAAATTTGTAAAAGGATTTGTTATATTAAGTTTATTGAAAAGTAATTTAAGTAAACTTATTTCATTTAAAATATTAAATAATTTTGAAATTTTACTTTTTTTAAATATTTCTAAATGAACATTATGTTCTCTCAAAACTGCTTTAGTATTTTTAGAAGTGCATATATAAATAAATGTGAAATTTTTACTTTCTTTTTGTACTTGAGTTATTTGCATTAAAGAAGAAAGCGATTGCACAAATCCACCGCTGTCTTTTATAGCATCAAATATTATGGCAATTTTCATGTTTTTTTAATTAATTATATATAAATAAATTTTAGATCAGACAATTTAATTTTTTTTTAGACTTTTATTATAAATAATTTTTGTAAATATGTTTGTGATTTGATCTATTTTTTTTATATATATGATTAAGTATACATTAGTAAAATAAACTCATGAACATTAAATTTACAGATTTATATAAACTAGTTCGTAATAAAAAAAAATTATTCAATAAAATTAGTTATCTAATTAAAAATTCAAAATTTATTGGAGGCGAAGAGGTGCTTTCATTTGAGAAAAATTTTTCAAAGTTTACCGGAGGAAAATATTGTGTGTCTGTTGCAAATGGTACAGATGCATTAGAAATTGCAATAAAGTCACTTAATTTAAGTAAAGGCTCAGAAATCATAGTTCCAAACAATACTTGGATTTCGACCGCAGAAGCAGTTGTTTCTAATAATTTTAAAGTTGTTTTTTGTGATGTCTGTCTAAAAGATTATACGATTAATCTTAAAGATCTAGAAAATAAAATTAATAAAAAAACTTCTGCAATAATAGCAGTTCATTTGTATGGAAATCCAGCGAATTTATCCGGCATAAAAAAAGTTATAAAGAATAGAAAAATTAAAATAATTGAAGATTGTGCGCAAGCGCACGGTGCGTATATTAACAAAAAACATGTTGGTACCTTTGGTGCTATTGGTACATTTAGTTTTTTTCCAGGAAAAAATCTAGGAGCTTTTGGCGATGGAGGAGCGATCATTACTAATTCCAAGAAAATCAAAGATTTTTGTTTAAAAATGAGAAATCATGGAGCAATGAAAAAGTATGATCACTCTTTTTCAGGAAGAAACTCTAGGCTTGATACAATTCAGGCTGGTATATTAAATATCAAATTAAAAACTTATGGTAAGACAATTTCTAGAAGATTATATTTGGCAAAATTATATTTTAAAGAATTAAAAATATTAAATAAAATAAATTTGTTCCAACTAAATAAAAAAAATCAATCAGCATTTCATCAATTTGTAATAAGAACAAAATACAAAAATCAACTAGAAAAATTTTTAAACAAGTCAGGTATAGAAACGATGACTCATTATCCTTATATGTTAAACGAACTGAAATTTTTTAATTCTAACAAAAAACTTAAAAACAGTTATAAATTAGGCAGTCAAATATTAAGTTTACCGATTTCTGAGGAACATAAAAAAAAAGAAATAATTTATATTTGTAAAAAAATTAAGAATTTTTTTAATGAGAAATAATATTTATATTTAAAGCGTCTTGACAGTGTCTTTAAAATTTTTAAAAGACATCAGTTTTTTATCTCTTTTAGAAATAATAGGCGATTTTGTTTTCCATTTTATCTTTAGATTTTTGTCATTAAATAGAATCCCACTTTCATTAATTTTATCCCTATAGTTATCTAAGTGATATAATAAATAAGCCTCGTTACTAAGACATTCAAATCCATGAGCATAATAATTTGGTATTATTAAGACTTTACCTGGTGTTAGAATGAATTTATAGATTTTTCCAAAATTTTTAGAAGTTTTTTTTAGATTTACGCAAATATCAAGAACCTTACCTTTTATAATAGTTATTATTTTTGTTTGCTTATTTTTTTTTTGAAAATGAAGTCCGCGTATAACATTTTTCTTTGAATATGACATTGCTGTGAATTTAATAAATAGTTTAAAATTGATATTAGTTTTTTTAAAGATTTCTTGAAAAAAACCTCTTTTGTCTTTAAATATTTTATTATTTGATAGAATCGGGGATTTTAACATATTTTAAGTTTGTTTATTTTAATAAAATAATTTACTACAATTAAAATCTTCACTCATCAAACATTTAATTTAGTAAAAATAATAGTCAAATTAAATAAATTTATATTAATAAATCAACCTGAATAATAAACATCAGATGATTAATAAGTCTATTAAAATTCTAATAAACAAATTACTTTCTTTGACTGGCTACAAGTTATCTAATTTAAAATATTTATATGATAGTGAATTAAATTTATTAACTACTTTAAATTTTTTAAAAATTAAAAGTATTGTTGATGTTGGGGCAAATGAGGGTCAATTTATTTTGAAATTGTTAAAAATGGGATTTAAAGGAAGTATTTTTAGTTTTGAACCTGTAACTGATGCTTATAAAAGATTATTAATAAATGCAAAAAAAATTAGAAAAAGAGTTTCATGGCATGTCGTCGAAAAATGTGGATTAGGATCAAAAAATTTTTCCCAGGATATATTTATATCGAAACATTCGGAAAGCAGCAGCTTTTTAAAAATTTTACCAAAACATACAAACTTAAAGCCTTTGTCAAAAATAATATCTACTGAAAAAATTAATATAAAAAAATTAGATAGTTTTTATGATGAAGTAAAAAAATTAAATAAGAATATTTTTCTAAAAATAGATACGCAAGGTTATGAATTAGAAGTTTTAAAAGGAGCGAAAAAAACTTTAAAATTAATTACAGCACTAGTTGTGGAAGTATCACTAGTCAAATTATATGAGAAGCAACCACTTTGGTTAGATATAGTTAATTTTTTGAAAGAAAGAAATTTTATCGTTTGGTCCGTTGACCGTGTCATGGGGGATATAAGCACAGGAGAGAGTTATCAATTAGACATAACTTTTGTAAATGAAAGTTATTCAGTTAAAAGTTGATATAATTTATTTTGAAATTAATTATTTTTTTAATAAATTGGTTGCGGGGCTTGGATTTGAACCAAGGACCTTCAGGTTATGAGCCTGACGAGCTACCAGACTGCTCCACCCCGCGATAAATTTTTTACTTAAACTTTATATAACATTGATTGGGTATAAATACATATTTAAGTTTATTTTGTAAGAAATTGGAAGTTTATATTCAATATAATCTTTAAATATAACTTTTTTATTAAGAACATTTATATCATTATTAATACTAATATCTGAAATAATTATAATATTTTTTTTTTCAATCTCGCTATTTATTTTTGAATAAAAATTTTTATCTAACTTTTGAAAAATTAAGTTATATAAGGAGTTGATGTTCATGTCCGAATAACTATATCCTGGCGTGAATTGAACGGAGTGAAAATAGTCACTCATTATAGCATGATAGTAACCATCAGTTGTTAAGTTTGAAAAATAATTAATATCTCCACAAAAATTACTAATATTTTCAGCTAGAGTTACCAATACATTTAAATGTTGATTAGTTTTTTTTTGAAATTTCATATATTTAAAAATCTTTAATGACTCTTTAATTGGATAAAGTTGTGACTCATAATTAATTCTATCCATTGTGTATTCACCTATATACAACAAGTTAACCTGGTTTTTTTGAAGAGGCATACTTAATGGGAGACTAAAAATAAAAATATATAAAATTAAATACTTATAAAAAGATGATTTAATTTTTTTTAGTAAAAAGAAAAAAGGTATTATTCCTAATACAGGTCCGCAAAAGAATCTAAAGTTTTCATTTAAAGGAATTAACAGAGGTCATTTTTAATCTTGTCTTTTAATTGTTTAATTAGCTTTAAAATATTTTTCTCTTCATTGTAACAAGGTATAACAATTCCAATAGACATGATTAATATTATATTAGAATTATTATAAAATGAAATCGATTAGAAAAACCAATATAAATAAATATTCTTTATTAGATGATGCTTTTTCAAAAAAAGATATAGCCCAAGGTGTTAATGTAATTTTGTCGAAAAAAATTACCATGTCCAAAATTACTTCAAATTTTGAAAAAAAATTTGCTAAGTCCATCGGATCGAAATACGCTGTAATGGTAAATTCGGGATCATCTGCAAATTTATTGGCAGTATTTGCTGCTTGCAACCCATTAAGGAAAAATAGATTCATACCTGGAGATGAAGCAATTATACCAGCAGTTCTTTGGTCAACTTCTTTATGGCCATTGGTTCAAGCAGGATTAAAACCTGTTTTTGTTGATATTGATCCTTCAACTTTAAATGCTGATATTAAGTTATTAATATCTAAAATTACCTTTAGAACTAAATTAATAATGGCAATTCATGTTCTTGGTAATTCTACAGACATCGAAACATTAAGAAAAATTTGCGTAAAAAAAAAAATAATACTAATAGAAGATACATGTGAGTCATTAGGATCTAAATTCAAGAATAAAAATCTAGGTACCTTTGGTGATTTTGGAACCTATTCTTTTTATTATTCTCATCAAATTACATCTGGTGAAGGCGGAATGGTAACATGCAATACATTAGATGATTACAAAATATTATATTCTTTAAGATCGCATGGTTGGGCCAGGGGAATTAATGCATTAAAAAGTAAAAAAAAAATTGGAAATTTAAATAAAGATTTCGTATTTATAAACTCAGGTTTCAATTTAAGGCCAACTGATATTGCAGCAGCCATGGCTTTTAATCAGTTTAAAAGATTAAAAATTTTGACGAAGATTAGAGATGACAATCGAACTAAAATTATTAATCAATTATTAAACTCAAGAAACTGGAATCAACAATTTGTTTTTATTAAAGCGGCCCTGAATGTTTCTCCAAGCTGGTTTGGGTTGCCAATATTAATTTCAGAAAAATTTGTGAATTGTAAAAATAAATTTCTTAAATATTTGAATCAAAAAGGTATCGAAACAAGACCAATAATAAGTGGTAATTTTATGAGTCAACCATGTGTAAAACTCTACAAACTTAATGAAAATAATGAAAAATTTCCTAAAGCGCAGTTAATCGATGATAGTGGTTTTTTTATTGGATTGCATACACAGAAAATAACAAAATATCAGTTAGAGTATTTAGAAAAACATTTATTAAATATTGTTAATTTATAAATGAATTGCGCTATTACTGGATCTTCAGGAGTTTTGGGTTCTTATATTATTAAAAAAAATCCAAAAGTTAATTTTTTGAAGTTTAAAGGTGACATTACTAATAAAAAAGAAATTACTAATTGGATTTTAAAAAAAAAATTTAGTGTTTTTTTACATTTAGCGGCGATTGTACCAACTTCAGAAATTAGTAATAATTATGTTAAAGCTAAAAAGGTTAACTATGATGGAACTAAGAATATTGTAGATGCGTTATTACATAAGAAAAACATATGGTTTTTTTATGCATCAAGCTCTCACGTGTACTCAAGTTCACCTAATAAAATAAGAGAAAATTCCAAATTAAAACCCATAACATTATATGGAAAACTTAAATACTTGTCAGAATTATACATATTAAAAAAATTAAAAAAATCAAAAATAAATTATTGCATTGGAAGAATTTTTAGTTTTACTTATTTTAGGCAAAAAGAATCTTTCTTAGTCCCTTCAATATTTAAAAAAAATAAAATTACAAGTAATAGTTTAGTTGTATTCAAAAACACTAATCACTTTAGGGATTTTGTAAGCATTAGTGACATTAATAGAGCAATTTTTTTCTTGTTAAAAAAAAAGGCTACCGGCATTTTTAATATTGGTTCTGGAAAGAAAATTAATCTTAGTTTATTAGTTAAAAAAATTTGCAAAATTTTTAATAACACACCAGTATTAAAGAAAAACCATAAAATAACTTGTTTAGTAGCTAATATTAAAAAAATTAGAAAATTAGGATGGCGACCAAAGGATAATATTAATGATATTTTGGAAAATTATAATTTTAAAAAATTATAAATTCATCAAAGATAAATGAAATTTTCTATATTAATTAATGCCCATAATCAGCGAAATTATCTTTTGAGATGTATAAATTCTTGTCTTAACCAAAGTTATAAAGGAAAATATGAAATAATTATTTGCGACACTTCCTCAAAAAGTAATGATGATATTATAAAAAAAAATAAAAAAAAAAAATTATTCTACTATCATAAAAAAAAATTTTCGAGATCTCCTGTAATAGACCAATTATTTAAAATACGCTATGCCTTTAAAAAATCAAAAGGAAAGTTTATTCTTCTCTTGGATGGTGATGATTTTTTTGATAAGAATAAATTAGATTTTGTATCTAAAGTTATCAATCAGCACAAAATACTTTATCATGATTTACCAATATACTACTTTGAAAAAACAGCAGAAAAAAAAAATTCAACGATAGCCTTTGTAAAAAAATTATTATTCTACAAAAAATTTATTAATAGTTGGCCAATAGTCTACGGAACAAGTTGTTTATTTTTTAATAGAGAAATTTTAAAAAGTTTTTTTTCTTTAAAAAAAATATTTAATTTTAATTACTTAGCAATAGATATAATGATCGCTATTTTTTCTCAAAAATTTTATAAATACAATATTATTAACAAAAGAATTACCTATAAAAGTATTCAAGATTATAATTTAGACAATAAATATAATAATATATTTTCTAAAATTTTTTGGTTTAGAAGAAAACAACAATTAGATTATGAAAAGTATTTAGGTTCTAACAATATGAATGTAAATTATATTTTAACTAGTTTTATATTTTGTATTATTAAAAAGTTTAAATTGAATTAAAGATTATTTTATTTTTTTTATTAGCATTAAAAAACCAAAGCATTCATTAAACGTTCTTATTCTTATGCCTGATATAGTCGAACTCCTAGCAATTTTATGGTAGGCTATAGCATCTTGGTTTACTAAAAGAATTCCATGTTTTTTTAATCTCCACGATAATTCTATGTCCTCTGGACCAAAAAAAAATCTTCATCACCAGTTCCATATTTTTTTAGAGCAATTGTTTTGTAGAAGGAGCAGGCACCAGCGATTGCATCTGTGTGCTTTGTTCCCTAATAAGTATCTGAATTTATTATTCTTCTTTTTTTTAAATTTATAGTTTGTCTAAATTTAAGATAATTAGATGTCATTTCAAATCCAGACCACCAAATTGTATTTTTTTTTGATCTATGCAATATTTTAGGCGATACAGCAAGAGTATTTTCTTTTTTAATAGTATTTAATAGTTTTGAAAAAAATTTTTTTTCTATTATTACGTCACAATCAATTCTACTTGTGTAAGTATATAAATTATTTATAGCAAAATTGTATCCAACATTTAAGCCAGCAGCAAGACCTAAATTTTTTTTATTTCTTATTATGTAAATTGTTTTTTTTATATTATTTTTATTTACAAAATTTTTATTGATTAATTTAATCTTAATATCTGAATATTTATTTTTGATTTTAAATCTTAACCATTCAATTATTTTGCTTATGTGAAAAAAATTTGAGTTATTATCTATAAGAATAATATCAAAATTATTATCTTTATTTAGTAGAATGCTATCTAAAGCTTGAATTGTATTTTTCCAATCATTCCAAGTAAGAACGATTACTGCTATTTTATATTTATTCATTTAATAATAGTTAATGATGTTAAAATATAAATATAATTAAAAACATGAGATATTTAGTTACAGGAGCCGCAGGTTTTATAGGATATCATCTATCTAAAAAATTATTAAGAAATAAAAAAAATATAGTTTATGGTATAGATTCATTAAATAAATACTATTCAGTAAATCTTAAAAAGAAAAGAACACAACTTTTAAAGAAAAATAAAAACTTTTTCTTTAAAAAATTAAATTTATGTAATCTTCTTGCTTCAAAGAATTATTTTCTAAAAATTAAACCAACAATAATTTTTCACCTTGCAGCACAACCAGGAGTTATATATTCTTTTAAGAACCCCAATAGCTATTTTTTAAACAATGTTAAGGCAACAAAAAATATTTTAAAGATATTAAAATGCATTAAAATAAAAAAATTTATCTTTGCATCTTCGAGCTCAGTTTATGGGAGTCAAAAAAAATTTCCCATAAAAGAAAATTTTATTTTAAATCCAATCAATTATTATGCAAAAACAAAATTCAAGTGCGAGAATTTAATTAGGACATATTCAAAAAAATTAAAATTTACCCATATTATCTATAGGTTATTCACCGTTTATGGTCCAATGGGTAGACCTGATATGTTTATCTATTCTGCGATTAAAAAAATAAAAAAAAATAAAAAAGTTATTTTATATAATAATGGGCAAAGCTTTAGAGATTTTACATATATAAATGATGTGACAAAAGTATTTTTTAAATCGATTAAAAAAAAAATAAATGACAATTCCATAGTCAATATTTGCGCTTCTCAGCCGATTAGAATTTTAAAAATAACAAAAATTATTGCAAAAATCTTAAATAAAAAAATTCAAATTCAATTTAAAAAAAATAGAAAAGGAGAAATGGAAAAAACCCATGGATGTAATAATCTTTTAAAGGAAAACTTTAAAATAAAAAAATTTATAACAGTAAATCAAGGTTTGAAAAATATTGTATGAAAAATTTTATTAAAAAAATTATTAAATTATTTGGATATACAATCTTATCTAAAAACGATTGGCAAAAAAAAAATGAAAATTATATTGCGGAAGCATCTAACGAAGATCTGGCAATGCTGAATACAATTAAAGATTATACAATGACAAGTGTTTCTGCTCAGTGGTCTTTGATACAATCTATTAAGCATATTATTAGAAATAATATTGAAGGAGACTTTGTCGAATGTGGAATTTTTCGAGGTGGAAATATAATTATTATGTCTCAACTTTTAGAAAAATACAAATTAGAGAAAAATATTTATGCCTATGATACTTTTGAGGGAATGCCACTACCAGGAAAAGAAGATATAGATTTGCGTGGTAATAGTAGTATCGATAAATTTTTACAATTTAAAAACAATCAAAATGAAGGAAGTCAATGGTGTTATTGTGATATCAATGATGTAAAAAATAATATCCATAAATTTAATAAAGAATATTTAAAAAAAATTTTTTTCATAAAAGGAAGAGTCGAAGAAACTTTACAAGATATGAAAAATTTACCAAAAAAAATCTCATTACTAAGATTAGATACTGATTTTTATAGTTCTACAAAAACTGAACTAAATATTTTATACCCATTACTTCAAAAAAAGGGAGTTTTAATTATAGATGATTATGGACACTTTAAGGGAGCAAAAAAAGCCGTTGATGAGTTTTTTGATATAAACAAAATTTGGCTTCATAGAGTTGATTATTCAACGCGAATTTACATAAAAGACTAATTGTAAACGATGAATATTACAGTTGGCATATTAACCCTTAATAATGAAGATGTAATAAAGAATGCCTTGGATTCTGTTAAAAAATTTAATGAAATTATTATTTGTGATGGCGGAAGTTCAGATAGAACTTTAGAGATAGCAAGAAAATATAATTGTAAAATTTTATATCAAAAAAAAAATTTTAAATTTTCAAGCAATAAAATTAAAAATTTTAGTGGTGTAAGAAATCAAATATTAGAAGAATCTAAAAATAAATTTGTATTTTTTTTAGATTCGGACGAGTATATTAATAAAAATCTAAGTAATTATCTTTTAACCCTTAAAGCTAAAAAAATAGCTAATCTTGGAATTGGATTAATAAATAGAAAATATATAATCAAAAAAAATTTAATACATTATTCTTCTACATATCCTAATTTCCATGCAAGATTAATTAACAAATATGCAGTAAAAGGTTTTATTAAATTAGTTCATGAAAAACCAATACTTAAAGATAATACCTTTAAAAAGTTTCACTTACCAAAAAAATTTTTTATAAGTGTACCAATTAATGAAGACCCAAGATATCTTATTAAAAAATTCAATTACTACACATCTATTGAAGTTTTAATGCTTGCCAATAGTACTTTTATTAATTTTCTGAAATTTTTAAATTTTCGCATTCTTGTATTATTTTTATTAATTGGAAAAATAGTTAGAAATTTTTTTATTTTCAAAAGAAATAAAATGCCAATTAAACATGAGTTAATTCTTATCTTTGTTTATTTTAAAAACGTATTTTCACTTTTTCTGAATTATGTAATTAAAATAAAATAGATTTTAACACCTTATGAATATTTTTAATTATTTTATAAAAAAAAAGTAAATAAACATAAATAAAATTTTGTCCATTATTGATTCTAATTTCATTTAAGTCTTTCAAGTGATCAAGAAAATTTACTTTAGATGAAAAACCTCCTGACCTAAAATTACCAAATATCTCCTCTTTTTTTGAGGCAGT